>Ga0075163_10003251_pt1 | contig 21846 bp, 41 predicted proteins | sample JI1023141ADNA_FD_71478 | JGI IMG/M metagenome (GOLD analysis project Ga0075163, IMG submission 71478) | Wastewater effluent complex algal communities from Wisconsin, to seasonally profile nutrient transformation and Carbon sequestration -... | ecosystem: Engineered > WWTP > Effluent > Algae... | reverse complement strand
GGCGTGAACATGGACGAGTACGAGTCGGTGAAGATCGTCACGGACGACACCATCGACGAGGAGGTCATGGAGAACAACGAGAAGAAGAAGAGTGGTATCCTTGGTGGAGTCGAGCATGAGTAGAAAGAAGAAGGAGGAGAAGAAGATGGCAGCAAAGGCGAAGCACTTCGTGAAGGCGGCGAAGAAGCAGATCAAGGCGTTCTCGGGCCTCTACGACGGCATCTCTGAGGGCGAGCTGGTCGTCCTGTTCGGCGAGGCAACCCGGCGCTCCGAGCAGGTCCGCCTGGCCGTGGCGCGAGGCGAGGAGTTCCCGACCGACCCCTACGTCATCGGCAACTCCCGGCTGTTCGACCTGGTGCGCGGTGCGGACAACATCGACATCGTCGAGGAGGTCCCGTATCTGGACAGCGACGACGGCGACAACATCTGGGGCAACATGATCGTCGAGGTCACCGCTCCGATCCCGGCGAAGTCGCAGGGCCTGCCGATGAGCATCATGGTCTACGAGCTGGAGCAGTTCTGGCTGGTGCCGGAGGGCGTCTCCTACCGCCTCTCGGACGAGGCGATCACCGACGAGCGCGAATCGGTGCTGTCGGCACCGCGCTACTAGCACTCCACCGCCAGAGCAGCGGGAAAAGTAGAGATCATGTAGCATCGAAAGAACCTGCTTGTCGAGAATCCACAAGCACACGAGATGAGAGGGAAAACCACATCATGAAGTTCCAGGACGAGCGGCCCAAGACCGGCTACGCGCCCCGCCGGATCGACTGGGCGGCGGTCAAGATCTCGCTCATGGAGAACCCCGGCAAGTGGGGTCTGATCGCGGAGCGCGTCTCCACGAGCAACGTCACCCAGATCCGATACGGCAAGAACTCGCACTTCCGCGACGAGCTGGACGACTTCGAGTTCATCTCGCATCGCCCGACCGCCGCGGACGCCGCGGCCAAGGGCGGCGACGCCGCGGCCGAGGAGTTCGAGCCGTACCCTCTCGGATACTCCGACCTCTGGGGCTGCTACAAGCCCGAGAAGGGCGCGGACGCTCCGGTCCAGGGCCGCAAGCGCCAGGTCGAGAAGGACGGAGCCTGATCCATGCTCGACCCGGACGAGCACCGTCGCTTCGAGGAGTGGCGGCGCAGGCGAGTCCTCGCCGCCGACGACCTGAGTGTCGAGGCGTTCAACGCCGAGGAGTCGGCGATGCACGCCGTCTGGATCGAGGGCTACATCGCCGGAAACGGCGGACTCCCCCGAGAGTCGAACCCATATCCGTCGCCCACGGCGACGGCATCAGAGAAGGAGACACCACTCATATGAGCAACGCAGATGCCACGGTCGTCCGGTTCGAGATCCCGGAGACCCCGCACATCCCGGAGATGCAGGTTTCCGAAACAGGCGCTGGCGCTGGCACTGGCGCTCGAACTCGCGCACTCTCGGCGCGTGAGACCATCGCCGCCGAGAGGCGCGAGTTCGAGATCGCCAAGGGGCGCCGCCTGCTGGAGCGCGAGGGCAAGCGCGCCGAGCCGATCGACCCGCTGCGCAAGAGCGCGCTCTACAGCACGCTCGCCCTGGCGCTGCTGATCCTCACTGCGTCGGCGATCTTCTCGTTCGCGGCGATCATGTCCGTGGCCGAGTGGATGTTCCCGTCCTGGCCGTGGCTGGTCGTGCTGGTGCCGATCGCGACGGAGTTCTTCATCGTGTTCTTCGGCATGGACTCGCTGATCAGCCAGGCCCGCGGCGACGAGCGAGGCGCTCGCTTCGCGTTCTGGGGCATGGCAGTGGCCTCCGGTGTCGCCGTGATCGCGAACGTCGCTCACACGGTCGCTGGGGCCTCCCTGGACCCGTCCAGCGTGCTGTGGCAGACCGCCGTCGGCGTCCTGCTGAGCGCACTCATCCCGATCGGCACCCTCCTGGCCGCCAAGCGCGCGATCCGCCTGGTGTTCGAGCGTCCGGCCGAGGCTCCCGCACCCGAGTCGGAGTCCTGAGTCGTGGCGCGGGTCAAGCCGCTGGGGCAGACCAGCATCTTCGACGTGTCCAAGAACCGCAGGGCGCCGCAACCCGACAAGCCCAAGCCACAGTCCAAGCCGGTCGATGCCGGGTCGGCCCTGCCAGAGGTCAAGGCGCGGATGTCGCAGGTGCTCATGGATGTGAAGGCGATCGAGGCTGCGGTGAATATCCTCATCAAGAACGAGGAGGCGACGCTGACTGCGAAGCAGGCCGACGCGCTGGACCACATCCGTGCGGCGACGGGCCGGATCACCCCCGCGCTGAGCTTCATCGAGCGCAACGTCACCGGAGTTTCCGAAACCGAGGAGATCTAGAGTCATACCATGGCACGACCGAACTCCTACTCCGAGGTGCGCCGTCGGATGCGTGACGCCTTGGCGGCCCTCTCGGAGATGGATCAGACGACTCCGTGCCAGCTCGACCCGATCCTCTACACCGACATGCGGCAGTCCCCGAAGGATGCCGAGATCATGTGCGAGGGGTGCCCGATCATCTCGCTGTGCGAGGAGTTCGGATACACCGAAGGCCCTGCCGCCGATGGCATCGTCTACGGCGGCAAGACCTGGCACCGCGGCAGGCCGGTGAACCCGAGCAGGCCGCCTAGCCTCTACCAGTAGATCCTGTGCTATACTGGGATCTACAAGCTTCAACAACTCAATATCAAGATCCACCTATCCACCAAGTAGAAGGGAGAGCTTCCATGATCGAAGTGCTCACCAAGTCCGGCGTGACGATCCACTCGCACATCCACGACCAGAACACCGCAGCCCTCGTGCAGCAGGCCGCCGACTTCCTCGGCGGCATCGTCGTCGTCACCCCACTCGCCGAGGGCGGCGAGATCGCAAACGACACCGTCCTGAACATCATGGAGGCCATGGCGATCGGCACCACGATGAACGACGCGCAAGGCCTGGAGTACCGACTCCTGCCCGCCGGATGGTTCGTGTTCAAGCCCGACGGCAAGATCCTCGGTCGCTCGCAGCTTCCGCCCTACGAGCACATCGTCAAGGCCACCCTCCCCGGCGGCTGGACGTGGGAGCGCCCGGAATGAGCGCCGTGAAGCCGCGCGCGGGGACCCGGCGCGAGATGACCGACACGCACTACGCCTCCAAGGAGAACCGCGTCTGGCGCATGGCGAACCCTCACGGCAAGGACTTCTACCCGGTCTGCCGCCTCGTCCGGTTCGTCGTCCGCATCGACGGGTCCATCAAGCCGCGCGCCACGAGCGCGCTCAGCGAGGTCACATGCCCCGAGTGCCTGCGCCGCGTGCGCGTCACGAAGGGTCAGGAGAAGGGCAGGGGCGTACGATGAGCGGCAAGACGGATCTGGGCCTGCCTGCGGTCATAAACGCCAGTGCAGCGCCCGCGCACGCCCTGCTGGGCGCATCCTCCGCGCACCGCTGGATGGAGTGCCCCCCGAGCGCTCGCCTCAACGAGTCGGCGCCGCAGTCCGAGTCGCCCTTCGCCCAGGAGGGCACGGTCGCGCATGAGCTGGCCGCGCTCACTCTGGAGATGCAGCAGAAGCGCCGCGAGTTCATCGGACTGGCATCCGCGATGAAGCGCGGAAGCGCCGCCGCCGAGTTCGCCGGGGACGAGATCAACCGGATGAAGCTCAAGATCCTCGACCTGCGCGAGCGTGCGCACCGCGGGATGCTGGGGCCACTGGCGGCCGAGTGGAAGGCCTCCGACTTCGAGGCGATCGAGGAGTACGTCACGTTCGTGCTCGACAACAGCGCCGCCCGTGGCGACAAGCTGTTCATCGAGCAGAAGGTCGACTACTCGCGATTCGCTCCCGAGGGGTTCGGCACCGCCGATGCGGTGATCCTGTCGCCGAGCACCCGCACCATCCGGGTCGCCGACCTCAAGTTCGGCACTGGCGTCCCGGTGGATGCGAAGCGCAACCCCCAGGCGATGCTCTACGCCCTCGGCGCGGCGCTGACCCTCGTCGATCAGGCCGACCGCGGCAAGTACGACACAGTGGTCTGGCACATCCACCAGCCGCGGCTAGGCTACGTCGGCACCGACGAGATGCCGATCCGAGACCTGTTCGCCTGGGCGAAGGAGGTCGTCGCCCCCGCGGCGCTCCTGGCGCACAAGGGCGAGGGCGACTTCGCCCCGAGCGAGAAGGCGTGCCGGTTCTGCGCCGTCGCGCCGACCTGCCGCGCTCGCGTGGAGATGAGCCTGGAGACCGCACGAGAGGAGTTCACCGTGACCCGAGACCCCGCAACGATGACGCCAGCGGAGATCGGCGGCATTCTGCCGCTGCTGGACGACTGGATCAAGTGGGCGAACTCCCTCAAGGCGGAGGCGCTGCGCATGGCTCGCGACGAGGGGGTGACGATCCCCGGCCACAAGCTCGTTCGCGGGAGGTCGGTGAGGAAGTGGAAGAGTGGACTTGACATCGCAGTAGAGCTGAGTAAGATCGGTGTTGCGGTGGATGACATCTACGCCGCACCCGAGGTCCGCAGCGTCGCCCAGATGGAGAAGGCGATGGGGAAGAAGGAGTTCGACAAGACCGTGGGACCGTACACGGAGAAGCCTCTCGGCACTCCCGCACTGGTTCCAAAGACCGACCCACGTCCGGGGATGGACCCGGCCAGGGAGGCAGCCGAGGCGTTCGCCGCCGCGGAGGCAGCCGCGCTCGACGCGGCACTCGATGGCCGGGGTGAGGATGAGGCCTCCGATGAGGACCTGATCTGAGGGCACAGGAAAACAGGAACACCGAAACACTGAGACTGGGAAACCAGAGAAAGCGAGAAACCGTCATCATGAGCACGAAGGTCATCACCGGCACTGTCCGGCTGAGCTACGCCAACCTGTTCGAGCCGCGCGCGGTCGAGGAGGGCCAGGAGCCGAAGTACGGGGCGAGCATCCTCATCCCCAAGTCCGACACCGAGACGCTCACGGCCGTCCGCGCCGCGATCAAGGAGGCCGTCGAGCTGGGGAAGTCGACGAAGTTCGGCGGGAAGGCCACCGGCCTCAAGAACCCGCTGCGCGACGGCGACGAGGACCGTCCCGACGACGACACCTACGCCGGGCACTACTTCATCAACGCCAACTCGAAGCGCCAGCCCGTCCTCCTGGACGTGGACGGCTCCGAGACGGACTCGGAGGACAAGCTGTACTCGGGCGTCTACGCCCGCGTCAGCCTGAACTTCTTCCCGTTCGCCGTCTCGGGCAACAAGGGCGTCGCCGCCGGTCTCAACTCGGTCATCCGGGTGAAGGACGGCGAGCCGCTCGGCTCCGTGGTCACCGCGGCCTCCGCCGCGGCCGACTTCGGCGTCACCCCGCCCAAGTCCTCGGCCAAGAAGGCCGCGGCGGAGTTCGACTCCGGCTCGCCGGACGAGGGCGCCGACGCGGGCGACGCCGACGGCGGCAGCGAGGACCCGTGGGAGAGCTGATCTAGGTCAGACCCTCTCGCGCCACAGCAGAACGGCCCAGGGCTGGTTTCGGAAACCGGCCCTGGGCCGTTCTGGCTCCCGCACCACTGACTACTGCAACAACTGCAACAGCTCCAACAAGAGAGACAAGAGACAAGGAGAACCACCCCATCATGGTTGCGCTCATCTTCATCATCATCCTGGCGGCGCTCGCCGTCACGGCCTTCATCCTCTCCAGAGCGATCTCCCGCGGCTTCGCGAAGGAGGGCGACGAGGACGAGGCGAAGGCCGCTCGCGTCATCGGCGGCATCGTCAGCGCCGTGCTCGCGGTCGTCGCCCTGATCATCCTGTTCTTCTCGACGTTCTGGCAGAACGGCGTCGGCGAGGCGAAGGTCATCGTCAACGGCGTGGACCGCACCATCGTCGGCACCATCGACCAGCCCGGCGCGGGCTTCAAGGCCCCCTGGGAGGATTTCGTCGACTTCGACCTGTTCAGCCAGGAGTTGAAGTTCGCCGGAGCGCCCGGCAGCGCGCCGAGCTACTCGGGCGGGTCGGTGAACGGCGCCGAGGTGACCGTCTCCGTCGGCGGGATCAGTGGCGGCTCGACCCAGGGCAACACCGACTTCACGGTGACCTACTCGATCGACGCCGACGCGGTGGCCGACATCTACAGCGAGTTCAAGTCGCAGGAGCGGTTCACCGAGCAGGTCGTCGTCAAGCAGTTCCTCTCTATCGCTCGCCAGGTCCCGGCCGAGTACACCGCCACGGGCTTCCGCGGCGTCGACCGCGCCGAGGCGGAGCAGGCGATCCTCACGAAGCTCAACGCTCGCCTGGCCGAGTGGGGCGTGGACGTGAGCACGGTCACCGTGCAGGACGTGCGCTACCCCGAGTCGGTTGAGGAGGCGCTCAAGGCCGTCGAGGTCGCCAACCAGCAGGAGCAGAAGGCCCAGGCCGAGCTTCGCGCTGCGGAGGTCACCGCTCAGCAGAAGGTCGTCGAGGCCCAGGCCGAGGCGGACGCCAACGCGATCCTGTCGGCGTCCCTGACGCCGGAGGTGCTCCAGCAGCGCTACCTTGACACGCTCGGCAAGCTCGCCGCGGCGGGCAACCTCGTCATCACCGACGGCACCGGCTCCGGTGTCCTGATCCAGCGATAAGGGAGAGCGCCACACCATGCAGATCAACGACATGATCCAGCGCATCCGCGAGATCAACGTCAGCAACGGCTGGCGGGACGGCTCCGTCGAGGAGCCGGACACTGATCACGCGATCATGCGCCTGGCCCTGGTCATGACCGAGGTCGCCGAGGCGATCGAGGAGGTGCGCGCCAATCGCCCGGTCGGCGCCACCTACTACTCCGGCGGCATCGACGAGGACCGGCACGGCTTCATGCCCGACTCCAGCGTGCCGCGGGACGCCCTCGGCCATCCGCGCAAGCCGGAGGGGGTCCCCAGCGAGCTGGCGGACATCCTCATCCGCGTGCTCGACCTCGCCGACGAGTGGGGCATCGACATCGAGCAGGTCGCCCTGGAGAAGCTCGCCTACAACGCCACGCGCGGCAAGCGCCACGGCGGCAAGGCGGCCTGAGCCATGGCGAAGGCCGGGAAGATGACGGTCCCCGTCGAGGCGCAGGTCACGGTGAACGTGGTCGACATGGTCGACCACCCGCCGCACTACACGTCGCACCCGAAGGGCATCGAGTGCATCGACGTGATCGAGGACATGGACGCTCCGAACCTCGCCAACGCGATGCGCTACATCTGGCGCGTGGCGTTCGGTGGGAAGTGGAACGACACCGAGGACCTGGAGAAGGCGATCTGGTATCTCCGTCGCGAGGTCACTCGGCGCAAGGCCCGCAAGGGCTAGCTGGTCCAGCCGGTCCAGCCGCAGAGGGGCACGATGTTTCACATGAAACATCGTGCCCCTCCTGGTTTCGGAAACAAGAACTCAAGCTAGACAAGCTAGACACTCAGAAAGATATCCTGTACCATGACTAGTGCAGGTTGAATAACAAACAGAGTAGACAGGAGAATATGACATGCAGATTCAGCTCCAGGCGTGGTCCGCAGAGTCCGGCACCGGCTCGGTCCTCCCCATCGGCATGGGGGTCGCCGACGGTGGCGCGACGATGATCATCCACGTCGGCGTCACTCCCGGCATCACGATCCCGGACGACGAGGACCCGACCCCCGCGGACATGACCATCTCGATCCTGTTCTCGAACATGACCGACTCCGAGGAGATGGACGACTACGCCCGCGAGATGCAGGAGATGTCCCGCGTGCTCGCCGACTACGCCGAGCAGATCCTCTCCGGCGACGCCCGCAAGATCCGCACCGAGGAGGAGGTGCTCGGCGATGGCGAGTGACTACCCCGAGCACGAGCGCCTCGCGAAGATCAAGGACGAGAGCCAGGCGATCGGCGGCTTCCTGGAGAACAACGGGAAGTACACGCTCTGCGAGTGGGTCGACGACGATGAGGGCCGACCGCGGCTCATGCCGGTCGGCAAGTCGATCACCACGATCCTCGCCGAGTATTTCGAGATCGACCTCGCCCAGTTGGAGCGAGAGAAGCGCTCCATGCTGGAGCAGATGAGAGGAGCGGCATCGTGAGCAGGACCGTGTGGAAGTACGACATCCCGATCACCGGGGCCGACGTGGCGGTGCCCCGAGGCGGGCAGGTCGTCCACGTCGCATCGCAGGATACCGCCCGCCCCGACCTCGTCTCCGTGTGGGTCGAGGTGGACCCCGACGCCGCCGACGGCGCGACGACGCTTCGTCGGTTCCGTGTGATCGGCACCGGGCACCCCGTGCCGGACACCGAGGAGGACTTCGCGATGTTCGTCGGGACCGCCCTGGCGCTCCGCGGCACGCTCGTCTGGCACGTCTACGAGTTGCAGGACCGCGGGGCGCTGAACCGATGACCACGCTCGGGGCGCTCCTCACGCAGATCGCTGACGCCGAGGCGGAGTGGAAGCGGGTCCACGGCAGCGTGCCGACGCCCGCGAACCTGACCCTGGCGATCGAGGCCGCCGAGCACCTGTCAGCGATCGCGCACAGCACGCACCGCCTCTCCTATGAGAAGGGCATGAGGGACGCGATCACGGAGCTGCTGAAAGCCCTGCGATCTGCGGCCCCGACCGCCTCGCCCATGGAGGCGCCACACGTCTCCTGGGCGATCAGGATGACGGAGGGCGGCCTGGCGAGACTGCGCGAGCTGCACGGCTTGGACGGCGCCGAGCCGTCGGCAGCAGAGGAGGCGGCTGAGCGCGACGCCTGGCCCTGGATCTAAGAGAAAGAGAGACAGTAGTGATCGACAAGAACAGCAAGGAGCAGAAGCTCCGCGAGATCCTCGGCGAGATCGACAAGTACAAGAAGTGGTCGAGGGAGGCTGACCAGGCCCGCAACAGCTTCCGTATCGGCAACAGGCCGGGCACCAAGTCAGGCGTCCTCGGCTTCGTCTTCGACCTGCTCGGCGGTCGCGAGTTCGTGCCCCTCTCGGAGGGCGTCACGAACGCCATCTACCAGGCACTCGGCGAGGCCCGAGACCGCTACAACCGCGAGGCCGAGAAGCTCGTCGAGAAGATCGAGGGAGGAGAGTGATGCAGTTGGCCCACTACTCCTCCGAGGAGTTCCAGTTCGATCCGACGGTGACCTACGACAACACGGTGCAGCGGCACAACCGCAAGCCGAACGGGTTCTGGGTCTCGGTCGTCGGCGAGGATGACTGGCTGAGCTGGTGCCAGGCGGAGGAGTTCGCCACCGACCGCCGCGTCGAGCACAACGTCCGCCTCTCCGAGGAGGCGAATATCTGGCTCATCGACAACGACAACGCCTTCGCCGCCTTCGAGCGCCTCTACAAGACCCTGGATCGGCCGTTCGAGGATTCCAACTACACGCGCTCCACGATCGACTGGCTGGCGCTCGTGGAGCAGGGCTTCGACGGCATCATCATCGCCCCCTACCGGTGGAACCGCCGACTGTCGTCGAAGTGGTACTATGGTTGGGACTGCGCTTCCGGGTGCATCTGGAACCTCGATGCGATCGAGTCCGTCACACGGATGGAGGCGATCCCCCTGGCGCATGACGAGTCGTGGATCATCTCGGTGAATGGCATCGAGCCATGACCGCCACCTGGTTCGTCGCGGACCTGCACCTCGGGCACGAGAAGGTCGCGCTGCTGCGTGGTTTCGGAAACCAGGACTACCACGACGCCGCGCTGGTCAAGCAGTGGAACAAGCAGGTCAGCTTCGGCGACATCGTCTACGTCCTGGGTGACATCTCCGGCGGCTCTCGCCGCGGCGAGAGCTACGCGCTGGAGGTGCTGTCACACCTCCCCGGTCGCAAGCGGCTGATCTCTGGGAACCACGACTCGGTCTCCAGCATCCACCGGACGCTCAGCCCGCACATCTCGCGATTCAACGACGTGTTCGAGCGGGTGTCCGACTTCGGGCGCGTCAAGATCGACGGCCGGTACGCGCTCATGAGCCACTACCCCTACAGCCAGGACCACGAGAGGGAGGCGCGCTTCATGCAGTTCCGGCTCCCCGACCTCGGCGCGCTGCTGATCCACGGCCACACGCACAGCGATGTCCGCTTCCAGGGCCGTGAGGCGTGCGTCTCGTGGGAGGCCTGGGGCAGGCTCGTCGGCACCGGCGACCTGTTGCCGTGGCTGCGGGAGGTGCGCGAGCCGTGAGCGAGGCGATCAACGGCGTCTGCACGGTGTGCGGCGATAGCGTGCTGAACTCGGTCGAGCACATCGACCCCGAGCGGCATGAGCGGTGGGTCGCTCTCCGCGAGGCCGTGCATCGCGGCATCTTCAAGAGCTACCCGGTCTCCGTCATGGAGGCCGTCGGCTACACGCAGGAGGGCTACGAGCGCCTGATCGACGCAATCGTGACGGAGGTGATCGGGGATGATGGGTGACGAGGTCTGGGAAGTCCACGAGGTCCAGACGCGCTGGGGCACTCGCTACGAGGTGTGCAAGGGTGCGGTCGTCGTCTCGAACAGCGAATCTGGAGCACCGTGGCGTTTCCGAAACAAGCGATCAGCAATCAAGTGTGCCGAGAAGAATCAGCGCGACGACGATCTGCGCCACCGCGAACTGAGCACGCCGAAGATCGTCTACCGAGCAAGGAGGGGGTCATGACTACTGGGACAAGGGCGTCAAGCTGCACTGGGATGTCATCTTCTGGAGGTGAGTCTGATGGGTGAGCACAACATCTTCCGCGACGGCAAGGTGCATGTCCTCTCCGAGGAGTGCGCGACGTGCATCTTCCGGCCTCGCGAGCGGCCCGTCCCCGGCTCCCGCGTTGCTGAGATGGTTCGCGACACCAAGGACGATCCGGGCGCCACGGTGGTCTGCCATCACACGATCTACGGCGAGAACGCCGACCCCGAGACCGGCGAGCCAAGGAATGCCGTCTGCCGGGGCTGGTACGACCGCCTCGGCGATCGTGATCCGATCATCCAGCTCGCGAAGGCGATGGACATCATCGTGGAGCAGGAGCCGTGAAGGCCTACGACATGGGGCGCTACTTCCGCTTCGTCGGGGTCGAGGGCGACATGGTCCGCGGCGACTTCGTGGTGAACCTTGGCGGCAAGGGCAGGATCACGAACCTCATGCAGACGGCCTGGGTCACTGCGCACGACGTGACCATCTACGGCGATCCCGAGAAGAGTTGGGGCCTGGTCTATGGGCGCGACGACCTCACCGGATTGGTGAAGCTGGCCCCTGGGGACAGCACGCCGGTCGCCAAGATCGCCCGCTACTACTTCGAGCGCGGCAACAAGGGGGCGCATCTCCAGGAGAATCTGGACGAGGTGCTGCTGGTGCTCGTCGCCGTGTTCGAGGCTGCCATGAACTGCGAGGAAGTGGTAGAGTTCCACAGGAAGGTAAAGAGTGACGACGAGAGGCCGTGGATCTGATGGACGCTCTGCTGACCGCGCCGTTCTACATCGTCGGGGCCATCGCCCTGACGATCATCGCCGGGACTGCCTGGCTGATGTTCAAGCACAGGGACTAGAGGAGGGCAAGGGCACATGCCGATCAAGAACTACACGACGAGCATCGACGTGAACAAGACCGCGGGCGAGATCGTCGGCATCCTGTCCGGGCGGGGCGTGAGGAGCATCTCCACCCTGTTCGACGACGACAGCGGCGTCCCGAGCGGGGTCGCCTTCTCGATGGTCACCGAGTACGGCCAGCGGGACTTCGCCCTGCCGGTGCGAACCGACGGCATCCTCAAGGTGCTGCTGGCGGACAAGAAGGTCCCCGCCGGGCAGAAGACCCGCGAGCAGGCCGCGCGCATCGCCTGGCGGATCGCGAAGGAGTGGCTGGAGGTGCAGGGCGCGCTGATCGACGCCAGCCTCGCCACGCTCGACGAGGTGATGTTCCCGTACATGGTCGCCAACGAGCGTGGCGAGACGGTGTTCCAGGTCACCCGCACCCGGTTCATGAAGGAGCTGGAGCGATGAGCAAGCGCGTCTACCTGATCTCCACCCAGCGCGACGAGGGCTTCATGCTCAACGTCATCGACCGCACGCCGCGGCGGTTCCTGTGGCCGCTGTTCGACGCGCTGCACTTCCTCACCCGAGGGAGGCTGCTCTACGCCGACCGCGTGCAGGCGGCGATGTCCTGGATGATGGACGCCGATGTCACCGTCGCCCGCATCCCGCTCACCTGGGAGCAGGTGCAGGCCATCGGCAAGGCCGACGAGTGGGACTGGGCGCTGGCCGCCCAGTCGGAGAGGGGGACCCCGTGAGCTACATCAACGAGAAGGAGGCCGTGCGCCGCCTTGGCGTGTTCCTCAAGGGCCAGCTCGACGAGGCCCGCAGGATGGGCGCTCTGGACGAGATCAGGGCGATCTTCGTGCTCATCACCGACGTGGCGATCCTAGAGGCGCTCGTCGAGCGCGGCACGCCGCTGGAGGAGCCGCAGCAGCCGGAGCCGGGCGCTGAGACCCTGTTCCGGGTGATCCGGCACATGGTCGGCGACGAGACGCTCCAGGTCCTCCTGGAGCCGTACAAGCCTGGATCGCAAGTCGAGCTGCACGAGGGCGACGAGTTCATCACCGGCACGCTCAACAGCGACCCGTGGGCGCCTCCCCCTGGAGCGACGCCGTGACCGAGCGCATCCGCTGTGAGAAGCAGAAGTTCGCCAGCCGCGGCAAGGCCGACCGGGCGCGCGAGATGATCCGCAAGTTCGGGGACCGCACGGGCGACCGCAAGCCGCAGCGGGCGTATCTGTGCCCGTTCTGCCGCCACTGGCACCTGACCTCGGAGCCGGAGGGGTCATGACGGTTTCGGAAACCGACCGGATCAACCTCGCCCGGCTGATCGACGAGGACGCCTGGGCCGAGGTCGGCGAGCCGGAGCGGACCTGGCGTCACAACGCCCGCGCCCAGTCGCTGCGCGTCGCCGACGCGGTCATGGACGACGGGTGGCGAAGGACCGGCCTCGCCATCATCGGCAGCGACGGGCTGCTGGACCTGATCGACCGCACCGCCGAGGCGATCAGGGCGTGGGATGAGGACAACGGACTCTCCGGCGGCTACGTGGGGATGCTCCTGCGCTCGATCGCCGAGGACTCGTTCGCGATGCTCACCCAGGCCCACGAGGCGCTGTTCCCCCTGCCGGAGTCTGCTGGCGCGACAGAGGGCCTGCCCTGCGGCTGCGGGTCGTGCGTCGCCGACCGCGCGGAGGCGCTCAGGGAGGCTGGTGCGCCGTTCTCCGAGATCATGGCGGCGACCTCGGTGTTCATCGTCTGCCCGGACTGCGGCGACAAGCGGTGCCCGAGGGCCGACACGCACAAGAAGGCGTGCCAGAAGAGGATGGAGTGAGCATGGATCTCAGGACAGAGCGCCTTCGCAGGCTCGCGGTCGAGGCGCGCAGGGCTGCCGGTGGAGGGTTCTGGCGGGTCGACGGCGGCGTGTGGAAGGCGATGACCGACTCGGGCGACTGGGAGCCGATCGACGCCTCCGCGATGAGCGCGATGACCGAGTTCTCGTCCTACGCGGCGCCGAATCGGGTCATCGACCTCATCGAACGGATCACGTACCTGGAGAGCCTCGTGGAGGGCCGGGACGCTCCCCCGAGCAGGGTGAGGCGCCCGGCTGTCTCCGCTGAGCGGGTGCACCACGACCACTTCACCCGTGACATCAAGCCGCGGGGCAAGTGCCCCGCGTGCGACCTGACCTGGGCGAGGTACGACGAGGCGCGACAGGACGAGGCGGCAGAGTGACCTGATCTAGCCTGACCCGATCTAGCCCGATCTGGTGCTATGCTCTCCAACCAGATAACTTATCCGCGCATCCGCAGCAAGGAGTATGACTAATATGACGATCCTCAACACCGAGCAGGAGCTTCTGCTCGACGCCGCCTCCGCCGCCTACGCCACCGCCCGCATCGCGAAGAACATCGCCAACGTCGAGATCAAGCGCCGCCTCGCCGAGGCGAACGCGCAGATCCAGATCGACGTGGAGCGCGAGATCGCCGAGCACGAGGCCGAGTTGGACGAGGCGATCATCGCCGCGATCGAGGGCGGCGTTCCGGCCCTCCAGATCGCCATCCGCGCCTTCGGATTGAAGTCGCCGATGGCCGTCTACAAGCGCGTCTGGGCGCTGCGCGACGACGGGCGCCTCGCCCCGTCGCTGGTGATCAACAACATCCCGATCCGCCCCGCCGACACGGCCATGCCGGAGTCGCCGGAGATCGCGAAGATGATCTCCATGCAGCCCCCGTCGTTCACGCCGGAGGAGGTGCCCTACGAGGTCGCCCCTGGCATCCGCGTGAGCACCGTGCGCCTCCAGCTCGACACCCGTGATCCCTGGTTCCGCGACGTGGCCGACCGGCTTCGCCCCGGCACGCCGTTCAAGAAGGCCGAGCACTGCATCCTGTACCGCCACCCGAACACCGACGAGATCCTCGCGATCGAGTCGCGGGAGGTCGGCGACACGATGGTCGACCACCCCGTCGCCCGATGGGCGCTGGAGCACCCGGACGAGGTGGCCGCAGCCTTCGCAGACCTCGGCCTCTGACGCTCGGGCCGGGCGGTCATGGACAACGTCCAGAAGGCCCTCGCGCTCGCGAGGCTGGGAATCAAGGTGTTCCCCGTGGATCTGGCAACACGCCAGCCATTCAAGGGTGGGAGCGGCTTCTACGACGCGACCAGCGATGACTGGGAGAAGATCGCGACGTGGTTCAGCCTGGACCACCCCGAGTCGACCACCGCGGTCGCGTACTGGACCGGCGGCTCCGACCTGTTCGTCACCGACGTGGACTACGGCAAGAAGAACGGCAAGGACGGCTACAAGACGCTCGCCGAGGTGGGACTCGACCGGGGCGACACACACTCCTACGAGACGGCCTCGGGCGGCAAGCACCTCGTGTTCTCCACGGAGGGCCTCGACGAGGACGCGGTGCTGGCCCTGGGACCCGATCAGGACCACAGCGGCCTGGAGGGCATCGACATCCGCGCAGGCGGCTCCTACGCCGTCTGGTGGGGTGACGAGGTGCCGGAGACGCGCGAGGCGTTCAGCCGGGACATCCCCGAGTGGATGCTCACCAGCGCGACGAAGCCGAAGCTCACCGAGAGCGCGACGCACACTGGCTTCGGCGGCGGCGCCGACGAGTGGCTGGACTCGGTCTCCGACGAGCCGCTCCCGTCGGGGCGCGTCGCCGAGTTCATGGCGCGCATCCCGACCGAGGACTTCGGCCACGTCGAGATGGTCGAGCTGGCCTGGGAGATCGTGCGCCTCGGCGCCGAGCGCGAGACCGGCATCAAGCCCGCCCTGGAGAAACTGCGGGCCGAGTGGCTCCGCCCTCCATACGACCGGGCGAAGTACCGGCGCGACCTCGCCTCGGCACTGTCCGGGGCGATCAAGAAGGCGGGGCGCATCCAGCACCACATCCCCGTCATCTCCCTGACCAAGTCCGACGCGCTGGCGCTGGCGACGAAGGCGGGCATCCGGGCCGAGATCACCGACCTGGAGCGACGCGCTGTCGATGCCGCCGCCGACAGCAACGAGCTGGAGATGTCGCGCGTCCGCCGCGGGCTGTTCGAGGCGTGCTTCGAGGCGGGACTGTCGGCCAGTGCGGCCATGAGCCTCGTCGCCGCGAGCAAGTCGGCTGGTGGCTCGGCCGCGACGCACGAGGCGTGGTGGTTCGGCGAAGGGGAGCCGGTCTACCACGACTCGCTCGACGGTGGACTCGGCGCCGATGCTGGCTCCGCCGCGGCCGTCGAGGACGTGGAGGAGACCCTCCGTCAGGCGTCGTTCGCCGAGGAGGCGGAGAAGTTCTCCCTGCTGACGGTTTCGGAAACCGAGGAGTTCGCCAAGGGTATGTACTCCTGGTGGGGCGACGAGTATCTGGAGTGGGTTCAGTCCCGGCTCGACTACTTCAACCGGCCGTATCACGTCATGGCGCTGTGGATGGTCCTCAGTGTGATCGTCTCGCCGTGGGGGCGCTACCCCAAGCGCGGCTCCGAGCCGGTCGCGCTGAACCTCTACGGCTGCGCCTTCGGCATGACCTCCTCGGGCAAGTCCGAGGCGCTCGGCTTCGCGCAGACGGTGATCGACGCCTACTACGATCCGGCGGTCGACAGCGCGCTCATCGGCAACGTCGACAAGATGAGCGCCAATGCGCTCCACGACGAGCTGGTGCGCCGTGACGGCAAGGCGTCGATGGTCTACTCCGACGAGGTCCAGAAGTTCTTCAAGAACCTGGAGAACGCGAAGTGGAAGGACGGCCTCATCGGAGACCTGGCCGACTACTACGGAGGGAAGGTCAGCCCCAAGCTCGTCCGCAACGACAGCGAGCTGAGCGGCAAGCGCGCCCGGTGCCTGCTGACGGCCTACTTCACCGGCATCCAGGAGACCTCGCTGGCGCACCTCACCGAGGACAACTGGGCCGAGGGCTTCCTGCCGCGGTTCCTCTGGGCGTTCGGCTACCCCCGCGAGGCGGGCGCCTACGACATCTCCATGGAGGACGATCCGCGCAGCTACACCGCCAAGCCCGAGGAGTGGGCCAGGACGTTCGCCGGAGTGCGCTCCACGCAGGAGTTCCGCTGGGGTCCGAACCGGCTCGTCGGCTGGGAGGATGACGCCGTCGAGCGCATCATGCAGATGCACAGGGACATCGACGAGGTCACCTCGACCGAGCGGCAGCACGACGACATCTTCGCTGCGCTCAACGGCCGGTTCCGCGACTCGATCATGAAGTGCGCCACGCTGGTCGCGCTCGCCGAGAACTCGGAGAAGGTGCAGCTCCGACACGTCCTCATCGCGATCTCCTACGCCGGGCCGTGGCACCGCAGCATGGTCATCGCCGTGCGCGAGGTCAGCTCCAGCCAGAGCGAGCGAGAGGCCGCGAGACTGCTGGGCTGGATCAAGCGCAACGTCGTCATCCAGATCGGCAAGCGGCCGTGGATTCAGCGATCGACGGTGATGCGCGGCTGGCGGAAGGACTGGCGGCACACTGGAGACCTCCTGACCGACCTGTGCGAGAAGGGCTACCTCATCCGCAATGGCGACGTGTACGAGATAACAGAGGAGTAGCGAGATATGGCAAGAGACAACACCAAGGGCGGCATTCGCATCGTCCCCGTGTTCCCCCCGAACGCCGTCGACAAGGTCAGGGACCAGGTGATCGCCGCGGTCCCCGAGGGGCAGGATGGCCGGATCATGGTCGTCGAGGCCGCCCCCGGCGGCCCTGGTCCCGTCCTGGCGATCCGCAAGACGCCGCGCTGGGCCTGCGACGCCGTCGTGGTTGAGCACCCCGACGCGCTCGCCTGGGCCGTGCCGCTGGTGCTGGGCTACCAGGTGAGGGTCGTGACCGTCGCAGGAGTCCTCGGCGAGATGATGGGTCTCGACGAGGGGCAGGTCCGGGAGGTGGTCGAGCCGTGACCGACGAGCCTGCCGCCCTGGAGGCGCAGACCGACATCGTGATCCTCGACCCCGACGTTGGCGAGCCTGACCTCTCGGCGCCGAGCATGAAGAAGCTGCTGGCGCTCGCGCAGTCGGCCGGGATGGAGGTGAAGGTCCACGCGACCCGCACCAGGATGCCCGACGTGCTCTACAAGACCACGAACAAGGCGAAGGGCTACACCGCCGGTCAGGTCTCCAAGCCCGCCTTCGAGCAGGAGAACGTGCAGATCACCGTCATCGGTGAGAAGTTCGCGGTGGACGCCTACTGGCACGACAAGGCGTTCGAGTCGGCCTTCATCGGCGGACCCGCCAGCGGATCTCCCATGCCGGTGCGCGTGACCGGCAGCACCCGCATTCTCGACGAGATCAAGAGATACATGGAGAGCAAGAAGTGAACGAGCAGGATCTTCTGACGATGATGGACTACGCCTACGCGAACGAGGTGAAGCGCAGGCTCTCCTCCGACGAGGAGTGGGCGGAGATGCTCACCCCGGTCCTGCGCGAGCGGACCTACGGTGCGCTCGTCCACATGATCGAGTCGATCAACCGACAGCGCCGCGAGCACATCCGCACCGCGTCGGCCGACTGGTTCAAGCGGGTGAACGGGCTGCGCAAGCTGGCAGTGACCCGACTGCTGCACCTGGAGAAGGTCACCGGCCGAGTCTCCTGGTACGAGGCTTCGGCGACGCACGAGGGCAAGCTCTGGCGGGAGTTCTCGGCCAAGCTCGCCCAGATCGTGCTGGAGTTCAATCCGACGCTACTGGAGGGGGTCTACGCTCCGCGCGGCGGGGTCGACGCCCTGGACTGGATCGTCGCGAGGAACGCGAAACGAGAGCGAGAGGAGACGGCATCGTGAGCAAGAAGCTCGGCATGTGCATCGACCCTGGGATGTCCTCGGGGATCGTCATCTTCACCTGGGACGACGACGAGCCGTATGAGCGCATCGGCGCCGTCCAGGTCCCCGGTGGCGCCGCTGGCCTGCTGCGAGAGATGGCCTCGCCGGAGGTCCGCAACGCGCCCTACGACATCGTCGTGATGGAGAAGTTCACGCCGCGCGAGCATGGCGGCTTCAACCTGACCGAGAAGGCCGTGGAGCCGCTGCGGTGCGAGGGCGCCCTGCTGGCGATGCTCGGCCCCGAGAAGTTCGCCAAGGTCGCCTGGCAGGCTCCGGCGATGCAGTATTTCATGGGCGGCAAGGACCTCCGGGAGCGCAAGAAGAACTCGCGAGAGTTCCTCAAGAAGCACGGCCTGCACCTCACCGGCAAGGACGTGGAGCGCCCCGACGCCGACGATGCGATCTCTGCGACACTACACAGCATCGCCTACATGCGCAGGATCAGTCACGAGCCGACGCTCGACAAGATGTTCCCCGACATGCCCTGGATCTAGTTCCCCATCCACTTCCTCATCCACCTCCTAAGCTAGGAGGACGAGGAGGGTGAGTAGGTTTCAGAAACCCAGCCCCGAACCACGAGGCCCCCGCACCGCCAACGCTGTTCACTCAGCGCGGCATGCGGGGGCCTCGTCGGTTCTGATTAGTCGCCAGGGTACACCTTCGGCTGGATCGCCTCCATCTCGGCGGTGCTCGGGTGGACGCTGTCGTCGTCGGGGTAGTGCCGGATGACGCGGCTGATGTACGCCTTGAAGGTGTCGTGCAGCGTGTGGTAGGCGTCCTCGTAGAAGAACGCGCGGGAGCGCGACTCCCGAGTCTCGTCCCACAGCGCCTCCGCCGTCGGCATCTTGCTCTCCTTTATCTCGGCGCGCTTGGCGCGGCCCGCGATGACGGCTCCGATGATCGCGGTGAGGCCGCCGATCAGCCCCGCCCCGATCGGGGCGATCCACTCCTCCATTGCCGCCTGTTCCCTCTCTACGCGCCGGGCTTGACGAGAGAGGGGCGGCGGTGGGCCTGGGCCATGAGCCACAGCAGGCGGACGCCGGGGGTGGCGCCGAGCACGACGAAGCCCGCGCCCGCCGCAGCGCGGTCGACATCGCCCGTGCCGTAGGCGATGAACAGCAGGACCCCGGCGTAGGTGCCGAGGGCGATGAACAGCGCCCATGCCCCACCCAGCTCGACCCTCGTGAACAGCTTGGAGTCGCCGAAGGTGCCGAAGGTGCCCGCGATCCCGCCGAGGATCACCACCAGCGCCCAGATCGGGGTCCAGCCGCGGGGCGCGGTGAGCTCGAACACCGGCACCCCCGCGATGAACGCCGAGATCCCGAAGTAGATCGTGGCGGTGTAGGTGATCGTCAGCCCCACCCGGTACGCCTCGACCGGCGACAGCGCCCACCGCTCGAAGCGGGAGACGCGCCGCGCCTGGACCACCCCGATGGGGTGGGTGCGCGGCCTGTCCGTCTCCTCCAGGGGCCGGTCGAGGTCGTCACGGCTGTAGGTGATGCTCACGCCGCGCCTCCCTCGCCCTTCTCCGCATCCTTCTCCACGCGGTCCACGCGGTCGATGTACACGGGGGCCTTCGAGGAGCCGAGCATCAGCTTCTCGGCGATCGGCCAGCGCTTGCCGAGCCAGCGGGCCAGGCTCCACCAGCCGAAGCCGAGGAGAGCCGCCACGCCGCCGTAGACCAGCTCCATCCAGCCGGGGGCGAGCTGGTCGAGGATCTCGCCGATCTGGGGGAAGCGGGTCAGCAGGAACGTCAGCACCGGCCCCATGACGAGCGGGACGATGGTGCGGATGCGGGCGAGCACGGCGTCGCCGACGAGCAGCTCGCCCTTGACGAACTGCTCCGCCAGCTCCGCCGCGGCCTTCTCCTGCTCGGGCGTCACGGGGACGTTCGGGTCGGGCACGATGACGACCGGCGGCTCCGGCTCCGGCTCCACAGGGCCCGTCGGGTCCGTCGGGTCGACCGGGCCGGGCTGCTCCGGGTCGGTCGGCGGGGTCGGGTCCACCGGGGGGATCGGCGGCTCGACGACCGCCTCCCACCACGACAGCTCGATGTCGTCGCCGCACTGCGTGGCAGCACCCAGCACCTGGTTGTGCTCGATCCGCACCATGTCGTAGCCGTAGTGCTCGCGCAGCGCGGCCAGGAGGCTCGCCACGTCGAGCCGGATGCGAGCGCCCTCGACGGTCGCGGTGTTGACCAGCGGGTCCACCTCGATGCCGACGAAGTCGTTGCCGTTCGGACCCGCGTGGTAGGCGCGGTCGGTCAGGGCGACCATCTGCACGATCTGCGAGCGGTCGTTGGCCGAGTCCCACCCGATGACGAAGTGCGCGCTGACCTCTCGCCCGTTGTCGTTCGAGAAGTCGTTGATCACCGACTCGTAGGTGTGCTTGTAGACCTCGCCGAAGTCGTGGATGACGACCTTCGCCGGGCGCGCCGGGAAGTTGCCGCGCTCGGCCTTGTCGCGGGTGTCGCGCCCCAGCAGCACCGTCGGGATGACCTTGCTGACGACCGGGTGGAACGCCTCGAAGGTGTACGGCGTCGGCGCCGGGGTCGGCGGGTCGACGACCGCTGGACGAGGGTCAGGGACCTCCGGCAGGCCGGACACGTCCTGCGAGGTGAAGGAGCCGATCCAGCTCCAGAGGCCGGAGTGGTAGCCCTGAATCCAGATGTCCTGGCCGTTTACCGACTGCGCTCGGGTCCAGGCCTTGAAGTCCCCGTAGTCGTTCCCGGCGATACCAGTGTCGACGGTGGGGCTGTCGGTCGTCGGCAGCGAGCGCTGGTTCGCCGTGCCGTCGCCGTTCGTGAAGCGCTTCGCCCCGGCGGGCACCGGGTCCTCGATCTGGATGTCGATCATGAACGCGTTGCCCGGCCCGAACCCGTAGGTCCAGCCGAGGTAGGTCGTGTTCATCCACGGCGCCTTGGCCGCCGCGGAGTCCCACTCGTCCTCGCCAACGTTGATCAGGCCCGCCCACGGGTAGTCCTGGTCGCGGTAGGCGTGCGCGACGCGACCGCGACCGAGGCTGATCTTCACGTCGTAGTCGGGGTGGCCCGCGGTGAACCAGTGCAGGGCGCCGGGGGGCGCCGCGTAGGGGTCCATGCTGACGGCGGGCGGCGAGGCGTTCCACGCAGCGCGCGCCGAACCGTACCACGTCGGCTCGATTCCGAGGTCGGTGATGGTCTTGATCCACCCCGCGAAGGCCTGGCACCAGGAGTACCAGTTACGGGAGGTGGGGAAACCGTGAGCGCCTGCGGCGGCCTGGCTCCGAACGGTGGAGATATGCACGGGGTTCTTCTCTCTGCTCTGCGGGAGCGCTTCGCGTTCACGCCCGGATTCGCTTCCCAGAGTACCTCAGCAGGTATCCGAAACCCAGCTCAGAGGGCCCCCGTCGGCAGGATCAGCCGACCTCCTGGCGGACCTTCTCGATGGCGTCGAGCCAGTCCTGCTTGGTCGCCTCGCCGCGCTGCCACTTGAAGAAGATCGGGTCGGAGTGCTTGGCGTATGCCAGGCGACGAAGCTTCGCAACCGTCGGGAGCGGAGGGTGGATGACCTCGGGCTGGGTGGGGGACTCATCGCTCATTCGTACATCTCCACGATCACGATTCCAGGGGCGCCGACGCCACCAGGGCGAGCGCCGACGTTCGACGAGTTC
>Ga0075163_10003250_pt1 | contig 21858 bp, 23 predicted proteins | sample JI1023141ADNA_FD_71478 | JGI IMG/M metagenome (GOLD analysis project Ga0075163, IMG submission 71478) | Wastewater effluent complex algal communities from Wisconsin, to seasonally profile nutrient transformation and Carbon sequestration -... | ecosystem: Engineered > WWTP > Effluent > Algae... | reverse complement strand
TGCCCAAGCTCTAGAGGCGGCCTCCAACGGTTTCCCACGCACCGGCCAATCCCATCTCGAACCATGTCCATGCTCGCGACGTTGCCGGTACCGGCGGGTCTTCGGTGGCACGAGGAAAGCGCGACCGCGGGGTCTCTGGCTCCCCCGCGCAGTGTGGGGCTCGTACACGCCCTGACGGCGGTCTGGGTGGCTGGCTGGTACGCGGCCGCGCGCCTCGGCTTCGGCATCCATGCCGACACCGTGGCGCTCGTGGCAACGGCGGTCCTGGCGCTCTGTGCCCTGCGCGCCTGGACCATGCGCACGTCGGTCTGGTTCCGCGATGGAACGTTCCACGTGCGAACCAGCATGCTGCCGGGGGGCTCCGTCGATACTCCCACCGCAGAGGTCGCCTCGTTCGAGCTCGCGTGCGAGCCCGACCCCACGGTCTACGCCTGCCTCCGCAGCGGTGCGCGTGTGGTCGTGCCGCTCGACTTCCGTCGCGTGCCGGAGCTGGTCGGCAGGAAGTTCCGTCTTTCGAAGCTCCTCCCGCCGCGGCCGGTCCACGCCGCGCACGTCGTCGAGCGGATGAACCTGATGCTCGAGGCTGCCCGCCGTGAGGGCCACGACACCTATCGCACCTGAGGCGCCGGCTATAGAAACGGGCACCGAAGGGGCGTAAGCTCTCCCGCGTCTCGTGACCATTCGCATCCTTCCTCGTTCGGCCCTGCTTCGGCGCTGCGCGCTCGCCCTGGCGCTGAGCGCTCTGCCGTTCGTGCACGCGTCGTCGGCCGAGGCGGCGAGCGCCATCGGTACCGTCGCGCCGGACCTGGCCAAGGCGCTGGCCTCGGTGCCCAAAGGCGCGCTGGTCATCGCCGCCCCGCTCGCCACCGACATGCCCACCACCCGCGGCGACGAGCTGGCGGTGCGGGTGGCGACGCAAGTGGCCGGCAAGCTCGAGGGGGCACGCGTGCATAATGCACCTTTGTCGCTCTCCGCCGCGCACGCCGCCGCCGCCAAGTCGCCGGCCTTCGTGTGGGTGCAAACGGAGGTGAAGAAGGGCGAGCTGCGGGTCACCGTGGACGCCTTTCCGGTGGTCACCAACAGCTGGGACCGCCTTCGCCGCATCTCACCGCCGCCGCTGGCGCACGCCTTCGCCTCGCGTCCGGCCGATGCCGAGGTGCGCTCGTTCTATCCGCCGGTGCTGCTCGAGCAGACCAAGGTGCACAAGGCGCGGCACGGCGAGGGCGAGGTGCTGGCGATGGCGTGCGGCGATCTCGACGCCGACGGTGGCCTGGAGCTCGCGCTGGTGACGCGCAATCGCGTCTCCGTCGGGCGCCTCCGGAGCGGGGGCTACGTGGTGGAGCGTGCGGCCCCCTGGGCCACCCTGGCCAAGCGCGCGCCGGTGCCGCTGCGCGAGCCTTTGGCCACCGCGTTCTTCGGTCTCGATGGCCTGCTGGTGGGCCTCTCCGATCGCGGCGGCGTGCGCCTCGATGCGGCCCTGGCCCCCAAGGATACGCTGCGCGGCCTTCCGGTGAGCGCGGCTGCCGGCTGCGCGTCGCTCTTGCCCGAGGCCTCGGCCTTCGACGGGATGGTGCTCGCCTGCTTGCCGCCGCCCGCTCCGCCGGTGGCGGTTCCCACCAAGCCGGCTCCCGCGGGCAATCCCACTCCCGCGGGCAAGCCAAAGCCGCCGGTGGAAGATGGGCTCGTCCCGCCCACCACGCGCTTCGACGCCTTCGCGGCGCTCGATCTGGTGTCGAAGGAGGGCGTCACGAGCACGGTCATCGCCGCCCGCGAGCCGGGTGGCAAGCTGCGGCTGCGTCGCGGCGACGTCACGCAGGTGCTCGAGAACGTGGGCGCGCAGATGCTCCTCGCGGACCTCGACCTCGACGGCGAGCCGGAGATCGTCTTCTCGCAAGACACCGGTGACGACGCGCTCACCGTCCTCACCTGGACCAAGAACGGCTTTCAGCAACGGCTGCGCGTGCCGGCCCCCACCGGCATTCGCGCGGTCGCCGCGTGCCCTCCGGAAGAGCGGGGCGTACCGGCGCTGGCGCTGGCGGTGGGCGCGACCTTCAGCGCAGACCCGGCCAAGCCCGGGTTGCCGGAGGTCTGGCTTGTCCGCTGATGCGGCGATCTCGCGCCGCGCCGCGCTGCTCGGCGCCGCGACCGTGGGCTTCGGCGGGTTCGCCGCCGGCCGTGGCCGCACGCCTCCCGCCGGTCGCATGAGCTTCCGCGTGCCGTGGCCTCTCGGGAGCATCGACCCGCATCGCATCGAGGACGCCACCGCCGCGCTCTTCGGCGACGCCCTCTTCGATACGCTGTACGCCCGCGACGATCAGGGCAACTTCACCCCTTCGCTGGCGGAGTCGGAGCCCACCTTCGAGAGCGGCCTGGTGCACGTGCCCATCCGCGACGGCCTGCGCGCTGCTTCGGGGAAGGGCATCGACGGCAGCGACGTGGTGTTCTCCCTCGAGCGCGCGCGAAAGCTCGGAGCCCGCGCCTGGTTCGCGGAGCTTCCGGCCACGCGGCTGGTGCGCGGCGGCATCGCGTTCTCGGCCAAGGACGCTACGTCGATTCCCAAGGTGGTGCGCGCCCTCGCCTCTCCGCTCGCGGCCATCGTGCCGCGGGGTTTCGACGCTGACTCGCCCGACGGCACCGGTCCCTTTCGCTGGCGCCGTCGCGGCGACGGCTGGGTGCTGGCGCGCAATCCGTTGGCGGCGCGGGGCCCCGCCTACCTGGACGAGATCCAGGTGTTCGAGGCGGCCGATCTCTCGGCATCGCTCCGCGCCTTCGAGACCGGGAAAGACGACCTCGGCTGGCTCGGTATGGGCCTCCACGAGCCGCGCCCGGGCGCGCGTCCGTTCGATCTCGGTGCCGTGGCCTGGGCCGTCCTGCGGACCGGAAAAGATGCCGGCACCTGGGACGTCGCGGGCACTGCGCAGCGTTTGTGCGATGGCTTGCCCCACTCGCGCCTCTCCTACCTCGGTCTCGGCCCAGCTTGGCCGAGCGAACGCGAAGAAGGGTGGGGTGGTCCGCCCACCGCGCTGGTGGTGCGCGAAGATGCGCCGTGGCTCGCCGAGCTGGCCCGCGCCGTGGCAGCCACGCTCTCCCGGCCGGGCCACGAGATCTCCGTGCGCACCACCAGCGAGAGCGAGATTCGATCGCTCCGTAGCTCGCGCGCCTTCGCGCTCATGGTCGACGTGGCGAGGCCGCTCTTTCCGGGACCGCTGGGAGCCCTCGCAGCGCTGGCCACGGCCGACGATCCTTCGGCCGCGGCGCAGAGCATCTTGCGACCGCCGCGCTTCACGTCCGACGTTTCGCCCCGGGTGCTCACGCGCACGCTGCGGCTCGGCGTCCTCGGCGAGGTGCGCGTGCAAGGTGGACGTGCGCCCGATCTCGTCCTTCCCGGATTCACCGTGGGCCCAGGCGCGGACTTCCCGGCCACCCAGCGAGCCCGTAAGTGAGGCTCGCTCCGCGGCTGGTGTTCGCCTTCGGATTCTTGGCGGCGGTCTCCGTCGCCGGCCTCGGCGTCGCCGTGCGTCAGGGCGAGCAGACCAAGGCCACCTCCGACTTCAACGCCCGGGTGAAGCGCGCGTGCGTGGAGCTCACCAAGGAAGTCACGCGTCAGGCGGAGCGCGACGCGACCCTGGTCGACAACGCCTGCCGGCCGCTGGAGCTGGCCGATCGCGTCGCGGTGGAGATCGAGTCCGGGCGCCTCGACGAGCATCGCACGCGCTTCTCGCAGCTGGTGCCGCCCCGGCGGGTTGCCTACGATCTCGACGAGCTGGTCCTCGCCACCAGCAAGGGCGACATCATCGGCGCCGATCCGCGCTCGCTCCTCGGCACCAGCGCCAAGGAGATAGAACGGCAGCTCGCCAAGGACACCCAGCGCTTCGAGCTCCGCACCGAGGGCACGCGCTCCCTGGTGTCGCGCTGTCGCTTTCGCATGCAGGGTAGCGCCGGATCGGTGGGGCTCATCGGCGGCCGCAACCTCGACCCGCTGCTCGCCCGCATCGGCTCCACCCTCGACGTGGGCGTGCAGGTGGGCGAGAGCAAGAGCGAGCTTCAGAACGTCGCCCACGATACGTGTACACTGCACGACGATTTCGGGCACTCGCTCCCCATCACCGTCACCAAGTCCACCGAGGAGCTGCGCGCCAACATCGAGCGCATCGACCAGCTGGTGCTGGTGGCGGCGCTCATCTCCACCGGCATCGCGCTGCTCTTCAGCATCGTCCTGGCGCGCAGCCTGGGGCGCCCCATCGCCGAGCTGGCGCGGCAGGCGCGCAAGGTGGCGAGCGGTGACGCGCGGCCGCTGCGGGTGCAGGGCTCCGGCGAGATTCGCGAGCTGGTGATCGCCTTCGACACCATGATCGAGGACCTCTCGAAGACGCGGCAGCGGCTCGCCGATGCAAGTCGCGTGGCGGCGTGGCGCGAGGTAGCCCGTCGGGTGGCCCACGAGGTGAAGAACCCACTGGCGCCCATTCGCGCCGCGGTGGAGACGCTGCGCCGCCTCCGGGCACGAGAAGATCCGGCCTTCGACGAGTACTTCGACGAGGCCACGCGCACGGTGCTCGACGAGGTGCATCGCATCTCCAACATCGTCACCGAGTTCACCCGCTTCGCACGGCTGCCGCGGCCCAAGCCGCAGCCGGTGGATGTCGCGGAGCTCGTGGCGTCCATCCTCACGCTCCACAAGGCCGACTCCGGCGTGCAGTTCGAGGCCATCGCCGAGACGCCCACGCCCAGCATTCGCGCCGATCGCGATCAGATCGTGCAGGTGCTCACCAACCTGGTGCAGAACGCCACCGACGCGCTCAAAGGCCAGAGAGACGCGCGCGTGACGCTTCGCACGGGCATGGCAGGGCAGGGGCACGTCTTCATCGCGGTGTCCGACAACGGCGCGGGCATCGATCCGGCCATTGCCGAACGGCTGTTCGAACCCTATGCCACCACCAAGGCGCACGGCACCGGTCTCGGCCTCGCCATCGCCCAGCGCATCGCCCTCGAGCACGACGGCGAGCTCGTCCACCTGCCCGGCAGCGCCTTCGGACGTGGCGCCACTTTCCGACTCACGCTGCCCATCGTGGGCCCCCCCGAAGCACCCCCCGATTCCTCCGAATGAGCTTCAGTTTCCGACGTATCCTCGCATCATGAGCGAGCCCGTGGTCCGCGAGGAAGTGTCGAGCCCCTTCGACCGCGTGAGCCCATCGGCGAAGCTCTTCGTCTGCCTCTCGGTGGCGTTCATCGCGTGTCTGCTCCTGGGCGACGTCATCGGCGGCAAGAACATCGGAACGCCGCTCGGCCCCATCTCGGTGGGCATCGTGGCCTTCCCGGTGACCTTCCTGCTCACCGACGTGGTGAACGACTTCTACGGTCGCCGGGGCGCGCGCTTTCTCACGTTCCTGGGCTTCGGCGCCGCGGTGGGCGCGTGGGTGCTGCTGCAGATCACCACTGCCATCCCGCCGCCGCCGGACCCCAACGACACGTATTTCACGCAAGCGGAGTTCATCAAGATATTCGGCGGGAGTGCGCGCCTTTTCGTGGCGTCGATCATCGCGTATCTCATCGGGCAGTTCCTCGACATCTACGTCTTTCAATTCTGGAAAGCCCTCACCCAGAGCCGGCATTTGTGGCTCCGCGCCACGGGGTCGACCTTGCTCAGTCAGATCGTCGACACGGTGGCGGTCAACGGCATCTTCTGGTTCGGCAAGCAAGACGCTGCGTGGATCGCCCGCAAGGGCCTGCGCGAGTACGGCATCAAGCTGGTGGTCGCCATCTGCCTCACGCCGGTCATCTACGCGCTTCACGGCGCCATCGTCCGCTGGATGAAGCTCGAGCCCGAGAAGCACGAGACCAGGACGTAAGCTCTCACTTGAGAATGCGGGAACCTCACTTTCAAACCTCACCCCCAACCCCCTCTCCCTGAAGGGAGAGGGGGCGAGACGTCGATTGACGCTTCGTTTGTTTTGCTGCAACATGCACCATTGAAATGGCACGCGCAGTACGCTCCACCGGACGCGCCGGAAACCGCCGCGGCAGCCCCGAAGCCATCGAGAAGCGCCGGGCTGCCCGGAGCTTCAACGATCTCCTCTCCACCCTCGCGGGCAGCGCGCAGGCCCTCGATGGCCGCACCGAGAAGCGCCGCCAGCGGCTCCTCAAGGAGCTGGCCGATGGTCAAACCCGGGGTGCGCGCGAGCTGAAGCCGCTCGACATCCTGCTCCGGGTGCAAGAGCTCCTGGAGCTCGGCGAGTCGGTGGCCACCATTCGCAAGGCCACCCGCGGCAAGAAGCGCCCCAAGCTCGAGGGCACCGAGGTCGTGGACGCCGTGAAGAAGCTCCACAAGGCCTACGGTTTCCGCCCGGAGGTCTACCGCTTCGTGGGCATCGACGACGACGTGCTCGCCATCGCCGGCATCGCGCGCGCCCGCTGAGGCCTCCGGTCAGCTGCCCAAGCGCTCCAGCATGTCGTGCAGCTGTTCGTTGAACCGCTTCGCATCCGCGCGCGACATGCCGGCGGTGGTGGTTCGGTCGAGCTCTTCGACGAGCGGGAAGGCGCGGGCGAGGGCGGCGCGTCCGGCTCGGGTCAAGGCCGCACCCATGGGGTGACCGCGACCGCTCGGAGGCTCTCGCTCGACCAGCCCTGCTTCGACCAGCGACGCGAGTAGATCGCTCATGCTTTGCGGCGTCACCAGCACCAGCCGCGCCAGCTTACCGGCGGTGATGTTCGGCGTCTGCGCCAGGTAGACCAGGATGCTGAACTGCCGCGCGTTCAAACCTGCGCTCGAGAGGGCCTCGTCCATGCGGCGCTGCAGCACGTGGGCCACGCGCACGATGCTGTAGCCGACGAAGTCTTCGGGGTTTGGATGCCGCTTCTCCACGGGACCGTCCTACCCCGAAGCGGGACGGCTGACTACCCGTCCGCCGGTGCCCGACCTCTTGACTATCAGGCGCCTGATACCATAGTGGGTATCAGGAGGCTGATAGTGAAACCCTCGAAGACGATGCTCGCGTTCGCTCTCGTACCCTTGGCCTTGGGCATGGCCGACGCGGCAATCAGCCTGCGCTTCGCTGCGCCTTCTACGCACATCACGCCGCGGAACTGGGCTCCCCAGTGGATCTTCCCCGTGGCGTGGTCGATCCTGTACCCGACCTTCGGGCTCGCCGCATGGAACGTGTGGAAGGAGCGCGCGAACCAGGAGGTCGGGGGCGTGCTCGCTCTCTTCGCCGTCTACTTGGTGAACAACTTGTTCTTCATGCCCATCAACGGGCAGGTGGGCGGCAACCCGCTGGTGCTCACGATGATGGACCTGAATGGCGTCGTCGCCACGGCGATCCTCGCCTGGGCCGCCGCACGCATTTCGCGCACGTCCCTCCACTGGTTGTGCCCGCTGCTCGCGTGGATGCCCATCACCTTCGGGCTCAAGGTCTGGCTCACGCTCGCAAATCGCTGAACCTACGGGTGGAGAACGCAGCCGCCGATGACGTCGCCGCGCCACTTGGCGAGCATCGCGTGCTTGAAGTCGGTGAGCGGGAATGTGTGCGAAACGTAGGGCGTGATCTTCCCCTCTTCGGCCCACTGCTCCACTTGCGCCAGCCGCGGCGCGCGAATCGAGGGATCTTCCACGGTGGAGAGCACGGTGGGGCAGCCGAGCACGTCGAGGCCCTTCATCATGATGAGGTTGGTGGGCAGCTGGTTGGCGTTGGGCGCGCCGCGCTGACCCTTGCCCTGGGCCACGAACGGCGTCGCGGCCCAGCCCACGATGAGAAACCGCGCACCGAAGCGCACGCAGCGCAGGCTCTCCACCGAGATGTCGCCGCCCACGCCGTCGTACACCACGTCCACACCCTTGCCACCGGTGAGGGCCTTCACCTCGTCGCGAAAGCGCCGCGTGCCCGCGCCTTCTTCGCCCTTGCTATCGACGACGTGGTCGGCGCCCTGGGCCTTCACCACCGCGAGCTTCTCCGGTGAGCGGCCGGTGGCGATGACCGTGGCGCCGAGCAGCTTCGCCACGTGCACCGCCGCGAGCCCGGTGGACCCCGATGCTCCGTGAATCAGCACCGTCTCGCCGGCCTTCACCCGCCCGCGCGCCACCAGGCAGTGATAGGCGGTCTCGTAGTTGCCGAGCAGGTTGCACGCCTGATCGAAGGTGAGCTTCCCGGGAATGCGCCGCACCGCTTCCGCCGGCGCCACGCCCCACGACGCGAAGCCTCCATAAGCGCGATAGGCCCCCAGCGATCGCGGCCCCGCCAAAAGCCCGTCCACCAGCACGCGATCGCCCGCGGATACTCCCGTGGCTTCGGGGCCCGCCCAGGCCACCACGCCCGCGTACTCCAGCCCCGGCGTGTAGGGCGGCTTCGGCATGTGCTGGTACTGCCCGCTGGTCATGATGAGATCGACCCAGCCCACCGAGGCGCTCTTCACCTCCACCAGCACGTCGCGCGGCCCCAGCGTCGCCACGTCCGGCGCCTCCATGGGCGCGAGCGCCATGTACTTCTCGATGGCGTCCATGGGCGTCTCACCCAGCTCCGACACCACCACGCGCTGACCCGCTGCGAATGAAGAGCTCATGTGCCGAGGGTACGCAAACCCACGCCCCCCCACAACGCCGACGCCACCTGGACCCGCAAGCGCCGCATGCGTACGCTGGGACGATGGGTTGGTGGAAGGTGCAGGGAACGGACACGTGCATTGGCGATGAACCTCTCGACGCGCTGCTCATTGCGAGGGACTCCGTGATGCAGGCCTACCAGTCCGCGTTCGGTCGCCGGCCAACCCGCGCGGAGTGGGAGACGCTCCTCTTTGTCACGCTGACTCCCCAACCCGAGCGCGCAGTGCTTGATAGCGGCACGGTCACCGGCGTCGAGCTCGAGGTAGCGTCGAAGTGAGGGGCGGGTGATGCGATGAACGACCAGGAGTACCGCCGGATCCTCGGTGGACTCGAGGAGAGCGGGTGGAGGTGGAAGGGGGATTGGCTCCATGCGCCGAGCGGAAGTATGTGGCTTGGCCGCGAGCCGTGGCCCGACGAGCTTCCGTTCTTTCGAGAACGCATGGTGGGACGCTCGTTGCGAATTCGGAGCACGCTCGAGCACGAGGGCGATGACACCGGCGGACCCGAGTCGCTCGCCGACGTGCGCGGATTGGTGAAGGTGCTCGACACGCTGGTGGGAATGGAAACCGACGAGCACGCGCTGCAGTGGGAGCACGTACGGACCCACTATGATCTGCGCGTTCGTGCCATTGCCGATCGGGCATCGCGCGAGCCGAGCCTGCACAGACTCTTTCCTTACGCCAAGCTGAGCAACGTGGGCTTCAGCACCTCCTCCGAGTACCCCTACGAAGCCCTTGCGTACGTCATCAGCAAGGAGGTCGACGACGAATACGAGGCACGCGCTGCAGACCATCGCCCACTCGCCGAAGGCGGCCTCGAGGTCGCGATCCAGGCCGTGATCGAAGCGCTACGCGGCCCGTCCGAACCGCCGCGCTGAGCGCGTCACGCGTGCTCGACGATGCTGCCGGTTCGTCGATCGAAGGTGCGCGTCGTCCGCACCTCTCGTTTCAGGTGCGTGGCTTCACCGGGGCCGAGGGGCTCGCGGAGACGGGCCACGAGGGCGGATGCTGCAGTGTCGGAGGGGCACAGCTCCAGCGCCCGCTCGGCGTGATGGATGGCCCGGGGAAGCTCGCCGGGTAGGGCTGCGAGCGCGCGCGCAAAATAGAGTTGGGCGTACCGGTCGTTCGGTCGTGCGGCCAGCGCCCGTTCGAAAAGGCCGAGCGCGCGCGCCGTCTCCTCCGGCGTTCGCGCGCCGAGGTCCCAGACTGCGCGCGCATAGTTGCGCAGGACCTTCGAGCTCGCAGGCTCCCTGGCGATGGCCTTCTGGAAGAAACGCTCCGCCTCGGCGAGAAACCCCCAATCTGCATGCGCCCGACCGAGGAGCACGAGGCCTTCTGTGGTCGGTCGGCCATGGTGAAAGGCGCGGTCGATGTAGTGTCGCGCGTCGTCGTACCGACCAACGTGGCCGCAATTCCGACCCATGCGCAAGTTCGCACCATACGACGTCGGGTCGGTGCGTAGCGCCCGCTCCAGGAGACCGATGGCTTGCGTTCGTGCCTCGTGCTGCGCTCCGGCGTCGCCGTCCATGGCATCGTTGACTAAGCAGTGCGCCATCAGCGTCAGTGCACGCGGGTGGTCCGGAAAGAGCTCCACCGCCCGCTCGCAGTGCTTGCGCGCGACCTGCTCCTTCACCCCGATGCTTCGCCTGTACTCGGTGTGGGCCTCGGCCCAGCAAGCGAGCGCGCGGATCTCGTCGGCCGACGGCGGGTTGTGCACGGGGTCGGGATGGGCGAACGGCTTGGACCAAAGATCCTCGCGCCACTGGTTCGCGAAGTCCTCCGCGACGGGCTCATCGGCGAACTTGCGTCGCGGGGTCCGTGCGCGTTCGTGGACCACCTGCAGGTGGCCGATCTCGTGAAGGAGCGTGTTGTAGAGCATGTAGCGCCGAACCGCGAGCGCAGGCCACTGGGTGCCTTTCACGGCTCCGAACATCTGCGCGGTTTGCGGCCCGCGGATGTACCCATTCAAGCTCACGTTGTGAGGCAACGCGCAGAGCGCGATGTTGCGTCGGCCAGCCGTCGTGGTGTACCCCAGGCGACGATTGCCCATCGAATCGTCGGTGAAGTAGATGCCGTGAATGCGCTGGGTGAGCTCCGCGGGCAACCGAGACAGCACCACCTCGACGTCGGCCTCGTCCACGTAGTGCCGCCGGTCCGACCCCGTGATGCGGAAGTGGAACTTCACGCGGATATTCTATCACGCGACCCGCCGAACCCACGCAAGGCCTGGGTGCGTCGTGACACGGTCCGCCGCCCTGATATACTCGTGGATATGAGCTCCGCGCCTCCGTCCGCACCCGGCGTCGTGCGGCCTCGCGATGCCCATCGCTTGGCCGAGATGCGCAGCCTGCTCCTCCATCGCGCAGTTGCCGAACGCATCGAGGGCGATGCCACCATCGTGGCCCGTGCGAGTGCCAACCTGGCGAAGTGGCGCGCCGACGGCCTCCTGCAAGACCCGCACTGTGACGCGTGGATGCGGGAGCTCTCGCAGGGAACGGCGTCGCTGGTTGCGTTCCTCTGCAGCGACGACGAGCGAGCCCGAGAGCTGAGGCAGGTGACGCCCTTCACCTTCGTCATCTCTCCGCGTGAACGATGGGCGCTCAGGAAGCGCGCAGGCGCCGATCTTCCGTGAAGCGAAAGTCGGGGCGCTTGGATACGTTTGCCGACCGCAAATAGAAAAAGGGAATCGACTTCGTGGAGTTCTACTTCTCTCACGGGACCATTTGGGTCTACGACTCCGGCGATCAGAACCTGGCGAGTGAGTGGACGGAAGCTCACTATCAGCAGAAGGTCTGCCGCCGTGCCGCTTCCGCTGGCATCCTTACACTGCTCGATGGCGGTCGTGCGGAGGTGGAGCTCGTGGAGGACGCCGCGGCGCTCGAGTCGTGCGAGCTGTTGGTCGAGGTCTCGGTACTATGCGTGACGGGGAGGCTGAGGATCGTCAGCGTGGCACCGAAGATCGAGCTGTGGACTGGCGCCCCCGGTTGGACGCGGCTGGGGATCGGACAGGACGTGAGCGGCGACGCGCTTCGGATCCGGGTCGTCGTCAAAGAGGCGGCGTCCGAAGAACCAACGCGGGTCCGAACGAATGGGACGTGGGCTGAGGGGCCGCTCGTGGAGACCGCGGAGGCGATCCACTGACCCACGCACCGCTCGGGCGCTCATGCCCGGAGAACACCGCGTGCGCCGCGCATGGTGGGCCGCAGCGGATCTGACCCTTGACGTGGGGGGTGAGCGGGCTAAAGGTCGATGCCGTGCGGATCCGTGGCGCCACCATTGCGACTCTTCTCGTGCTCGCGTTCACCACGTCGGCCTCGCGGGCGGGCATGTCCGACGAGGAGACGAAGCGGCGCGCCGTTGCGGTGGCCCACGTGGGGCCGCGCGTCATCACCGTGGGCGAGCTGGAAGACCAGCTGGCGCACGTGCCGGCCTTCCAGCTGGTGTCGTTCGGCGCTACGCCCGCCGAGGCCCGGCAGACGTTCCTGCAAGAAGTGGTGATCCGCGACGCGCTGCTCTCGGCCGGCGCCGAGAAGCGCAAGGTCGATAGCGACGCGCTGGTACGCATGCAGCTTGCACGCACGCGCGCGAACCTGGCGCTCCGCAACGCCGAGGCCTCGGTGGGAGCCATCGACTCCATCACCAAGGACGATCTGGCCGCCTACTACGCCGCGCATCGCAGCGAGTACGAGAAGGACGCGCGCATCCAGGTGTGGCACATCGTGGTGAAGACGCGCGACGAGGCCCAGAAGATCCTCGACGCCGTGAAGAAGGACGGCACCACCAAGGAGTTCACGCGCATCGCGCGCGAGCAGAGCCTCGACAAGGTGACCAACCTGCGCTCCGGCAACCTGGGCTTCATCTCCCCCGACGGCACCTCCAGCGAGGCCGGCATCAAGGTCGACCTCAACATCGTGCGCGCGGCGCAGCTGGTGAAGGACGGCGAGCTCGCCTCCGAACCGGTGGCCGAGGGCGATCTCTTCTCGGTAGTGTGGCGCCGCGGCTCTACGCCGGCGCAGAAGCGCACGCTCGAAGAAGCCACCGGTGAGATCCGCGAGACCCTCCACAAGCAGCGCCTCGAGGCCGCCCGCAAGAAGCTGGTGGACGATCTCCGCGCGAAGTCCCTGCGTGACGTCGACCCCAGCGCCCTCAAGGCCTTCGAGGTCGACCTCGGCGAGGGCGCCATCTTCGTCGACAAGAAGCCGAAGTAGCGGCCTTCAGGCCTGCTCGTCCGCCGCCTCTTCGTCGTCTTCGTCCGCGACCTCCTCCTCGTCCGGCTGAGAAGCCCGGCGCGCCATGTTCTCGCGCTGCTTTCGCGCGCGCCACTGGCGGTAGCGATCCCAGCCGATGATGACCAGGAATGCCATGAAGCTGATGGTGCCCAGTAGCTGACCGAAGGAGAGCGCCAGGAGCACCGGCGCCGGCGTGGGGTCCACCAGCGACCACATCATCATGCCCAGCGCGACGATGGCGAGCACGCTCGCGACGCGCAAGATGCTCATGGCTCGCTCTGGCGCGATGACGCGCACGTTGGCCGCGAGCTTCCGTCTCAGGCTCCTCTTCATGGCGCCCCGCCGTCCACCAGACCCAGTGACGCACCCGCATCGTTTCGCAGCCTGGGCAAGAGCTGGGCGGGCATGTGACCGCGGTCCTTCTCCGGCACCATGTTGGGGTGCGCGAAGCCGTGGCAGCCGGGGCTCGCGCAGCTCACGGTGCCGGACCGGGTGGCCTCGAGCGAGGAACGATGCTCCGGCTCCGCCAACCACCCAGGGTTTTCCGTGGAGTGACATTGCATGCAGTTAGCGTTTGGATAGGGCTTGATGAGGTGAATCTTGTCCTTCGCCTCTTCGAACGGCATGGAGCGGAATTCGGTGTAGTAGAGCCACACGTGCCGCATGCCGCCCATCTTGGTGAGCACCGTGCCGAACATTCCGTAGTCGGCGTGGCAGACGTAACAGTTGTTCTCACCGGTAAACGCATTCCGTGCATGCCTCGCTGCGAGGCCTGCACTTTTTGCATCTTCAGAATCCCGAGCAATCGGGGTCATCACGTGGCACGAGCCGCAAAATTGGCGCTTCTGCGTGGCCTGATAGCCTTCCACGTTGGTGGTGGCGGCGGCGCCAATGGGAAAGACGCCCAAACCTAGCAGCAGGGAAACCTTGGTGTTCCGGTCGAGCACCGGTCGCATCACCAGGAAGCGAACGAGGAGGACTACCGAAATAATTGCCAGCAGTGCGGCAATGACGGTTAGTGGTGAGGTGTGGTGCACAAGCAATTCCTCCGCTCGGTCCGCGGGGCATCCCGAATGAGCTCGGTAGCGTGATAAGAGACCCGAACGTGCTCCGATGCAAGCAGACGTTCTGGCGCGCTCCTTTGGGGGACTTCCGCGCGCGAGCGCGAAGTGCACCGTTTGCGCTTGGTGTGGCGATCCTGTTCCTCTCGGGCCTCACGCGCGCCGAGCCGCTCCGCCTCCGCGGCGATGCCTTCGCGCAGACGCCCTCGCCCACCGGCCTTCTGATCCTGTCCGGCGAAGACCGCGTGAAGCCCTGGATTTCCGCCGAGGGTCTGGCCTGGCTGGGGGCCGGCGTGGGGGGCGAGACCGGCGCCGGTGACGTGCTGTCGCTGGCGGTGAAGCTCCGCGACCCCACCGGACACGGCGAACTGCGCGTCGGACGCCTCATGGTCACGATGGGCAGCATTCGTCCGCTCCAGCTCGACGGCGCCAGCGCTCTCGGCCGAACGCCGTGGGGGTCGTCGCTGGAAGCTTTCGGCGGCGCCCCGGTGGTCCCGCGCTTCGGCGAACGCTCGTACGACTGGGCGGTGGGCGGAAGGCTGGCCCAGAGCCTGGGCGAGAAGGCCAAGCTGGGCGTGGCCTACGTGCACAAGCGCGATCGCGGCGATCTGGCCGCCGAGGAAGTGGGCGCCGATCTGGCAATCGCCCCCACCCGCACCTTCGATCTGGCCGCGCGCACGGCCTACGATCTCGTGTCCTGGGGTCTGGTCGATGCGCTGCTCTCGGCTTCGCTGCGCTTCGCCAGCCTCCGGCTCGAGGCCTTCGCCACCCGTCGCTCGCCCTCACGGCTCTTGCCGGCCACCTCGCTCTTCTCGGTGCTCGGCGACGCGCCCGCCACCCGCGCCGGCGCCAGCGTTCGCTGGAATGCCGCGCCGCGCCTGGATCTCCTGGGCTCCGGTGCCGTGTACGTGCAGGACGATCGCGCCGGCTACGACGCGTTTCTGCGCGCCAACCTGCGCACCGACGACGAAGGCAAGGGCGTGCTCGGTCTCGAGCTCCGACGCCAGGGTGTGCCGCAGTCGGGGTGGACCGGCATTCGCGCCACCGCTGTCCTCCCGGTCCTGCCGCGGCTTCGCGCCTCCACCGAGCTGGAGCTCGCCGCCGCCGACCACCCGGACAGCCGCGGCGCCGTGTGGCCCTGGGCTCTGGTGGCCATGACCTACCGGGCCAGCGATCGCTGGGACATGGCCCTGGCCACCGAGGTGGCCTCGCGTCCCGCGGTGGCGCGCGAGGTGGTGGGCCTCTTTCGAGCTTCCTACGCGTGGGACCGATGAATCACAAGAAGCACATCGTCCTCTTCCTCTGCGTGCTGCTCGGTGCCTGCGCCGGCATTCTGGGCATCAAGCCGCGCAATGGCGAGCGACCCTTCGAGCACCGGGCGCACGTGACGAAAGGTGTAGCCTGCACGGTATGCCACGAGGGCATTGCCAAGGAGGTCCGCACCGGGCCCTTGCACTTGCCCACCACCGCCACCTGCGTCTCGTGCCACGCAAAGCCGCATACCCAGCAGAGCTGCGGCGACTGCCATGGGGAGAAGCATCAGCGGCAGGAAGTGGAGATCGCCAAGCACGCGTTGCGCTTCGAGCATGCCAAGCACGTGGTGGCGTCCAACGGCTCGTGTACCAAGTGCCACGCCAAGATCGGCGAGAGCCGCGACGTCTCGCTCATGCCGCCCATGGTGAGCTGCTTTGCCTGCCACCAGCACGAAAAGCAGTTCGCCGCTCGCGACTGCAACGGCTGCCACGTGGACTTGCCGGCGGAGCACGTGACGCCGCAAGACCACCTGGTGCACGACGGCGACTTCATTCGCGAGCACGGCGTCCGCGCCGCAGCCTCGCCGGACCTCTGCGCCACCTGCCATTCCGAGCGCACCTGCCTCTCGTGCCACGGCGTGGGCACCACGCCAGCGCTGCCGGCACGGCTCACCTTCGATCAGCCGCGTCTCTCCGGCCTGCACCGCGCAGGCTTCCTCTCGCGGCACGCCGAAGAGTCGCGGAACAACCCGGGCTTGTGCACCACCTGCCACGCCGAGAACACCTGCCGCTCGTGCCACGAGCAGCAGAACGTCTCCGCCGGCGGGCCCACCAAGCGAAGGAGCCCGCATCCTTCCACCTGGCTCAACCCCACCCGCGGTGGCGATCACGGGCAAGCGGCACGCCTCGACCCCGCGGGCTGCGCCGGCTGTCACGGCGGCGCCGGTGAGCAGCTCTGCATCGGCTGTCACAAGGTGGGCGGCCCCGGCGGCAACCCCCACGGACCCGGCTACACCAGCCGCAAAGACAAGCAGAACGACGTCCCCTGCCGCTTCTGCCATCGGATGGGATCTTGAGCGCAACGCGAGAGCCGCGTCGGCGCTGGCCCCTCGCCTTGCTCCTGTGCGCGCTGGTCGCGGCGGCGCTCTTCGGCTTCCGCAAGCAGCTCTCCGCGCTGTTCGTCTCGCCCGTGACCGGTCCGCAGTCGCTGGTGCCGCTCACCTGGAGCGATGTGCGCGACGCGCCGGGACACCGCGCGCACGTGGGCCTGAAGGACGTCGGCTGTGGTGACTGCCACGCAGCTGCGGCCGGCACCGCCGACGCGGGCGCGAGCTTCGCCAGCGCGACCAATGCCGACTCCTGCGTGAAGTGTCACGCCAAAGAGGTGGGGAAGACCCACGGCGGAAAGCCGCCGGAGATCACCACCTGCACCTCGTGCCACGCGTTCGCCAAGCCGGCAGCGACCTGCATCTCGTGTCACGACAAGACCGAGGGCATGCACCCGGCGATCACCACCCACAAGTCGCCGGAAGCGCCCTGCGCCAGCTGCCACAACCCGCATCGTGAGCACACCGCGGTGGCCGCCGACTGCAAGAGCTGCCACACCAAAGAATCGGGCTTCGCGCACGGGAAGATGCCGCCCGTCACCGACGTTGCGCGCATCTCGGGTCCCGGCTTCGACGTGCACAAAGGCCTACCTGCGTCGCACACCGGTCACGCCACCGGCGCGTGCACCGACTGCCACGCGCCGCACACCAAGGCCAGCGCTGCCAAGGACACCTGCATCGGCTGTCACCAGGACAAGCCCGCCGGCCCCAAGCCCGCCGCCCACGATGCGTGCATCACCTGCCACACGCCGCACGACTTCGAGCGCAAAGCGGTGGCTACCTGCGGCTCGTGTCACAAGGATCACCAGGGGGCGACCGGCATCGGTGGACACGCCTGCACCGGTTGCCACGCGCCGCACAATCCCGCGACGCCGCAGTCGTGTGCGACTTGCCACGCCAAGACCCAGGCCTTCGCCGCGCAGAAGGTCCCCGCGCACGCGAACTGCGAGTCGTGCCACGCGCCGCACAACCCGCTGGGGGCTCCGCCAACGCAGGCCTGCGCCAAGTGCCATGGGAACGTGAAGGCGACGCACGCCGGCCACACCAACGACCGCTGCATCGATTGCCACGTACCGCACCCTGGCGACAAGCAAGTATCGCTCAATTCGCCCCACGGAAGCGCCCTCTCGTGCAGCACGTGCCACACCAAGGCCACCAGCGATACGGCGTTTCACAACGCCAAGACGGCGTGCAGTAGTTGCCATACGCCGCATCAGTTCCAGCTCGCCTCGTCGGCGACCGGCGCAGTGTGCGTGCGCTGCCACGCGTCCGAGCAACACGCCACCAGCACCAGCAAGGGCCACACCGAGTGCGCGAAGTGCCACGGCACGGTGCATGCGCCGCACAAGAGCGAGGCCTGCGCCTCGTGCCACGGCGCGGAAGCCAAGACCGCACCGGCGGGCCACGCGAAGTGCGCGTCGTGCCACACGCCCCACGACGGCAAGCAGAAGGCCGGGCAGACGTGCGCGACCTGCCACGCCAAGGAGAGCTCGAGCGCCCACGCCAAGGTCGCCGGCGGATGCGCCACCTGTCACCGTCCGCACGGTCCGAGCGGCGTCGCGTCGCCTCCCGCATGCGCCACCTGCCACACGAACCTCGGCGGCATGCATCGCATCAAGGCGAAGGCTGGCGGGCTCGCCCACGCCGCCTGCGCCACCTGCCACGCGCAGCACGAGCCGGCGAAAGCCGACCGCGCGGTCTGCCTCTCCTGCCACACCGACCGCAAAGATCACCAGCCCACCGCCGCCAAGTGCAACGGCTGCCACGTGTTCCGCGACTGACGCCGGAGGTGGCTACCTGTCGGTGAAGCCGTTCACGTGGCGCGCCGGGGCGGTGATCACCGGTCCGGGGTCGACGACGGAGGCGTGACACGTCGAGCACTCCGCGGCCCCGCCGTGTGGCGGCCCTGGAGGAAGACCGTGGCAACTGGTGCAGGATGCACCCTTGTCGGTCCAGCGCGGAGCCGCGGCGGTGGTGCCCACCACGCCTTCGCCATGGCAGTAGACGTTGTTGCACGTGCCGTTCGTGAAGGTGGGATTCGCGCCGCGATTCTTGGCGAGGCCGCCGAAGGTGAGGGTGACCGGGCCGCCCTTGGGGTGGGCGGTGCCCTTGCCGAAGACGGTGGGCACCACGTGGCAGCTCTCGCAGGCGACCGGCGCGGAATTCGCCGGTAGCTTGTGCTTCGCGTGCGCGCCCGTGGTGGGCCAGGGATCGTTCCCCGCGCCGTGGCACGCGCCGCAGGTACCGGTGCCGTCACCCAGGTCGACGCGACCGTTCACGTGCAAGTTGCCGCCGGTGAACGCCGTCCCTTTGGCGTCGGTGTCGCGGTGACAGCCGCTGCACGCGCCCGCGTAGTGCTGCGGGGGAGGGGAGCCGTGGCAGTCGTTGCAGCCCATCGGGCCCTTGTCGGTCCAGGCCGGACGCGGCTTCTGGCCGCCGCCGCGCGCGTGGCACTCGGTGGTGCACGCGTGGGTGGTCGCGTCATAGCTGGTGTTGCCGGAAGTCTTGGCGTCGAACGCCAGGTTCACCGCGCCGTTGGCGTGCACGCCCTCGAACACCGCGGCGCTGGGGACGGGATGGCAGGTGGTGCACGAGAGCGGCTGGGAACGACCGGGGCCCGGCGTGACGTGGGCCACGTGCGCGCCGGCGGTGCGCGCGTCTTCCGGGAAGAAGCACGGATCGCGCGGCGGCGCAGCGCGGGAACCGTCGCCATGGCACGTCCCGCACGCGAGCGGCCCCGCCGGCTCCGTGTGACAGGTGGTGCACGAAGGCGCGCCCGGCGCGCTCAGTGTGACTTTCGGCGACCGGCCCGAGGGAACACCCTCGTGGCATCGCCCGCAGGCCTGATCGGAGCTGGCGTCGAGCATGGGCTTCCACCCGGCGGCCCGGAGAGCGCGACCGTGGCTCTTCGGCGACCGCGGATCGACGTAGCCGGCCTCGTGGGCGCCGCCGGTAGTTTTTTGCGCGCCGCCCGCCACCCATGCAGATACTGCGTCTCGCTCCTCCGCCGTTAACAGGCCTTTGTGGGGATCCTGGTCGAGTGCGCGCAAAAGCGGCGCCGCGCCGCCGGCCGGAAGCACCGTGGGCGCTCCGTCCTTGCCGCAGGCAATCGTGTCCAAGTACGAGGTAAGTCCGAAGCCCCCGACCCCCTTGGCTGCGTGACAGTCTTTGCACTTGGCTGCAAGAATTGCATGTACCTGATTGTCATACGTCGGTGCTTCGTCGGATTTGCGCGTATCGCGACATCCGAGGCTGCCGGCGTAGAACATGCACGTAACCGCAAATGGCAGCCCGAAGACGCTTGCCATTGCACGGAGCTTCGACTTCCCTGCGAGCGGATTCCTCACTTTAACACCAGGCAGGGCGCACCGCGCCACGTTGGGAGACTTGCATGCAGACGAAGAACCCTATCACCACCATCCTCGCGGCGCTGGGCGTTCTCGCCCTCGGAGGCGCGACGACGCTGGCGGCGTGCACCGGACCCACCGGACCCGAGGGCCAAGCAGGCGCCAACGGTGAAGCGGGTGCGGTGGGGCCGCAAGGTCCTTCGGGGGCTTCCGATGCCGGGCCCATCGCCCTGGTGGAAGGCGGACTCCAGGCTTCTTGCATGTCTCCCTGCCACGGATTCAACGGCATCGTCGACCAGTGGAAGTCCAGTACCCACTACTTCGGCGCCATCGTGAACGTCGAGGAGCAAGTCTCGTGGACCAGCCCCAACTCTGCCTGTGGTAACTGCCACGCCACCGACGGCCTTCCCTCGCGTCTCGCCGGCCAAGGGACGCTGGCGTCCGGCTCCACCGTGGGGCCCACCAACTACAAGCTCGGTCAGCTCAACTACACCAAAGCCACTGGCGGCGTCGCCGAGCTCGGATACGGCGGCCACGCGCCGCTGGCCATCATCGGCTGCACCACCTGCCACGACACGGTCACGAACGATCCCCACCTCACGGGTGCGCTCTACAAGAAGGGCGACTTCAAGCTGCGCGTTCCCTCGGGCCCCAACGATCAGGCGTACCTCGAAAAGAGCCCGACCGTGGGCACCGTTACCGGCACGCCCGCGGGCAAGTGGGGCGTCAACAACACGTGTATCCAGTGTCACAAGTCTCGCAAGGACGTGACCAACTACATTACGGCGTCCAACTCCGTCACCAATGCGTATTGGGGTCCGCACGAAGGCCCGCATGCCGACGTCTTCTCGGGCGTGGGTGGGTATCACTTCGTCGGTAAGACCTATACGAGCTCCGCCCACCAGACGACCTCCGGCTGCGGCTCCTGCCACATGCCCAAGGTCGCGCTGAATGGCAACTACCCGGATCACTCGTTCCGTCCGCAGCTCTCCTCCTGTACGGCGTCTGGGTGCCACGCGCCCGGCACCATCAACTCCGAGCTCAATACCAGCCGCGGCGTGTTCAACGGCGCGCTCCAGGATCTGCAGCGGGTGCTCAACAACCGCGGCTTCCTGACCCGCGACACGCTCGCCTCCGCGCCGCTCGGCGCGACCGAGCTCGCCGACAAGCAGTTCAACATCGATCGGAGCCGCAACCCCGGCGGACCGCTCACGGCCGACGAAGCCGGCGCGCTCTACGACTACCTCCTCGTGGCACGCGGCGGCGCCCTCGGCGCCCACAACCCGCTCTACACGAAGCAGCTCATCTTCGACGCCTACGTCGCGGTGCGCACCGGCGCCGACCCGGCAACCCCGGCGACGATCCCCGTCCGGCCCTGAGAGAAGGCTCCGGGCCCAAGGCCCCAGGCCTCCGCGAGAGCTCCCGCCACGCAAGTGACGGGAGCTTTTTTTGCTCACTCCTTCGCGGGGGGCTCTTCCTTCAACGCTGCCACCAGATCCAGCTTCAGCGCATCTTCCGCCGCACGGCGCTCCGCGAGGCGCTTGGAGCGGCCTTCGCCGTTGCCGAGGACCCGCGTACCCACCGTGACCTCCACCTCGAAGATGGCGTCGTGATCCGGCCCGCGCGACGCCCGAACCCGGTAGCGCGGCGCCTCTTGCCCCAGCGCCTGCACCCGCTCCTGCAGCTCGCTCTTGGGGTCGCGCGAGGCGAGCTCGACTTCCTCGCGCATGCGCGGAGCCACCACCGCGCGCACGAGGGCCCGCGCGCCGTCGAGACCATGGGCGTGGTACACCGCGGCCACCACGGCTTCCACCGCATCGGCCAGCACGTTGGTCTGGTTGCGCTCGGCGCCGGAGCGCGCCCCACGTCCGAGCGCGATGCTCGCACCCAGATTCTCGGCCCGGGCCCAGCCGGCGAGCGCTTCGGCGTTCACCAGGGCGCTCCGCATGCGCGTGAGGAGGCCCTCGTTGGCCTCCGGAAAGTCGTTCCCCAGGAGCTCGCTGACGCAAAGGCTCAGCACCGCATCGCCCAGGAACTCGAGTCGCTGGTTGTCGCCCACGCCGGTCTCGTTGGCGTAGCTCGGGTGGGTGAGCGCCTCGTCGAGTCGCGGAACCTCGGGCGCCCCCTCGCCCAGGATGCCGCGCAGTCGTTCCCGCAGCAGGTTGCGTGCGGCCTCTAGCTCGTCGTCTTCCCGCATCAGGTACTCCGGATTCGATCGCTTTCCTCGGCCAGCGCGAGGTCGAGCTCGGTGATGCCACCTGCGTCGTGGGTCG
>Ga0075163_10003249_pt1 | contig 21861 bp, 27 predicted proteins | sample JI1023141ADNA_FD_71478 | JGI IMG/M metagenome (GOLD analysis project Ga0075163, IMG submission 71478) | Wastewater effluent complex algal communities from Wisconsin, to seasonally profile nutrient transformation and Carbon sequestration -... | ecosystem: Engineered > WWTP > Effluent > Algae... | reverse complement strand
AGGAATCCTAGGAGAACTTCGGGGCGCTAACTAAAATCCAATTCTTGGATGTCCCAATATTTTTGATGAAAATTCAATCGCCTAAGGTCTCGGTTGCGCCGATGATGGACGGTGCAGAGAGCCTTTTGTTTTCAGCGATTTACGCGTTTTCAGGCACACTACAGGCACAATGAAAACCGGCGAGCCGTGTCGGAAACGTCCGGCAAAGGACGGAAATTCACGGTGATCCCGGAAGAGATCTGGAGTTCGATTCTTGTTGCTCCGGACAAGACTTCAACTCGCTCGGACCCGATGACTGAAATTTAGAAGGAAGCCGACCGTGGCTTCGTCCAAGGGTTTGGTACTTGTGGGCTTTCGGCGAACTCGATCGGCTCCAAACAACCGGCCGCCAAATGACCCGAATACTCTCGACTCCGGACGTTCGGTCCAAACATTGCCACCGGCTGTTGTGGGGCCCTAAACAGTCATTCGCCGCCTGCACTAGTCTTTGCGGTTCAAGCGCCAGCTCCGCAACGCGGGCAGGCGCCCAGACGAACGAACAAGATCCTTGCACAGGACGATGATGAAGAGGGACATCGACGCCGTTGTAAGCACGGCGCCGCAGACTACGACAGGCTGCGCCAATGTTCCGCTGCTCCCTGACAGGTAAACCCACAGACCACCCGTCATGGCGACGAACCCCGCCGTCGCCATAAGCACCTGTGTCCAGGCAAGACGTGATGCCGGACGCGGCGAGGTGCGATAGTAGAGGCCATAGAGGGCCATCGACACCCAGCCCAGAAGGTTGAGATGCGCATGCACCGGGGTGAGGCTGAAATCCTGAGCAACGCCCATCCCGATACCAAGACCCATGCCGACGAGTCCGGCTGCGGCGCCGACGAGAAAGCAGAAGTACGAGATCTGCATCGTCATGAAGCCTGCTTGGAACGCTGGGCGGTGCTTTGACCGGCTGCGAGGGCGGCGGCGCCGGCCAGAGACAGCGGATGGACGAGGGGGTCTGCATGCCGATGTACAAGTTTCCACGCTGGCCCTCGGCGCTGGAAAACCTGCGTGACCCTCAACGACCAGTCCTGCCTGGGAAGCCCGTAGACCTCTATTTCCTGCCTTTCGATGTAGACGAGGACGACAATATCTTCCGATGTCACCGCCTGCAGAAGCTCGACGCTTCCATTCCCGTTTCGGAAGGCCGCAGCGAGCGCTGCGAGATGTTGGGGCGAGCGATCAAAACCAAAATTCGCCGGGCCTCCGAAAGGCGCGAGCAGTGTGAAGTCTTCGCTCGGATCGGCGACGTCCAGCCATCGCTCGATATCGCCGGAATTGAACAGGCGCGCCTGGTCTTCCGAGCGGCGAACGAACCCTTCCACCTTTTCGTTCGGCATGGGGCCGCTGGCGGTCGTGCATCCCATGACCGCCGAACACAGCCCTGCGGCGAGAGCCGCATGTTTTCTGAAAAAGCCGGGCTTATGCCGGCGGCCGCTTGATGCGGATCTCATGTCGAACATCACCTGTTTCCCTTCTTCAAAGCTTGGCTTGCCGGAAAGCCGCGTATGCGTTTAGAGGGGTGATGAATCCAGTGATATGATTTCACGTATATGCTGAACCAAATTGATCTTTCTCGCGCGGATCTGAATCTCCTCGTTCTCTTCGAAACCGTGATGAACGAGCGGCATGTGGGCCGGTCCGCAGAGCGGTTGAGACTAACCGCATCCGCAGTCAGCCACGGCCTCGGACGGCTGCGCGCGTTACTGAGAGACCCACTCTTCCTGAAGACGCCTCGCGGCGTGACGCCGACTGAGCGGGCATTGCAGATCGATCCGCTGATCCGCAATATCCTAGCTGAGGTTCGCAAGGTTGTAGCGACTGCTGAACCATTCGATCCGGCGCGTTCGAGCCGTCGCTTCGTGATCGCCGCGCCTGACGGCGTCTCTTCGGTTTTTCTGCCACCTTTGCTGGACCGGCTCGCAGCTTCGGCGCCATCGATTGATGTCAGCCTCCGCCAGCTGCTTCCAAGGCGGGACGAGCCCTCGCCGGAGCTTGCGTGGCGGGATGTCTACGCGGGGCTTGAAGCTGGGGAAATGGATATTGCGGTCGTACCCAACGAGACGTTCCCGATCAGGTTTGCAACCCGCCTCCTCTACGAAGAGCGCTGCCGGCTTCGAAGCCCCCACCGTGAAACCACAGCAGGACGGGGCGCTTTCGGCCGCGCCGTGGCTCCGGTGTCCATACGTTGATACGAAGACAGTCCTCGCTCATTGGGCCGGGCGCGGCGAGGCTTCCGCGAGCCTGGGGAGCCTGGTCGCCATACTCGAAAGCGTCGCGGACGCCAGCGAAGGCTTCGGCCGGGCGTGGGGTCATGAACCGGTTAGAGCCCATCGTCGAGGCGCCATACCGCATCCCCTTGAATACGTAGGCTCCGTCCGTCAGAAGGCCGCGATACCGGCCCTCTGAAGTTTCAACAACGGGGTCGCCAGAAAACGTAATTGGCGACGAGGCGCATGCGGCGAGCAACAGGGAGCCACCGGCGGCCAACAGCGTCCTGCGTTTTATTTCCATGGGTGTCACCGAGTCGTGGTTGGCAGTCTGAGCGGACTGAATTGGCGTGCTTGACCGCTCATTTGTCAAACGCTCGATTTGTCGCCAGGACGAGTTTCGCTAGGTCTCCCCGACCTCTGTATGCTTGAAGCTTCAAAGGACATGCTTTCCAGCCGGTTGTGCAGAGCAGATCATTGCACTCGACACGTTCAGCTTATTTCTTGCTGCCGCGTACTAGCGACTTTGCCAGTGATTTGCCGCCGAAGTTTTCGATAAGGCTGCGGATGACCGATGCGATTCTATCTCCGAGTGAGAACGCAGGCCGGGTCCGTCGGAAATAACGAGCGGACAAGCCAGAGAAAAAGCCGCGCATATTGCTCAGCAACAAACCGCGGCGCGACGCGGGCCAAACTCACTGCCTCGAAATCGAGATGATGCGGCCGCTAGCGGACGGGTCGCACCTTCGCAGCGCGCCGCCACAGAAGTCGTTGAGCTCCATGGCGACTTGCCTCGTGAAGCTCGGCCCAGCGCAAGTGGCTCACCCAGTCTCGCCGTTCCCGGCGCTCGCCACGAGGGGCGAACTTCGGGGCGATGACCTCAGACGGTCGGCACGGTGCCGCCGTCGACGACGAGCTCAGATCCGTGAATTGAAGAGGCGCGATCTGAGGCCAGGAAGGCGATGGCTTCGGCGACCTCAAAGGGCTCGGCTCCGCGACCGATCGAGATGCCGCCCAAGCCGGCCAGGACTAGCTGGCGTGCGTCCTCGATTGTGCCGCCGTTGGCGTCCTGAATGCGTTTGAGGAAGATGTCAGTCCCCTCGGTCATGATCCAGCCCGGAGAGACGATATTGACCCGCACGCCCTTGGGACCAAGTTCCTTGGAGATTGACTTGCTGTATGTCCGGAGCGCCGCCTTGGCCGAGGCATAAGCGGTCGTCGCGTCCGGAAGGGGCAGGACCGACTGGATGGAGGTGACGTGCACCACCGCGCCGGAGCCCCGATGGATCATCTGCGGGATCAGGAGACGATCGAGGCGCGCTGTCGCCAGGAGGTTCAGGTTCAGTTCGGAGAGCCAGTGCTCGTCCGTCAGGGCGACGAAGCCGCCGCCCGGCGTTGTCGAGCCGCCGAGCACATGGGCGAGGATGTCGATACCGCCCAGTCGCTGAATCGCCGCCTTCGCGAACGCTTCGCCGCCCTCAGCCGTCATCAGGTCCGCCTGTACGAATTCGACGCCGTCGAGCGGCTCAAGGGTCCCGCGAGCTGAGGTGATTACCCGAGCGCCGCCGGCCAGGAAGCGGTCGACCGTGGCGCGGCCCAGACCTTTGGTGCCGCCGCTGATGAGCACGCGTTTTCCGGCGAACTCGGTCGGATCAATTTTCGTGCTCATGCCGTGACCTCCAGGGTCTTGATCGCGCCATACTCGAGCGTGAAGTTGTAGGTGAAGCGGATCGGGCTGCCCTTGAAGTCGCCGTAAGCGGGGCCTTCGACAACGACCTTGCCGTTCTCGCGGCGAACAGTGTCCGGCACGAAGATCGCCTTGGGGCCGACCACAGCCTCTTCGAGCAAAGTCCGCAGTTCGGCGTAACCCGCGTGACGACTTCTGTTGTCGAGGAAGACGGCGTCCGCCGCGAACGGCTTCAGCATGCCGTCCACATCGAGCCGTGCATTAGCCTCGACATAGTCGGCTATGGGCTGGGGGAGGGGTGGGGAGAGTGCCATGTGCGGCGCGCCTTTCTATGACTTCGCAGCACATTTAGGCATAGACACAGGTTTCAATAAGCGGGACAATCTAGAATGGGTTATTGCGAAAAAAGGGATAATGCACCGGCCGGGGCTCCAGGAATTTGAGGCGGTCGTCGCCATCGCTCGCGCGGGCTCTTTCCGCAAAGCCGCTCTCACCCTTGAGATGTCGACAACGTCGCTTAGCAATGCGGTCGGAAAACTGGAGAAGCATCTCGGAGTTCGCTTGTTTAACCGGACGACGCGGAGCGTCTCACTAACGGACGCAGGTCGTGTTTTTATTGAGCGTGCAGGGCCAGCACTGGGCGATCTACAGTCCGCAATGGATGCGGCCCGATCTCAGCAGGCGACGCCTTCGGGTGTGCTGCGCATCAACACCTTCGCCTCGGGCGCCCGCGAGATTATCTCGCCGCTCTTGCTCGAGTTCGTGCGTCGCTATCCGGAGGTACATGTCGACCTCGTCACCGAGGGGCGCTTGGTGGACATCGTCGCCGACGGATTCGACCTGGGTCTACGTCGCGCCGACCTCGTGCCTGCCGACATGATCGCGGTCCCCGTGGGGCGGCCGCAACGCTATGCGGTCGTGGCATCGCCCAGTTATCTCAAGATACACGGAAAGCCGCTAACGCCGTCAGATCTCTCCGCCCACCAGTGTATTCGCGTCCGCCTGCCCAATGGAGCGTTGTTTCGTTGGCATTTCGAAAAGCGCGGCCAGGTGGAGCAAATCGATGTGAAGGGGCCGCTCACACTAGACGAAGCAAGCCTTTCGCGGGCTGCTGTCCTCGATGGCGTTGCAATTGGCTACTTCCTCGAGCAGGATGTGCGCGAGGACATTGAAGCCAAACGCCTTACGCGTCTTCTGGACGACTGGAGTCCGCCGCTCGGCGACCTCTGTCTTTATTATCCAGGCCGCCGCAACCCCTCGGCCGCCCTCAAAGCGTTCGTCGAGCTGGCGCGCCGGATGAGTAAGCGCCGAAAGCATTAACCGTCGAAGGCTGGCCGCTCTGGGGGTGGCATTGTCCTGGAGGTCCAGTTGAACGCCGGCATTCCAGCGAGAACTGACGTTCGAATTTGAGCGAATGTCTGCTTCGGCGACCATCTGACCTTCGGGTAGGGGGCTGCTGTTAGATCCGGCGTGCTCTCTTTCCATGTGAGGCCACCTGGGGCCGAGCGTTCACTGCGGCCGACCCTGGCCCTGTTGCGACCTTCGACCATGGCTTTCGCACAGTCCGAGTCGATGCGTCGGGTCGCGCACCGGCCTACAGCGTCCTCTAAGGAGAGCACTGGCTTTGCCGCTCCGTCTGACCTTAGGAGCCGGCTACTCGAGCTCCGCGTCGATACTGACGATCAAGCCGCTCGCGTCGGTACGGATCTCAAGCAAACCGATCTCGTGATCGAAATCGCCGGTCGGCAACGCAAGGCGAAGACTTGCGTCTCATTCATGGTGGCGGGAAGTGAGGATCAAGGTCCCAAGGGGATGGCATGCAAAACGTGTCACCAAGCGAGAATGTGGCCGCGTTGGGAAATCCGATTGCCGTCATTCCTGGTCACCCACACCGGGAGTTCGCTCCGGTATCTATGGCCTGGCACGGCAAATCGAGCGCTGAGATTTGCGAACAAATCAAAGACCCCGCCCGCAACGGGAACCGAAGCCTCGAAGCGATTCACGAACACATGACCAACGATACGCTTGTCGGCTGGGCGTGGCATCCCGGGCAGGGACGTAAGCCTGCGCCGGGCACCCAAGCCGGATTCTGCCAGCTGATCGCGGCGTGGATTGAGACGGGTGCGACGTGTCTATCCGAGAAGCCAAAGCAACAGATGGCCACTGACGACCATCTTGCGCGTGTTACCCGCGCACGCGCGCAAGGCGTGTCGGGGGTGCTCAGCGTCTGAAAGTGGCCCCCACCTAGCAAAAGGTGGGTAAGCCGGTTCGAATCCCCCGCAGACCATCAGCCCGAATGGGGCAGCGTCTCGCGTTCGAACCCGATCAAGCAGACCAGTTAGTCGTCTGACCGCCTAGGGTTAGGTTGGCGTTGTCAGACGATAACCCACTCCGGGCTCAGTCAGAATGCGATCGGGCATCCATCAGACGAGCAGTGAGATTGCAATCGAGGGTGACGCGGCGCTGTCGCCGATGTTCATCGCATCCGGATGGGCCTGCAGGACGCGACTCGCTCGGAACGGCCGACGCCAGATCATCGGCTTCCTTTTGCCGGGCGACTCCATCGGGTTTCATGGCGCTCACACCTCCATGAACCACACCTCCATCTTCGCCCTCACAGCGGTTGAAACGGTGGATGGTAGCGATGTGAGGGAAATGGCGGCCGACCGAGCTCAATATCCTGGGGTCGGGAACGCGCTCGAGCGGCTGCATCTACAGCATGAGGAATTCCTCATAAACCAGATCGCCAGGCTGGCGAATCCTTCGCGCGAAGAAAGGGTCGCGCATCTCCTACTTGAACTTCAGTGGCGACTTCAGCAGACGCGTCTCGCGAACCACAGCGAGTTTCCAATGCCTTTGTCAGACGGCGAGATAGGAGACGCGCTGGCAATCGGCTACACGGCGGCCCGGAATGTCTTGAATGGCTTTCGGCGTCAAAGCGTCCTTCGTTATCGGTATGGCCGCGCGGAAATCCTTCGGCGTGATCATCTTCACAAGATGTCTGGCTTTTCTCCGCCCTTGAGTGGCCCGCCCCTGACCACATCTGGACGACGGGCCGCCCCTGTCGCGGACAAGGCATTGATGGGCTCAGGCAGGACGCTGTCGTTGAAGGTGGAAAAGGGTGATGGAGGCGGGCGGCTAGGCGAAATTCCGGACTGATCCAAACGAATGCAAAGCTCCAAAATCTGCCGAATCCAACAAAGACCACGAGCGGCGCGAGTGGGGTCAGTTCGGTCACTGGAGGCTTGCCGCGCGAACCCTCAGGTTTGCCCCATTCCTGCCGGCGGGGACAAGCAATTCCGATCTGGATACGGGCCATGCGCCCATGCACGCGCGCGCTGGATACGGGCAAGTCCGAGCGAGCTGGAAGGCATGTGAGGGTTGACCGGCAAAGTCATCCTTTTGGCCAAGATAGTCATCGCAGTCCTGGTCGCGGGGCTCGCGATCCAGATGCTTGTGCGGGAGTTCGGATCGCTGTCAGCGGCGGAGGTCGCTGCAGGTCTGTCGCGCATCGGCTGGCCCAATGTCGCCGCGATGATCGCTGCCACGCTGACAGCGTACCTCGCCGTCGCAACCTATGACGCATTCGCGCTTTGCTACACCGGCCATCGCCTTGGCGTACGCCGCTCCGCTTTGTCATCGACATCTGCTTACACCATATCGAACGTGCTCGGATTTGCCGTCATCACGGGCAATGCCGTGCGGTACTGGCTGTTCGGGCGTTGGGGGCTGGGTGTAAGGCAAGTCGCGATCGCCGCCATCGTCACCACAGTCGTCTGCAACATCGCCCTCGCGCTGTTGATCGGAGCGGTCCTTCTGCTGTCACCGCAGCTCTTCAGCAGCGTCATCGGCGTTGATGCCGCATGGGCTATCGCGATGGGCGGACTTCTCGTGCTGATTTCGGGGTCGCTGATACTCGTCGGTGTTGCGGGCCCGCGCAATCTGACACTGGGGAGGTTCTCGTTGCGGCGGCCTGGTTCCCTACTGGCATTGCATATCGGGATCTGCCTGCTCGACTACGTCGCCACGGCAGCAGTGCTCTACATTCCGCTCGGCGAGACGCTGGGCATGGACTTTCCCACATTCATCGCTGTGTTCTCCGTGGCGAAGGTGGCTGGCATCGCCAGCAATATCCCCGGCGGTCTAGGGGTGTTCGAAGCGGTTATGGCAATGAGCATGATACACGCACCGCCAGAAGCTCTGGCGGCTGCACTGATCGCCTATCGTGTTGTCTTCTACCTACTGCCGCCGGCGGTCAGCGCGTGTGCACTTGCGTCGCACACGCTGTTCTACGATCCGAAGCCCCCGACAAACGATGCGCCGCCGAAGGCCTGACCGCAGAGCAAAGGAACCGCGCCTCTGCAGGCCCGTTTGCGTACCGATGAAGTATACAACCGCACCACTAAAGAAGCCGCAGCGCGGGCTGTCCCCCAACAGCGTCATGCCTTCCGATTTCGCGGCCTTCGTTCGCTCGGAACAGTTCCCCTGCGTCGGCGCCAAGTCGGCGTTGGCTCTTGGTCTGCTGACCGTATTCGAAGGAGGGGACTTCCTGAGCAATCTCGGAGACCGCGATCTCCATCGTGCACTCAGCCGCTTCGGCGCGGAAGCCCCGGATGGGGTAAATGGTGTTGCCTCCTTCGCATGTCTCTTCAATTCATGCCCCGTCAAGAGCGAGCAGGATTTCGAAGCGGCTTTGTGGCACCGACTTCAAGGCCTTCATGACATTGACGCTGAGCGAGGCATTCAATGGGCGCCAGGTGTCGGGCGAGAACCGGGCGAACCCGATTTCAGCTTTTCGGTCGATGGCCTGGCTTACTTCGTTGTTGGATTGCATCCGGGCGTATCACGCGCCGCGAGGCGTTTCTGCCGTCCAGCGCTGGTGTTCAATTCCCATGAGCAGTTCGAACAGCTCCGCCGGGATGGCCGCTACGAAACGATGCAATCCATTATCCGCGGGCGCGAGATCGCGCGGGAGGGCTCCATAAACCCGATGCTGACGGACTTCGGCAGGGGACGGGAGGCGGCGCAGTATGGCGGCCGCCTCGTCTCGTCTCGCTGGTCATGCCCTCTGAAAGTCAGATCATGAGTACATCGCCAATGAAGACGGAAGTCATTCCTCCACGGTCCGGCGCTTCGCTCAGACTGATGAAGGGGCAGACGCTTGTTGTAATCGACCCGGAAGGCGAGCAGGTTTCCGACCTTGTCGCCTACAACGCTGTCGACACCGAGGAATACATCTCCTCCGGCCGTTCGATCGACTATGCGAGCCGCATATTTCTGACGACCGGCGACATTATCTATTCCAACCGTTCAAGCCCCATGCTCACGATCGTGCGTGACGAGGTCGGACGTCACGATTTCCTGCTGACGCCGTGCTCGAAAGAGATGTTCCGCATCATCTACGGAGACGAGCATCCGCATCATGGTTGCCAGGGCAATCTCGAGCGCGCGCTGGCAGGCCATGGTGTGAAGCCCGACCGCATTCCGATCGCCTTCAACGTCTTCATGAATGTCGACGTCAACGGAAAGACCGGAGAAATCCGCGTGCTGCCGCCACTCAGCAAGCCCGGACAGTCGACCAGCTTTCGCGCCGAAATGGACTTGATCGTTGCGCTGACGGCGTGCTCGGCCGGCCAATCCAACAATTTCACGTACAAGCCCATTCACTACAGGGTGGAGTGATGTCCGCCGACGGAAGTGCGATTCAAACGACGGCTGTGCCGGGGGCGCAGCATCGCGCGGGCCTTAACTGGTTTTCCGATCTGCAATTCCACTGGGACGCCAGCATCACTGTTCGAAAATCCGGCGTTCGCATAACGTTGAAAGAGCTGACAGCCGGAGAGATGTCGAAATTCTTCGGCTACTTCGGCGTGCTTCTCGTACAGGCTGCAGGCGTTCGCCTGTCAGGACGGCAGCGCTACCGCGTCTGTTTCATGCCGGACAGGCCGAGGCCATGGTATGTGGTGTGGAGCGCCGCGACGCTCGCCGGCGTGAAGTTCGTTCGCGACCCGGCCAAGGCCGACGCCGTCTTTTATTTCGAGGATGTCACCGTTGGACACTCGCCGCGTGTTCCGGGCCGCAGCTTGCTCAACGCGGGCGTTACCGACATTCGTAAAACCACCGTCGCGGCGGCTTTTGGAAAGGTAGCGGGATACGAGCTCCTGATCGACCCGGCCACATACCAGGGCAGGGCAGTCGAAAAGAGCGAAGCCAACGGAACGCATGACGGGCGGATCGTGATGTGCCCGACAGCGCCGAGACCGGGAAAAAGCTATCAGCGTTTCATCGACAGCTCGGCTGGATCAGTCGCGTTCGATTACCGGACAACGATAATCAATCGCAAGCCACGCTTCGTGCTTGTTAAGACCAAACCAGCGGAGGATCGGTTCTCGATACACAATGCCAGCGTGCAGCTGTGCGCACTCGAGACGATCTTCTCTCCCGCCGAACTGGATCTCATTGGGAGTTATGCCCGCGAGATGCAGCTTGACTGGGGCGCCCTCGATATTCTTCGCGATTGCCAATCGCAGAAAATCTATGTTGTGGACGTCAACAAGACGGATACCGGCCCTGCTGTTGATCTCTCCTTCAGGGATCGCGAAATCCTCAAACGCGAGACTGCGGGCGCGTTCCGGGAAATGGTGCAGGAACAGGCGCGGTGCCTCGGGAACAAAACTTCTCAATTGAAGGGATCGCCCGACCCGAACTGAGTGTCTGATTCAGGAGAGATCCAGACGCACCTACGGGAGAGTCCCGAAGGCTGGGCAGAGCCTGTTTCGGACATTCACCCAGTATCCCTTCGGGTGAAGCTGCCCGGAGATATCGTGGCGCCACAAGATCGACATCTGCCACCCCGCGCTTCTCGAACGTACTGGGACACATCACGCGCCGAAGACTTTGGCCTCTGACCAGAAGGGACATCGAGGTCAATGCAAGAGCAATCGGTCGGATATGTTGCGACGCAACATGTCTTGTGTGTGACTTGGGAAAAAAAGATGAGCGAGGCGCAGTCTCATTGTGGCGACAGTGCAATGGGTCAGCGCAAGGTTGTCACGGTCTGGCGTGACAATCGATCCGAAGACTCATTTGGACAGTCGATGCGAGGAAGCGGAACTCTGAGTTCTCATGAAAGAAAGGAGATCGTGGGCAGCAAGTGGTTTGGCGATGTAGTAGCCCTGCGCGACGTCCGCTCCCATGAGCTGCAAGAGCGCTAGCGTTTCCGCAGTTTCAACACCTTCGGCCGTGATCTTCATGCCGAGACTGTGCGCGAGGTCGATCGTGGATTTCACAAGTAGCGCGTCGCAGTTGCCGGGCGCCATGTTCTGAACGAACAGCTTGTCGATCTTCAGCTCCTGCGCCGGAATCGTCCGGAGATAAGAGAGGGACGACAGGCCGGAACCATAGTCGTCAATTGAAATGCCTACATTCGCGTCACGGAGTTCGGTCATTACCTGAAGCGCCAGCTTCGGGTTGTCGATGACGGCAGTTTCGGTGATTTCAAAGCACAGACGAGCGTCAGTGCGGCGAATCTGGCGCAACGCCCGTTCGGCAAACTGCTCGTTTGCGATCAACCGCCCAGAGACGTTGACGGAGATCGTGAGGTCATGGCCGGCTTTGCGAAATTCACGCTGGTCCACGATAGCGCGCTGGATCACCCAGTCGGTCAGCGGCCGGATATGACCTGTTTCCTCGGCCATGCCGATGAAGCTGTCCGGCCGGATCATGCCGCGTATCGGATGCCGCCACCGCAACAACGCCTCGGCCGACGTGACCGTGCCCGTTCGAAGATCATACTTGGGCTGGTGCGCGAGATAGAGCTCGCCTCGGCCCAGACCCTGGATCATTGATCCCATCAGGGACAGCGCCGCCGCCGGATCGCCATAGGCGGCGCGGTCGAAGGCAGCTGCGCCTGCATTGCGCGCCCGCGCTTGTTCGACAGCGACTTCCGCGCGTTCCAGCAGCGACAATCGCGTATCGGCATTGTCCGCATCGCACGCAACGCCAGCGGTCATCACGACATCAATGCGATCTGCGCCAAGGTGGACCGGCCGCGACGCCAGCTCCGATACAGCCGATATCGTCTTCATGGCCGTGTCATGACTTTCGGCGGTGAATACCAGCGCGATGGTCTCGGTCGTCATACGGCCAACGAACACGTCGCCGAACGACCCTGAAATACGCGATGCGATCTCTTCGATCAGTCGGGCCGACAGCGCATGACCGATAGCCGATCGCACGTGGTCGAACCGGTTCACGCCCAGCACGGCGCCGAAAATTGTAGCCGGATCGTGGGCTAGGCGCACATCGGCAAGCCGCGCATCAAGCGCGCGCATGTTGGGCAGACCGGTTTCCTGATCGTGCTCAGCAAGGTGAATGATGCGTTTTTCGCGCGCTGCGATCTCGCCAGACATGATGTTGAAATTCGAAGCCAGCTCGGCAATCTCGTTGCGGCCTTTGACTTTGACTTCAGCCAGCTCGCCGCGGGCCAGCCTGGAGGCCGCGACGCCCAGACCGGAAATCTGCCCCGTCACCCGCCCGGAAACGAACCAGCTGCCTGCGACCAGCGCAAGAAGGCCCAGGAGGCCGATCGCCAGGATGGTCATCATCATGTCGCGGTAGTGCGCCTGGTTGATCGTGAGCGAATACTCCAGAAGCAGGGCAGGCGTCACGCCATCGCCAAAGCCTTCGAGCGTTTTCACGCCCGCGATTGAGTTGTTCTCCGGAATGTTGATCAGGGTCGTTTCCGCGTCCTGGAAGGAGCGCTTCGCAAGCTCATCGCCAGACACTGCGATGCTCTTGGCGGGCCGTGCATCAACGGAGTTCCAGGGGTTCGCTCCGTCCTTGATATAAAGGTGCGCAGTTAGCGGAATCGCCGACAGGCTCTCAAGTTCGCCGAGGTCAGCGCCGCCCAGCTTCTTGCCGAATACCACCCAGCCAATCAGCGTTGGGGCGTTGACGGGCGCGGCGACAGCTTGATAGGGCGCACCGTTGAGCATCAGCACACCCGATGATCGCGGGTTTGTCTCGACCGCCCGAAGCAACGTTGCGTTGTTCCTGCCGGCAAGCGCGTCGTCCAGCGAGAGCATGCCGCCATCGGGATTTAGGATGATTGCAGTGTCAAAACTGAAGCGCGATTGAATGTTGTCCAGCGCCGACAGCATGGTTTCCTTGTCGCCGGTCGCCACGGCTTCCCGGAAGCCAAAATCACGGGAAAGCACTTCCGCTGTCTGCGACAGCTGATCGGCACGCAGCTTCCACAGGCGGTCGAACACAGCTGACGAGGACGCCATCTCGGCGCGTACGGCCTGCCGCGAATTATCTTCGACCGCTAACCAAACTGCGCCAGCAATCAGCACCAGCACCGCGCTGAAAAGGGCCGCATAGACGAGCGCTAGTTCCGTGGAGAGGCGTTTGAACATCTGTGATCAGTGCGCTTGCGCCGCAGCGATATCGAGCACAACGCTAAGGTGCGTCGCGCCAGGAACAAGCACGGCGTCGAGCGTCACGCTCTGGTCCTTTGCCTTGGCATAGGGATGCCAGATCGTCACCTTCACCTTGCCGTCTGGCGCTGCCTTGATTTGTGCGACGCCGTCTTCGCCGGATTTTGCGGCCCACGGCGTATCGACGACCCGAATGAAGGCGACCATCTGGTCGTGGATGTTGCAGCCGAGCGCGGCGACGCCAACGGTCTTGAACGGGACGACGCGTTTGTCTTCTCGACCGTAGAGCTCCAGTTCGAATTTGTTGCCCTTCGAGAAGGAATAGACGTGGTGGCGAAACTTATCGAGATTGGGGAAGCCCACATTGGCGCCCACCGGCGCGATGAGAACGAACGGCGCAAACTGCTTACCTGTTTGCGCCACCTCCAGCTTCCACGGGAAGGCCGGCTTGGGAGCTGCCGCGCCAGCCGGCATCGTAACGACGGCGTCCTGCAGGGGCTTGCCGTCCGGCGTCGTCACTTTGACAACGAGATCGCCGGCCCATGCCTGGGTTGAGAGGCATGCAAACGAGCAGGCAAGGACAAGCGATTTGATGATCATCCTTGGCGATTAACACGTCGGACTGAACGGGCCGTAAAGCCACAACGTGCCCAAGGCAATCTTTTGGCGTTGTTTAACCACACGATGTGAATGTCCTTAACGCTGACGTGGTTGATGCTTCAGCTTGTCGAGGGCGTATCCATGTTGAAGTCCACCTGCGCGGGCCTGGTGCTGGTATTGTGCACGCCCTTGTCCGCCATCGCGCAGGAAGAAGCTCCAGACATCAAGATCGAAACCGGCGGCAAGCTTCGTCTCACCCGCGGCATCTCCACGCTTGAAGGGCAAGGCGGCGGCGGCCTTACGCCTTGGGCGCTGATCACGGGCGATGAAACCGATCGCGGCATCGGAGGCACGGCGCATGTAACCGCGGTCGATTTGCCCGACTACTCATTCCTGTCCTACGGCGTCGGCATCGGCCTCTTCGATCGGTTCGAACTGACCTACACACGTCAGGAGTTCGACACGGAAGACGTGGGCGCCGCCCTAGGTCTGGGCCGGGGCTTCACATTCGGCCAGGACGTGTGGGGCGCAAAGGTGCGCGTGCTTGGAGACGCGATTTACGATCAGGACACATGGCTCCCGCAGATCGCAGTCGGCGCGAACTGGAAGCAGAACGATCAGGGCGCCACCATCAGCGCAATCGGCGGAAGCGACGACGAAGGCTGGGAAACCTACGCCTCCGCTACCAAGCTCTTTCTCGATAGTTCGCTCCTCCTCAATGGCACGCTGCGCTGGACCAACGCCAATCAGACCGGGATCCTCGGCTATGGTGGTAGTCTCAACGACGACCACGAACTGATAGGCGAGGTCTCGGCCGGATGGATGCTCAGCCGCGACATCGTCATCGGAGGCGAATATCGCATGAAGCCCGACAATCTCGCGATTGCGAAGGAAGATGACTGGATCGATCTCTACGCCGCATGGGCGATCAACAAACACGTGACCCTGACAGGGGCCTATGTCGACCTCGGTTCGATCGTGACCTTTGAAAACCAGCGCGGCGTTTATCTGTCCCTGCAGGCGGGGTTCTGATCCATGAGACGTGTCGCCACTCTCGCGTTTTCTATAGCCTTTATCGTCCCGGCGTTGCCCGCAGACGCGCAAACAGCGTCGCCCGTCCCCGCTGGAGAAGAGGCTGTGGATCCCTACACGGTTTCGAATGCCAATGCTGGCGCTCAACCGTTCGTCGGAACCGAAATGCTCGCGGCTTTCCATGGTCGCGATGGCATTGGCCGCATCGTGGATGATCTCGTCGATCACGTGCAGACGGATGATCGCCTGTCAGAGATCTTCAAAGCTTCGGATTTCGTTCGCTTGCGCCGCACATTGAAGGAGCAAGTCTGCTACATCCTCAACGGTGGGTGCGATTACACCGGACGCGACATGAAGAAGGTCCATGAAGACCACGGCATAGTCACGGCCGAGTTCGGAGCTCTGGTCGAACTGCTCCAGGATGCGATGAATCGTGAGGGCGTCGCTTTCGGCGCTCAGAACCGCTTGCTTGCCAAACTCGCGCCGATGAAACGCGATACCGTTACGCGGTAGGCGCAGGGGTGGCTGCGCATCACATCTCCGTCGCTAGAATTCGGCGCGGGGTCAGACAGGGTGGAACTTCAACGCCACGCCGTTCATGCAATAGCGCAGGCCCGTAGGCTTGGGGCCGTCATCGAAAACATGGCCCAGATGTCCGCCGCAGCGGCGACAATGCACTTCCGTCCTGAGCATTCCCGCCTTGGTGTCCCGTTTCTCGCCGACTGAATTTGGAAGGGGCTTATAGAAGCTCGGCCACCCCGTGCCTGAGTGAAACTTCGTCTCGGACGCAAAGTTGTCGAGGTCGCATCCGGCGCAACTATAGAGACCCTTGCGCTTCTCGGCGTCCAGCGGGCTGGAGCCCGGCCGCTCCGTGCTTTCATGGCGCAGGACCTGGTAAGCCGCGGGCGAAAGCAGTTTTTTCCACTCGGCATCGGTCTTCACGACTTCAAATGCCTTGTCAGCAAATGCCGGCATGCCGAGCAGGGCTATTGTCGAAACGCCGCCAATGAACGCTGCGGAGTTCCAGAGGAAGGTGCGCCGCGTCGACATGATCTCGATCTCCGCATGTGCATGCCCAATACGCCCTGCGGCGCGATTGTCCTGGCTGATACGTCCGACAGGGCCTCCTGGTTACAGATAGATGGCCGTCTTGCTCAGTTCGCGCTGATCTTTTTTTCGAACAGCTCGTGTAACCAAACCAGGGCGCGACCGAATACCCCTCTGTGAACGGCAGATACATCGAGGGGCGTCATGACCAATCCTGACGGAAAGACATCAGCGAAGGGCAGACTTCACCGGATGGTGTTCGCTGCTGTCGCCAGTGTCTCGGCTTTATGCGGTCCCGCGTTTGCAACCCCACCCGTGGTCGTAGAGCTGTTTCAGAGCCAGGGTTGCTCGTCATGCCCGCCGGCTAACGAGAACATCCTTGCCCTTGTCGATCGCCCAGATCTTCTCGTGCTGAGCTTTGGCGTGACTTACTGGGATCGCCTTGGCTGGAAGGATACGTTCGCTTCGCACGAAAACACTCAACGTCAGTACGACTACGCAAACGGCGGCCTGAAACGACGCAACGTCGCAACCCCTCAGGTGGTCATCAATGGCTATGTCGACATTGTTGGCAACAACCGTAGCGAGCTAGTGCGCGCGATCTCCGGAGCGAAGCTTCCGTCCAGCGGGCCGGCGCTTGCCATCTCGGGAACGAATCTTTCCGTCTCCGCTGCAACGGCCCCCGCCAGCGGCGCAGACGTGTGGCTTGTTCGCTACGATCCGCGCATCATTCAGGTCCCGATCAAGGCCGGGGAGAATGGCGGGCGCACGCTGCCGCATCGCAATGTCGTTCGCGAACTCATCCGCGTTGGTGGATGGAGCGGTAAGGCTGCGACCTTCCAGCTTCCTGCCGCAAGCGATCCTGCTTACCGCACCGCCATCCTCATTCAGGGCTCTTCAGGCGGTCCCATCATCACTGCAATCAAGTCCTGATTTTCAACCCAGCGTGCTTCGGCACACAAGAAGGAACGATCCATGACTTCCAAATTCCTCGTCTCAATGGCTGCCGCAGCATTCGCCCTCGGACTGGGCGCCTGTTCGGCCGCAAAGGACGATCCGATGGCGAGCGACGCCATGAAGGGCGATGCGATGGCGATCGACTCCATGAAGGCGGATCCCATGAAGACGGACAGCATGGCAACTGATCCGATGAAAACAGACACGATGGCAGCCGACCCGATGAAGGCGGATCCCATGAAGCCCGCAGATCCGATGGCGTCTGACACGATGAAAGCCGATCCCATGAAGCCGGCTGATCATTGACGTCAACCGTCGGGACGTTTGGCCGGATCCCCTCCGACCTGGTCAGGCGTCCCGACGCTTTCTCTCGATGGTAAGCAATCATGATCACGCAGCAACCACGCGAAGTCATATACCGTCACACGCGGATCGTGCGCATCGCGCACTGGATCAACGCGCTCTGCTTTCTGTTGCTGCTGATGAGCGGCCTGCAGATCTTCAACGCCCACCCGCATCTCTACTGGGGTCAGGCCGGCGCGAATTTCGATACGCCATGGCTGACGATCCCTGGCGGCTTTCCCGGACTGCTCACCCTGCCGAGCTATCATGACCTTGCCACCGGCCGTAACTGGCACTTCTTCCTTGCGTGGTGCCTCGTCATCAACGGCATCACTTACGTCGTCTTCAGCCTGATCAATCGCCACTTCGCGCGTGACATTCTGCCGAAGCGTCAGGAGCTCACCCCCGGTCATCTCTGGGAAGAGGTCGTTCACCACGCCCAGTTCAAGCGCATCACCGGCCCGGCCGCGAAGCGCTATAACACGCTGCAGAAGCTGGCCTATGTCACTGTCATATTCGTGCTGTTTCCGCTCATCGTTCTCACAGGCCTCACCATGTCGCCGGGCTTCAACGCGATTGCGCCTTTCCTGCTCGACATTTTCGGTGGCCGCCAATCGGCGCGCTCGCTCCACTTCATCGCCGCCAACCTGCTGGTGGCATTCCTGATCATTCATCTTGTCGAGGTCGTCATCGCGGGCGCCTGGAACGAAATTCGCTCGATGATTACCGGGAGGTTCGTCGTGCCCCCCGGACCGATCGCCGGGGAGGATGTGCAATGAAAGACTTCCTTACGCGTCGCAAGCTGCTCACCACCGGCGCTATCACACTGGGCGGCCTCGCGCTCTCCGGATGTGATCCGCTCTCGCGCTCGCCCGACTTCCGCAGTTTCCTGAAGAACGGTGAAGGTCTCACCATGGCGGCACAGCGGACGCTGATGGTCGGTCAACCGCTAGCGCGGGAATTCTCGGAACGCGACATCTCACGCGTGTTCAAGGCCAACGGCACGAAGGATCCCAACACCGCCGAATACAAGGCGCTTGTCGGCGGCGGTTTCAGCGCCTGGCGTCTGCGAGTAGATGGCCTCGTTGAACGCCCTCAGTCTCTTTCGCTCGCCGACCTTCGTGCGCTTCCCTCTCGCACCCAAATCACCCGGCATGATTGCGTCGAAGGCTGGAGCGCGATCGGCAAATGGCAGGGCGCGCAACTTGGTCCGCTGCTGCAGACCGTCGGCCTCAAGCCCAATGCCCGCTTCGCCGTCATGCACTGCGCCGACAATTATGGTGGCGGCGCTGACATGTATTACGAGAGCATCGACCTGATAGACGGATTCCATCCGCAGACGATCCTCGCCTACAGCCTCAACGGAAGGCCACTGGAAATCTCGCACGGCGCCCCGTTGCGCCTGCGCGTCGAGCGCCAGCTTGGCTACAAGCAGGCCAAATACCTGATGCGAATCGAGATCGTGGAGCGCCTCGACGGTTTCGGCCGCGGCAAGGGCGGCTATTGGGAAGACCGCGGCTATGAATGGTATGCCGGGATATGATGCAGGCGTGACAAACGCCGCGCGGGTCCGCTAGATATTGCACACCCGCCGCTCGGCGGCGATTGGGCGGACCCAGGCTTGGCATCTGATCTCGAGCCCCGTTTGAAGGCGCTGATGCTCCGCGGACTTGGCGGAAATGCGGCGGCGCACGCCGAACTTCTCGGCGTGCTGGCCGGATACCTTCGCGGCTTTCTCGCTCGCAAGATGGGCAGGGGCGCCGCCGATCTAGAGGATCTCGTGCAGGAATCGTTGCTGGCCATTCACCTGAAGCGCGACACGTACGATACGTCGCAACCCTTCACTGCCTGGGCCTTCGCGATCGCACGCTACAAGCTGATCGACTGGTATAGACGGAACAAAGTCCGCCGCACCGAGTCGATCGATGAAGCCTCCGAACTCTTCGCCGGCGAGGATACGGACGAGGCTGCGGTGAAGCACGATCTTGGAAAGTTGGTGTCGAGCCTGCCGGACAAGCAGCGTGCGCTGCTGGAAGACGTGAAGATAGCAGGGTTGTCGAACGCCGAAGCCGGGTTGAAAGCGGGCATGAGCGAAGGCGCTGTGAAGGTAAGCATCCATCGCAGTTTGCAGACCCTTATGAGGAGGGCTCGCGGTGAAGACTGAAGATTTGATCGCCCTCCTTGCCCATGACGCGACGCCGGTCAGGCGCCCCGCCTTGCCTGTGCGGCTTGGCTTGGTTGCGCTGGCCGGAGCGGTCGCAGCTTTCGTCATTCTGATTCCGTGGCTCGGTATCCGCCCCGATCTCGCTGTTGCTGTTACGGGTTCGACGTACTGGATGAAGACGCTCTACACGCTCGGCGTAGGAGTCGCGGGTTTTGCGCTCGCCGAGCGACTGTCGCGCCCCGGCGCCAAGGGGCGCATTGGCTGGACGCTGGCCGGACTATTCGTGATAGCGATATTGACCATTGCAGTTAGCCAGCTGATGTCCACATCGCCGGACCAGATACGCGCCGTCTTTATGGGCTCAAGCTGGGACAAGTGCCCATGGCGGATACTGGTGCTGTCGCTGCCGGGCCTCGTCGTGATCTTGTGGGCGATGCGCCGCTTTGCTCCGACGCGTCCTGCTCTGGCCGGCGCCGCAGCCGGCCTGCTTGCGGGCGGGGTCGGCGCAACTGTTTACGGCCTGCACTGTCAGGAAGTGGCGGCTCCATTTGTTGCCTTGTGGTATTCGCTGGGCATGGTCCTGACTGCTGCGGTCGGCGCCGTCGCAGGTTCTCGGCTACTGCGCTGGTAAGCGCCTGACGGGTTCCCGCAGTTCTTCATGAAGTCCCGCCGCTCGCGCTCTCCGACCAGCGCTTTGGCGTCAGTGGCAGAATCCTCACGGCCCAAAGATATGCGGTTTCAGTCGCGACTTCCTCCCCTTCAGCGTCCGAAATCTCCCGATGCCACTGCGATACCCAGTGCAGCAGCGCCCGTGTGATTGCCAGCGCGAGTTCGGCGTTGATCTTGCCGATTGAGTTTTCCGCGCGGTGGTCCTTCACAATCCTGAGCCACAAGGCCTGAAGCTGGACCTGCTGTTCGCGCAGCTCATTCGCAACTTTCGGCGGAACTGCCGCAAAGCTGACAATAGGAAGCAGCAGCGGGGAGGTTGCTTCGAAGTGTAGGCGATGAAGGTTTTTTTTACGCTGCTGGATGTGGAATCGTGCGTTTCGCTCCAACGTGCCGTCGAGATCGTCAGGCGATCCAGAACCCCGGCGCGCTGGTGCGGAAGCCCACCGCGCGGTAGGCGGCATCGATGAGGCTCTGACCACGCGTGTTGAGTCCTGTGCCCGGACCGTGGCTGTTCATCACATAGCCGAACGCCAGCCTGGCCTGCCCATCGGCAAAACCCATGTTTCCGCCAAACCCCGGCGTGCCGAATGCCTGCTCGCCAATGATGACATAGCTGCCTTCGCCGTCTTGGCGCCGTCCCCAGGATTTCGAGAAGCCGAGCGTGAATGTCGTCGGCAGTCTCAGGAGGAGATCGCAGCTGGATGCGGATCGTGTCGTGCGCATGCCGGGCAGGGCGTCGGCGCTGACGACACGGATACCGTCGATCGATCCATCAAGCGAGAGGGCGGAATAAATACGCGCCAGGCCCCTGGCCGACATGATCCCGCCGGCGGCGGGGATTTCGGCAGCATGCCTGGCGCGTGAGTTTACACTCTCGGGAGAGATGTCTTCGCCACTGTTGTTGACCATTTTCCAGCCGTCCCAGTCCGGCTCCGCCATCAGCTTGGCGAAGAAGGAGGAATTGGGGTCCGCTTCGCCGAGGTAAACCGTAGAGACACGTGGCTCCTCGGTTTCCGGAAGTCCGATCCAGACATCGGCGCCAAGCGGTTCCGCCAGCTCTTCGCGCAGGAACTGACCAATCGTTCTGCCAGTTATGCGACGGACGATCTCGCCTTCCAGAAAACCCAGCGTGACGGCGTGATAGCCATGGCGGGTGCCTGGTTCCCACACAGGGGCTTCCTCGGCGAGGCGTCGCGCAGCCAATTGCCAGTCAAGCAGCGCGCCCTTTGGCAGCTGGCCCTGCCAGTAAGGCAGACCCGCCTGATGACTGAGGACCATGGCGACCGTTATTGCTTTCGACAGTGTGATTTCCCGGATGCTTCGCCGCGTCGACCTCACGGATGGCTTGTGTGCGGGCAACGGCAGGTCGGTTTCCGATGCGGTATGTGTCGTTGCGGCCGCCGGGGCCGTCATTATTCCCGCGTATCTTTCCCATTGGGTTGCTCGCTAGTTGCTAGTCCTGTTCATACAGCGGGAACTCAAGGGTAAGCGTTCGGCGGCTGCATCGGGCGCAGAGAGAGTGTCGCCCAGTGGCCGGAGTCGGCCTAGCATCAGTCATTGGTCGCGTTGAAGCATGCGGCGGAAAATCGCCGAACTCCGCCGTTCACCAAGTTACGCAATTGCTGGTCGATCCTCGATCACATAGTTGAAATTACTGAGTCCCGTCATCGCACG
>Ga0075163_10003247_pt1 | contig 21866 bp, 22 predicted proteins | sample JI1023141ADNA_FD_71478 | JGI IMG/M metagenome (GOLD analysis project Ga0075163, IMG submission 71478) | Wastewater effluent complex algal communities from Wisconsin, to seasonally profile nutrient transformation and Carbon sequestration -... | ecosystem: Engineered > WWTP > Effluent > Algae... | reverse complement strand
CCGTTGTCGGGGTTGCCGTTCGGGTTGCCGTTGTCGGGGTTGCCGTTCGGGTTGCCGTTGTCGGGGTTGCCGTTGATCGGGTTGCCGGTCTCGGGATCGAGGCCCGCCTCGCGCATCTGCGGCGCGATGAACTTGTCGATGATCGTCTGGGCCTGGCCGACCTGCTGGCCGGTGGCGCCGTGGTCCTTGACCGCGCGGCACGCGGTGTTGGCCTCGCCGATCTTGCCCGCCTGGTACAACGACATGCACAGGTTCAGGTAGAAGCGGCCCTCGGGCGACAGCACGATCGCCTGGCGGAACTTGTCCGAGGCCTGGTCGTACTTCTTGGCGCGCGACAGCGCCTTGCCCTGCTCGTTGAGCGTGTCGGCCTGCTTGGCGGGCGACTGGGCCAGGGCGGGCGCGGCCAGGAGCGAGAGCGCGACGCCCAGGCCGAGGATGAGTCGAGTCGAAGCCATGGTTCCTCCAGACAGGCGCGGACCTGCAGCGACCGCGCGACGAATCTATGACGGCCCGGTGAGCATACCATTCAGGTGGGCCCGGCCGCCGGCGGCGCGACGGCGATCACGCGCGGTCAGGTGCCGGCGCGGCTCTTCAGCGCTTCGATCAGCACCATCCGCGCCGCCGTGTGGGCCTTGATCTGCCACAGCTCCGGGTTGCCGAGCAGCACCGCGATCGACAGCGACGGCTTGGTGGTCTTGGCGAAGCCCACGAACCACGAGTACTGCATGTAGAACGGCTCGGTGGTCGACAGCGTGCCGGTCTTGCCGGCGACCTGGACCCCGGGGATGCGGTCGCGACCGGCGAACGCCTTGGCCGCGCTGCCGTCGGTGCACGCCTCGCCCATCATCGTCGCCACCTCGTCGGCGACGGTCTCCTCGAGCACCCGCTGGCCGAGCCCGACCGGTGGCGCGCCGACCTCGCCGTCGAAGCCCGCGATCAACCGGGGCGGGGCGGCGATGCCGCCGGTGGCCACGGTGTTGGCGAGCAGCGCGCCGCCCACCACCGACAGCTCGACGTTCTGGAAGCCGGCGGCGGTCTTGGCGAAGTCGACGCCCTTGGCGGTCGGGATCGCGACGTGCCCGAAGGCGCCGGGCACCGGCAGCGGCAGCGCGCGGTCGAAGCCGAACCGGCGGGCGACCTCGCCGAGCTGCTCGGGCGCCAGCCGCTGGTGCACCAGCTTGGCGATGATCGCGTTCTGCGAGTGGGCGACGCCGTAGGCCAGGTCCTCGCAGCGGTTGTCCTGGCGCGAGTCGGTGAGGTTCGACTCCATCACCGAGCGCAGGCCGCCGTGGAAGCACACCTTGTCGTGCTGGCCGACGCCGGCCTCGACCAGCGCCGCCGCCGAGACCACCTTGAAGATCGACGCCGACGGCGCCCAGGCGTCGAGCGCCAGCGCCGGGTCGGAGATGCCGTCGCCGGCCCCGGTCGGGTCCTCGGTGCGGCGACCGGCCAGCGCCAGGATCCGGCCGTCGGGGTGGGTCACGACGATCGCGCCGCGGGGGGCGCGGGCGCGCTTCAAGACCTTCTCGGCCACCGCCTGGATCGCCGGGTCGATGGTGAGCACCGCCATCCGGCCGTCGCTCATGGGCGCCAGGTAGCGGTCGCCGTGCAGCTCCATCCGCGCCAGGTCCACGGTCGGCGAGCCGTCGGCCGCGCGCGGCGGCGGCGGGGTCGCGACGGCCGCGTGCGGGCGGACCGGCGGCGCGGGCTCCGCGACCGGCGCGGCGGGCAACACCGCGGCGGCCAGGGCGGCCGGGGCGGGGCCCAGGTCGCGGCGGCCCAGGTCCGCGGCCACCCGGTCATCGTCACGACCCAGCGCGATGACCGCCGCGCCGAGCGCGAGGCCGACCCCGAGCAGGAGGTTCCGACGGACGTGGCGGGGCATCACCCGAAGGCTTACCCCATGGCGCCAGGGTCCCGCAACTAATAGGCGTTCTGCGGTAGCTTCGCGGCCGATGGCACCGCACACCGCCCTGGATCTCAACGGCCTGACCGCCGCCGTCATCGGCGCCGAGGGCGCCTCCGAAACCGACGTCGACGCGCTCGCGGCTCCCGCCGCCGCCGCCGTCGCCACCATCGCCGCGCGCCGGGCCCGCGGCGAGATCGGGTTCATCGATCTGCCCGAGGATCGCGCCGCCGCCCGGGCCTGCCTCGACTACGCCCGGGGCCTGCCGCCGACGATCGACACCATGGTCGTGCTCGGCATCGGCGGCTCGAGCCTCGGGCCCAAGGCGCTGTACTCGGCGCTGGCCCGGCCCCTCGACGCGTTGCGGCCGCGCGCGCCGGGCATGCCGCGCCGCCTGCTGTTCCCCGACAACGCCGATCCGTCGACCCTGGCGGCGGTGCTCGAGGTCTGCGACCCGGCCAAGACGGTGTGGAACGTGGTCACCAAGTCGGGCGGCACCGCCGAGACCGCGGCGCAGCTGCTGATCGTGGCCGAGCACCTCGAGCGCGCGCTCGGCAAGGACCGCGCGGCCCAGCACGTGGTCGCGACCACCGATCCCGCGGCCGGCGCGCTGCGCGCCACCGCGACCGCGGCGGGCTGGCCGACCCTGGCGATCCCGTCGTCGGTGGGCGGCCGGTTCTCGGTGCTGTCGCCGGTGGGGCTCCTGCCGGCGGCGGTGGCCGGGCTCGACGTCATGGGGCTACTCGACGGCGCCGCCGCGATGCGCGATCGCTGCCAGGGCGACGACGTCCGCACCAACCCGGCGCTCTTGCTGGCGGCGCTGCTCCACCACCACCACGCGGTGCGCGGCCGGCCGATGGTGGTGCTGATGTCCTACGCCGACGCGCTCTACGATCTGGCCGACTGGTTCCGCCAGCTGTGGGCCGAGAGCCTCGGCAAGGAGCGCACCACCGACGGCCGCCTGGTCAACGTCGGGCCGACCCCGATCGCGGCCCGCGGGGCCACCGACCAGCACTCGCAGCTGCAGCTGTACGTCGAGGGGCCCCGCGACAAGGTCGTGCTGATGCTGGCGCCGCAGCAGCGCGATCGCGAGCTGACCATCCCGGCCAGCGCGCTGACCGCCAGCCGCCCCGAGTACGCGTACCTGGCCGGCCGCGGCATGGGCGAGCTGCTCGACGCCGAGCTGCGCGGCACGCTGGGCTCGCTGGTCGGGCGGCAGCGGCCGACCGGCGTCATCGCGCTGCCGCGGATCGACGCGTTCGCGGTCGGCGAGGTGATCATGCTGCTCGAGCTGGCCACCGCCTGGGCCGGCCCGCTGTACGGGGTCGACCCGTTCGATCAGCCCGGCGTCGAGGAGGCCAAGCGGCTGGCCTACGCCGCGCTCGGCCGCGAGGGCTTCGGCCACCTGGCCGGGCAGGTGGGCCCGCTGCTCCGCGGGGGCCGCTATGCGCTGTAGCCCGGCGCTGGCCGCGCTGCTCGGCCTGGCGCTCGGGTGCGGCGGCGCGGCCAAGAAGTCGCCGGCCGGGCCCGACGTCAGCCGGCTGCCCACGCCGACGGTCAAGGTCGGCGAGTGCGCGCGGCCGGAGCAAGACGGCGTGATGTCGGCCCAGCCCGACCGGCGCCGGGCCGACCGAGACCTCGACGGCGACGGCCAGCCCGAGACCGTCATCGCCGATCGCGCGCTGTGCCAGGGCGACAACTGCTACTGGAACGTGTTCGTGCGCGACCCGGACGGCGCCTGCGAGCGGTTCGCCGGGACCCTGGCCGGCGCGGCGCTCGAGCCCGCCGCGGCCACCGGTGGCGCGATGGCCGACGTGCGCACCTTCTGGGGGCTGGGGGGCGATCGCCTGCTCATCCACACCTACCAGTTCCGCCGCGGCGGCTACCTGCTGGTCGATGCGGTGCTGTGTCGCCGGGTGGCCGACGATCGGGTGGCGTGCGCCGAGACCGACCCGGCCAGCGCGCCGTGATAGGCTCGGCGGGCTCGTGAGCGATACCGGCCGCAACAAGACCGTCGTCACGGCGATCTCCAAGATCAGCGACCGCCCCGCCGCCAAGGAGGCGTGCCTGGTCGTGATCTACGGCCTCGACCTCGGCCGCAAGTTCAACCTGACCCGCGCCCAGATCATCATCGGCCGCTCGAGCAAGGCCGACATCCAGATCGATCAAGAGGCGGTGTCGCGCAACCACTGCAAGATCATCAACTCGAACGGCTCGATCGTGCTGCGCGACATGGGCTCGACCAACGGCACGTACATCAACGACGAGCTGATCGACGAGTACCTGCTGCGCGACGGCGACTTCATCAAGGTCGGCCGCTGCATCTTCAAGTTCCTGTCGGGCTCGAACATCGAGAACGCCTACCACGAAGAGATCTACCGGCTGACCACCGTCGACGGCCTGACCCAGATCTACAACAAGCGCTTCTTCCAGGAGACGCTCGAGCGCGAGATCGGTCGGGCCCAGCGCTACCGCCGCGATCTGTCGCTGATCATGTTCGACCTCGACCGGTTCAAGCAGGTCAACGACACCTACGGCCACCTCGCCGGCGACTACGTGCTCAAGCACCTCGCCACGGTCGTCAAGCAGCACATCCGCCGCGAGGACGTGCTGGCGCGCTACGGCGGCGAGGAGTTCGCGATCATCCTGCCCGAGATCGATCAGCACAACGCGATGCAGCTGGCCGACAAGGTGCGGCGGCTGATCGAGCGCACCGGGTTTCGGTTCGAGGACACCGACATTCCGCTGACGGTGTCGGTCGGCGTCGCGACCCTGGGGTCGGACACCGTCGACTGGGTCGGCTTCGTCAAGCAGGCCGACGACAACCTGTACGCGGCGAAGGCGGGCGGGCGCAACCAGGTGGTGGGATAGCGCCGCGTGCCGCGATCGTCCTCGGACGATGACGCCGGCCTGGTGGCGTCGCTGGTCCACGATCTGCGCAACCCGCTGGCGGCGCTGGCGGGCAACCTGGCGCTCTTGCGCGAGGAGCTGCTCGCGGTCGAGCTGACGCCGATCGCCGCCGGCAGCCTGGCCGACTGCGACGCGCTGGCCGCCCGCGCGCTGGCGCTGATCGGCAACATCGCCGACGTCGACGCGCTGGCCCGGGGCGCGATCGTCGCGCGGCGCACGCCGGTGCGGGTCGCGGTCGAGGTCCAGGCGGCGCTGGCGACCGTGGCGGCCGAGCTGGCGGCGCGCAGCCTGGTGGTCGAGCGCGCGCTCGCCGACGACCTGACCGCCGACGTCGATCAGCGCCTGGTGCTGCGGGTGCTGGGCTGCCTGCTCGACAACGCCGTGCGCTACACGCCGCGCGGCGGCCGGGTGGCGATCCGCGGCGCCCGCCACGGCCGCGAGCTCGAGCTGGCCGTCGGCAACAGCGGCCCGCCGCTGACCGACGACGAGCGCGCCCGGGTGTTCGAGCGCGACTATCGCCGGGCCGAGCGCGCCGACGGCGCGCGCCGCGGCCGCGGCCTGGGCCTGTACTTCTGCCGCCTGGTCGCCGAGGCGCACGGCGGCACGATCACCGTCGGCCGCACCGCCGAGCTGCCGGTCGAGTTCGTGCTGCGCCTGCCCGTGGGCTGAGCGGCGCTGGACGCGCCGGGCCGTTTGCGGTGGGCCCCCGCGTCTTGCTGGGGGAGGCGCTTTGCGAAAGCGCCTCAACAGTAATACTGCGGGCCGCCGCCGCGCCGCGCTGGACGCGCCGGGCCGTTTGCGTTGGCGGCCCCAGCGTCTTGCTGGGGGAGGCGCTTTGCGAAAGCGCCTCTCGACATCACTGCAAGCCGCCGCGCAGGAGCTTGAGCGCCGGCGCGCGGCGCGGGCGCACCGGCTCGAGGCCGGCGCGCAGGAGCGTCGAGGTCGGGCAGCGCGCCAGGCCGTCGGCGAACGTGGCGTGGGCGCGCTCGTGATCGCCGAGCGCCTCGAGCATCGTCGCCTTCTCGAAGTACAGGTCCTCGAGCAGCCACTCGTCGTCGGGGCCGACGCAGGCGAAGGCCTGCTCGATCGCGTGCAGCCCGGCCTCGCCGTGGCCCAGATCGCCGAGCAGCGCGCCGCGCCAGTAGTGGCCCTCGGCCGAGGCGGGCGCGTGGCCCAGCGCGGTCTCGGCGGCGGCCAGCGCGGCCACGTCGTCGCCGCGGGCCGACGAGATCTGGCACTTCACCAGCCACGCCACCGCGTGGGTCGGCGCCAGCGTCAGCGCCTGGTTGATGGCCCGGTTGGCCCGCGCCAGCGTGCGCTGATCGTCGCCCTCGCCGAGGAGTCCCCGGGCGACCTCGAGCCACTGCGCGACCTGGGCGTCGTCATCCATACCAGCGCTCGCCGGCAGGGTAACACGGCCCCCCCGGGGCGCGCCCGTGCTGATCGGTCGGGGCCGCCGGCCCCGGCGTCATCGCCGGAGATCGTCGACCATGGCCTGGACCTGGCCGCGGATCTGCTCGGCCAGGCGCCCGACCAGCAGGCGGTCCTCGGCGGCCGCCGCGCCGTACTCGCCGGCCAGATCGATCGGCGGGCCGAAGGCGATCTTCCACTTCGACGGCAGCGGCAGGAGCCCCGCCGGGCCCAGCCACGGGAACGTCGGGGTGACCGGCACGTAGGGCAGGCCGACCGACTTGGCGAACCACGTCACGCGCCCGAGCAGCGGCAGCGCCTCCTCGGCGCCCACCACCGCGACGGGGATGATCGGCGCGCCGGTCTTGAGCGCCAGCTTGACGAAGCCGCCGCGGCCGAAGCGCTGCAGGCGGTAGCGGTCGCGCCACAGCTTGCTCATGCCCTTGACGCCCTCGGGGAACACCGCGATCAGCTCGTCCTTCTCGAGCAGCCTCGCCGCGTTCTCCGGGCACGCGCGCACGCCGCCGATGCGGTTCATCAGCGGGCCGAGCCACGGCAGGTGGAACACCGCGTCCTCGACCAGCGGCCGCACGTCGCGGCGCGCCGGGTGATCGCGGCGGATCGCGTGGAGGAGCATCGCCGAGTCGTACGGCAGGCTGCCCGCGTGGTTGGCGATCAAGATGCCGGCGCCGTGGGCCGGCACGTGCTCGAGCCCGCGCACCTCGGTGCGGAACCACTTCGCGTACAGGAAGTCGAGCACCCACTCCCAGCGGGCGGTGGCGATCGGATCGCGGCCGAAGTCGTCGACCACGTCGGCCCGGCCGCGCATCGCGAACGCCCGCCACCGCCGCCACAGGCCGGGCAGCGGCAGCCGCCGGCGGTCGTCGAGCGGGTAGACCGGGGTGCGGCCCTCGTCGACGCGCCGCTCGAGCTCGCGCTGCTCGGCGCCGTCGTCGGTGTCGGCCGCGGCCGGGTACGGGTCGTAGGAGTCGCCGGACGCCAGCTCGGCGTCGCCGCCGAGGTAGACGTCGTCGGCCATGCTCGGCCACTCGCCGTCGGGCGCGTGCGACGCGTCGGGGGCGCCGAGGTCGTCGGCGATGGGGTCGGTGTCGTCGGGAGGCACGGTCGGCATGGTCACGCGAACGAGCTGGCGACGTCGGTGGCGCCGTCCTCGGGGGACGCGCCGACGAAGTCGAGGATGGTGCGCTTGATCGAGAAGCGCGCGGTGAAGCCGAGGTCGCGGGTGGCGCGGCTGCCGTCGGCGACGCAGACGTAGAGCAGGTAGTCGAGCAGGCTCGGCGCGGTCGAGACGATCTGCGTCGCCCACAGCGCCTTGGCGATGCTGCGGGCGAGCAGGAACGGCAGCGGCACCGGCACCCGGCCCATCAGCGCCAGCACGGTGGTGTAGGGCAGGACGCCCTTGCCGACGATGTTGAACGGGCCGACCGCGTCGCTGTCGACCGCGCGCTTGAGCGCCCACGCCGCGTCCTGCTCGTGGACGAACTGCATCAGCGGATCGTGGCCGGCCATCACCGGCGCGGTGACCCGCGAGAAGAAGCGGGTGTGCAGGTTGTTGATCGTCGGGCCGAGGATCGGCGCGAACCGCAGCGTCGCGACCTGGATCTGCGGGTGCTCGCGGGCGAACCGCGCGGCCTGCTTCTCGGCGCGCACCTTGTCGTTGATGAACCGCGAGTCCTGGTGGCCGCGCAGCTCGGCGCGCTCGTCGAGGAAGTTGGGGTTCTCGGGGTGGGCCCCGTAGGCCATCGTCGTCGACACCATCACCACGCGCGCCGGGCCGGCGGCGGCGCACGCGTTCAGGACGTGCATCGTGCCGACGTCCTCGAACTCGTGGGCCCACTCGGTGGCGTGGGTCGGGTGCGACAGGAACGCGCCGTGGACGACGGTGTCGACCTGCTCGCGCTGGAGCAGGGTCGCGATCTCGCCGTCGATCGTCGGCTGGGTCAGGTCGATCGGGAAGAACCGCGCCTTGGTCGCGCCGGCGGCCAGGATCGACGGCGCCTTGACGTCGAGGACCAGCACCTTGGCGTAGCGGCGATCTTCTTCGAGCCGCTTGATCAGCTCGGTGCCCAGGTAGGTGCACGCGCCGGTGATCGCGACGACGCGCCCCTGGGCGCGGCGCGGACGTGCGTTGCCGACGGAGACGGTGGCCATCGCTCCCGCTGTATAACCTCGGGCCGCGCGGGAGTCGAGTCGGCGAGCCGCGGCCGCGCCGGCCCGCCGGACGATGCGCCAGCGGCTTCCGCCGGCGGCGCCGCCGTGCTACGCGGGAGCGTGGGCCGCGTCGCCGTCTTGCCTGATCAGGTGATCGATCAGATCGCCGCCGGCGAGGTGGTGGAGCGCCCGGCGTCGGTGGTCAAGGAGCTGGTCGACAACGCGCTCGACGCCGGCGCCCGGGTGATCTCGATCGACGTCGAGGGCGGCGGCCGGCGGCTGATCCGGGTGGTCGACGACGGCGTCGGCATGGACGCCGACGACGCCCGGCTGGCGCTGGCCCGCCACGCCACCTCCAAGCTGCGCGCGGTCGACGACCTGACGACGATCACCACGCTGGGCTTCCGCGGCGAGGCGCTGCCGTCGATCGCCAGCGTGTCGCGGCTGGTGCTGACCACCCGCACCCGGGACTCGGACGCGGCGATCGCGGTCACCGTCGACAACGGCGCGATCGTCGCCACCGCCGCGGCCGGCGCGCCGCCGGGCACCAGCGTCGTCGTGCGCGATCTGCTGGCCACCGTGCCGGCGCGGCTGAAGTTCCTGCGCGGCGAGACCACCGAGGCGGCCCACGTCACCGAGACCGTCATGCGGCTGGCGATGGCGCACCCCGAGGTCGCGTTCCGGCTGCACCACAACGGCCGCGCCGCGCTCGAGGTGCCGGCGCAGCCAGCGGCGGCCCGGGTGCGCGCGGTGCTGGGCGCGCGGCTGGCCGATCGCCTGCACGAGGTCGCGCACGTCGAGGGCGGCGTCGCGGTGCGCGCGTTCCTGGCGGCGCCCGAGCTGGCGCAGTCGACCGCCCGCGGCGTCCACCTGTTCGCGGGGCGGCGCTGGGTGCGCGACCGCGGCCTGTTGCAGGCGGTGGCGATGGGCTACGGCGAGCTGGTGCCGCGCGGGCGCTACCCGGTGGCGGCGGTGTTCGTCGACGTGCCCGGCGCCGACATCGACGTCAACGTCCACCCGCAGAAGCTCGAGGTCCGGTTCTCGGACCCAGGGCTGGTGACGACCGCGGTCCGCCATGCGGTGCGCAACGGCGTCGCCGCCGCGCCGTGGCTGACCGAGAGCGCCGGCCGCGCCGCGGTGCAGATGCAGGCGATCGCCGGCACCGCGCCGCCGGGCTGGACCGGGCCGCGGCCGCAGCGCGCCGACGATCTCGCCGGCCGCTACGCCGCCGACACGATGCGCGCGCTGTTCCCGGCCGGCGGCCTGGGCCGCGCGCCGAGCCAGCAGGGCGCGCTGGCGCTGGGCCGCGAGGCCGGTCCGCGCTGGCCCGCGCCCGCGCCGCGCTCGACGCCGGCGAGCCCCCGCACCGCGCCGGCGCGCCCGCTCGCGTCCCCCGCCGCGGCCGCGCCGCCCGCCGACGAGCCCGACCCCGTCGACGCGCCGCCCGCGTACTTCGCGGCGCTGCGCTACCTCGGCCAGATCGATCGCACCTACCTGGTGTGCGAGGGCGACGGCGAGCTGGTGCTGCTCGATCAGCACGCCGCCCACGAGCGGGTCGCGTTCCAGCGGCTCAAGGATCGCGCCGAGCACGGCGAGGTCGCGGTGCAGCGGCTGCTGTTCCCGTCGGTGATCGAGCTGCCGCCGGCCGAGGCCGCGCTGTGCGCCGAGCACGGCGCGGTGCTGGCCAAGGTCGGCTTCGAGGTCGAGCCGTTCGGCGGCGCGGCGATCGCGGTCAAGGCGGTGCCGGCCGGGCTGCGCGAGGACGCGACCTCGGTGTTGCGCGAGCTGCTCGGCGAGCTGGCCGAGCGCGGCGGCTCGCGCGCGCTGACCGAGCGCCTCGATCACGTGCTCGCCACGGTGGCCTGCCACTCGGTGGTGCGCGCCGGCGACGCGCTGTCGACCGACGAGGTGGTCGCGCTGCTCGCGCAGATGGACGGCATCGACTTCCGCGCCCACTGCCCGCACGGCCGCCCGGTCTTGCTGCGCATCGGCACCAGCGAGATCGCGCGCCGGTTCGGGCGGTAGCGCGGTGTCCGCGGCGCCGCGGCTGGTGGTGATCGTCGGGCCGACCGGGGCCGGCAAGACCGCGACCGCGGTGGCGCTGGCCCGCGCGGTCGGCGGCGAGATCGTCAGCTGCGACTCGCAGCAGGTCTACCGCGGCATGGACCTCGGCACCGGCAAGGCCAGCGCGGGCGAGCGCGCCGCGGCGGTCCACCACCTGCTCGACGTCGTCGCGCCGGACGCCGAGATGACCGCGGCGCGGTTCACCGCGCTGGCCGAGGCGGCGATCGGCGCGATCGCGGCGCGCGGCCGCCCGGTGATCGTGTGCGGCGGCACCGGGCTGTACGTGCGCGCGCTCTTGTACGGCCTGTTCGAGGGGCCGCCGGCGGTGCCGGCGCTGCGCGCCGAGCTCGACCGCGTGGCCGCCGCCGACGGCACCGGTGCGCTGTGGACGCGGCTGGCCGCGGTCGATCCGGCGAGCGCGGCGCGCATCGACCGCAACGATCAGAAGCGGCTGGTGCGCGCCCTCGAGGTGACGATCACCACCGGCGTGCCGCTGTCGGAGCACCACGCGCGCCACGATCACCGCACCGTGCCGCCGCGTTACCCGCATCGGCTGATCGGCCTGACGCCGCCGCGCGATCAGCTCTACGCGGCGATCGACGCCCGGGTCGACGCGATGCTCGCCGGCGGGCTGCTCGACGAGGTCGCCGCGCTGCGCGCCGCCGGCTACGCGCCGCCGCTGCGCTCGCAGCAGGCCATCGGCTACGCCGAGCTGCACGAGCACCTGGCCGGGCGGTTGGACCTCTCGCGCGCGGTGGAGTTGATCAAGCGCAACTCGCGGCACTACGCCCGCCGCCAGCTGTCGTGGTATCGCGGCCAGGCCCAGGTCGAGTGGGCGACCGCCGACCGGGTTGACCTCGCCGACCTGGCGGCATACCTAACAGCATCTCCGCCATGACCGAGCCCGTCGTGTCCGATCGCCAGGTCCTCGAGTTCGAGCGACCGATCATCGATCTCGAGCGCAAGATCGCCGAGCTGCGCGGGCTGTCGACCGCCACCGTCGACTTCTCCTCGGAGATCCGCAAGCTCGAGCAGAAGGCGCGCAAGCTCCAGAAGGAGATCTTCGCCGAGCTGTCGGCGCACCAGAAGGTGCAGCTGGCCCGCCACCCCGGGCGGCCGTTCACGCTCGACTATGTCCGGCTCCTGACCGAGGACTTCGTCGAGCTGCACGGCGACCGCAGCTTCCACGACGATCCGTCGATCGTCGGCGGCATGGCGCGGTTCGACGCGTGGGAGGTGCTGGTGCTCGGCCACCAGAAGGGCAAGACCACCAAGGAGAACCTGCACCGCAACTTCGGCATGGCGCGGCCCGAGGGCTACCGCAAGGCGACCCGGCTGATGCGCATGGCGTCGCGGTTCCGCCGGCCGATCATCTGCTTCATCGACACCGCCGGCGCGTACCCCGGCAAGGGCGCCGAGGAGCGCGGCCAGGCCGAGGCGATCGCCAAGTCGCTGCAGGTGATGGCGTCGTTGGCGTGCCCGGTGATCGCGGTGGTGATCGGCGAGGGCGGCTCGGGCGGCGCGCTGGCGCTCGGCGTCGCCGATCGCATCCTGATGCTCGAGTACTCGATCTACTCGGTGATCACGCCCGAGGGCTGCGCGTCGATCCTGTGGCGCGACCCGGCCAAGGTGCCCGAGGCCGCGACCCAGCTGCGGCTGACCGCGCCCGACCTGGTGTCGCTCGGCATCTGCGACGAGATCATCCCCGAGGCCCAGGGCGGCGCGCACCGCGACGCGGCGATCACCGCGGCGCGCATCCGGGTCGCGCTCAAGCGCCACCTGCGCGAGCTGACCAAGCTCACGCCCGACGAGCTGATCGAGGCGCGCTACCAGAAGTTCCGGGCGATGGGGAAGTTCCTCGACCCGCAGGCGTAGCCGCGGTCGCGCGAAAACTCGCGCCGGCGGGCGGCGCCGGCTAGCCTCCCGGCATGCGCCGCGCGCTGTGCCTCGCGACCGTCCTCGGCCTGGCCGGCGGCACCGGCGCGGCCGCGGCCGACGATCGCTGCCACGACGAGCTCGCGGCCCGCGGCGTGAGCTGGAAGCCGGCGCGCCGGCCGGGCATCGCCGACGCCGTCGAGATCCGCGGCCCGCTCGGCGGCATCGCGTGGTCGCCGCCGGGCAAGGAGCCGCTGGTGATCGACTGCTCGCTGGCGGTGTCGCTGGCCGAGGCCGGCCGGATGTTCCGCGCCGTCGGCATCACCGAGGCGCGGTGGAGCTCGGGCTATTCGGTGCGCAACGTCCGCGGCACCGACCACCGCTCGAAGCACTCGTTCGGCCTCGCGGTCGATCTGCCGCGGCTGGTCGGCCCCGACGTCGGCGCGCTGACGGTCGCCGCCGACTTCGAGCCCGGCCTGGGCGACGCGGTCGACTGCGTCGGCCAGCCGATGACCCAGGGCGGGGCGGTGCTGAAGGTGCTGCAGTGCCAGCTGGTGCGCTCGGGGCTGTTCTACCTGGTGCTGTCGCCCGACTACGACGATGCCCACCACGATCACTTCCACCTCGAGGCGCGGCCGTGGTCGGCGCGCCCGCAGCTCACCGATGCGCGGCAAGCCATCCACTAGCCTCGGCGCGCTCGCGCTGGCGCTCGCGGTCGGGTGCGCGCCCAGCCACCCGCCGGGCCCGAGCGAGCCCGAGTGGTCGGCGCCGCCGCCGGTCGCCGTCGTGGTGCCGGCCGCCGCCACCACCGCGTCGGGCAGCGACGACGACGGCGACGGCATCACCGCGTGGAACGATCTGTGCCCGGATCGCGCCGAGGACGCCGACGACTTCGAGGACGAGGACGGCTGCCCGGAGCTCGACGACGACGACGACGGCCGCCCCGACAGCGACGACGCCTGCCCCGAGATCGCCGCGGCCACCGCCGACGGCTGCCCGGCCGGCGGCACGGTCGTGCTGGCCGACCCGGCGGATCAGTCGATCGCGTTCCGCCCGGGCAAGGCCGACCTCGACGCGACCGCGCGGATGGTCCTCGACGCGGTCGCCGCGACGCTGGCCGGCCACGCCGAGGTCGCGCAGCTCGAGCTCGTCGGCTACCGCGCCGCCGGCGAGCGCGGCGATGCGCTCGATCTGCGGCGGGCCCAGGCCGCGGCGCGCTACCTCGAGGCCAAGGGCGTCGCCGCCGATCGCCTGGTGGTGCGCGGCGATGGCTTGGCCACCGGCGCGATCAAGGCGGGGGTGGCGGTGCGGGTGCGGCTGGCGGTGCAGCGCTGATCGCGGCGCGGCGCAGCCGGCGGAACACCACGAACAACAGCGCCAGCGACCACGCGAGCCACAGCCCGGCCCACAGCCACACCGCCCACGCGGCCTCGGTGCCGAGCGTCGCCTGGGCCATGGCGTGGGCGTCGGAGTCGCTGACCACCCGGCCGTTCACGACCAGGTTGGGGCGGAACAGCACGCGGATGTCGACCAGCGCGCCGACGCAGGCCTGCGCCGCCAGCAGGTGCACCAGGCTGGCGTGCCAGCGCGGCCGCGGCAGCGCCGCGATCGCGATCAGCGCCACGCCGGTCGCGCCGATCGCGACCTGCCCGAAGTGGTTCGAGATCGACGCCAGCGCGGTCGCGGCCAGCACCGCGCCCAGCACCGCCAGCGTGCGGCGCGCGCCGCGCTCGTCGCGGGCCGCCACCACCAGCACGACGCCGCCGATCGGCGCCCCCATGTAGCCGGCTGCGGCGATGATCGCGCCGGCGATCGGGCCGGCCAGGGACGTCGCGTGGGCCAGGCCGCTGCCGTCGGCGAACACCTCCATGCCGCCGAAGCCGGCGCCGGTCGCCAGCATCGCCAGCGCGTGGCTGCCCTCGTGGAGCCAGGTGCCGAGCAGCTTGAACGGGTACAGCGCGTAGGTGCCGTACGGGACCTGCCACAGGACCATGCTGGCCATCAGCGCCAGGGCCAGCGCGCGCAGCGACTCGGGGCGGGGCGGGCGGCTCACGGCGACGGCGCGGGCGGCTTGGGCGGCGGCGCGGACGACCGGCGGCGGCGGCCCATCGCGCGGCCGACTACCCGCCACGCGGCCCGGCCGACGACGTTGTCCTGCGGCCACACGCCGAGCTCGGCGAGCGTCGGCATCGCGCCGCCGCACGCCAGCCCGATCACCACGCCGCCGAGCGCGCCGGCGATGAGGCCCGCGGCGCCGAGCACCGCCCAGCCGGCGTCGGACGCCGGGATCACGCCGTTGGGGATGGCGCCCACGACCGCGAGGCCGACGCCCGCGACCGCCGTGGTCCGCCCGCCGATCCACATCGCCCGGGGCCGGCCGCCGTCGAGGCTGGCCTGGGCCGCGAGGCGGCCGATCCCGCCGGCGGTGAGCAGCGCTGGCAGGGCGGCGAACACCACCACCAGGCGCAGCGCCGGGATCATCGCCGGCCGCGCCCCTCCGAGCCCGAGCTGGCCGACCCCGAAGATCGCCAGCGAAATCAGCGGAATGACCACCAGCGCGCCGACGAGCGCGCCCTTGGCGAAGCCCCGAGGTGGTCGCTTTCGCCTTTGCCGACGCGGGCTTGCCCCAGCGGCCGGGTGGGCGACGCCAGCCGCCGCGGGGAAGGTTTCCACGTCAGTGAACGTACCATGCAAGCGACCAGTCGTTCCCGGCGGGGCTCTGCGCCCGTCGTGTACAATCGCCCGAGGTCATCATGTCCCCCACCGTTGCCACGCCCCTGTACTCGTCTGCCCAGTTCCTGCTCGAGCTGGACGGCGGCAAGGTCACGACCGTTCGCTCGATCGAGGGTGGGAAGATCTCGACCGAGGTCATCACCTACCAGAACAACCGCAAGCCGGCCGAGGGCAACTACCTCAAGCAGAACGGCAAGCTCAAGTACGAGCCGATCAAGGTCGTGGCGCCGCTGGCGGCCAGCAAGGACATGTGGAAGTGGATGGCGCAGTTCATCAAGGGGGAGGGCGAGCGCCGGAACGGCGCGCTGGTCGCCGCCGACCACGAGTACAAGGAGAAGGCGCGGCGCACGTTCTCCGAGGCGCTGATCGAGGAGATCGCGTTCCCCAAGTTCGACGCCAACGACAAGAACCCGGCCAACGTCACCGTGACGATCCAGGCGGAGACGCTGGTCTACGAGCCGCCCAAGGACGGCGCCGTGCTGTCGCACGAGGACCCGGCGATGCAGGTCGGCAAGCACGTGAAGTGCTGCAACTTCAACTTCCAGTTCGACGGTGCTGGCGAGTTCCGCGTGACCAAGATCGACGGCTTCAGCGTCAAGGCCAAGACCATCGACTACCACCACGGCGGGCGGCTCGAACCGATCAAGATGCCGGGCAAGCTGGAGTTCCCGAACATCGCGTTCTACGTGCCCGAGCCCGACGCCGCGTACTTCATCAAGCTGGCCGATGATCTGCGCAAGGGCATCCGGCACAAGCCGGTGAACGCGTTGCTCGAGTTCTTCGACTCGAAGAAGGACACGATGGGCGAGATCCGCTTCGGGTTCTGCCACGTGTTCAGCGTCACCCAGGACAAGCTCGACGCGGCGAACGAGGATGTCCGCTCGGTCAAGGTCGAGATGGCGGTCGAGAACGTCATGCTCAGGGCCCCGAAGTAGATCGGCACCTGCCGGGCGAAAACTTGCCCGGCCTCCTCGACGGTGTGAGGGTGGCCCATGGCCGCCGAGACCGTCTTCGCCAGCGGGTTCACCCCCGATCCCGCCCGCGCCCTCGACGTGCTCGCCTTCGTGCTGTGCCCGCCCGAGGTCTTCGCGCCCACCGGCGACCCCGACGAGATCGCCGCGGTCGCCGAGCTGATCGAGCCGGCCAAGGCCGAGGCCGTCCGCCGCTGGCACGCCCTGCACGCCACCGAGTCCGCCCAGAACTGATCGGGAGACGGGATCGGGATCGGGAAACCGGATCGGGCACGGGCACGGGCACAGGCACGGGACTTCCCACAGGCTCACGCGTCACGTCGCGCGTCGGCGAGGAGGCCCAAGGGCAAGGCGGTGGGAGGGCCCCCACGCCGGAGCGTACGTCGGTACGTGAGGACGTGGGAGGGGCCCACCAACGCAGCCCGTGGGCCCCGCAGCCAGCGCCCCCGAGTCGAGCACGGCGGGAGGGCCCGGCAACGCAGGCGGCGGGCCCCGCAGCCAGCGCCCGCGCTGAAGCGCGAGCGCTAGCTGGCGATTTCGCGGAGGGAGCGGAGCAGCTCCCGCGCCTGGTCGGCGCAGTCGGCGGCGTTCTTCATCGACTGGCGGATCAGCTCGAACGAGGCGCGCGGCAGCTGGTGCGAGAACTGATCGAACTCGCCCTCGGCGGCCATCACCTCGATGCGCAGGCTCGACAGCACGTCGTTGAGCGACGTCACCATCTCGGCGGCCTTGCCGCGGATCTCGACGGCGCGCTGGACCTTGGCGTTGCCGCTCTCGGCCTTGAGCGTGCCCTCGAGCTCGCCGACGCGCTGCTTGAAGCGATCGCGCTCGACCTCGGCGTTGGACAGATCGTTCTCGAGATCTTCCATGCGGCGGGCCTTGTCCTGGCCCACCTTGCCGCCGCGGTAGACCCGCAGCTCGGCCTGCAGCTGATCGATGCGCCGACGCAGGCGGCGGATCTCTTCGTCGTTGTCGCCGCCGGCGGCCGGCGGCGGCGCGGCGACCGGCGGCGGCGCGGCCGGGGTCGGCGCGGCCATCGGCGGCGGCGCGGCCATCGGCGCGACCTGACCGAAGCCCTCGATGTTGACCGCCATGCCAGCGGCGGGCTGGGCGCCGGTCGGCGGCAGGCCCATCGGCTGCGGCACCGCCTGGGGCGGCGGCATCACCGGCGGCGGCGCGGCGGCCGGCGGGGCCTGGCCGAGCTGCGACGTGTCGACGAAGCGCAGCCATAGGCTGCCGCAGCGGATCGCGTCGCCGTGGCGCAGCATGTGCTGCTGCACCTGCTGCTCCTGGTAGAACACCTTGTTCGCGCTGCCCAGGTCCTCGACGACGTAGCCGCCGCCGGCCCAGACGATGCGGGCGTGGTGTCGAGACACCATCGCGTCGTCGGTGCGGATGGCGCAGTCCATGGCGCGTCCGACACGCACCTCCTGCGCGCCGAGCTCGATCGAGCCCTCGATGCCTTGCGCGTCGCGCCAGAGTACCTTGGCAGTCACCAGGTCGCTATTGTCAGGCACCAGCTGGGTTTGCACAAGCTTTCGGCCACGCTCGTGTGCGTGATCGCCCGGTGACAGGGCCGGCCCGGCGTGGTACCGGAGGGCGCATGTGCGGCGTCTTCGGCATCCACGGTCACGACGAGGCCGCCAACCTGGCGTACCTCGGCCTCCACGCCCTCCAGCACCGCGGCCAGGAGTCGGCCGGGATCGTCGCCGGCGACAAGGGCCTGCGGCGCCACGTCGGGATGGGCCTGGTGGCCGACGTGTTCGACGAGAAGTCGCTGGTGCGGCTGCCCGGCCGCGCGGCGATCGGCCACACCCGCTACTCGACCGCCGGTAGCTCCGAGGTCCGCAACGCCCAGCCGTTCCTGTTCGACTACGCCGGCGGCTCGGTGGCCATCGCCCACAACGGCAACCTGGTCAACGCCGAGGAGCTGCGCACCCGCCTCGAGGCGTCGGGCTCGATCTTCCAGACCACCAGCGACACCGAGTGCATCGTCCACCTGATGGCCAAGGTGCCGGAGTTCGACCCGGTGGCCCGGCTGATCGCGGCGCTGCGCCAGGTGACCGGCGCGTACTCGCTGGTGCTCCTGGCCGACAACAAGCTGATCGGCGTGCGCGATCCCTACGGCTTCCGGCCGCTGGTGATCGGGCGGTTCAAGGACAGCTACGTGCTGTCGTCGGAGACCAGCTCGTTCGATCTGATCGAGGCCGAGTACATCCGCGACGTCGAGCCCGGCGAGCTGGTGGTGATCGACGAGCGCGGCCTGACCAGCCACCGGGTCCAGCCCGAGGCGGTCGACAACCGGTTCTGCGTGTTCGAGCACGTGTACTTCGCGCGCCCCGACAGCCTGGTCAACGGCAAGTCGGTGTACCGGGCCCGCGAGCGCATGGGCACGCGGCTGGCGATCGAGCAGCCGATCGAGGCCGACGTGGTGATCCCGGTGCCGGACTCCGGCGTCCCGGCGGCGATCGGCTACGCCAAGCAGGCCGGCATCCCGTTCGAGATGGGGCTCATCCGCTCGCACTACGTCGGCCGCACCTTCATCGAGCCCCAGGACTCGATCCGCCACTTCGGCGTGCGGCTCAAGCTGTCGCCGGTGCGGTCGGTGGTCGACGGCAAGCGGGTGGTGGTCGTCGACGACTCGCTGGTGCGCGGCACCACCTCGCGCAAGATCGTCAAGATGCTGCGGTCGGCCGGCGCCAAGGAGGTCCACCTGCGGATCAGCGCGCCGCCGACCACCCACCCGTGCTTCTACGGCATCGACACGCCGACCCGCAGCGAGCTGGTGGCGGCGTCGCACTCGATCGAGGAGATCGCGCGCTACGTCACCTGCGACTCGCTCGGCTACCTGTCCCACGACGGCCTGATGGGCGCCGTGGCCGTGCGCGAGCCGGGGCCGGTCAACGCCGGCGGGTACTGCTCGGCCTGCTTCACCGGCGAGTACCCGGTGCCGCTGGGCCGGCGCGCCGAGCTTGTGCCGCTGCGCCGCGGCACGGTATAGGGTGCCCCATGTCGCTGACCACCGTCGACGTGCGCGAGACGCGCGCCCTCCTGAAGGAGCTCTCGGGTAAGGCCGAGTCGCTCCGGAGGTTACTTTGACCTCGATCCCAAGCGCCTGAAGATCGAGGAGCTGGAGTCGCTGGCCGCCGAGCCGTCGTTCTGGAACGACCGCGAGAAGGCCCAGGCGATCACCAAGCAGACCAAGTCGCTGAAGAGCCTGGTCGCCGCCTACGACAGCCAGATCCGCGCGCTGTCCGACGCCGAGGTGCTGCTCGAGCTGGCCGACGAGGCCTCCGACGAGGCCACCGGCAAGGAGGCGGTCGCCGCCGCCAAGGCGGTCGGCAAGGCGCTCGACGATCTCGAGTTCCGCCGGATGCTGTCGGGCGAGTTCGACGGCCAAGGCGCGATCGTCCAGATCCAGGCCGGCGCCGGCGGCGTCGACGCCTCGGACTGGGCGCAGATGCTGATGCGCATGATCATGCGCTACGCCGAGCGCAAGGGCTGGAAGGTCGAGGTCGTCGACGAGCAGCCGGCCGAGGAGGCCGGCATCAAGGGCGCGACGATGATCATCACCGGCGAGAACGCGTTCGGCCTGCTCAAGGCCGAGAATGGCGTCCACCGGCTGGTGCGGGTGTCGCCCTTCGATCAGCAGGGCCGGCGCCAGACGTCGTTCGCGTCGATGACGATCACGCCCGACATCGACGACGACATCGTCGTCGACATCAACACCGAGGATCTGAAGATCGACACCTACCGCGCCGGCGGCGCCGGCGGCCAGCACGTCAACAAGACCGACTCGGCGGTGCGCATCACGCACATGCCGACCGGCATCGTCGTCCAGTGCCAGAACGAGCGCAGCCAGCACTCGAACAAGGCCAAGGCGATGAAGATGCTCTCCGCCCGCCTGTACGAGCTCGAGGTGTCCAAGCGCGAGGCCAAGGCCGCCGAGGAGGCCAAGGCCAAGCTCAAGATCGAGTGGGGCAGCCAGATCCGCAGCTACGTGCTGTTCCCGTACCAGCAGGTCAACGATCACCGCACCGAGGTCAAGACCAGCCAGGTCACCGCCGTCCTCGACGGCGATCTCGACGACCTCATCCGCACCTACCTGCTCCAGCGCGCCGGCGCGACCGCGTAGCGCCCGCGACGTCAGGCGATGCAGTCGGCCAGCGCGCCGACCGCGACGAGCGCGGACGGGCCGTGGTCGAGGAGCGTCGTGAGGATCGCCGCGAGCGATGGTCCGAGCGCCACGATCCCGTCGATGGTCACGGTGCCGTGGCGTCGGCGAAATGTCGACGCGGGCACACGGGCGTTGGCGACCGGGACCCGGGCGTAGCCGAACCCGGCGCGGGTCACGGTGCTCGCCACGAACGTGCCGTCGGGCAGATCGAGGAAGCGATGGAGCGGCCCCACGCCATCGGCACGCGGCTCCACGTCGAGCCGCACGTGCTCGGCGGTCGGGAGCAGGCGGCAGACGCCCTGCCGCGTCGCGATGGTCGCCGAGGCGATCCGCCGGTACAGCGCGACCACCTCGGCGGGGCCCTCGGGGATGCTGCGGAAGAACGCCAGGTCGCCCGGGCCCGTCGGGCGGAGCGCCGCGGTCGTCTCGGCGACCGCCTCGAGCCGGTGCGCGACGTCGTGGATGTCGGCGGTGTGCGGGCGGAGCGCCCAGCCACAGATCGGTTCGAGCGCCAGGTCGGCGTGCTGGATCACCGCTGTGACGCCGCCCTCGAGCGTCAGGTCGCGGTGCTCGTCGCGAACGCGAACGTGGAACGCGACCCGTGACGGCGCCGCCGGCAGCTTGGTGGGCGAGACGCCGCCCTCCGTGGTGTCCCGCGGCTGGTCGAGCGGCAGGTCGAGCAGCGGGTTCGGCGCGTCGTCGAGGCCGAGCTCCCGGAGGTACGGGAACAGGCGAGCGACCCAGCCGGTGATCACGTCGCCGCCGTAGGCGTCGCGTGGCCGGTAGATGCGGCGCCAGAAGGGTAGGTCGGGGTGGCCGGCGGCGGCCGCGACGAACTGATCGAGGATCGGGCCGAGCGAGCGGGCCCAGCGCGCCAGGTCGAGTTCGGCGATCACGTCGATCCGCGCCCGCAGCGCGCGCCAGTCGTCGACCGCGCCGCGCAGCGTGATCGCCGGGATGCCGCAGATGCTTCCCTGGAAGTAGAAGTAGTAGTACGGCGCGACCGCGTCCATCAGGACGATCTGGGCGGCCACTCGGTCGACCGGTGAGGTCGTCGACAGCGGCGCGGTGAACAGCCGCACCAGCCCCGGTCCCAGCTCGTCCTCGAGTTGCGCGCTCCAGGCTCCGACGATCGCGGCCCACGCCGCCGGATCGGTCGGCAGCGCGTGGACGTCAGGACGCTCGACTGTCAGACGCTTGACGCCGGCGTGGCGCACCAGCCGCGGTCGCAGCGCCTCGGCGTTGAGCCGGACGTGCTGGGCCACGCCCTGGGCGATCGTCGTCCAGATCGCGTCGGGGCCGAGCACCAGCGGCCGGTGATCACAGAACGCGCGATCGACCGCGGCGACGAGCGGGTGCAGCCCGCGCGGATCGACCACGGGGCGCTCGGGATCGTCGCCCAGCGTCAGCACCTCGCCCATCAGGTCGGCCAGCTGCCGCTCGGGGAGGCGGTCGGCTGCCGGCGCCACGTCGTCCACCGCGAAGGTCACGCCCATCCCGCGATGGTACCAAGCCGCGCTGGCGCTCGGTCAGCGGGCGCAGTAGCTGGGGAAGCTGGTCGGCAGGCCGGCGGCGGCGTAGGGCGAGGGCCAGGCGCCGAAGGGGTTGTCGTCGAAGAACTGGGCGACCGACGGCGCGGCGTCGCGCG
>Ga0075163_10003245_pt1 | contig 21878 bp, 19 predicted proteins | sample JI1023141ADNA_FD_71478 | JGI IMG/M metagenome (GOLD analysis project Ga0075163, IMG submission 71478) | Wastewater effluent complex algal communities from Wisconsin, to seasonally profile nutrient transformation and Carbon sequestration -... | ecosystem: Engineered > WWTP > Effluent > Algae... | reverse complement strand
TTCTTTGCTATCAATACGTGACTGTCCAGCGCTGCCTGTTCGCGCATCGCAGCCCAGACGGCCAGCGCCTGCACCGTCTCAAGCACATCATGCACCCGTACGATGGTGGCACCCCGGTCCACCGCCAGAACGGCCGCGGCCACACTCGCGGCCAGCCGCGAGGCTGCCCCGGGTGCAACGCCCTGCGTGGCAGTCACCGCGCCCAACGATGACTTGCGCGACCAACCCACCAGCAACGGAAACCCCTCGGCCAGCAACTCGGCTTGCCGACCCAACAGGCTGAAGTTCTGCGCCACGGTCTTGCCAAAGCCGATCCCCGGATCCAGCACGATGCGCCTGCGCGCCACCCCCGCCGACAGCGCACGGGCCGCAGCCTGTGACAGGAAGGCCCGCACCGGCGGCACCACATCCCCTTGCATGGGAAGCACCTGCATGGTCAATGGGTCCCGGTGCATGTGCATCAGGCAGATGCCACACGACGGATGGCGGGAAACGACCTCTACGGCGCCCGGCTGTCCCAGCGCCCGGATGTCGTTGATGATATCGGCGCCCAAATCCAGCACGGCTTGCATGACGGCCGGCTTGAAGGTATCCACCGAAATCGGCACGTCGAACCTGACCGCCTCGCGAACCAGCGGCACGACCCGAGCAAGTTCCTCCTCCAGCGGCACCGAAGGCGCGCCGGGCCGGGTTGATTCACCTCCGATGTCGAGAATGTGAGCACCGTCGCGCAGCAAGCGCTCGCAGTGGTTCAGGGCCGCCGACAGATCGGCGAGCCGCCCACCGTCGGAAAACGAGTCCGGCGTGACATTGACGATGCCCATCACCCGTGGGCGCGTCAGATCAATGGAGTAGCGGGTGGTTTGCCAGAACATGAAAGAAACAAGAACGGGGCGCGAGGCCCCGTGATTGTGCCCGTGCGGGCGGAAGGAATGGCCGGCTCAGGCTGCCGTCGGTGCCGGGTCGGTCTTGACCGCCGGGCTGCCACCGCTGCCGCCCCCACCTGCCGGCGGCGTGCGGGGTGTCCAGTCCTTCGGCGGACGCGGCTCGCGCCCTGCCATGATGTCGTCGAGCTGCTCGGAATCGATGGTTTCCCACTCCAGCAGGGCTTTGGCCATGGCGTGCATCTTGTCGCTGTGCTCTTCGATCAGGCGGCGGGCCAGCGCGTATTGCTCGTCGATGATGCGGCGCACTTCGGCATCCACCTTCTGCATCGTTTCTTCGCTCATGTTGGTGGTCTTGGTCACCGAGCGGCCCAGAAACACCTCGCCTTCATTCTCCGCGTAGACCATGGGTCCGAGCGCCGCGGTCATGCCGTAACGCATGACCATGTCGCGGGCGATGTGGGTGGCCCGCTCGAAGTCGTTGCTCGCGCCGGTCGTCATCTGGTGCATGAACACCTCTTCGGCGATGCGGCCCCCGAACAGCATGCTGATCTGGTTCAGCATGTAGTCCTTGTCGTAGCTGTAGCGGTCCTGCGCGGGCAGGCTCATGGTCACACCCAGTGCGCGGCCGCGGGGAATGATCGTGACCTTGTGCACAGGGTCGCACTTGGGCAGCAGCTTGCCGATCAGCGCGTGCCCCGACTCGTGGTAGGCCGTGTTGCGGCGTTCTTCCTCGGGCATGACCATGCTCTTGCGCTCCGGTCCCATGAGGATCTTGTCCTTGGCCTTCTCGAAGTCCTGCATCTCAACAACCCGGGCGTTGCGGCGAGCGGCCATCAACGCCGCCTCGTTGCAGAGGTTGGCCAGGTCAGCGCCGCTCATTCCGGGCGTGCCACGCGCGATCACGCCGGGGTTGACGTCTTGCCCGATCGGCACCTTGCGCATGTGCACACTCAAAATCTGCTCGCGGCCGCGGATATCCGGCAGTGTCACGTAAACCTGGCGGTCGAAGCGGCCGGGCCGCAGCAGCGCAGCATCCAGGATGTCCGGCCGGTTGGTGGCGGCCACCACGATCACACCGACGTTGGTCTCGAAGCCGTCCATCTCCACCAGCATCTGGTTCAGCGTCTGTTCGCGTTCGTCGTTGCCACCGCCCAGCCCGGCGCCGCGCTGGCGACCCACCGCATCGATTTCGTCGATGAAGATGATGCAGGGGGCGTTCTTTTTGGCGTTCTCGAACATGTCGCGCACACGCGCTGCGCCCACACCGACGAACATCTCCACGAAGTCCGAACCCGAAATGCTGAAGAACGGCACCTTCGCCTCGCCGGCAATGCCTTTGGCCAGGAGCGTCTTGCCGGTGCCGGGAGGGCCGACCAGCAGGAGGCCACGCGGGATGCGCCCGCCGAGTTTCTGGAATTTCTGCGGGTCCTTGAGGAAGTCTACGACCTCCTTGACCTCTTCCTTGGCCTCGTCACAGCCCGCGACGTCGGCAAACGTGACCTGGTTCGTGCTTTCGTCGAGCATCCGGGCCTTGCTCTTGCCGAAGCTGAAGGCGCCGCCCTTACCACCGCCCTGCATCTGGCGCATGAAATAGACCCATACCCCGATCAGCAGCAGCATCGGCCCCCAACTGACCAGCAGGGTCATGAGCAGCGAACCCTCTTCGCGGGGTTTGACGTCAAATTTCACGCCGTTGTTGATCAGGTCGCCGACCAGGCCCCGGTCCAGAAAGGTCGCCGTGGTGCGAACCCGCCGGTCATCCGTCATGGTCGCCACAATCTCGGTGCCGCCCTGCCCTTCCTGGATCGTGGCCGACTTGACCCGGCTGGCGCGAACCTCCTCCAGGAAATCCGAATAGCCCATGTAGGTCGCACCGGCCCCGCCACGGGTGTCAAACTGCTTGAAAACAGTAAACAACACCATGGCAATCACGAGCCAGATGGCAATTTTCGAGAACCACTGATTATTCAAGCGAGGCTCCAGTCACAATTTCTTCACGCGGTAGCAGTAAGTGAAGGCCATTTTAGGCGTTTCAAGCAAAGCAACCGTTGTTTTTCCCGAATGCGGCCACAGGAGCCACAGGGGATTGGCACCCGGGCTTGCCTCGCCCTTGACCTGGGTCAGTTCTGGCCAGCGCGCTTCAAACCTTGACCCACCAGAAAGGTCTCGGAGGATCGATCGCGCGAGGCCTTCGGCTTGAACGGTTTGACCACTCGAAACGTCTCACGGAACAAGCGCACCAGTTCGTCATAGCCGCCGCCGTGAAACAACTTCACCACGAGCGCGCCTTCGGGCTTGAGGTGGGCCTGGGCGAACTCAATCGCCAGTTCTACAAGATGAACCACACGTGCCGCGTCCGCCGACCCGATGCCCGAGAGGTTCGGCGCCATGTCGGAGACCACCACATCGGCCTGGCGCCCCGCCAAAGCGGCTTCCAAACCGGTCAGGGTAGCAGCCTCCCGAAAGTCCCCCTGCAGAAAACAGACGCCCTCGATGGGCTCCATCGGGAGGATGTCCATGGCGATGATGACGCCATTGAGCTCGCCTGTAGCGGCCCCTCCGCCCGTCGCGGACTTGGGCGATAGCCGGCGGCGCACATACTGGCTCCAGGCACCCGGTGACGAGCCCAGGTCCACTACCACCTGCCCGGGTTTGATCAGGCCGAACGACTCGTCGATCTCCTTCAGCTTGTAGGCCGCGCGCGCGCGATAGCCGTCCCGCTGCGCCTGCTTCACATACGGGTCGTTGATATGGTCGTGCAACCACGCCTTGTTGACTTTTTTGCCCGGGGTCCTGGTTTTCATCTTGCCCTTGATAATACGGTCATGGCTCAAATACAACTTACCCCTGCCGAGCGCAAGGTTCACCGCGCACTGGCCCACCATCTCGACCCGGTCGTCATGATCGGTGGAGACGGCCTGACACCCGCTGTGCTCAAGGAAGCAAATGCCGCTCTCAGCGCTCATGGGCTGATCAAGATCCGCGTGCTCGGCGACGACCGCGCCGCCCGAGAACTGATGTACCAGACATTGGCAAACGAACTGAACGCCGCGCCCATTCAGCACATCGGCAAGCTCCTGGTGCTGTGGCGACCCATCCCCGAGAAGGAGAAGGCCGTCGACGAGGACCGCATGCCCGGGCCGCGCGACTTCAAGGTGCTGAAATTCAGCAAGCGCGGCGGCCAGCGTCCCGAGGTGAAAACCCTTCGCGTGCTGGGCAACCAGCGACTGACCTCGGGCGGCCAGATCAAGCGGGCCAAGCCGAAGATGAAGTCCATCAAGAAAGCCCGTCACGACTGACGCATTGCGCATGAGGGACACCGACGCGCCGCTGCGCAACGTCATCTGCATGAAATGGGGCACCAAGTACGGCCCCGAGTACGTCAACCGCCTGTACGCGATGGTCCGTCGGCACCTGACCGGTGATTTCCGCATGGTCTGCCTGACCGACGATTCAAAGGGCATTCGCGCGGAAGTGCAATGCTTTCCCATTCCGGCGCTGGACCTGCCGCCCGGCATCCCTGAGCGCGGCTGGACCAAGCTGGTCACGTTTTCGCAGGATCTTTACGGCCTGAAGGGAACCGCCCTCTTCCTGGACGTCGACGTCGTGATCGTCGGTCCGCTGGACGACTTCTTCGATCTTCCCGGCGACTTCCTCGTCATTCACGACTACAAGCGCCCCTGGCGCATCACCGGCAATTCCTCAGTCTACCGATTCGAACTGGGCGCACACCCCGATGTGCTGGCCTATTTCCGGGCCCATTTCGACCAGGTGCGCACCACCTTCCGCAACGAGCAGGCCTACCTCTCAGACTTCATGCAACGCAAGGGCCTTCTGGCCTATTGGCCTGCGGCCTGGTGCCCCAGCTTCAAGTACCACGGCATCCCGCGCTGGCCGACCAACTACTGGAAGCCCCCGTTTGTGCCGCCAGGGGCCCGCATTGTGATCTTTCACGGCGAATGCAATCCACCCGATGCGCTGGCCGGACGCCGCAACCGCTGGTTTCGGTTCATCAAGCCTGCCGCTTGGGTGGCCGAGCACTGGCGGGAATAGCCCCCGCGCTCAGGCCTGCGGCTGCCGCGTGGCGCGCCAGAGCAGAAGTCCGGTACACAGCCACTGCAGGGCGTACAGGGCGCTGCCCACCGTGTGCCACAGCTTCAGATCCTCGCGGGCCAGAATGCGCGGCGCAACGCCAAACTCGACCAGCAAAGCCGCCAGCATCGAAATAGCTACCAATCCGATAGCAGAAAATGACCATCTGACGCTGGGATTGTCCGCATTCGACCGCATAAACAGCAAGACGAGACCGCCGCAAGCCAGCGAAACCCAGGTCTGGGCGCCAAACAGCCGGCCCGCCAGATTTCCCGCCATGGCGGGCGTGGGCAGATGGGCAAACAGCATCGGCACCACGAAGCCTGCGATGGCGCTCAGGCTGCCCCACCACAGCGCCAGCGCCATGACGGCGAGTCGATCCTTCACCCGGTCCGCCCCGGCTCAGACATAAGTCACGGCGACGACTTCATACCGCCGCACGCCGCCTGGCGCCTGTACTTCGGCCGTATCGCCCTCCTCCTTGCCGATGAGCGCACGGGCGATCGGACTGGAAATGTTGATCAGTCCGTGCTTGAGGTCGGCCTCGTCCTCGCCGACGATCTGGTAGGTCACTGCAGCACCTGTGTCCTCGTCTTCGAGCTTGACGGTGGCGCCGAAAACCACGCGCCCACCCGCGTCCAGGGCTGCCGGATCGATGATCTGGGCCGCTGACAGCTTGCCCTCGATCTCCTGGATCCGCCCTTCGATGAAGCCTTGACGGTCCTTGGCCGCGTCGTATTCGGCGTTCTCGCTCAGATCACCCTGTGCGCGGGCCTCGGCAATCGCATTGATGACCCAGGGTCGGTCGACCGTCTTGAGCCGATGCAGTTCGGCCTTCAGCTTTTCGGCGCCGCGCTTGGTGATGGGTATGGTGGCCACTTTGAGATTCTCCAAAAGGAAACCGCCGAGCGTTGCCGTCCGGCGGTGTCAAGATAAGTTGATTATGCCGTGAACCGAACCGTCAGGTCGCCAGTTGGGCGTGCATGTCCTGAACCGAGATCACCTCAAGCTGGTCCATGTATTTCATGCCCTCAACGGCCGCCTCAGCACCGGCGATGGTCGTGAACGTGGTGACACGCGCCAGCAGCGACGAGGTTCGGATCTGGCGGGAGTCGGTGATCGCATTGCGACGCTCCTCCACGGTGTTGATGACCAGCGCGATTTCGTTGTTTTTGATCATGTCGACGATATGCGGGCGACCTTCAGTGACCTTGTTGACGGTGCCCACCGGCACACCAGCCGCCGCGATGGCCGCCGCCGTTCCCCGCGTCGCAACCAGCACGAAGCCCAGCTCACTGAGCTGGCGAGCCACTTCAACCGCACGAAGCTTGTCGCCGTTCTTGACGGTCAGGAAAACCTTGCCGGAGGCCGATCCGTCGGCCTTGAAGGGCCGCGGCAGACGCGTCCCCGCGCCCAACTGGCTCTTGACGAAAGCCTCGCCGAAGGTCTTGCCCACCCCCATGACCTCGCCGGTGGACTTCATCTCCGGCCCCAGAATGGTGTCCACCCCCGGGAACTTGACGAACGGGAACACCGCTTCCTTCACGCTGAAATACGGTGGCGTCACTTCCTTGTCGATGCCTTGTTCAGCCAGGCTTCGGCCGGCCATGCAGCGCGCGGCCACCTTCGCCAGCTGGATACCCGTTGCCTTGGAGACATAGGGCACGGTGCGCGAGGCGCGCGGGTTCACTTCCAGCACGTAGATGACGTCCTGCCCGTCCACGTTCTGGATCGCGAACTGGACATTCATGAGCCCCACCACGTTCAAGGCGCCGGCCATCGCAGCAGACTGGCGCTTGAGTTCGGAGACGGTGGCATCCGACAGGCTGTAAGGCGGCAGCGAACAGGCCGAATCGCCGCTGTGCACGCCCGCCTGCTCAATGTGTTCCATGACGCCGCCAATGAACACCTTGCCTTGCGGATCGCGCAGGCAGTCCACATCGCATTCGATGGCGTCGTTCAGGAAACGATCCAACAAAACAGGCGAGTCGTGGCTGACCTTGACCGCCTCGCGCATGTAGCGCTCCAGGTCGCGCTGCTCGTGCACGATCTCCATGGCGCGGCCACCGAGCACATAGCTCGGACGCACGACCAGCGGATAGCCGAGGGCCAAAGCCTTCTCGAGCGCCTCGGGCTCGGTGCGGGCCGTGGCGTTCGGGGGTTGGCGCAAGCCGAGGGCGTGCAGGAGCTTCTGGAAGCGTTCGCGGTCTTCGGCCGCATCGATCATGTCGGGGCTGGTTCCGATGATGGGCACGCCATTGGCCTCCAGGTCCAGCGCGAGCTTCAAGGGCGTCTGCCCACCGTACTGCACGATCACACCCAAAGGCTTTTCCTTGTCCACGATTTCCAGCACATCCTCCAGCGTCACCGGCTCGAAATACAGTCGGTCGGAGGTGTCATAGTCCGTCGACACGGTTTCAGGGTTGCAGTTGACCATGATGGTCTCGTACCCATCCTCGCGCATGGCCAGCGCCGCATGGACGCAGCAGTAGTCGAATTCGATACCCTGGCCAATACGGTTCGGGCCACCGCCGAGCACCATGATCTTCTTGCGCGTGGTCGGCTCGGCCTCGCACTCATCCTCGTAGGTCGAATACAGATAGGCCGTATTCGTCGCAAATTCGGCCGCGCAGGTATCGACCCGCTTGTAGACCGGGCGCACACCCAGCGCGCGGCGTGCATCGCGCACGGCCTTCTCTGTGGTCTTGAGCAGCTTGGCCAGGCGGCGATCCGAGAAGCCCTTCTTCTTGAGCGCGCGCAGGGTGAGCGCATCAAGCGACGCCAGTGCCGCATCGCCCTTTTCAACGGCAAGCTTGTCCAGATCAAGTTCGATCTTCACGATTTCCTCGATCTGCACCAGGAACCACTTGTCGATTTTGGTCAGGTCGTGGACTTCGTCGAGCGACCAACCGGCGGCAAAGGCGTCCCCCACGTACCAGATGCGGTCGGGGCCGGGCTCGCCGAGTTCCCTCTCCAGGATCTCCCGGTCCTGCGTCTTCTCGTTCATGCCGTCCACGCCGACTTCCAGGCCGCGCAAGGCTTTCTGGAACGACTCCTGAAACGTGCGACCCATGGCCATCACTTCGCCCACCGATTTCATCTGGGTGGTCAGGCGCGAATCGGCGGTCGGGAACTTTTCAAAGGCGAAGCGCGGAATCTTGGTGACCACGTAGTCGATGCTGGGCTCGAACGAGGCCGGCGTGGCACCGCCGGTGATCTCGTTGCGCAATTCGTCCAGCGTGTAGCCGATCGCCAGCTTGGCCGCCACCTTGGCGATGGGAAAGCCGGTCGCCTTGGAGGCCAGCGCGGAGGAGCGCGAGACCCGCGGGTTCATCTCGATGACGACCATGCGACCGTCCTTCGGATTGATCGAGAACTGCACGTTGGAGCCGCCGGTATCGACCCCGATCTCGCGCAGCACCGCCAGCGAGGCGTTGCGCATGATCTGGTATTCCTTGTCGGTCAGCGTCTGGGCCGGTGCCACGGTGATGGAGTCGCCGGTGTGCACGCCCATGGGGTCCAGGTTCTCGATCGAGCAGATGATGATGCAGTTGTCCGCCTTGTCGCGCACGACTTCCATCTCGTATTCTTTCCAGCCGAGCAACGATTCCTCAATCAACAACTCATTGGTGGGCGATGCCTCCAGGCCGCGCTTGCAGATGGTCTCGAACTCCTCTGCGTTGTAGGCAATGCCGCCGCCGGTTCCGCCCAAGGTAAAGCTGGGCCGGATGACGGTGGGGAAGCCCACGACCTTCTGCACGCCCCAGGCCTCTTCCATGCTGTGGGCAATGCCCGAACGCGCGGAACCCAGGCCGATCTTGGTCATCGCGTCCTTGAACTTCAGGCGGTCTTCGGCCTTGTCGATGGCTTCGGGTGTGGCGCCGATCAGTTCGACCTTGTACTTGTCGAGCACGCCGTGGTGCCAGAGGTCGAGCGCACAGTTCAGTGCAGTCTGCCCCCCCATGGTGGGCAGGATCGCGTCCGGCCGTTCCCGGGCGATGATCTTCTCGACCGTCTGCCAGGTGATGGGCTCGATGTAGGTGACGTCGGCCGTGGCCGGGTCGGTCATGATCGTGGCCGGGTTGCTGTTGATCAGGATGACCTTGTAGCCTTCTTCGCGCAAGGCCTTGCAGGCCTGCACGCCGGAGTAGTCGAACTCGCAGGCCTGGCCGATGATGATCGGGCCGGCGCCGATGATGAGGATGCTCTTGATGTCGGTGCGCTTAGGCATGCTTCTTCTCCGTGGCGTTTTGCATCAGCGCGGTGAAACGGTCAAACAGGTAGGCGATATCGTGCGGGCCGGGCGACGCTTCGGGGTGCCCCTGGAAGCAAAACGCCGGCTTGTCGGTGCGGGCCAGGCCTTGCAGGGTGCCGTCAAACAGGCTGACGTGCGTGGCGCGCAGGTTCGGGCCCAGGGTCTTTTCGTCCACCGCGAAGCCATGGTTCTGGCTCGTGATCGACACGCGGCCGGAATCCAGGTCCTTCACCGGATGGTTGGCGCCGTGGTGGCCGAACTTCATCTTGAAGGTCTTCGCCCCCGAGGCCAGCGCCAGGATCTGGTGGCCCAGGCAGATCCCGAAGGTCGGGATGCCGCTGTCGATCAGTTCGCTGACCGCGGCGATGGCGTAGTCGCAGGGCTCAGGGTCACCGGGGCCGTTGGACAGAAAGATGCCATCGGGCCGGTATTTCAGCACCTCCGCTGCCGGCATCTGCGCAGGCACCACGGTGACCTTGCAGCCGCGTTCAGCCAGCATGCGCAGGATGTTCTTTTTCACGCCGAAGTCGTAGGCGACGACATGGAAGGTCGGTGCGACCTGGGTGCCATAGCCGGGTTGGCCATCGGGTTGCACCAGTTTCCATTCGGTCTGGGTCCACTCGTAGGGCTGGGCCACGGACACCACCTTGGCCAGATCCTGGCCGGCCATGCTGGGCGCGCCCTGAGCTGCCGCAATGGCCTGATCGACCAGGGCTTGGGTCACCACCTCGCCAGCGGCCAGGCCCACGACGGCACCATTCTGGGCGCCGCGGGTGCGCAGCAGGCGGGTCAGCTTGCGGGTGTCGATGTTGGCGATCGCGACCGTGTGTTCGGCCACCAGGTATTGCGAGAGCGTGCGCGTCGCACGGAAGTTGCTGGCCAGCAGCGGCAAGTCCTTGATGATGAGGCCTGCGGCATGGACCTTGTCGGCTTCGATGTCCTGCGGATTGACGCCGTAGTTGCCGATGTGCGGATACGTGAGCGTCACGATCTGCTGGCAGTAGCTCGGGTCGGTGAGGATTTCCTGGTAGCCGGTCATCGCGGTGTTGAACACCACTTCGCCGACGGTGGAGCCGGTGGCTCCGATCGAGTTGCCGATAAAGACCGTGCCGTCTGCGAGCGCCAGGATGGCGGGCGGGAAGGTTCCCTGAAGAGACAAAAGCACTGGGTTCTCCGGATGGTTGCGGGTACGCCCAAACGCGCCCAGGATATGACTCCTGGTGGCTGCTTTTGTGGGATTCTGGCTAAGGCTGCGGCTTGAGCGTACGGTTGATGCGGGAAAGCCTCCCATTATAGCGAGGGAAACCCCGAACTGACCTTGAACTGACGCCGAAGGACGCCCGCCGGGACCGCTTCAGCGCCTTGCCGCAGACAGCGCGCTGGCGTGCAGACAGATGGCCGCTGCCGCTGCGACATTGAGCGACTCTTCGCCGCCGGGCTGCGCAATCCGCACCGAACAGGCCGCTTTTTCCGCGACTTCGGCACACACGCCCTGCCCTTCGTGGCCCAACACCCATGCGCACGGAAATGGCGGGGTGCGCTCGTGCAGGAATTCGCCCTGGTGGGAACTCGTCACGACCAGGGGCACGCCGAGGGCATCCAGCGCACCCGCCTCCACCCCTTCGATCAGGTGCAGGCCGAAATGGGCACCCATCCCGGCCCGTAGCACCTTGGGTGACCATAGCGCTGCCGTCCCCTTCAGCGCCACGACCTGGCGAAACCCGAAGGCCCCGGCGCTGCGCAGGATGGAGCCAACATTGCCGGCATCCTGAACCCGGTCCAGCACCACGGTGGGCACATCGGGCAGCAGCGTCTGCCCCAGCGGCAGGTCGATCAGAAAACCCATCGGTGCCGGGGATTCCAGCCCGCTGACCTCTGCAAACAGTCGGTCCGAAATAACTATGTTTTTGATAGCTGCCGATGACCAATCCACGCTGGGATGTGCCCAAAAAGATTCAGAAAACACGGCGGTGGCCGGTTGCAGGCCCCTCTGGAGTGCCGCACGGCACAGGTGATCGCCTTCCAACCAGACCTGCCCCTGCTTTCGGTAGGCCACGCTGTCCTGCGCCAGGCGGCGCAGCGCCTTGATGAAGGGGTTGTCGCGGGAGGTGATCAGTGCCGGTTGGGTGCTCATGCCAGCACCCCCGCGACCGGCGAAAACGAGCGGCGGTGCTCCGGGCACGCGCCGTGCTCGCGCAGGGCCGCCAGATGCGCCGCCGTGCCGTAGCCCTTGTGGGCCGCAAATCCGTATTGGGGAAACTGCTCGTCGTAGCGCGCGCACCAGCGGTCGCGATGAACCTTGGCCAGAATCGATGCCGCCGAGATCGCCGGGACCTTGTCGTCACCCTTGACGATCGCCTCGGCCAGCACGTCCAGCCGCGGCAGGCGGTTGCCGTCGACCAGCACCTTGGCGGGCTTCAGGCGCAGCCCCTGAACGGCGCGCTGCATGGCCAGCAGGGTCGCTTGCAGGATGTTGAGTGTGTCGATCTCGGCCACGCTGGCCTCGGCAATCGAGCAGCAGAGCGCCTTGGCCATGATTTCATCGTACAGCGCCTCGCGCCGACGCGGCGACAGCTTCTTGGAGTCGGCCAGTCCGCGCACCGGGTTCAGGTCGTCCAGGATGACGGCGGCCGCAACCACCGGGCCGGCCAATGGCCCGCGGCCGGCCTCGTCCACCCCGGCCACCAGGCCAGGGCCGTCCCAGACCAGCGGGACCTGTTCAGCGCGCGAGTATTTTCTCGATCGCATCGGTGGCCAGTCGCGTCGTATCGCGCCTCAGTTCCTGGTGCAGCGCGGCAAAACGCTGCTGCAGGGCAAGGGTTTTCTCAGGGGAATCCATCCAGTCCAGCACCGCTGCGGCCAGCGCCTGCGGGGTCGCTGCATCCTGCAGCAACTCAGGCACGACAAACTCGTGACACAGGATGTTCGGCAACCCGACCCAGGGCTGCAGGTTGCGGTGGCGCATGAGTTGCCAGGACAGCCAGTTCATGTTGTAGGCAATCACCATGGGCCGCTTGAACAGGGCGGCCTCCAGCGTGGCCGTGCCGCTGGCGATCAGGGTCACGTCACAGGCCGCCAGCACGCGCTGCGACTGGCCGGTGACGATCAGCAGCCGGTTGCCCAGGCCACTGGTTTGCGCCGCCTGCTCGACGGCGCTGCGCAGGGCCGGCATGGCGGGCAGGACAAAGCGCGTGGCGGGCCGTTGCTGCAAGATCACGGCCGCGGCGGCGAGGAATCGCGTGGCGAGATAACGGATTTCGGATTCCCGGCTGCCTGGCAGCAAGGCCACCATGGGCCCGTCGGGCGGCAGACCGAGCGCCGCGCGGGCGGCCAGGCGGTCGGGTTCCAGCGGGATCACGCTTGCCAGCGGATGGCCGACGTAGGTCGCCGCAATGCCGTGCTGCGCCAGCAACGGCGGCTCAAAAGGGAAGATGCACAGCACATGGTCCGCGCTGGCCTTGAGCTTGGCGAGCTTGCCGGCGCGCCAGGCCCAGAACGAGGGGCTCACAAAATGCACCGTCGGAATGCCTGCGGCCTTCAACCGGGCTTCAAGGCCGAAATTGAAATCCGGGGCGTCGATGCCGATGAAGACATTCGGTGGGTCGGCGATCAGCCGGGCGCCAAGTTCTCGGCGGATGGACAACAGCTTGAACAGGTGCGGCAAGACTTCGGCATAGCCGCGCACGGCCAGCAGGCTTTGCGCCCACCAGGCCTGGAAGCCGCGTTGCACCATGTGCGGGCCCCCGATGCCGACAGCCTGCAGATCGGGCCAGCGAGCCTTCAGTCCGTCCAGCAGCAGGCCGGCCAGCAGATCGCCCGACGGCTCCCCCGCCACCATGCCGAAGACGGGCCGAGCAGGTTTCAAACCGGCCTCCTGGACTCAGCGGGCAATGCCACGCGCCGTGCCAGCAAGGAAAACGTTCATCAGTTCGACATCCCCGGCTGCCTGCGGCAGGTCGACGGACAACTCGGCGATGGCGCGGCGCGCGTCCTCCAGGGTCTTGCCCTCGCGGTACAGCAGCCGGTGCATCTGCTTGACGGCCTTCAGCCGCTCGGGTGAAAAATCCCTCCTGCGCAGGCCGACACTGTTGATGCCGCGCACCGCCAAGGGGTTGCCATCGACCAACATGTAGGGCGGCACGTCCTGCGACACCGCGCTGGCAAATCCCACCATCGCGTGGGCACCGATCTTCACAAACTGGTGGATGCCGGTCAGCCCGCCGACCGTCACCCAGTGACCGAGGTGCACATGGCCCCCCAGCGTGGTGTTGTTCGCCAGCGTGGTGTGGTCGTCCACCTGGCAATCGTGCGCGATATGGCAGTAGGCCATGATCCAGTTGTGGCTTCCGATGCGCGTGACGCCACCGGCCCCCTGGACACCGAGGTTGATGGTGCAGAACTCGCGAATGGTGTTGCCGTCGCCGATGTGCAACTCGGAGCGCTCCCCCGCGTATTTTTTGTCCTGGGGAATGGCGCCGATCGAGTTGAACTGGAAGATCTGGTTGTCCTGCCCGATGCGGGTCTGGCCCTCAATGACACAGTGCGCGCCGACCCGGGTGCCCCGGCCGATGCAGACGTCCGGGCCGACAACGGAATACGGGCCGATGGTGACCGTTGGGTCGATCTGGGCCTTGGGGTCCACCAGCGCGGTGGGGTGAATGGTCGCCACGGCGATCTCCTCAGGAGATGCGACGCATGGTGCACATCAGTTCGGCCTCGCAGGCGACCTCATCCCCGACTTTCGCGCGGGCCTTGAACTTGTAGATGCCGGCCCGGGCGCGGTCCAGTTCAGCCTCCAGAATCAGTTGGTCACCCGGCTCGACCGGACGCTTGAAGCGAGCACCGTCGATGCCTGCGAAATAGAAGACGGTCTGGTCGTCAGGCAGCACGCCCAGCGAGTCGAAGGCCATCAGGGCGGCCGCCTGGGCCATCGCCTCGAGCATCAGCACACCGGGCATGACGGGACGATGCGGGAAATGTCCCATGAAAAAGGGCTCGTTGATGGTCACGTTCTTCAACGCGCGGATACGCTTGCCCGTTTCCAGGTCCAGCACCCGATCCACCAGCAGGAAGGGGTAACGATGCGGAAGCCGTTTGAGGATCTCGTGAATGTCCATCATGATGCAGTTCCCTGGTTCCTTTGGTTGGCAGATATGGAGTCTTCCAGCGCTTTGAGACGTTCACGCAATTTGTGAAGCTGCCTGAGCGTTGCGGCGTTCTTTTCCCAATTGGCGTTGTCGTCGATGGGAAACACACCGGTGTACTGTCCCGGCTTGTGGATCGAGCGTGTCACCAGGGAAAATGATGAAACATGCACCCCGTCGGCCAGCGTCAAGTGCCCAAGAATACCCGCGCTACCTCCTATCGTGCAGTTGGCCCCAATGTTGGCACTGCCCGCCACACCCACGCAACCTGCCATCGCGGTATTCTTGCCAATGCGGACGTTATGCCCAATCTGGATCAGGTTGTCGAGTTTGACGCCGTCCTCGATCACAGTGTCGGCCAGGGCGCCGCGGTCAATGCAGGTATTGGCGCCGATCTCCACATCGTTGCCAATGCGCACAGCGCCGAGTTGCTCAATCTTTTCCCAGGTTTCGCCATTTGGAGCAAAACCAAACCCGTCGGCGCCGATCACCACCCCTGGGTGAAGAATGCAGCGATCACCCACCACGCAGCCTTCGCCGACTGTGACATGGGCCTTGAGAACGGAACCAGCGCCAATAAGCGCGCCGCGCTCGACAACGCTCAGCGCGCCGATGCTCGCACTCGGGTCGACATGCGCGGCGGGATCGACCACGGCGCTAGGGTGAATACGCGGGCCCGACTGGCCTGAGTGCTCCCGCTTCCACAACTGCGTGAGTCGCGCGTAGTAGAGGTAGGGCTGGTCGACCACAATACAGGTGCCGCGCGCCCGCGCCGCTTGCTCGGCGTCCGGACCGACGATCACGCAACCCGCCTTTGAAATGGTCAGCAGGTTCCGGAATTTTGGGTGACTGAGAAAACTCAGCTCGGAGGGATTGGCGAACTCGAGCGGGGCAAGTCCTTCGATGACTTGCGACGGTTCGCCGTGAAGGGTTCCGCCCAGCCGCTCTGTGATGAAATCTAATCGGAGTGCCACACGAGACCGGACGGACTGGACCTTATTTGCCTGTGCCGGCGTTCAGCGCCTTGATCACCTTGTCCGTGATGTCGTGCTTCGGATTGATGTAGACCGCTTCCTGGAAGATCGCGTCGTACTTCTCCGATTCAGCCACTTGCTTCACGACGCGGTTGGCCCGTTCGAGCACTTGCTGCAATTCTTCGTTCTTGCGTGCGTTAAGGTCCTCCTGGAACTCACGCCGCTTGCGCTGTAGATCACGGTCCTGCTCAACCAACTGCTTCTGTCGAGAAACACGTTGACTTTCTGAAAGAGTCGGCGCATCGCGCTCGTATTTCTCTGACATGGCCTTGATCGAATTTCCCAGTTCGATGATGTCCTTCTCACGCCGGGAGAACTCCTGCTCAAGCTTGGCCTGCGCAGCCTTGGCACTGTTGGCCTCCCGGAAAATCCGGTCTGTATTCACGAATCCAGCCTTGAAATCCTGGGCCTGAACGGGCACGCAGCAGGCCACGGCGCTCACAACCAGGGCCAGCGAACGGAGATGGCGGAAAGAGTTCATTAAAAAGACGATCCTATCTGGAATTGGAAGTTCTGGATTCTATCCCCCGGCTGCGTGCGGAAAGGATAGGCGTAGGCGATTCGCAGCGGTCCCAGCGGAGAGATCCAGCTGAGGCCGATGCCGGCCGACGCCCTGAGCGAGTCCGTTGTCGGTTGTTCCGTCGCACCCCAGACGTTGCCAACATCGGTGAATGCATACATTCGAAGGGTGCGGTCGTTGCCACTTCCCGGAACCGGGAGGTAGGCCTCGGCATTGAGAACCAGTTTCTTGGCGCCACCGACGAAGGAGCCCGTGACGTCACGGGGACCCAAGGTATTCTGGTCGAAACCCCGCACGGAACCTTGGCCACCGGCATAGAAATTCTTGAATACCGGGAAGGGCTTCCCGCTCAACCCAGTGCCCCAGCCAAACTCGGAGTTGAAAGCTGCGGTGAAGTCGCGGGTGATCGGCAGGTAGTACTGGAACTGGTAGTAGGCCTTCAAGTACCGCGCGTCGCCCGCGACGCCCCACTCGGTGTTGAATCGCTGGAACGTGCCGCGCGTGGGAATCAATGCGCTGTCCTTCGTGTCACTGGACCAGCCAATGGTCAACGGCAGCGTATTGCTGGGGTTGCCCACTTCTTCAGCATACTGAAGGTAGTACGCAGGGATGTTCGTTCCGTTCTTGATGTCCATGCGCTCCAGCGCGGCACCAAAGAAGACGGTGTCCTTTTCGCTGAAGGGAACGCCAAACCGGATGCCCATGCCCGCGGTGACCAACTGATATGCGCCACCCTGGTTGGCATACGGCTGGGAGCTTCGATAGTAAGCGTCCAGCGTCCGCGAAATGCCATCCTTCGTGTAGTACGGGTCGGTCGTATTCAGCACCAGGACTGTGTTGTATTTGCTGGTATTGAGCTCGACCCCCAGGTAATTTCCCGAGCCGAAGGCGTTCTCCTGCTTCATGCCGATGGTCAGCGCGACCCGATCGGCTGTGGAAAAACCCAAACCCAGCGAGATGCTGCCGGTCGGCTTTTCAACCACCGAGACGTTCAAGTCCACCTGGTCATTGACACCCGGAATCTCCGCGGTATCGATATTCACACCGGTGAAATAGCCCAGCCGATCGACCCGGTCCCGCGAGAGCCGGATCTTGGTGCCGTCGTACCAGGATGCTTCGAACTGGCGAAACTCGCGCCGGATGACTTCATCGCGGGTCCGATCGTTTCCGGAAATATTGATCCGGCGAATATAGGCCCGGCGGGAAGGATCGGCCTGCAGAACCAGTCCCACCCGGTTGTTCACCCGGTCCACCTCAGGACGGGCTTCGACGCGAGCAAAGGCAAAACCGTAATTGCCGAAGTTTTCAGTGAAGACCCGCGTGGTCTCCGCCACATCGTCGGCGTTGAAAGGTTTGCCGGGCCTGATGGTCACCAACGACTTGAACTCGTCGTCCTTGCCCAGGTAATTTCCTTCGAGGGCCACCGAGGAGACAACAAAGCGCTCGCCTTCAGTGATGTTGACCGTGATCGATATATCCTGCTTGTTGGGCGAGATGGCGACCTGGGTCGAATCGATCCGGAATTCCAGATAGCCCCTGGCCAGATAGTACGAGCGCATCGCTTCCAGGTCGGCATTGAGTTTGGCGCGCGAGTAGTTGTTCGACTTCGTATACCAGCTGAGCCACCCGCCGGTATCCTGACTGAAGAGTCCCAGCAGTGTCGATTCGCTGAACGCCTTGTTGCCAACGATGCTCAATTCCTTGATCTTGGCCGTATCGCCTTCGGTCACGGTGAAGGTGAGGTTCACCCGGTTTCGCTCGATTGGCGTGACTGTCGTCACGACCTCAGCGCCGTAAAGGCTTCGGTTGATGTATTGCCGCTTGAGTTCCTGTTCCGCCCGATCCGCAAGCGCCTTGTCGTAAGGGCGACCTTCGGCGAGGCCAACTTCCCTCAGCATCTTCTGCAGGGCCTCCTTGTCGAACTCCTTGGTACCGACAAACTCGACGTTGGCGATGGTAGGACGCTCCTCGACGATCACAACCACCACGTTTCCGTTGACTTCGAGACGGACGTCCTTGAACAAGCCCAGCGCGAAAAGTGCCCGAATGGCAGCCGAACCCTTTTCATCGTTGTAGGTATCACCGACACGAAACGGCAGGGAGGCAAATACCGTACCCGCCTCCACTCGCTGCAGTCCCTCGACGCGGATGTCACTGACCGGAAACGGATTGACGGCCCACGCGTTGGCCGCAAACGCGAGTGCGACCAACGCCACTGAACCCCGCAAACGAAATCGATTGAATTGCTTTTTCATGAATAGGTCTGTTGCCGGCACAACGCCGATGCGTTCACCGCAGGGTCAGCCAAAGAGCCGTGTGACATCGTTGAAAAGTGCGACGGACATCATCATCAGCAGCAAGGCGACACCGCCGCGCTGCAACCGTTCCATCCAGATTTCCGAGATTCCCCGCCCCGTTACCCCTTCCCAAAGATAATACATCAGGTGTCCCCCATCGAGGACCGGTAGCGGCAGCAGATTCAGCACGCCAAGGCTGACGCTGATCAGGGCAAGAAAAAGCAAATAGGGCGTAATGCCCAGGCTGGCTGACCGGCCAGCGTAGTCAGCGATGGTCAGGGGACCGCTCAGGTTTTTCAGGGACACCTCGCCGATCACCATGCGCCCCATCATGCGCACCGTCAACATCGAGACCTCCCAGGTGCGCACCAGCCCTTTCCACAAGCCATCGGCCAGACCGAATCGCACCGTCGTCATGGCGGGGGCTGCGCCGACATAGGCGCCAATACGGCCCACGGAAAGGTCGCCTTCGCGCTTGACCTCGGGTTCGACGGTCAGTTCCAGTCGGCTCCCCTTGCGCTCGATCTGCCAGAGCATGGGGACCGGCGCCTGGCCTCGCAAAGAGGCACGGATCAGTTGGCGCAGTTGATGACCGTCCACGATCGCAACCGTATCGACCTTCAGCACCCGATCACCGTTCTGAAGGCCCGCGCGCGACGCCGGACTCTTCGGCAGGATGTCGCCGATCAGTGGTTCGGTCCAGGGCGCGACGATGCCGATGCGCTGAAACAGTCGGGCATCCGCCTCGCTCGCATCCATGCTCCCCAGGAGCAGAATGACGTCCCGCCCCACTCCATCGCGCGAGGATGCGACCGTGAGGCGAACATCGTGTCCGTCCAAGGCGCCGCGGGTCAGCAACCAGCGAAGCGATTCAAACGAACGCACCGGATCGGAATCCCCTCCAGCCAAGCCGCCTTGGCGGACCCACTCACCGCCCCGAAGTCCGGCCTTTTCGGCAATCGATCCGGCTACCGGGCTGGCGAGCACAGGCTCAGGTTCCTGGACACCAATCCAGTTCACGACGCTGTAAAGAAGCACCGCCAACAGCAGATTGGCGAGCGGACCGGCAGCCACGATTGCAGCGCGGTGGCGCAAAGGCCGGCTGTTGAAGGCCAGGTGGGCCTCCTCGGGCGGCACCGTTCCTTCCCGTTCATCCAGCATGCGCACGTAGCCGCCGATGGGGAATGCCCCCAGAACAAACTCAGTGTCCTGTCCCGGGCGCTGATGTTTGGGCTTCCAGCGCAGCAAGGGTCTGCCAAAACCGACAGAGAACCGAAGCACCTTGACCCCACACGCCACCGCCACACGGTAGTGCCCGTACTCATGCACGGCGATCAACAGACCCAGCGCGACGACGAACGCGAGAACGGTCAGCATGAACAGTCCGTACCTGCCTCAGCGCGCCAGGCGCGAGACGACCGACTCCGCGGCGATCCGGCTGCGGGCGTCCAGATCGAGCAAGTCGTCCAGCGACTGTGGATTGCTGCAGGTGACAGCCTCCAGCGTTTCCAGATTGGTCCGGTGAATCTGGTCAAAGCGGATACGCCGCTCCAGAAACGCCGCAACCCCGATCTCGTTGGACGCATTGAGAACGGCACAGCTACCGGCGGGCCCCCGTAATGCGGCCCAAGCCAAAGGCAGGCCCGGAAACCGCTCGGTATGGCCTGGCGCATCGATCGCCTCGAACGTCATGGCCGGGAGGGCATGAAAGTCCAGCGCTGCGGCACCGGACGTGATGCGCTCAGGCCAGGACAAACCGTAAGCAATGGGGCCGCGCATGTCCGGCGTCCCCATCTGGGACACCAGGGAATGATCCTTGTACTGGACCATGGAATGGACAATGCTCTGCGGATGGATCACGACATCGAGTTGGTCAGGAGAAACGCCGAACAGATAACGGGCTTCGATGACCTCCAGCGCCTTGTTCATCATGGTGGCGGAATCCACCGAGATCTTGCGGCCCATGACCCAGTTCGGATGCGCGCAGGCTTGCTCGGGCGTCACATCGCGCAAGGTCGCCGGATCGCGGGTCCGGAACGGGCCGCCTGACGCGGTGAGAATGATCTTGTCAATGCGACCGGCCCAGGTTGCCGGATCCTCTGGCAGAGATTGAAAGATCGCGGAGTGTTCGCTGTCGATCGGCAGCAAGGTGGCACCGCCGCGACGCACGGCACGGAGGAAGACATCGCCACCCACCACGAGCGCCTCCTTGTTGGCCAGCAGCAGCCGTTTGCCGGCTTCGGCAGCCGCCAGGCAAGGAGCGAGCCCCGCCGCACCGACGATGGCGGCCATGACGACGTCCACGCACTCATGAGATGCTACCATTTCAATAGCATCTTTTGACCATAGGACGCTGGCATCCAGCCCGTTTTGCTTGATTTTTTCCGCCAGAAGGCGACCGTGGGCCTCGCTGGCCATGACGGCATAGCGCGGCTGGAACTGCTGGCATTGGGCCAGCATGAGGTCGACCTGGGTCGATGCGCTCAGCGCAAAAACTTCAAAACGCTGCGGGTGGCGTGCAATCACGTCCAAGGTGCTGGTGCCGATCGAGCCTGTCGAGCCCAGCACCGTGATGCGCTGCTTCATGGGCGTCCCAGCGTCACCAGCATCATGGCCAGTGGCAAAGTCGGAAGCAGGGCGTCCACCCGATCCAGCACGCCCCCATGACCCGGCAGCAGGCCGCTGCTGTCCTTGACACCGGCGGCGCGCTTGATCAACGATTCGACCAGGTCGCCGACAACGCTCATGGCTGCCATGAACAGAACAGCGATCAGCAACAACCACCCCCCATGGATGGCAAGGCGGGTGTAGAAACTGGCCACGCCCGCCCCCAAGGCGCGATCGGCCCAGGCCCACAGGAACGCCAAGGTCACCACGCCGGCCATGCCACCCCAAACGCCCTCCCAGCTCTTGCCAGGGCTGATCGACGGAGCGAGCTTGCCGGCGGCGACGCGGCCACCGAAGGCCCGTCCGGCAAAGTACGCAAAGATGTCGGCCACCCAGACGAGGACCAGAATGGACAGCAGAAAATTGATGCCGACAAAGCGGGCCTGCGCCACAGCCAGCCAAGCCAGCCAAAGGGCGAGCAGCCCGCCCGGGAGCCTGACCGCTTGTGGAATCGATGACCAGCCCGCCACGCCCCGACGCAGGAGCCAGGCGCCGCCCAGCACCCATGCGACGCCTGCGCCAGCCCAGAGCATGGGCATCGACTGTCCCAGCCAGCCGAGGCGCCAACTGCCGGTGCACAGACCGACACAGATCAGGGCAAAAAGCAGCGAGAGCGGCTGTCCACAGGTGTTGAGTCGCCCCCACTCCCATGCGCCGGCGGCGATCAGTACCAAAGCGACAGCAGCGAACGGTTCCGGTGTCGAAGCAAACAAGGCCGGCAGCAGGATGGCCAGCAAGACCAGGGCGGTGATGATGCGCTGTTTGAGCATGTCGCCTTTCAGGCGGCAATCCGGTCCGAGCCCGACGATGCGATCTGCCCGGAGGTCAGGCCGAATCGGCGTTCCCGTCGGCCGTAGTCGGCAATCGCTTCATCCAGGGCGATCTCGTCAAAATCGGGCCAGAGGCGATCGCTGAAATAGAGCTCGGAATAGGCGGCCTGCCACAGCAGGAAATTGCTGATGCGCCGCTCCCCGCCAGTGCG
>Ga0075163_10003243_pt1 | contig 21880 bp, 13 predicted proteins | sample JI1023141ADNA_FD_71478 | JGI IMG/M metagenome (GOLD analysis project Ga0075163, IMG submission 71478) | Wastewater effluent complex algal communities from Wisconsin, to seasonally profile nutrient transformation and Carbon sequestration -... | ecosystem: Engineered > WWTP > Effluent > Algae... | reverse complement strand
TATATGGCTTAAATCCTTAAATCCACAAGCTTCCATCAATTCTACAGTCGCTTTGATTGTATTGGTATGAAAATTGGCTACCCGTACCCGTTTATCAGATACATCAAGCCCTTTGTATAAAGCCGGGTTTTGAGTGGCAACACCTACCGGGCATTTGCCACTATCACATTGTAATGCCTGGATGCACCCAAGCGAAAACATCATTCCTCTTGAGCTATAACATGCACTGGCACCAAGTGCTAGCACTTTAAGAATATCAAACCCTGTTATGATCCTACCCGCTGCTATTAACTTCACATGATCTTGTAGTCCATATACCTGCAAGGTTTTTACTGCAAAGGTGAGTGCTTCATATAACGGCATACCTACATTGTCTGTAAATTCTAAAGGTGCAGCGCCCGTACCTCCTTCAGCTCCATCAATCACAATAAAATCTGGAATGATATTGGTTTTTCGCATGTAATAACATATCTGATGAAATTCTTTTTTATCTCCAATACACAGCTTAAAACCAACAGGCTTGCCACCAGAAAGGGATCTGAGTCTTTCAATAAATAATAACATTCCTTCCGCATTTATAAATGCTAAATGGCCAGGGGGAGAAGCTATAGTTGTATTAACCGGCACGTTTCTTATTTCAGAAATTTCGAGCGTATTTTTTGCTGCAGGCAGAATACCACCATGCCCTGGTTTTGCGCCCTGTGACAATTTTAGTTCAATCATTTTTACTTCCGGTCTGTGGGCGTTTAGTTTAAATAAATCTGCATCGAAATTTCCTTTTTCATTGCGGCACCCAAAATATCCCGTTCCTATTTGCCAGATCAGATCACCCCCTTTAAGATGATAAGGACTTATACCACCTTCACCGGTATTGTGTGCAAAGCCACCTATACCAGCTCCTTCATTTAATGCCTGTATAGCAGTTTTGCTTAAAGCCCCATAGCTCATTGCCCCAATATTTAAAATACTGGCGCTATAAGGTTGGCGGCATTGGTGATTACCAATAATTACCCTTAAATTTTTCTCAGGTATCGAAACTGGATAAATAGAATGGGCAACCCATTCATGGCCGGACTTATTAGGGTCTGCATGCATGCCAAAGGCAACAGTTTGTCGTTCATTTTTTGCACGCTGATATACAATTGACCTTTGCCGCCTGTTAAATGGCTTACCATTATCATCGGACTCAAAAAAATATTGACGTATTTCAGGGCGAATAGCCTCCAACATATAACGCAGGTAACCAACCACAGGGTAGTTACGCAGAACAGCGTGTTTTTTTTGTTTTATATTGTAAACAGCAAGCAATAATAAAGGCAGCAATAGTAATAAGAACCAATAATAACCTGGGTTATGTATAAAAGCTACCTTCATTACAATTACATTTAGAAGTATAATAATTAATACAATACTTCCGCTTGCCGAAACCATTTTATGATTTCGTGACATAATTGTTATTTTTCAAAAATGAATTAAATGAAATAAAACTTACCCCGGTTGAAGTATATAATTATCAGGCCGGGGTTAAAGTACAAAAGGCCTTTTGATTGGGGAGGAAATCAAGTGCAGTATTGCAAAAGAAAAAATCTTCCGGCAGGTTTTGAGATTTGCCGGTAAACAATAATACGTGTATGTATATTTTATTTTTCAATTTAAGCAAAGCTAATAGTTTCTAATGTCACATAAACAAAAATATAACCCTGATAGTAAAACTTATCATTTCATTAACTAATCTACCCCAGCAATTTCTTAATTAAAAATGGGAGAATCGTGAAGATTCGGTCAAGCTTTGCCGTGTAAGTATTATCTTAAAATCCTTTAGCACATTAATAATTCTCATTGGTTTAGAGTTATCTTTTAAGCTATTCAGGCAAAACTTAAACTTCTTCATTTGAATCTGGGAATGGAGAGGAGAATGTTTTAATATTCAAATCCTCATTGTAAATATCTTTTGCAGGTTAGTTGAAAATATGAAAATCATTGATGTTCTCTGCCTCATTGCGTGCCTCAAGCACCGAAACCTAACTATTAATTACCAGCTATTACTTTTTTGATTTAGTTTTATCTCAATGCTATGTTTATAACATACTTCTTCATTTTCTAGTTTAGTATTTTATTTATTCCATTGAAGAAATATTACTCTCCAAAAATATAATTTACATAATGTTTTAATTGATATCAGGATTTGAATTTGTATAAATCTATCTACATATTCAAATATGGAAACAGCCTAGCTTTAAATTAAAAGTTGAGAGGCTTTGTGGTATTGTTCCGGTGCGTGAGGCACGCACCGGGACGAAGGAAAAATTTGATTTATGGAAAATTCCGATTTGTGTGGAACATACCAATATGAAGGGAAAGAACTAAGATCACTCTGTATAACATAAACATAATAGGCCATAAACGCAAAAGCCCCGGGATTAACCGAAGCTTTTGCGGACCGGACGGGACTTGCAAACTTGCGTATTAATTAAATCCTTAAATATCCATATTTGCAGTAAATGCAGGTCTGGTGAATATTTAGGCCGATTTAATATAACGAAGAAGTAAAATAAAAGGTAATCGTTGCTTAAAGAATGGTATGTTTACTACCTACCAAAATGTACCCATGACTATTTCATATTTTCTTACCAAGCTAAAGAGTGATATTGAGGCATCAATATTCTGCTTAAGTGAGAACATTACACATCGAATCCCAATCAATAATATACCAGCAAATTCATTTTGCCTAAGTTATTTCTCATTCAAACATATTTTGGCAAAAAATTCATCAATCACTTTTATTTTTTTAAATCATATTAATGAAGATTGATAGTGTTTATTAATTTAATCGTTCCGGAAATGATAACGGAATTCATTTTAAATGTAACATTCAGCTTCAACTTCCCATTTACATAAGATCATTAAGACAAACTATGGCAAAATTTCTAACAACTTCAGGCATTTCCTATCAGATTGAAAATATTATAATGGGGGCAAATGAATTCTTAACACTTGTATCTCCATATTTACAGATATCGATAACATTGCAAGAGAGGCTTAAAGATGCGGCGAAAAAAGGCGTTCAAATCAACATCATATATGGTAAAGATGAATTGAACGAAACTCAGAAATATTCATTATCAGCTTTTAAAAATCTATCACTTTATTTTTCAAAAAACTTACATGCCAAATGTTATTACAACGAAAAAGAAATGGTGATTACTTCAATGAATATGTATGAATTTTCAGAAAAAAACAATAGAGAAATGGGGATTCTAATTGATGCTTTAGCTGATAAAGATATTTATGATAATGCGGCCAATGAAACAAATTCAATCATTACACATTCCAATGAAAAGCTGCTTAAGGTTGCTAGTTCAGTTAAAACTGATACATTCAATTTAGCTCCTATGATAGGATATTGTATTAGATGTGCTTCTGAAATTACTTATGAACCAGAACGTCCTTATTGTTTAGATTGCTTTACGTCGTGGGTTACCTTACAAAATAACATATACTTTAATGAAAAAGTGTGTTATTGTTGTGGAGGAAATAATAATCCCGTTTCAATGAATAATCCTCAATGTAAAATTTGCAGAGGACTTTATAGACAGAGAAAGACACCTTTAAAAGCATAATAGAATTATACTAAATCTTTTTCCTATGAGCTCTTAAACCCATCATTCATGCAAATTTAGTTCTCTACCTTTCGGTGCGTGAGACACGCACTGAGGCGATGGAAACATCACGGCTTTAGACTAAAAGATTATGGGATATATAGTATTTCCCGCTACGAGAGGCACGCACTTAGGCAAAAAAGCTGGTAGCTGGTAAATGCAAAAGAGCACCTTTTGAGTGCTCTCTTTGCGGACCGGACGGGACTCGAACCCGCGACCTCCGCCGTGACAGGGCGGCATTCTAACCAACTGAACTACCGATCCTTGGTTTCCCCTACCAACAAGGCACGTTGCCGTACCCCATTCGTTTTTTTTGGGATGGCAAAGATAGGTAAATTTATTTCCTGAAAACAAAACTTTTAAAAAAAAATTGTATCCGCTAATTTTACAAACTAACTTACAGCCTCCATTGAGTATTAACCATAAATTAATAGCATGCCCCAGTTAAAAAACAGGCAATTCCTCGACTTCGAAAAGCCCCTTAAAGAGCTCTACGACCAGATCGAACAGTTCAGGGTGTCACAGGAAAAGTCGAAAGCCGATTTCAGCAATGCCATCGCCCAACTGGAACAGAAGATCGTTGAAACCAAGAAAAATCTTACCGATAACCTCACCCCCTGGCAACGGGTACAGCTGAGCCGCCATCCCGACAGGCCCTATACCCTCAAATACATCGAAAAAATAACCACGAACTTCGTGGAACTGCACGGTGATCGCAACGTGAAAGACGATAAGGCCATGGTGGGTGGATTTGCCCAACTGGGCGACCAGACCGTGATGATGATCGGCCAGCAAAAGGGCAATAATACCAAAACCCGGCAAATGCGCAATTTCGGCATGGCCAACCCCGAAGGTTACCGCAAGGCACTTCGACTGATGAAGCTTGCCGAAAAATTCAATAAACCCATCATTACTTTTATAGATACCCCAGGCGCCTACCCTGGCCTGGAAGCTGAAGAACGCGGGCAGGGAGAAGCCATCGCCCGCAATATCTACGAAATGATCAACCTCAAAGTACCCGTGATCTGCGTGATCATCGGCGAAGGCGCCAGTGGCGGAGCCCTGGGCATCGGCGTGGGCGACAGGGTTCTCATGATGGAAAATACCTGGTACACCGTGATCTCCCCCGAAAGCTGCAGCAGCATCCTCTGGCGCAGCTGGGATAAAAAAGAAACAGCCGCAGAACAACTTCGCTTAACCGGTACCGATATGTTGAAATTCGGACTGGTAGACGGTGTGATTCCTGAACCACTTGGTGGCGCCCACTGGGATTATGATGAAGCCGCAGAGATCCTCAAAAATTACCTGCTGCCCATCATCGCCGAATTAAAAGAAGTGCCGGCACAAACCAGGGTTAACGAACGCATCGAAAAATTCGGCCGCATGGGCTTCTGGGAAGAAACCCGCGACCTGGCCACAGAACAGGCATCCTGATCTTATTTTAAAACTGACTCCTGATAAATCAAAGCATTATGCTTACAATCGGCGTACTGGGTGCCGGACACCTGGGCAAGTATCACCTGAACAACTGGATGGAAATAGAAAATACCCGGCTCGTTGGTTTTTTTGACCCCGATGATGCAAATGCCACCGCAGTTGAAGAAAAATACAAACTCAAACGATATGCCACTGCAGAAGCGCTAATGGATGACTGTGATGCCGTAGACATTGTAGCACCCACCATTCACCATTATACTTTATGCGAGATGGCCCTTCGCAAGGGCAAACATGTGTTCGTGGAAAAACCCCTGGCCAATACCATGGATGAAGCCCGCGAACTGGTTAAACTGGCCAAGGAATCAAATGTGAAATTCCAGGTGGGACATGTAGAACGATTCAACCCTGCCTTCCTGGCCCTGCAGGGACAAACCCTGCAGCCCATGTTCATCGAAGTGCACAGGCTGGCGCAATTCAACCCACGCGGCACCGATGTTAGCGTGATCCTCGATCTGATGATCCATGATATCGACATCATCCTGAACCTCGTGAAAAGCAATGTAAGTTATATCTCTGCCAATGGCGTTGCCGTGATGAGTGATACACCCGATATTGCCAACGTGCGCATCGAATTCGATAATGGATGTGTAGCCAATCTCACCAGCAGTCGCATTTCTATGAAGAAGATGCGCAAGATGCGGCTTTTTCAAAAAGATGCTTATATCGGCATCGATTTCCTGGATAAGAAAACAGAGATCATCCGGCTCGATATGCCCGGTGACAAAAACGTATTTTCTTTCGACATCGAGACCAATCACGGCAAAAAAACAATTGCCATTGCCAGCCCGGTGATAAAAGATACCAACGCCATTAAAATGGAGCTGGAAGCCTTCCGGGACGCCATTCTCCAGAACATTGCCACACCGGTAACCGTGCAGGATGGTTTTGGCGCCATGGAAGTTGCTCACCTGATCCTGGAAAAGATCAGCCACAAGCAACACTAATTGCGTTTAGCCCTCAACGATATAGTGAACCAACCCAGGATACATATTAGATGGTATATGCTTGCCGACCTGCTCGTGGGTATTTTTACCTGGCTGTGCTTCTATTACCTGCGCACCCGGTTCTACACCTACCCGTTCACGGTACCACCTGGTTTTTACATCGGTTTATTTTTATATTGCGCCGGCTGGATCTTCCTTCACTTCATCAGTGGTACTTATAACTCCCTCTACCAGAAATCGAGGATCATGGAATGTTTTAAAACATTCTCGGTAAGCCTGGCGGGTTGCCTCTTCCTGCTGTTCTTTTTCATCCTTAAAAACCCACAGGAAAACAACAACAATTATTACCTCGAATTTTTAAGCCTGCTCATACCGGTATTTACCTGCACGCTGCTGGTACGCATGGTCTTTCTAACCGTGGCCAAGAAGCAACTGAAAAACAAAACCGTTTATTTCAATGCACTACTGGTAGGTTCGGCCAATAAAGCCAACCAGTTTTACCAGGATTTCATGCATTCAAAAGAACATGCCGGTTACCGGATTGTTGGTTTTGTAAACACGGGTATTCAGCCCGGAAACAGCTTCCCGCCTGAAGTTCAGCTTTATAACAACTTTCAACAACTGGAAGCAATTATTGAAAAAGAAAAGATAGAAGAGATCATCATCACCGTTGAAAAAAATGAAAGGGATCTAATCACGAAGATCCTGCAGATGCTGAGTGATAAATCTGTTGATATCAAGATCACGCCCGACACAGTTGACATCATCAGCGGCGCCCTGCAAAGCACCAACGTCATGGGCGTTCCATTGATCGATATACATTCCGGCTTGTTACCATCCTGGCAGCAAAATACAAAACGCGTGATAGATTTGTTTGTGGCTTTGCTTGGTTTCATCCTATTGTCACCGTTATTTCTATACACACTTTTACGGGTAGCACTTTCTTCAAAAGGCCCCATATTATTCCGGCAGGAAAGGATCGGTTACAAGGGCCGCCCATTTACGATGTATAAATTCCGTTCGATGCAGGTAGATGCAGAACCCAACGGTCCGCAACTAAGCAGTGAACACGATACACGCATTACCCGCTGGGGTAAAGTGATGCGCAAATGGCGGCTCGATGAATTACCACAATTGCTCAACATTATCAAAGGAGAAATGAGCCTGGTGGGGCCGAGGCCGGAAAGAAAATTTTATATCGACCAGATCGTGGCTTTACATCCCGAATACAAATACCTGTTTAAAGTGAAGCCCGGACTTACAAGTTGGGGTATGGTGAACTTCGGGTATGCTTCCTCGGTGAATGAAATGATCCAGCGTATGCCCTACGACCTGATGTATGTAGAAAACGTATCCCTGGCGCTTGATTTTAAGATCATGTTTTATAGCATTCAGATCATCTTTGCCGGCAAAGGCAAATAATCGTTTTCAAAGAACAGATATTCGTATTTTTGAAAAAACAGATAAGTTTTGAAAAAAACACTGCTACTGCTCTTCCTGGCTTTCACACTTACCCGGTCTTTCGCTCAAACCGGCGCTTACTGGCAACAAAAAGTTGATTATACCATCGATGTTAGCCTGAACGATGTTGACCATACCCTCGACGGATATGTGCGCATACAATATCAAAATAATGCGCCCGACAGCCTCTATTTCATCTGGTTTCATGTTTGGCCCAATGCATTCAAGAACGACCGTACAGCCTTCAGTGATCAATTGCTTGAAAACGGCAGAACCGATTTTTATTTCAGCAACGATGAACAAAAAGGATATTTGAACAGGCTCGATTTTAAAGTAAACAAGGTCACTGCGGTTACAGAAGATCATCCGGTTCACCAGGATATCATTAAACTCGTCTTGCCTGCCCCGTTAGCGCCTGGACAATCGATACAGATCGAAACACCCTTTCATGTAAAACTGCCTGATCATTTTTCCCGCAGTGGTCATGTGAATCAATCTTACCAGGTAACACAATGGTATCCCAAACCGGCTGTGTATGATGCCAGGGGATGGCATGAAATGCCCTACCTAGACCAGGGAGAATTTTACAGTGAATTCGGTGATTACCAGGTAACGATCAACCTGCCCGAGAATTATGTACTGGCTGCAACTGGTGTAAAGACCAAAGAAACTAAGGAAGCATCAACCGCTGTGAGTGTGCCATTGCCAACAAATACAACGGTTAAAAATAAATCAGTATCAACCACACCTACTTCTTCCAACATCATCAAATCGGTAACCTATACGCAACAAAATATTCATGATTTTGCCTGGTTTGCAGACAAGGAATTTGAACGGTTACAGGATACACTTCAACTTCCATCGGGCATCGTTGAAGTAAATGCCTATTATAACAAAACCAACAGCAAGGCCTGGAAGAACAGCATCGGGTATATTAAGAAAGCCATCCTGAGCAAGAGCAACTGGATCGGCGAATATCCTTACCCGGTAGTGAGCGTGGTGGAAGATGCAGGCAAAGGAGATGGCGGGATGGAATATCCAACCATCACCCTGATCAGCCGGCCGGAGAATGACCAGATGCTGGATTTTCTCATCAACCATGAAGTAGGCCACAACTGGTTTTATGGTATACTGGCCAGCAATGAGCGGCATCACCCCTGGATGGATGAGGGGATGAACAGTTATTATGATAATCGTTACGGCCAATGGAAAAAGACCAACGCCCCGCTTTCCCCGGCTAAAGAAAAATCAACATTTATGTCGAAGCGGGTGCCCGATGATGAGATCGAAGATGCATTGCTGGCAACGCTAATTGGCCTGAAGAAAGACCAACCAATAAAAACGCCTTCAGAAACATTTTCAGCTGCCAACTATGCACTTGTGGCCTATACCAAATCGGCCCAATGGATGAAACTGCTGGAAAAAGAAACGGGGCTCCCGGTATTTGATTCCATCATGCGTACTTACTATCAGCAATGGAAATTCAAACATCCATACCCGGAAGATTTTAAGCAGGTAGCCGTTGGAGTAAGTGGCAAAAACCTTGATAGTCTTTTCAACTTATTAATTAAAAAAGGTAGCCTGCAGAAGCCAGTAAAGAAAGGGATAAGACTAGCTACCTTTTTCAGTTTGAAGGAAACAGATAAATACAATTACATTTCTATTGCACCGATGATCGGAATAAATTATTACGATAAACTGATGATCGGTGCGTTTATTCATAATTATACCCTGCCATTGCCGCGGTTTCGTTTTTTTGCAGCGCCTCTTTATGCAACCGGTTCGAAACAATTCAATGGGCTGGGAAGACTGGCCTATTCCTGGTTCCCGGGCGATCGTGGAGCACAGCTGGAAGTATCGGTAGCAGGTGCCCATTTCACTGCAGATCAGTTCATTGATTCCACGAGTAAAAAGAATTACCAGCCTTTTACCAAGATAGCGCCTTCGATAAAATATACATTTGCCCAAAAGAACCCACGCAGTACGGTCAATCATTACCTGCAGTGGAAAACATTCCTGATCACCGAAACTGGACTCAATTTCAGCAGGGATACGATACAACAACTTGATGTCATCACGTACCCAACGCAAAGCCGCTACCTGAACCAGTTACAATGGGTAATTGAGAATAACCGGGCATTGTATCCATACAGGGCTCAGTTAAAAGCTGAACAGGGAAAAGGATTTGTAAGACTTGATTTTACCGGCAATTACTTTTTCAACTATGCCCAGGGCGGTGGCTTACAGGTACGCTTATTCGCAGGTAAGTTCATGTACACGGGCGAAAAAACATTTCTCACACAATATGAAACAGACCGTTACCACCTGAACATGACCGGCGCTAATGGGTATGAAGATTATACATACAGCAATTATTTTACCGGTCGGAATGAGTTTGAAGGTTTTTCATCACAGCAGATCATGAACCGCGATGGTGCTTTTAAAGTGAGGACCGATTTATTGAGCAGCAAGATCGGTAAAACCGATGACTGGCTGGGTGCATTAAACTTCTCTACCAGCATTCCGAAGCAGGTGAATCCGTTGGAAGTATTACCAATCAAAATACCCCTGCGCATCTTCCTCGACATTGGTACGTATTCAGAAGCCTGGAAAAAAGATGCCAGCACAGGAAGATTCCTCTATGATGCCGGTCTGCAATTATCCCTATTAAAAAACACTGTAAATATTTATTTCCCGATCTTATACAGTAAAGTGTATGATAATTATTTCAAATCAACCATTACGGAAAAACGTTTTCAGAAAAATATTTCCTTCAGCATTGATCTGCAGCAAAATTTCTTTAAAAAAATAATTCCTCAAATTACGTTGTAAGCTTGCGCATCGAATTCGTATCATACCAGGATATCCAGCGATCCAAATGGGATGCCTGCATTCAAACGGCAGCCAATGGAATGATCTATGCTGAATCGGTTTACCTTGATGCCCTTTGCGATCATTGGGATGGGCTTATCTTGAATGACTATGAAGCCGTGATGCCGCTGCCCTGGAAAAAGAAATGGAGTATCCGTTATTTATATCAACCTGCGTTTATACAGCAAGGTGGTGTTTTTGGGAAAATACCCATTACTTCAGATTTACTCTGTCGATTTATTGAAGAAGCCCGCAGGCATTTTAAGTTTGCAGAGATCACTCTCAATTACGGCAATGACATCAGCCAGCTTGGGCAGGATATTCAAACGCAATCACGCAATAATTTTATTCTTACAATGGGAAATGGATTCCCTTCTATCTATAAAAACTATTCTCCTTATATCCGCAAAAGACTTTCGCGTGCTTCCAAATTTGGCTTGCAGTATAAGCCTGGAGAGGATTTCAGAGCAGCTATTGAAAACTATAAACAACTCTACCTGGAAAGATTGCCCAGTTTCGGCGAAGAAGATTTTGTTCATTTCGAAAAGCTTTGCTCAGCCTATGCGAAAAAAAACAGGATCATCATAAGGGAAGTGTATAATAAAGATGGCAGCGAATTATTAGCTATGGTATTGTTGTTGAAAGATGACAAACGTTTATATAATATCATCTCCTGTTTATGGCCCAATGGAAGAAAATGCCTGGCCAATTATTTTCTTTACAATGAAGTGATCAGGGAATTTGCTAAAGAAAAATGGGTGTTTGATTTTGAAGGGTCAGATGTACCAGGTATTGCCTTTTTTTATAAAAAGTTTTCCAGCGCCAATCAACCCTACCCTTTTATAAAATTCAACGATCTTCCGGCTGCTATCCGCATATTAAAACCTTAATCAGGTTTTCGGATGTTGAAAAAACATTCATCATTTTGGATGGCATAAGAATAATAAACCTGAAGATCTTCATAAGGAATAACTGTTACGTCAAATCCCACTTTCTTCAAGCGTCTTACATAATCTGCTAATGCATAAATGCGAACATGATCTTTTTGTCCGAACAATGCCGATTGCCTTGCTGGATCATGTATTCCTGGCTCTTCAATGGTTTGCATATTATTTTTTGAAAAAGGAACCTGTAAGATAGCCTGTCCACCGGGAACGAGTACCCGAAAAATTTCTTTCATGGCCTGCCGGTCGTTGGGGATGTGTTCAAGAATATGATTACCGATGACGTAATCAAAATTTTCACTGGCATAACTGAATTTGGTAGCATCCTGTTTTTGCACCATGCCATCGATGGTTTTATAAAATCCAGGCAACAGGTCAGCTGTTGTAACATTTGCTTTGCCGGAAATAAATTGATAGACATTTTTCTCCGGGGAGAGATGCAGGATCTTTTTTCCTTTTATTGAATGCTGATCGGCCAGGATGGCGATTACCAGCCTTTCGCGGGCAGTACTCATGCAATTAGGACAATACACGCCTTCTCCATATCCAGCGATCACATTATTTTTTTCCAGTGCTTCACGGTTGACATCAGAAGGCTGGTCTGGTACAAAGCGACTATACTTTGCCTGGCAAACATTGCAGGTAAATCCGCTGCCCGCATAGCGTTGATACTTTCGCCTGTTTTTGTTTCTATGTATGGAGAAAAGAGTATCCCTGTACCAGGATTGTAACGGATGATAGATGCCAATCCGTTTGAGAATATTTTTACAGAATTCCTTCATCCAGTATTTTTTCTGCTATGAGCATATCTACCGGCTTCGTGATCTTAATATTATTTTCATCGCCTTCCACCAGTTTTACGGTAAGTCCAAATGCTTCCACCACCGTAGCTTCATCGGTGAATTTATCTTTATAATCGATGTTAAAAGCAGGGAGCAGCATTTTACTATAAAAGGTCTGCGGGGTTTGCACCAGCTTAACCAGGTCGCGGTCGAGGGCATCATTGCCGTCTTCGGTGAGCAGTCGTACACTGTCTTTGCAAGCCGTTACGGGAACTGCTGAACCGAATTCAAGTACGGCATCATGACAGCGGTGAATGAGTGCCTTGGAAACCAGGCAACGAACGGCATCATGTACAAAAACAATACTGTCTTCCTTCACTAATTTCAATCCCTGTTGTACCGAATGAAATCTTGTACGGCCGCCAACGGTGATCTGTATACGCTTATAATCGAAGAATGCGTCGATGATCTCCTGCCCGCGGGCTATGTGATCTTCAGGCAATACCAGGATCACCTGCAGGTCGTCATATGCTTCCATGAACGCATGAATGGTATAATACAATACCGGTTTACCTTTCAGCAATAAGAACTGTTTGGGAACAGCATGTTGCATCCGGCTTCCGCTTCCCCCGGCAACAATGACCACGTACTTCTTCATGTATCTCTGTGAAAATTAAATCTGTCAAATTAAAACGATCATTCAATCACGATGATCAATCCTTGTAAATGCCGATCAGCACATCACCCTGGCTGTTTTTCATGGCCCGGTACATACCGGCGCTGTTGAACAACATGGCCGTATTGCCTTTTGCATCTACGCCGATCATGCCACCTTCGCCCTGCATGTTAACGAGTTTTACATTCACCACTTCGTTCATGGCTTGCTGTAAGCTCATGCCTTTGTATTCCATAAGGCAACTAACGTCATACGCAGCAACTGCCCTGATAAAAGGTTCTCCATGCCCGGTACAACTGATGGCGCAGGTTTTATTGTTGGCATAGGTTCCGGCGCCGATGATGGGACTGTCGCCGATCCTTCCATATTTTTTATTGGTCATTCCACCAGTGCTGGTGGCTGCAGCAATATTTCCTGCGCTATCGCAGGCGGCTGCTCCTACGGTTCCGAATTTTTTATCCTTCATTAATTCTTCCAATCCCTGGTGTGTATGATCCAATGAATAATTATCACTATCCCTCATTTCCTTCCATTGATCGTACCTGAACTGTGAAAAGAAGTATTCATCGGGTTCCAGTTTTATACCTTGTTTAATAGCAAAATCATTGGCTCCTTTTCCACTCAGAAATACGTGGTTACTGTTGATCATTACTTCCGCAGCCAGTTCAATCGGGTTACGTACATTTCTGACACCTGCTACAGAACCTGCTTCCAGCGTTTGTCCGTCCATGATAGCAGCATCCATTTCCTGCACGCCTTTTTTAGTAAACACCGAACCCCGACCTGCATTGAACAGGAGATTATCTTCCAATACTACGATGGCAGCTTTCACTGCATTAGAGGCTGTTCCACCTTGTTCGAGTACCGCATAGCCTGCATTGAGTGCATCATCAAGACCTTTGATATAGGCCTTTTCCAGTTCGGGCGTCATGTCGCTTTTCAAAATGGTACCGGCACCTCCGTGTATTACTAAAGAAAATGGTTGCATAGAAGCAATTGATTTATGGCTCAAAAATATCTCATTTATACACAAATACTTTCAAATCTTTTTCCGAAATGATTGAACAGGCTTTAAGGATAGCCTGTTTCTGTTCAACAGTTACTAAAATGAAGATGAAAACAGAAAGACAACTTCCTGCAAGTTGATGAATACACAGATCGTGAAAGCAGCTTAATTCAACAGCCTTTTACATTCTTCCTGCAATTTTTTTGGATTGATGGCCACGGTGCCAACTTCTTCGCAAACGAGACCACCGGCAATATTCGCAATTTCGGCCATGAGGTGTACGTTTTTTGTTGCAGCATACACTATCGAAGCAACGGCAATAACAGTATCGCCTGCCCCGCTTACATCTGCGATGCTGCGGATATGCGTGGGAATCACAGCGTGCTCATCCCCGGTTTGATAAAATACCCCTTTCTCAGACAGCGTGATAAAGGAAACCTTGTGTTGTAATTTTTCTTTCAGCAAGCCATGGATGCCGGCCAGCATTTCATCCGATACTTCATCGCTGATGATGTTGAGCCCTTCCTTTGCTTCGTGCAGGTTTGGTTTGAAAATATCGACATTAGTATAAGCAAAGAAATTCTTCCGCTTTGGATCAACGGCGGTGAGTATTTGATGTGCTTTACACAATGCGATCACTTTTGCAATAAGCGTTTCCGTTAGTACGCCTTTATTGTAATCTTCCAGTATGATGATATCGGGCTTTTCCTGCTTGATATATAATTCAACGGAAGTCATGAGTGCATTTTCATCTTCAGTATTTATTGCCGATGTCATCTCTGCATCAAGCCTCATCATTTGCTGGTTGCGACTGATGATACGAATTTTATTGGTGGTGAGTCGCTTTTCACTTTTTACCAGGTAATCTGTTTGAATGCGGTTCTGGTTTAGTAATGTTTCCAATTTCTTTCCATCCGGATCTGCACCGATCACACTCAATATGTGCACGTTGGCACCCATTGCTTTTACATTCAGGGCCACATTAGCAGCTCCTCCGATACGCTCCTCCCGGCTTGTAACGGCTACCACGGGTACCGGCGCTTCAGGCGAAATACGATCTACCTTTCCCCACCAATAGGTATCCAGCATGACGTCGCCGATGACCGCCACTTTTAGGTTGGAAAATGATTTAAACAGGCTATCGAAATCAGTTAACGCCATGATCTTCTCAGGATTTATTTTTATTAGCAAGGGCAATATAATAAATAGGAATACCTGCCAGCACGATGATGAGCCCCGGCCAGGTAAATGCAGGTTTATAAATGATCAGCAATACACAAAAGCTGATCGCCATTAATATATATATAGCAGGCAGCAATGGATAACCGAAGGCCTTGTAAGGCCGTTCTGCATCGGGCCTGTTCTTACGAAGGATGAATATACCCGCAATCGTAAGTGCATAAAACATGACCACTACAAAAGAGATCATATCAAGCAGATCACCGTATTTACCGCTCAGGCAAAGCAATGATGCTACAAGGCATTGTATCCAAAGTGCAAAAGCAGGCACATTGTGTTCGTTGAGTTCGCCTGTTTTTTTGAAGAAGAGTCCATCTTTGGCCATGGTATAATAAACACGGGCACCTGCAAGGATGAGACCATTGTTACAACCAAAAGTAGATATCATGATCATCACCGCGATGACATAGGTGCCCACATTTCCAAATATGGCATTACTCGCGGCAACGGCTACCCGATCCTGCGGAGCTGATGCAATGCTTTCGAGCGGTAGCACACTGATGTACATCAGGTTGGCAGCAACGTAGATGATGGTCACGATGAGTGTGCCGAAAAATAAACTGAGTCCAATATTTCTTTTCGGATTTTTCACTTCGCCGGCGATGAAGGTTACATTATTCCATGCATCGCTGCTGAATATAGATCCCACCATCGAAGCTGCAATGGCGCCCAGGATGGCACTTCCGGCCACGCCTCCGATCACATTTCCTTCTGCATTTCGGGATGTCATGTCCCAGGCTCCTGCCCAGTTTGCATTCCAGATATCAGCCTTCGCCGCCAACAGGAAACCGAATATGATCAATCCTAACAGGGAAATAAGTTTTACAACCGTGAAGATCGTCTGGATCGTTTTACCACCTTGCACACCTTTTGTATTGATATACGTGAGAAAGATGATGAGTACAATTGATACAAGCTGGCCTGCATTGATCTGCATAAATCCAAGATCAGCTAATATGTTTTGCGGACCAAGCCCCGGAACGATGTAAGCCAGGAATTTACTGAACGCCACCCCAACGGCAGCAATGGTAGCTGTTTGAATGACGGCAAAAAAACTCCATCCATATAAAAAACCAGCGAGGGGGTTGAATGCTTCTTTCAGGTAAACGTATTGTCCGCCTGCCTTAGGAAACATGGCGCTTAATTCTCCGTAACTGAGTGCGGCAGTAAGTGTCATGAAACCGGTGATCAGCCAAACGGCGATCAGCCAACCGGCGCTGCCCACGTTGCGGGTGATGTCTGCACTTACGATAAAGATACCTGAGCCGATCATGGATCCGGCTACGATCATGGTAGCATCAAACAGGCCGAGAGAAGGTTTAAAGGCGTGGTTCGTTTCAGTCATAGTGCAGTTTTAACTTTGTTGCCACAAACGTATTGGTATAAAAAAATCCCGTTACGGGGTAACAGGATTCAAGTTAAATAAATCTATTTACATTATTCCTTTGCAGGCACTTTCATTTTTTCATTCATGCCGGCGATCACATCATCGGTGATGTTGAGGGAAGAATCTTTATATACCATATAATCCAGGCCGGTACCGGTGGTAAAAATGTACATGTAATTTTTTTCCATGTTATAATCGTTCAGGAAATCTTTTAGTTTTTTCTGGATATCATCCATGAACTTATAACTCTTTTCGCCCAGCTTTTGCGTTAGCGATTGTTTTCTTTCATCGATCTGTTGTTGCTGCTGCATCAATACGCCCTGGAACTGTTGCGCTTCTTCCTGGGTGATGGCCGCCCCTTTCTTCAGAAAATTATTCTTTTGGTTTTCCAGTCCTTTGTAGCCATTTTCCCATTCATTTTCGATCACTTTCTGTTCGGCTTCCAGTTCTTTACGTTTATTCTTGATGTAGGTGATCTTTTCATTAAGAGAATCTAATTCTACATAAGCGATCAATGGTCTTGCATTGGTACTGGTTGCCAAAACCGGCGATGCTTTTTTAGCCTGTTTATCGGCAGATTTATTGCCTGAAAAATGGAGGTAATACAATACAGCTACCGCTACCAGTAAGACCCCGTTCAACACGATCGATAAATTCTTCATTCGGTTTTTTTTGTTTGCGGCAAGATAATTACAATGCTTTAGACTGCCATATTTTTGGCCTAAGAATTAGGAAAGGGTTAACGTTAAATGCAGGTATTTTTTCACATTCGGGAATGTTATGAGTAACCTATTAATAAGTGTATTGATAATATCCATCTCGTTGGGGCACATGGATAATTATTGGCACCCAGCATAAAAAAAGAGCAGGATAAAATCCTGCTCTTGATGCGTTGTGCATTTATTTTTATAGAGAATGACTTATTCTTCTTCATCGAAGCTCATCGCTTCTTTGGTGGTCATCAGCAATTCATATTCTTCCTTGCTGCCCACGATCATGTTTTCAAACTCACGTAAACCTGTACCCGCCGGAATGTGGTGACCGGTAATTACGTTCTCTTTCAGACCGAGCATTTCATCTGTTTTACCCTGGATGGCTGCAGAACTTAACACCTTGGTTGTTTCCTGGAACGACGCAGCTGAGATCCAGCTATGGGTTCCAAGAGAAGCCTTGGTGATACCCAACAACAACGGTGAAGATGTTGCAGGTCTTGCATCGCGGTATTCAACAAGTTTTTTATCAGCTCTTCTGAGTACAGAATTCTCTTCCCTTACATCACGCAGGGTAACGATCTGACCTGGTTTCAGTTTACCACTGTCGCCATGATCGGTTACTACTTTCTTATCGTAGATATAATCGTTCTCTGTGTTGAAGTCGAGCCTGTCTTCAGTATCTCCTTCGAGGAATTTGGTATCACCAGCATCTTCAATGGTTACTTTACGCATCATCTGGCGAACGATCACTTCAATGTGTTTATCATTGATTCTCACACCCTGTAAACGATATACTTCCTGGATCTCATTCACCACGTATTCCTGAACAGCGAATGGTCCTTTAATTGAAAGGATATCGGCAGGAGCTGTTTGTCCGTCGCTCAATGCAGCACCGGCTTTCACAAAGTCACCATCCTGAACAAGGATCTGGCGACTCAATGGAACCAGGTATTTGCGAACCACACCATCTTTAGCTTCCACGATGATCTCGCGGTTACCACGTTTGATAGCGCCGAAGGTTACTACACCATCGATCTCACAAACAACAGCAGGATTGCTTGGGTTCCTTGCTTCGAATAACTCTGTTACCCTTGGCAGACCCCCGGTGATATCTTTCAGTTTGCTCAATACCCTTGGAATCTTAACCAGAACCTGTCCGCTCTTCACATCATCACCTTCTTCGATCACGATGTGCGAACCTACTGGTAAGTTGTATGCTTTTTTCTCCTTGCCTTCTACAATGATAGAAGGTAATTTGGTTTTATCTTTTGTTTCGATAACCACTTTTTCCCTGTGACCTGTTTGTTCGTCAGCCTCATCACGGTAAGTAATACCTTCGAGAACCGCATCAAACCTGATCTTACCATTTACTTCCGCAACGATTACGTTGTTGAATGGATCCCAGGTACAAATCACTTCGCCTTTCGACACTTTCTGCCCGTCTTTCACGTTCAGTACAGCGCCATAAGGAATGTGCATGGTATTCAATAAACGATCTGATTTCACATCGATGTTACGCACCTCACCGGTACGACCGATTACAACCTGGATCTTTTTACCGTCGTTGCTTTCTGTATTTACGGTACGCAATCCATCGAACTGCAGTGTACCATCGAACTTGGCATAGAGAGATGATTCTACTGATGCAGAACCGGCCACACCACCCACGTGGAAGGTACGGAGGGTAAGCTGTGTTCCTGGTTCACCGATCGACTGTGCCGCGATGATACCTACTGCATCTCCACGCTGTGCCAGGATACCTGAAGCCAGGTTCTTGCCATAGCATTTTACGCAAACTCCGCGTTTACTCTCACACGTTAGTACCGAACGTATTTCAACGGTTTCAATACCGCTTTCTTCAATTTTCTTCGCATCATCTGTGCTGATCTCTTCACCGGCGGTCAGCAACAATTCGTCTGTTACCGGGTGGAATACGTCGTGCAGGGAAGTACGTCCTTCGATCCTGTCGCTCAGTGGTTCAATGATATCCTCATTATCTTTCAACGCCTGTGTTGCAATACCACGAAGGGTTCCGCAATCTTCGTCGTTGATCACCACATCCTGTGCAACGTCTACCAGCCTACGGGTCAGGTAACCGGCATCGGCTGTTTTAAGGGCCGTATCGGCAAGACCTTTACGGGCACCATGGGTAGAGATGAAGTATTCCAATACACTCAATCCGTCTTTAAAATTTGCCAGGATCGGGTTTTCAATGATCTCACTTCCCGAAGAACCTGATTTACGCGGCTTGGCCATCAATCCCCTCAAACCGGCAAGCTGTTTGATCTGCTGCTTGCTACCACGGGCACCGGAATCAAGCATCATATAAACTGAGTTGAACCCTTGTTTATCGATAGCCAGTTCACGGATAAGCGTTTCCGTTACTTTCGTATCAACCCTGCTCCAGATATCAATGATCTGGTTGTAACGTTCATTGTTTGTGATCAGACCCATGTTATAACTATCCCAAACCTCAGCAACTTCCACCTGTGCATTTTCTACGAGTTCTTCTTTAATGGCGGGGATGATCAGGTCATTGATGTTGAACGACAAACCACCGCGGAAGGCCATACGGTATCCAAGGGTTTTAATGTCATCCAGGAATTTAGCAGTAATAGGAACACTGGTCCACTTGATGATGTCGCCAATGATCTCACGCAATGCTTTTTTGGTAAGCAATGCATTGATAAATCCTACTTCTTTTGGAACGAACTGGTTAAAGATCACACGACCAACCGTTGTTTCAATTAGTTTATAAGTAAGGCTACCATCGCTGTTACGCCAGTTTGCCCTTACCCTGATATTTGCATGAAGATCGATCTGCTTTTCATTATAAGCTATGATCACTTCTTCTGCAGAATAAAATGCTTTTCCTTCGCCTTTTACTTTTTCTTCGGCGGTAGATTTTTTACCCTTAGTGATGTAATACAGACCGAGTACCATGTCCTGTGAAGGCAGGGTGATCGGCGTACCGTTCTGCGGGTTAAGGATGTTATGCGATGACAGCATCAGTAACTGAGCTTCCAATACGGCTGCATTGCTCAAAGGAACGTGAACCGCCATCTGATCTCCATCGAAATCCGCGTTGAAGGCCGTTGTTACCAATGGATGCAATTGTATCGCTTTACCTTCGATCAGTTTAGGCTGGAAGGCCTGGATCGACAAACGGTGAAGCGTAGGGGCCCTGTTAAGCATAACCGGGTGACCTTTCAATATATTCTCCAGGATATCCCAGATAATTGATTCTTTTTTATCTACCAGTTTACGTGCACTCTTCACCGTTTTCACGATACCCCTTTCAATGAGTTTACGGATGATAAACGGTTTGAACAATTCAGCCGCCATATCTTTTGGTAAACCACATTCGTGCATCTTTAATTCAGGACCAACCACGATAACCGAACGACCTGAGTAATCAACACGTTTACCCAAAAGGTTCTGGCGGAAACGGCCTTGTTTACCTTTCAGTACATCACTCAGTGATTTCAGTGCACGTCCACCTTCCGCTTTCACGGCGTTAGACTTACGGCTGTTATCGAACAGTGAATCGATGGCTTCCTGCAACATCCTTTTTTCATTGCGAAGGATCACTTCCGGCGCCTTGATCTCGAGCAACCTTTTTAAACGGTTGTTACGGATGATCACACGACGATAGAGATCGTTCAGATCAGATGAAGCGAAACGGCCGCCATCCAAAGGAACGAGCGGGCGTAATTCCGGTGGAATCACCGGGATGTATTGCATCACCATCCACTCGGGACGGTTCAGAATTCTTGTATTGGCATCACGGAAACTTTCTACTACGCTTAGACGCTTTAGGGCATCTGCTTTACGTTGTTGCGAAGTTTCGTTGGCAGCAGCATTCCGGAGATCGAAGCTCAGCTGATCCAGGTCGAGGCGTTCGAGCATGGCATGAACGGCTTCAGCGCCCATTTTGGCGATGAATTTTTCCGGATCCTCATCGGGCAACATCTGGTTATCTTTTGGCAAAGTATCCAGGATGTCGAGGTATTCTTCTTCTGTTAACAGGTCGCCATAGTTCTGGCCCTTGTCGGCACGGATACCTGATTGTATCACTACAAACCTTTCGTAATACACGATGGTCTCGAGTTTTTTAGAACTCATTCCCAGCAGGTAACCGATCTTGTTAGGAAGTGATTTGAAATACCAGATATGCACTACAGGTACCACCAGTTTGATGTGACCCATTCTTTCGCGACGAACTTTCTTTTCTGTTACTTCAACACCGCAGCGGTCGCAAACGATACCCTTATAACGGATACGCTTATACTTTCCGCAGGCACATTCATAATCCTTCACCGGTCCGAAGATCCTTTCGCAGAACAAACCATCTCTTTCAGGTTTGTAGGTACGATAGTTGATGGTTTCCGGCTTTAAAACTTCACCATAGCTTCTTTCCAGGATACTGTCTGGCGAAGCCAATCCAATGGTGATCTGAGAAAATGTTGGCCTTGGACGGTTTTCTTTTTTGAATGCCATATTATAATTGATAATTAATAATTAATAATTGATAATTACTTCAATTCGTTACGCTTCACTGATTCCAGTTCCCTCTCCTTCAGGAGAGGGGTTGGGGTGAGGCTTTTATTCGAATTTCAGATCCAACCCTAACCCGCGTAATTCATGCACCAATACATTGAATGATTCAGGAATACCCGCTCTTGGAATATTATCACCTTT
>Ga0075163_10003241_pt1 | contig 21886 bp, 19 predicted proteins | sample JI1023141ADNA_FD_71478 | JGI IMG/M metagenome (GOLD analysis project Ga0075163, IMG submission 71478) | Wastewater effluent complex algal communities from Wisconsin, to seasonally profile nutrient transformation and Carbon sequestration -... | ecosystem: Engineered > WWTP > Effluent > Algae... | reverse complement strand
CTGAACCGTTCCGTTTATGCGATAGATATGCCTGGATTTGGCGAATCTGATCCGCCAGCGGGACAATTCGCAGGTGATGCCCGCATCGAGGCCGGTGTGAACGCGCTGGCCGATTTCCTCGATTCCATGCGCATCCGCAGCGTCGACCTGGTGGCCCGGGGTGATGGCGCCGAGATCGCCCAGCGCCTGGCGAAGCTGCGCGGGGCCGGCGTGCGGCGGTTGGTGCTGCTGAGCGAGGCGGAGGCGGGCAGCGCCGACCTGCCGCAGAAGCTGGTGGCCGCGCTGGGTGGGACGCAACCGACATAATCGCGCGGCTCTTTGGCGGCCCCTCCCGGGCTGCGGCTAGACTTGCCCCATGGCTGCAAAGAACCGCCCCGGTCCGAGCATGGACGTGGACCTGGAGGCTACCGACGAACTGCCGGCGCTGGATCTGGCGGAGGCCGGTGAGGCCCAGGTCAATACCGATATCTTCCCCGGCCCGGTCATCCCGGCCGGCATGGCCGAGCTCGCCGACAGCCTGCGCGATGTCGAGCATCGCCTGCAGCGCAAGATCGAGCGCGTCCAGAAACTCGAGACCGAGCTGCAGCTGGCCGGATCGCAGCAGCAGCAGCTGGATATCCGGCTGCGCGAGCAGGGCGAGGTCGCCGCGGCACGCGAAGCCGGCCTGCGAGCCGAGATCAGCGAAGCCTCACGTCAGCATGCCGAGCTTGCCGGCCAGCAGGCGGCCAGCCAGCGTGATCTGGCGGCCGCGCGCGATGAGCTGCAGCAGCAGCGCCTGGCGCTGAATGCCGCCCAGGCGCAGCTCACGCAGCAGAACAGCGAGCGCACGCACCAGGACCATGACCTCACCGAATGGCGTCGGCGCGCCGAGCGTGCCTATGAGGCGCTGACCACCTGGCAGGGATTCCGCGCCGTCAGCGACGCACTGCTGGGCGAGAGCGACGCGGCGCTGCAGTCGGTGGAATCGCGCCATGCCGCGGAGCTCGCGGCCGTCGAGGCCCGCGAGGGCGCGCTGGAGAAGGAACTCTCTGCAGCGCGTGCCGATGCCACGCAGCGCCTGGCCGCGCTGGAGGAATCGCTGCGCCGCGCCGACCAGGCCGCCGAGGTGCAGACCGAGGCGCTGCGCATCGCGATCGAGCGCGCCAACACGCTGGCCGCGCAGGTTGCCGCGCGCGACGCCAGCATGGCCGACCAGCAGCAGCAGCTCGACGCGCTGCGCGTCGTGGAAGAAAAGGCCCGGCAGGGCGCCGCCACCTACGATTCGCAGGTGCAGCAGATTGCCACGCTGCAGGCCAGCCTTGCCGACGCCGAAGCCAGGGTCCGCGACCTGCAGCAGCAGCTGCGCCAGGCCACCGACCGCGTGGACCGGCTGGAATCCGAGGCGCATGCCAGCGCCGCGCTGCTGGGCAACCTGCAGCAGAACATGGAGCGCCTGGGGCGCGATGACACCGGCGCGCGGCCGGTGCTGAAGGAAGCGCCGCTCGAGAACATCGTGCGCGTGCTGATCCGCCAGGAAGGCGGCGCCGAGGTGATGTATCCCATCGGCCGGCACACCACCGTGGGCCGCACGCCCGAGAACGACATCCAGATCGATACCACGTACATCAGCCGGCACCATGCCGTGCTGCTATCGAGCGCCGATGCCTGTATCGTGGAGGATCTCAACAGCACCAACGGCGTGCTGGTGAATGGCCGGCGTGTCGGCCGCCAGGTCCTGCACGATGGCGACACGGTGACGATAGGCAAGACGGAGTTCAGGTACCAGCAGCGTTCATGAGCGAAGCCTATGTCGAGCGCATCCTCAAGGCGCGGGTCTACGATGTAGCGATCGAGTCGCCGCTCGATCCGCTGCCCAAGCTGTCCGCGCGCACCGGCTGCGAGGTGCTGCTCAAGCGCGAGGACCTGCAGCCGGTCCACTCCTTCAAGCTGCGCGGCGCCTACAACAAGATCGTCAACCTGTCCGAGACCGCCGCCCGCCGCGGCGTGATCTGCGCCTCCGCGGGCAACCATGCGCAGGGCGTGGCGCTGGCCGCCAAGCGCCGCGGCATCCCTGCCGTGATCGTGATGCCCGTGACCACGCCGCCCATCAAGGTGCAGGCCGTGGCCGACCTCGGCGGCGAAGTGGTGCTGCACGGCGATGTGTACGACGCGGCCTACGAGCATGCGCTGAAGATCGCCGCCGAACGCCAGCTGGTGTTCGTGCATCCGTTCGACGATCCGGACGTGATCGCCGGCCAGGGCACCATCGGCATGGAGCTGCTGCGGCAGTCCCCCGGCGACATCGACGCGGTGTTCATCGCGGTGGGCGGTGGCGGGCTCATCGGTGGCGTTGCCGCCTACATCAAATACCTCTCGCCGCGCACGAAGATCATCGGCGTCGAGCCCGAAGACGCCGCCGCCATGCACGAGTCGCTGCGCCAGGGCCGGCGCGTCACGCTCGATCACGTGGGCATCTTCGCCGACGGCGTGGCGGTGAAGCGGGTGGGCGAGGAAACCTTCGCGCTGGCGCGCAAGTACGTGGACGAGATCGTGCTCGTTACCACCGACGAGATCTGCGCCGCCATCCAGGACACCTTCGAGGACACGCGCGCGGTGCCCGAGCCCTCGGGCGCGCTGGGCATCGCGGGCCTGAAGAAATACGTGGCGCGCGAGGGCTGGAAGGGCAAGCGACTGATCGCGATCAACTGCGGATCGAACCTGAACTTCGATCGCCTGCGCTACATCGTGGAGCGCGCGGAGATCGGCGCGGGCCGCGAGGCGCTGCTGGCGGTGGAGATTCCCGAGGAGCGCGGCAGCTTCCTCGCGTTCTGCCGCGCGCTGGGCGCGCGCAACATCACCGAATTCAATTACCGCGAGCAGCAGGGGCGCGAGCGGGCGCAGATCTTCGTGGGGCTGAACCTCACCCGCGGCGCCCCCGAGCGCGCCGAGCTCGTGCAGGTGCTCGCCGCCGCCGGCTACGGCGTCGTCGACATGACCGACAACGAAATGGCCAAGCTGCATGTGCGCCACATGATCGGCGGCCACGCCGGACGCCCCGACGGGGGGCTCGCCAACGAGTGCCTGTTCCGGTTCGAGTTCCCCGAGCGCCCCGGCGCGCTGCTGCGCTTCCTGGAGGCGGTGGGATCGCGCTGGAACATCAGCCTGTTCCACTACCGCAACCACGGCTCGGACTATGGCCGGGTGCTGGCCGGCATCCAGGTGCCGGCGGCCGAGCGCGCCGAATTGCAACTGCATCTGAACGAACTGCACTACCCCTTTGTCGAAGAGACCGGTAACCCCGCTTATCGGATCTTCCTTGGCCGCTGACCGCCCCCCGACTCCCACACCGCCCGCCCGCACCCCCGTAGACCATGTCATGCGGGCCGGTCGCCGCATTGGCATCGCCATTGCCGGCGGCCTGGTGGTGGCGGTGGGCGTGGTGCTGGCCATGCCGTTGATTCCGGGCCCTGGCCTGCTTCTCATCGCCCTGGGGCTGGGCATCCTCAGCCTGGAGTTCGAGCGCCCGAGGGTGTGGCTGGCGGCCCTGAAGAGCCGCTTCCGCGAGCTCGCCAACCGGGTGCGCCACAAGCCGTCCGACGGCGACGGGAAATAGCCCCGGCGACTGCTGCGGCAGCTGATTTCGGCGGTGGCATACTGGGAGTCCATGAGGATTCCGCTGCTCATCGCCCTGCCGCTGCTGCCGGTGCTGCTCACCGGTTGCCTGCGCGCGCGAGTGGATGAATCGCGCGAGCTGGCCACCGCCATCACCTCCACCGAATCGGTCGTGGTGCTCGCCAAGCCGCAGATCGAGGGCGCTGCCGCGGAGTCGGAATTCCTGGATTGCGTGGGCAACCGCATCAGCGGTCGCAGTGGTTCGATCGCCGTGCACCCGAACGAATCCTTCACCGACAAGCTGTTTCCCTGGTTCGAGCCTGGCACCGTGCCGACGCGGCCGGAGCAGGTGGCCGCGGTGCTGGCGCAGCCCGGCGTCAGCGAACAGGTGGCCGCCACGGGCGTGCGCTACGTGATCTGGCTCGATGGCGGCACGCGCCGCACCGACAGCGGCGGGAGCCTGGCCTGTGGTGTTGCGCCCGGCGCGGCCGGTTGCATCGGCTTCGGCTGGTGGGAGAAGGAATCCCAGTACGAGGCGACGATCTGGGACCTCAAGCAGTCCAAGTCCGTGGGCTCCGTGGGCACCAGTGTCAGCGGCACGTCGGCCGTGGTGGGCGCCATCGTGCCGCTGCCATTCATCGCGCGCGTGGAAGGCACGGCCTGCAATCGCCTGGGCGATCAGCTACGCAATTTCCTGGCCGGCGCGCCGGCGGGTTCGCCGTGAAGGCTCGCGCGCTGCTGCTGGCCGGTGTGCTGGTGCTCGGGGGCTGTGCCACCTCGGGCGGAGTGGGCGTGCCCGGCGCGCCGTCGCCGGCGCCGTCCTCGCCTTCGCTGCCTTCCGAGGGTTCCCCGTCCACATCCACCTCCGGTTCCACGGCGAAGTCCTCGTCGCGCGGCGATGGATCGGCCTCGAGCACGGGCAGCAGCGATGCGGGCAGCTCCGCCGCTGGCGGAACTCCCGAGGCAAGCAAGGCCCCGGGCAGCGCGCGCGGCGATGGCAGCGCCGAAACCGAAGCGCCCGCGCAGACACCGGCGGAACGCCGTGCGCAGATCGACGGCAAGCTCGATGCAACGCTGGGCGGATTCGACGAGCAGTTGCGCAAGGAACAGCAGCGCAGCGCCGAGGAGCGCGACCGGCGCACGGCCGATCGTGCGGGCGGCGCGGCGGGCGGCTCCGGCGCCAGCGGCGGTGACGCGGGTGGTGCGGGTCGCGAAAGCGGCGCCGGCCGCGATCGCTCCGGCGACCTGAAATCAGAGGGTCTGCCGGGCAGCGCGTCGGGCACGGCATCCGGCACCGGCGCCAACACCGGCGGCGCGATGCCCGCCGGCGGCGGGGGTGCCGCGGGCTCGAACGCCATTCCCTCCGGCGAGGACGATGACATCGTCGCGCGCCGGCTGCGCAAGGCGGCGGAAGCCGAGACGGATCCGGAGCTGAAGGAAAAGCTCTGGAAGGAATACCGCGAGTACAAAGAGAACACGCGTGGAGGCAAGTAGATGATGCGCGCAGGTCTGCTGCTGCTCGCTGCGGTGCTGTCCGGCTGCGTCGTGCAGGAAACCCGACCCCTGCCGAAGGTGGAAGCCACGCAGGCCGTGCGCGAGATTCCGGCCGAAGAGCGGCTCGATGTGGTGGTGCACAGCTTCGATCCGGGAATCCCCGACGCGCTGGCCGCCGACGAGGATGCGCTTGCGAAGAAGCGCATCTACCCGGACCTGCGCCGCGCCGAGGCGCGCTATTTCCCGGTCGTGCTGCGCAATACGCTGGAAAGCAGCGCGCAGTGGGGCGCCGTGCGCGTGGCGCCCGACAGCGTGCAGTTCGTCGACCTGGCGGTCAGCGGCACCATCATCGAGTCCACCGGCAAGCGCCTGGTGCTGCAGATCACCGCGCGCGATGCGGCCGGGCGCGTGTGGCTGGACGGCAAGCGCTACGAGGGCGATGCCGACATCGGCAGCTACAAGACCGACGCCGCGCTCAAGGCGCGCGATCCCTTCCAGAACGTGTATTCGGCCATCGCCAACGACCTGCTGCAGGCGCGCGGCCGGCTGGCGGCCGCGGATCTGCGCGAGCTGCGGCAGGTGAGCGAGCTGCAGTTCGCGCAGGACATCGCGCCCGATGCACTGGCGGGTTACCTGCGCAGCGATGGGGTGAAGAAATCCCCGCTGACGCGCGTGGCGCGCCTGCCCGCGCAGGATGATCCGGTGGCGCAGCGCGTGCAGCGCATCCGCGAGCGCGACACCGCGGTGGTCGACACGCTCGACGGCTACTACGCCGGCTTCGCCGAGCAGATGCAGCAGTCGTATGGGGATTTCCGCCGCACCTCGTACGACGAGATCGACAAGGAAGAGCGCGCGCGGTCCAGCGCGCGGGCGCGGACCATCCTCGGCGCGGCGGCGGTGGCGGCCAGCATCTTCGTGCCCAGCAGCTGCAGCAGCAATGCCACCTGCAACCTGGAGAGCGCGGCGCGCTATGGCGCCGCGGCCGGCGGCGTCGCCTCGTTCCTTTCCGGTCTCAAGAAGTACGCCGACGCCAAGACCCACGCGCAGGCTTTCGGCGAGCTCGCGCGCTCGTTCCAGTCCGAGGTCTACACGCAGGTGGTGGACGTGGAGGGCCGGAGCCTGAAGCTCACGGGCTCCGCCGAAGAGCAGTACCGCGAGTGGCGCCGGCTGCTGCGCGAATACCAGGCGCCGGATGCGGCCGTGGTCCCGGATCCCTGACCGCAGCGCCGATGGCCGTTGATGACACACCTGGAATCCGGCAAGCGACTCGCGGACCGTTACCTGTTGCAGCAGCGGCTGGGTGATGGCGGACATGCCGAGGTCTGGGCGGCGCTCGATACCCGCGATGGGCGCCAGGTCGCGCTGAAGTTCCTGCACGGGGCGAGCTGCCCGACCGAAGACTGCTGGCATGTGCTGCAGCATGAGGCGGCGATGTCGCAGCGACTGGAGCATCCCGGCGTGCTGCGCGTGGAATCCCCGGAGCGTGACGGCGATCTGGTGTTCCTGCCGATGGAGCGTGCCGCGGGTGGCGATGTACGCGCGCTGCGCGGCGCGCCGTGGCGCCAGGTGCTGCCGGTGCTGCTGCAGGTGGCCCACATCCTCGAACATGCGCATTCGCGCGGCGTGGTGCACCGTGACATCAAGCCCGGCAATGTGCTGTTCGGCGCCGACGGCGCGGTGCTCGTCACCGACTTCGGCACGGCGGCGCGCACCGGCTCCACGCTGGCGCTGGCCGATGGTTCGCCGTTCTCTGCCAGTCCCCAGCAGCTGGCTGGCCAGGCGGCGACCACCTCCGACGATGTGTACGGGCTGGGCGCGCTGGCGTACGAACTGCTGTCGCGCTATCCGCCGTACTACCCGGAATTCGATGTGGCCCGCGCGCAGCACGAGATGCCGGCGCCGCTGGCCGCCGCGCATCCGGCGCCACCGCAGCTGCTGGCCTTCGTCATGGCGATGCTCGAGCGCGAACCGCAGCGTCGACCGGATCTGCGCGAAGTCATCGATTTCTTCACGCAATGCCTGCATGCGCAATCCGGGCTGCGTGACTCGGGCGCGGCCGTCGTGGTTCCGGAAATACAGCCCCAGGCCGAGCCACTCGCCGAGGCGCCACGAACCGCCCGCGGCATGCGGCTTGTCGCGGTGGGGCTGATTGCCGCGGCGGTGGCGGCGGTGCTGCTGTTCATGCTGATGCCGGAGCCCACTGCTCCGGAAGAGATCATCGCGCCAGCGCCCGCGGCGTCCGCCCCGCAGGCTTCGCCGCCCGAAGCGAAGGCGCCGCCCGCGCCAGAGAACGTTGCTCGCCCGACCGTCGAACAGGAACTGGCCGCAGGCGCCGCGGCGATGGCGGCCAGCCAGCCGGCAGTCGCGCGCGCGGCGTTTGACCGCGCACTGCTGCTTGATCCGGAAAATGCCGCCGCGCGGGCCGGCATCGCTGCCGCCGCGAAGCTCTCGCAGTTGCTGGATGTCTATTCCGCCGGCATGCGCGCAGAGACCGCCGGCGACATCAGCGCCGCGAAAACCCGCTATGCGGCGGCGCTCGGGTTGCAGCGTGATTTCGCGCCGGCGCAGGCGGGGATGGCGCGTGTGCTCGCGGTCGATCGCGCGCGGGCTTTCGAGTCCGCGCTGGCGCAGGGTGCATCCGCGCTGGCGGTCGGGCGCGTCGATGCCGCCGAGGCGCAGTACCAGAAGGCCGCGGCGCTGGGCGGGGTGGATGCGCGCGTGAAGGAAGGGCAGGAGCGCATCGCCGAGATCCGCCGCAGCGAGCGCAACGCGCGCGACATGGCGCGCGGCGCGGAACTGGAGAGCCTCGAGAAGTGGAGCGAGGCGCTGGAGCACTACCGTGAAGTGGTGGCGCGCGACGACAACCTGCGCTTTGCCGCCGATGGACTGGCGCGCAGCCTGCGCCGCGCGGAGCTTGATCGCGAGCTGCAGGATTACCTGGATCGACCCGGGCGACTGATCGCCCCGGCCGTGCGCGCCGCGGCGCAGCGGGCGCTGGCGCGCGGCGAAGCCACCACCGCGCCGGCGGCAAGGCTGGGTGGGCAGCTGCGGGACCTGCGGGCGCGCCTCGAACAGCTTGCCGTGAAGGCGCGCGTGCAGATTTCCTCCGACAACAGCACCACGGTGTCCGTGGCGACGGTCGGTGACCTGGGCGTGTTCACGCAGCGCGACGTGGAGCTTCCGCCCGGCGAGTACGCCATCATCGGGCGGCGCGAGGGCTATCGTGATGTGCGGCGCGAACTGAACATCACGCCGGGCCAGCGGCAGGCATCGGTCACGGTACAGTGCACCGAGAGAATATGATGCTCTCGATCAAGGAACCGCTGGGCACGCGACAGGCGCAGGCGCCGCTGCGCATCGGCGGCGCGCCGGCCGAGTTGGTCGTGCCGGGCGTTGCCGAGCCGGCGGCATCCATCGACACCGAGGGCGCGCAGTGGTGGTTGAAACCCCTGCAGCAGGTCGTGCGCGTGAACGGCGTGCTGCTGCGCGAGCCCGTGGTGCTCGCCGATGGCGATGTGCTGCAGGTGGGCGAGGCGCAGCTGGTGTTTGCGGCGACCGGTCCGGCTCTGAACGTCACGCACCTGGCTGGCAATGCGACGGTGGCGCCGCTGCAGCAGGAAGTGTTGCCGGGTGAGGCAGTGTCGGCGGGCGCGGCGGAGATCCATGCCGTCGAGGCGGTGGCCGATCGTTCCGCGGCCGTGGTTCACGCGCCGCGTCGGCACAGCCGCCTCTGGTGGATCGCCGCACCACTGGGAGCCGTGCTGCTGGCGGGCCTGCTGATGCTGTTCCGGCTCGTCACGGTGCCCGTGGACATATCGCCCGCATCGGCATCCGTGGAAGTGCCGGGCTGGTTCAACTGGAAATCCGGTGAACGACTTTTCCTGATGCCCGGCTCCCACAGCGTGCATGCCTCGGCCTCCGGCTACCGCGCTGCCGAGGTGATGGTGGATGCCGAAGCGCTCGCCGGCACTGGCACGCCACTGCGAATCGCGCTCGACCTGCTGCCGGGGGACGTGGTGGTGGATACAGGCGGTGTCGCAGGCGAGCTGCTGCTCGACGGCAAATCGCTCGGCACCGTGCCGGGCGTGATTTCCATTCCGGCCGGCACGCACCAGGTCACGCTGCGCGCGCCGCGGCATGTGGACCATGTGGCGAGCCTGAAGGTCGAGGGCGCGGGTCGCAGGCAGTCGCTGCAGGTGAAGCTGCTGCCTTCCTTCGGCTGGCTTGCGCTCGACACATCGCCCGCCGGCGCCGTGGTGCGCGTGGATGACCAGGAGCAGGGGCATGCGCCACTGCGGCTCGAACTGGATGCGGGACTGCGTCGCCTCACGATCACCGCGCCTGGCCGGCGCAGCTGGGTCAGCCAGGTCGCCATCCAGTCCGGTCAGACGCTGGACCTGGGCGTCGTCGACCTGGCCGTGCCGGCGCCCGTCATGGCGGCCGCGCGCGTCGCCGAGAGTGCCGCGGCGGAACCTGCCGCATCCGCGCCACCCGCGGCGCCTGCGCCACCGCCACAACCTGCCGCGCGGCTGCAGGGTTCGCTGGTGGGTGCGCTGGTGCTGATGCCAGCCGGCACTTTCATCGCCGGCAGTGATCGACGTGAGCAGGGGCGCCGATCCAACGAGGTGCAGCGCAAGGTCACGCTCACGCGCGCGTTCTACCTGGCGGAGAAGGAAGTCACCAACGCGCAGTTCCGCGTCTTCCGCGCGCAGCACGCCTCGGGTCTTGCCATGGAGAAGTCGCTCGATCTCGACCAGCAGGCCGTGAGCGGCGTGAGCTGGACCGATGCGGTGGAGTTCTGCAACTGGCTGTCACTGCGCGAAGGATTGCCCGTGGCCTATGAAAGACGCGAGGGACGCTGGCAGCTGGTGCAGCCGCGCAATCACGGCTACCGCCTGCCCACCGAAGCGGAGTGGGAATACGCCGCGCGGCGGATCGATGGCCAGCGCTGGCGACGACTTGCCTGGGGTGACGAACTGCCGCCGCCCGCCGGGGCCGACAACCTGGGCGGCCAGGAATCGCTGCCGCAGCGACCCGGGCCCGAGCAGCGCCTGGCAGCGGCCCTGCCCGAATACCGCGACGAACACGCGGTGGTCGCGCCGGTCGGCAGTTACGCGCGCGCCGCGTCGGGCCTGTACGACATGGGCGGCAATGTTTCCGAGTGGACGCATGATGTGTACACCTCGCTGCCAGAGGTGGCGCCAGTGACCGATCCCGAGGGCCCCGCGACCGACGGCCCGCATGTGGTGCGCGGCGCCAACTGGCGCACCGCGTCCATCGCGGAACTGCGGCTCGCGTGGCGCGATCGCGCGGCGGGTGCGTCGCAGACCCTGGGTTTCCGTGTGGCCCGAAGCGTGGAGAGCACACCGTGAAAAAGATACGCCGATCGCTGCTGTGGATGATGGCGCTGGCGCTGCCGGCGTCGCTGCTGCTGTTGCTGCCGCTGGGCGCGCAGGAGAAGGCCGCGGCGCCACCCGAGCCCGAGCCGGTGAAGGCGGAGGAATTGCCTGCGGATGAGCGCGTGTCCGCGGACAACAATCTCAGCTTCCCCGTGGACATCTGATGCTGGGACTCGAGCCGCTTGCCGGGGAAATTAGCCGCGCGCGCGACGGGCAAGTCCTGCCCGTAGCGGAAGCGGCAGACGCGGATCGCGCGGCCTGGGTGGCGGTGGGCCTGGAGCACGATGCGGCGGCCATGGGCGCGATGCTGCGGGAACTGCGCGGGCAGGGCTATGCCGTGCAGGGATTCGTCGATCGCACGACGGCGCTGGCGGCCGCGCACCAGCTCAAAGGCGCGCACCTGTCCGTTGATCTCGCGCACACGCAAACGCTGCTGGCCGTCGTCGTCAGCGAAGGCGCCGCGGTGCAGCTGCAGCGCACCGTGCGCCTGCCGGGCGGCGCCTCGCGGCTGGTCGATGCGTGGCTTGCACTGGCTGCCCGCACGCTGGTGCAGCAGACGCGCTTCGATCCGCTGCATGACCGGCGCTGCGAGCAGGAGCTGCGCGCGGCGCTGCCGGCCCTTGCGCAAGAGGCGGCACGCAGTGGCCAGGCCGACTACCGGGTGCACAGCGCGGGGCGCGAGCTGACGCTGACGCTCACCCGCGACCAGTTCGAGGCAGCGGCCGCGCCGCACCTGGAACCCGTGGCCGCGGCGCTGCAGGCGCTGGTGGCCGGCTTGCCGGAATGCGGCCTGCTCGTGGACGAGCGCTTCGCCGCGCTGCCCGGCGTGGCCGCACTGCTCGAGTCCGCGCATGTGGCGCAGGTGCGCGCGGTGCGCGCGGGCGACGCGGCCTGTGCCGCGAGCCTGCTGCCGGCGACCGCGCCACAGCCGTCCGGTGGCGTGCAGTACCTGACGCGCCTCGAGCTGCGCGGCGAAGCGCTGCCCGAGCCCCTGCCGCTGCTGGCCGGCGGTGGCGAGGAACGCCGGCCGATGGCCACGCATGTGGTGTATCGCGGCCGCGCCATTGCCATCGACGGCGCGGGCCTGGTGATCGGCAGGGATCCGGGCGAGGCGGCTGCGGTGCTCGCGCTGCCGGATGGCGTGGCGGGACTGTCGCGCCGCCACTGCACGCTGCGGCGCGAGCGGGGCCGCACGCAGATCGTGGATCACTCGCAGTTCGGCAGCTTCCTCGACGGTGCGCGGGTCCGGGGCCGGGCCTTCCTGGCGGCCGGCAGCACGCTGCGGCTGGGAACGCCCGGCGTGGAGCTGCCGCTGGTCAGGCTGCAGGAAGCGACGGACTGACCATGCGCCGCCGCCGCGTCGAAGTCTTCAGCCTCTCGTTCCTCGACTGCATCTGCTGCGGATTCGGCGCCGTGGTGCTGTTCTACACGATCATCGCGGGGCAGGCCGGCATCAAGCGCATCGACCGCAGCGACCAGTTGCAGGCCGAGGTCAACCGGCTGGAGGAAGAGGTGCTGGTCGGCACGCGCAATCTCGTCGTGCTGCGCAACACGCTGCAGAAAACCGAGTCGCAGAGCCTGCAGGCCGCGGCGCGCGCGCAGGCGCTGCTCGATGAGGTTTCGGCCTCGCGCACCGAGGCGCTGCGCGTGGGCGCCACCAGCATGGCGCAGCGCGACAACATCAACCGGCTGAAGGCCGACCTGAAGCAGCTGGAAGAGGGGACGCGTCGCCTGCAGGCCGGCGCCGCCCAGGTGGCGCCGGCGGGCGAGCGGGTCCGCGCCTTCCGCGGCACCGGCGCCCGCCGCTACCTCACCGGCATCAACGTGAAGGGCAAGCGCGTGCTGGTGCTGATGGACCGCTCGGCCAGCATGATGGATGAAGACCTGGTCAACATCATCAAGCTGCGCAACCAGCCGGTGGCCGCGCGCCGCACCGCGCCGAAATGGCGCCAGGCGATGGACATCGCCGACTGGCTGTCGACGCAGATGCCTGCCGGCAGCCAGTTCCAGATGTATGCCTTCAACACCGAGGCGCAGTCGTTGCTCGCCGATCGCGACGGCAAGTGGCAGGACTCCGCCGATCCCAAGCTGCTGGCCGAGGCCATCGACCGCCTGCGCGGGCTGACGCCGGAAGGCGGCACCAGCCTCATCAACGCCTATGCCGTGATCCGCACGCTGTCGCCGCTGCCGGACCAGGTGGTGCTGGTCACCGACGGCCTGCCCACGCAGGGCAAGGACCGGCCGCTGCGCCGGTTCGTGAACGTGGCGCAGCGCGCGCGACTGTTCGAGGAGGCGCAGAAGAGCCTGCCCACGAACGTGCCCGTGGATGTGATCCTGCTGCCGATGCAGGGCGACCTGCCGGCCCCGCACATGTTCTGGACGATGGCGCGCGTGACCGGCGGCAATTTCATGATGCCCGCGGCGGACTGGCCATGAAACTCAACCGGCGCGAAACCGAGGTCTTCAGTCTCTCGTTCATGGACTGCATCTGCTGTGGCTTCGGCGCGATCATCCTGCTGCTGGTGCTCACCGACGTGGACCAGCCGGTGGTCATCGAGCGCGCGCGCGATTCGATGAATGGCCAGTTGCTGCGCCTGCAGCAGGAGCTGTTCGTGATCCGCGGCGACACCGATCAGCTCAACCGCGAGCTGCAGGGCCGCATCACGCAGCTGCGCGCCGAGCGCGCGCGCCTGGCGCGGCTGCAGGGGGACCTTACCGACGTGAAGGGTGAGTTCGCGGCCAGCCGCAGCGACGCTGCGGTCGCCAACATCGTCGAGAACCAGCTGGTGTCGGCCTACCAGGAGCTCACCGCGGAGATGGAACGCCTGCTGCGCCAGCCGCAGAGGCGCGCGCCGGTGGCGGCCGTCGGCGGCATTCCGGTGGACAGCGAGTACGTGGTGTTCGTCATCGACACCTCCAACAGCATGGTCAGCCTGCACTGGGAGGCGGCGCTCGACATCATGCGCGAGACGCTCGACATCTACCCGCAGGTGAAGGGCCTGCAGGTGATGAACGACCAGGGCCGGTACATGTTCGAGGGCACGACGGGCCGCTGGCTCACCGACGGGCAGCAGACCCGCGACCGCATCCGCAACAACCTGCCGAACTGGCATCCCTACAGCGAGTCCAATCCCGTGCCCGGCATCGAGCAGGCGCTGCGCCAGCATCGCGTGGCCGGCCAGAAGATGAGCATCTATGTCATCGGCGACGAATTCGCGGGCGAATCCATCCAGGCCGCCATCGATGCCATCGGCAGGCTCAACGCCGCTGATGGCAAGCGGCCGCGGGCGCGCATCCATGCCGTCGGTTTTCCGGAAGGGGCGGGCATGCCCGCGTTTACAAACATCCGCTTTGCTGCTTTGATGCGGGCAGTCTCGGCCCGCAATGACGGCACCTTCGTCGGGCTGACCAACGAGAAGCCGTGCAGGAATTTCGTCGAAGTGCTCGGGGTGCGCCAATGCATCCGCTGAAGTCGCCGCTGGCCTTGCTGGCGCCGCTGGCGATGCTGCTGGCAGCCTGCAACAGCGTGCGCGTCGCCCCCGAGGGCCAGCTGCCGAAGGCGCTGGTGCAGCCCATGAAGGCGCACGTGGGCCTGGTGCTCGACGATGAACTGCGCGCCTTCAAGCACGAGGAAACCCGCTCGTCCGCCGAATGGGCCGTCGACCTCGGTCCCGGCCACGAGCAGCTGCTGAAGGCCGTGTTCGGCGCCTCGTTCTCCACGGTCGAGGTGTTCCGCAACTTCGACGAAGCGCGTGCGGCCACCGGCCTGCAGGGGGTTTTCTCGCCGCGCATCGAGCAGTATTCCTTCGCCACCGCGCGCGAGACCGGCGGCACCTACTGGGCCGTGACCATCCGTTACCGCATCGGTGTGTTCACGCCGCAGGGGGAGCCGGCCGATTCGCTGACGCTGACCGGGTACGGCAGTGCCGGTGATGCCGGGCGCGCAGCGCCATCGCTGGTCAATGCCACGCGCGCCGCGATGCGTGATGCTGCCGCCAAGCTGCTGGTGCAGATGCCGCGCCAGCCGGTGGCCCAGAAGCTGGTGGCCGGGGAAATCCTGCGCGCCGGGGAGTCCACCGTGATGGTGGATCCGATCGAGACGGTGCCGATCGAAGCCGTCGCCACGCCGCCCGCGGGCTGAAGGCTACTTTTGGCGATTATCCCTTTTACACACCCATTCGATAGGCGTCCTATGCTTTCCCATGAGCACTGCAATGAACGCCCCTTACTTCCACGACGACGAAAAGGCCCGGGAATATCTGGAGTCGGTCCGCTGGCCTAACGGTCCGGTCTGCCCCCATTGCGGCTGCATTGGCGGCTGGGCGATTGAGACCAAGGCCGTGACCCGCAAGAACGGCCGCGTTCAGCCCGCCCGTAAGGGCCTGTATCGCTGCTCCGAGAACGCCTGCCGGGAACAGTTCTCCGTGACCGTAGGCACGGTGTTCGAAAGCAGCAAGATTCCCCTGTCCAATTGGCTGCTTGCTGCCTACTTGCTCTGCTCAAGCAAGAAGGGTATTTCGGCCCACCAGCTGCACCGGACCCTTGGCGTCACCTACAAGACGGCCTGGTTCCTTGCCCACCGTATCCGCCACGCCATGAGCGATCAGGGCGGCGGCCTCATGGGTTCAGGTGGCGGCGTTGTGGAAGCCGATGAGACCTACATTGGCCGCAAGCCCGGTCGGAAGATGACTCGTGGCGCAGGCCACAAGCACATGGTTTTTGCGCTAGTGGAGCGCGGCGGCAATGTCCGCAGCAAGCACATCACGGGCAAGTAATTCGACAACATCAAGAAGACTCTGACCCAGAACGTCAGCCCTGACGCCCACCTGATGGCCGACGAAGTCCGGATGTACGTCAACCTGGGCAAGCCCTTCGCCAGGCAGCAGACGGTCAATCACTCGGTCAAGGAATACGCCCGCAAGGGCACCGGCAAGGCTAAGAAGGTCTCAACCAACACCATTGAAGGCGTGTTCTCGGTCTTCAAGCGCGGAATGATCGGCACCTACCAGCACTGCGGAGAGTGGCACCTACAACGGTATCTGGTCGAGTTCGACTGGCGCTATAACCACCGGGCCGCGCTGGAGATCTTGGACAAGACAAGATTCGACCATGCCCTCCAAGCGATTGAGGGCAAACGGCTGACGTACAGAACAGTTAGTTAGACAACTCCTTGCCACCCGCTGATTCCGCATCAAACGGCAATGGCTTGGTATCCCCGTATCGAGGATGGACGACATTAACGTTCTCCTTGAACTGCTGTGGGGTCTTCGAAAGCTTCATGATTGAAACTATAGAAGCCAAATGCTCGCGCAGCTTTGGATGGCCGATATCTTGTGTCAGCCATTGATGCAGTTTTGCCTTCCGCTCGGCCTTGGAAGCGGCTTTCTTCAGCTCAGGGAGTAGATCGGGAGCAAGCCGCGAGTAGACGACTTCGTTCGTAACTTGACCGAAGAAGCCCGGTCGCCATGACTTATTGCCTACCGGCGGGTAAGGAAGATCATAGAGCCGAAATAGCTGTTCGTAGTATTCCGCGGGAAAAGTCTTCAGGTATGGTTGAAGCTCTTTTGCCACAAACGCCTCAAGTATCTTGGCGAGCGCGTCTTTAGCGCGATCACGCTGATACCCCGTAGCTTCATCGACAAGCGCTACGATCCCAACATGCGCCAATCCGCGCATGATCATTTCTGCTTTCTGCGCGACTCGCAGGTGCGGAAGGTTCTTGCCTAGAGCCCCCGCCTCTCGGGCCTTGAGCCAGACGTCGCAGATCTGTGGAAGCGCCGTTGCAGATACACCGTATGCGAGGCCGCCACCCTGGCTGTGTCGGTATGGATTTGGCGCAGACATCAGCACCAGTAAGTCATTGGGGATAAAGGATTTAAGCGCCGGAACGTTCAAATAGAACGGCACTACAGCAGCAGCAGAATCCTCCCCGTCAGCTTGGGCCTTCCAGCTTCCGCCACCAAAGGAGCGCCCCAGCGCTCGGCCAACGCCTCGCTGAGACAAGACACGGGTCCCGTCCGGAAGAACAGCGCAGGCGATCTCCATCTCGCCAAGCTTCAAGTTTCCCGTGTGCGTGGCCTTGGGGATTGAGGCCATTTCCTTCCGGGCCTCCACTCCCTTTAGTGCAATTGCTTTTCGCGCCTCAGGCGACAGCTTGGCCGCACGCGCAGCACCGCCTTTGGCGCGCCCTTGGACCGGCAGATCGTCGTTCATGATTTTTCCTTGCAATACCAACAATGCAAGTATGAGACTTGCTTAAGGCTAAAAGCAAGGAACCTACATGATCAGGAGGGTCTAGAGCCTTGGTGGCAATGCCTGCCGCCGCCAGGGCTCGGCGCACAAAAGACAAGGCCCTGTAACCGGGATGCTCTTGGCGGAGTTCCGATTACAGGGCCGTGGCGGGCGATGTGGGGCGGGTAAGGGTTACTACAGGGCCGGCCTTCTATCTAAGTCCTCCGGGATCGTCCCCCGGCCGCTCCATGACTATATTCAAGTCAGAATGAAAAACGGGCTCAATTACTTGAGCCCGCGAGAATAGGAAAAAAGCGGCCTTACAGACCAGTCTTGCTCATTTTTCGCATGGTTTTCTCGCTCTCCGTTGGGCCAGTGATCTTAGATTGGGGCTGAATCTACAGAATGTCAATGACAGTAATATGTAACCCGTTGATTCGGCTCACAAAGCTCTTGAGACGCCCTTCGGCCTACTCCGTTCCCTAGCCGACTCCGCATCCATTCTAGCCTTCCACTCCACCGATAGTTTCCGTAATTCCTCATAGATCGCAGCGTCGCCCGTCTCAAGGCCGTGAGGAAGTTGTTTCTCCAGTGAGATCCAGCGCTCAATTATTGCCTTGAACCCGAAATAGGCATTTACCGTGCGCGGGCCTTCAATATGGTAGGCGTAATTCTTGTCGATTAATCCGCAGTTTACTGCCGCGGCAAATTCTTCGAAATCATTTAAGTACTCTCGAACCACAATTTCCCCTTTCTTAGGGGGCGGTTCGGTATCAGCAATGATGGCCTGAGCGTTCGCATCTGTCAGAGCGCTGCTTGCTTTGGGGGTCGGTATGCCCAACCTTTGCAACAGCACGTAGAGAGCCTCAACCTTATTGCCGCTCGGTAGATCGTGGAAATGCTCGTGGTAGGTAAGGCGCTTATTCAGCACCGAGCTATGCCGGAGAGAAGCCCACAGAAGAAGAAGCGTACAAAACCCCAAGGCGGAAAATGTGACCTCAGCGATTCGTAGAGAAACGTTCCTGTCCAACTCTGCGGCTGGAACCGCATTCCAATAGGACACCGAGATAACCACGATTATCACTGCCAAGGAAACCGCAATGGCTTCGATGACCTTGGGAGCAATAAGCGCGCTCAAGAAGTTTTTGAATTTTTCCATTATTCCTCCCCGGCGAATTGTGCGGTTTTTTTGTGTTGGCTTACAAATCGATTCCCGCACATAGAAGATCAACCGGAAGGCTATCGCTACTTCTTAGGCTCCGGCGGCGTCTCCAGCAGACTTTGCACCACGTCCTTAAAGGGTGGAAGGACCCTAATTTTCCTGACACCGAGGTTAAGTATGTGGACTTCCCCCGGTATCGATGACAGCTCCGGGCTAGGGCATGGGGGCGGCTTTTCTGGTGCCCAGGGAGGCGGGGCGGGCTTTCTTCTTGGCTTTGGGCATATCTCAATAATACGAACCTTTCTCTTAGAAAGGTTCCCCATATAAACCCCGTCTTGCCCACCCCCGGCATGGGCAAGACCACGCGGATACATGTACGCATAAACCGTCTGTTTATGCCATCAAGAATTCCTGCGGATACCGGCCTGTCCCGCCATACACGAGGGTGTGTCAAAGGGATAATCGCCCTACTTCTCCTTCGGGCGGCGCACGAAGACGCGCTCGACGAACTCCACATCGCTGACCGCCACGGGATTCGCCTCGACCAGGCCGGGGCGCCAGAGCCCCCGCTTCAGCGCGGCGATCACGGCTCGCTCGGCGGCCTCGCGCTCCGGCGCCGTGTTCATGACAATGGCCTCGCGGATCTCGCCCGTGGGCTGCACGGCCATGCGCAGCCGCACTTCCTGTTCCTCGTGCGTGTCGGCGCTGTATCCACGCCGCGAAACGGCGACGGGCGGTGGCCGGTACACCAGCATCTGCGGCGTGCCGAGCTTCGCTGGCGCATCGGCGCCGAGCGCCTGCCAGGCGTCGCGATAGCTGGCGAGCGCCCGCGGCGCGAGCCCGGCGATCAGGTACCAGTCACCCAGGTCGATCAGCACATCGGCGCGTTGCGCGGCCTTTGCCTCGCTGCTGGCGTTGAGTCGATCCAGCGCATTGCGCAGCGCCCGCTCGCCTTCCGATGAGGGGGTGTTGACCACCCGCGTCATCATGGTCGGCGCCAGCTGATCCTGCAGCGTCGAGGCGCTCTGCGCGGATTCCTCGGTTTCCCCGTACAGGTATGCAAGACGATAGGTGCGCGCGATGCCCCGCAGTCCCGGCACTGCGGCGATGTTGCGCTCGCCCAGCTTCGCATCGGCCAGCTGCACGGCCCGTGCGTGCAGCACCCGCGCGGCGCTGAACTGCCCGGCGATCTCCTGCCACTGGGCATAGTCATCCAGCGGACCCAGCATCCGCAGGTCGTCCTTGCCGAAGGCTGTTTCCGCAACGGTGAACGCGTACTGCTGGTCGCGGTTGGCGTCGGCCATCTGGCCCGCGGCGGTGTGGCAGGCCACCAGTTCCTTCAGCAGCGGCAGCTGCGAGGCGGTGTAGAGTCCCTCGCGATTGCGCAGGATCTCGACGGCGCGCTTGAACGGCGTGATGGCCTCGGCATCGCGCGTGAGGCCGCGCAGCGCGGCCCCCATGCCATGCAGCGGACGCACCAGCCGCTCATCGGTGGCGTTGCCGGCCAGGTCGAGCAGCGTCAGCGCCTCGCGGTAACTGTCCAGCGCCTCGCCGTAGCGTTTCAGGCGGTAGTACGTGGTGCCCAGGTTGGTCAGCGGGTTGGCCAGCTGCGGCGCGTCCTTGCCGAACTGGTTGCGCGTGAGGTCCACCACGCGCGTGGCGGACGGCAGCGCCACGGCGAAATCGCCGGCATCGAAGCCGCGGCGGAACTCCTGGTAGGCGGCAGCGCGCTCATCGGGCGGCGCTTCCGCGCAGGGCACCGCGACGGGCAGCAGCAGCAGCGCGGCGGCAAGGAGGCGGGTCATGCGCTCTAGATTACCGCGCTCCGCGCGACGTTGCCGCTTACAATCCCGGGCCGATGGCAGTCGAAGCACCGGTGGTCCAGCGCATCGCCCTCGTCGCGGGAGGCACGGGGATGACCGGCCGCGCACTGCTGAAGCTGCTGCTCACCGGCGGCGACTACGCCCGCATCCACGCCATCTCCCGGCGTCCGGTTCCCCTCGACCACCCCCGTCTGGCAAACCGCATCCTGCCGCTGGAGCAGATGCAGGCCCGGCTCACCGGCATCCGCGTCAACGATGCCTTCTGTTGCCTTGGCGCCCCCCAGGCACGCGCCGGCACGCTGGCCGAACTCAGGCCCGTCGACCTGGAGCTCACCCTCGCGTTCGCGCGAACGGCTCGCGGGCTGGGTGCCTCGCGCCTTGTCGTGCTGTCGGCGGCTGGCGCGGACCGGAACGCAAAAAGCGACTTCCTGCGCGTGAAGGGCGAGCTGGAAGCCGCGTTGAAGGAACTGCGCTATCCCGCCCTCGACATCCTCGCGCCCGGCAGCGTGCCCGCCGTGCGTGCGCGGATGGGCGCGGGCGACTGGCTTGGCCTGCTGCGTCCGCTGCTCAATCCGCTGCTGAACGGTTCCCTGTCTGCGCGCCGGACCGTGGCGCCGTCGGAACTGGCCGCCGCCATGCTGGGGGCGGCGCGCTCGCAACGTGGCGGAGTTCACGTCTATGCCGGAAGCAGCCTGCAGGAGATGACCCGGGCGGGGCTGCGTCGCAACTGATCGGGGCAATTGGTGAAGTAGCGCACACCCGGGCGGCACCTTTGCATTGTCAAATGAGGTCCCAACACCTTCGACCGGGACTGGACCGAAGAACGGCATGCGCGGAACCTCTCTTGCGCTATTCAGTGGCATTGGACGCCGCGTAGCGCTAGCCGTTGCGCTCAGCGGCCTGCTGGTTGTCTTCGCGGGCCTGCTGCTGCAGGCCGGCAAGCAGCAGCGCCAGTACCGCGAGATGCACCAGGTGCAGATGCGCCAGGCGGCGAACCTGGCCGCGCTGACCATCCGCAGCCGCATGCTTTCGGCCGACTCGGCCCTGCAGGCCATCGTCGAATCCACGCCCGATGCCGCGATCACGCCGGTGACGCGCGCGCGCATCGTGCAGTCGGGCTTCTTCAACTGGCATGTGGTAGTGCCCGCGCTGGAATCCGGTGAGATCAACGCGGGCATCGTGCGGCTGAACCTCAACGGCTCGCAGCTGCAGGCGCTGGCGGCCGACCGCTCGGTGCTGCAGGCAGGCCCCGCGCTGGGCGGCGAGCCGGGCCTGTTCATCGTGCGCGCAGTGGATACGCGCAGTCCGCAGCTGCTGGTCGTGCAGATATCCAACGTGTGGCTGTGGACTCCGATGCGGGATTCGCACCTGGACATGCCGGTGCTCGCGCTGGATGAGGCCGGCCGCGAGTACTTCGGCACGATGCCGCGCACGCCGGACCTGGCGCGCTGGATCGCGCAGCGCTTCTCGACCCTGCAGCCCGACGAGGATGGCCACTATCCCAACGGCGATCTGTCCTGGAATGCGCAGGGCGGCGCCTGGGTGGGCGCGATGGCGGCGCTCGAAGTGCCTTCGCTGACCTCCGCCGTTCGCATCGGCATCATCACGGGCGGCGCCGACCGCCCGTGGAGCGTGGCCTTTGCCTCGGCGCTGCGCACGCAGAGCGCGCTGCTGGTGGCGGTGCTGGTGCTCGCGGCGCTGGCCGGCGAGGCCGCCGGGCGCTTCTACCTGCCCGCCTTTCGCCAGCTGCGCAGGTCGCTGTCGAGCCTGCCCAACAGGATCACGCCGCTTGCCCCCGACGCGCGGCTGTGCCGGGAGTTCTCGCAGGTGGTGGATGCCTTCAACCGCAGCGCGCAGGTGATCGGCGCGCAGCGTGAATCGCAGCGCGCGCTGGAGGAGATCGACGGCCTGCTGCTGATGGGTGGTGACTACGAGAGCGTCATCGACCAGGTGCTGATGCGCGTGCGCGAGGCCACGGGCGCGAACAACGTGGGCCTGACGCTGGTGGATCCGGCCATGACCGGGCACGGGCGCCTGTTTGCCGTCGGTGCCGATGGCGGCTGCCCGGTGAATCGCGTGGTGCTCGACGAGGAGATGATTCAGGCGCTGCGCGAGTCGACCACGGGTCTTACCATCGTGCGCTGCGAGGAAGGGCGGCACAGCTTCCTGATGCCGCTGCAGCAGGG
>Ga0075163_10003239_pt1 | contig 21893 bp, 22 predicted proteins | sample JI1023141ADNA_FD_71478 | JGI IMG/M metagenome (GOLD analysis project Ga0075163, IMG submission 71478) | Wastewater effluent complex algal communities from Wisconsin, to seasonally profile nutrient transformation and Carbon sequestration -... | ecosystem: Engineered > WWTP > Effluent > Algae... | reverse complement strand
GCGATCGAGCTGGGCTTCGCCGCCGACTACGCGATGGGCGAGATGGCGCGCGAGGCCGATCAGGTCGAGACGGTGCGCCAGACGCTGGCCGAGGTGACCGGCAAGCCGGTCGCGGTGACCGTCCGGCTGTTGACCGCGGCCGAAAGCGCGGCCACGGTGGGCAAGTCCACCGTCGAAGACGCCAAGGCCAAGGCCCACGCCGAGCGGCAGCGCCGCGAGCACGAGGCCCGCAACCACCCGATGACGCGACTGGTGCTCGAGACCTTCGGAGCCCAGATCAAGGAGATCAAGACCGATGTCTAACAAGATGCCCGACATGCAGGCGCTGATGCGCCAGGCCCAGCAGATGCAAGCCAAGGTGGCCAAGGCGCAGGAGGAGGTCCTGTCGATGACCGCCGACGGCGCCGCCGGTGGCGGCATGGTCTCGGTGACCGTCAACGGCGCCTTCGACGTCACCAAGATCAAGATCGAGAAGGACGTCGTCGATCCCAACGACATCGGCATGCTCGAAGATCTGGTGATGTCGGCGGTCAACGCCGCCAACGCGCGCATGCGCGAGGTCACCAAGCAGCACATGGGCAAGGTGATGGGCGGCATGAACATCCCCGGCATGCCGGGCATGTTCTGAGACAAGAGAGGGTCTTTCGAAAAGACCCTCCCCCGGCATGCGCCGGGGCCCCCACCCGAAACGGCCCGGAGCGTTCAGCGGAGCACCGGGTTACCTACCGAAACGGCCCGGAGCGTTCAGCGGAGCACCGGGTCTACCTACGTGACCTTGAAGTCCCCCATGGCGGCCGATCCGATCCAGCGACTGGTGCGTGAGCTGGCCCGCCTGCCGGGCATCGGCGAGAAGTCGGCGACGCGGCTGGCGATGCACCTGGTGCGCTCGCCCAAGCCGCAGGTGCGCGAGCTGGCCCAGGCGCTGATCGACGCGACCGAGCAGATCGGGCTGTGCTCGACCTGCATGACGCTGACCGCCGAGGATCCGTGCCGGCTGTGCGCCGATCAGCGGCGCGACAACGACGTCGTGTGCGTCGTCGCGCAGCCGTCCGACGTGATCGCCATCGAGCGCGGCGGTCACTACCGCGGCCGCTACCACGTGCTGCACGGCGTGCTGGCGCCGCTCGACGGCGTCGGCCCCGACGACCTGCGCATCGCGGAGCTGGTGCGCCGGCTGGCGCCGGTGGGTGGCGCGCCGGTGCAGGAGGTGATCGTCGCCACGGCGCCGACCGTCGAGGGCGAGGCCACCGCGATGTACCTGGCGCGGCTGATCAAGCCGCTCGGCGTGCGGGTCACGCGCATCGCCACCGGCCTGCCGGTCGGCGGCGATCTCGAGTACAGCGACCAGGCGACCATCGGTCGGGCCCTTGCCGGCCGCACGTCGCTGTAGCCGAGGTGCGGCGTTCGATCCCATGCGCGGATCGCGGCGGCTCTGATACCGTCGCCGCGATCTGGAGGGACCGATCATGATGTCGTCGCGTCTGTTGCTCGCTCTGACCGTCGTCGGCCTCGCCGCGTGTGGCGAGGTGTCGAACCCAACCATCGATGCGCCGATCGACGTGCCGATCACCATCGACGCGCCGGGGCCCGACGCCCTCGACATCGACGCCCCGCCGCCGATCGACGCGCCGGTCGGGACGCGGACGGTCACCGTGACGAAGGCGGGCACCGGCACCGGCGCGGTGACCAGCAGCGCGGGCGGCATCAACTGTGGCGGCGTCTGCGCCGCGGCCGTGCCCGACGGCACGACGCTGACCCTGACCGCCGCGCCCGACGCCGGCAGCTCGTTCGACGGCTGGGGTGGCGCGTGCGCCAGCGCCGGCACGGCGACGACCTGCACGCTGACGGTCACCGCCGACGCCGCGATCACCGCGACCTTCACGCGGCTGCGCTACCCGATCACGGTCGCGCTCGCCGGCAACGGGCTGGGCACGGTCGTGTCGAGCCCGGCCGGCATCAACTGCCCCGGCACCTGCAGCGCCACCGTCGATCACGGCACGACCGTGACCTTGAACGCGATGCCGTCCGGCGGCTCGACGTTCCTCGGGTGGAGCGGCGCGTGCTCGGGCACCGGCGCCTGCGTGATCACCGCGATGGCCGCCACGTCGGTCACCGCGACCTTCGCGCAGAACCAGAGCCTCGTCGTGACGAAGGCCGGCGCCGGCACCGGCACGGTCACCTCGAGCCCGGCCGGCATCACCTGCGGCGCCGATTGCAGCGAGGCCTACGCGCCCGGCACGGTCGTCACGCTGACCGCGACCCCGACGGGCGCGTCGACCTTCCAGGGCTGGTCGGGCGGCTGCACCGGCACCGCCACGACCTGCACGGTCACGGTGACCGGCGCGGTGATGGTGACGGCCACCTTCGCCGCGCCGCAGTGCACGCTGACCGTGGTCAAGGCGGGCACCGGCAGCGGCACCGTCACGTCGGTCCCGGCGGGCATCAACTGCGGCACCGACTGCACCGAGACCGTCGCCTGCGGCACGGCGATCACGCTGACCGCCTCGGCCGCCGGCACGTCGACCTTCGCCGGCTGGTCGGGGTCGTGCACCGGCAGCGGCAGCTGCTCGCTGCCGATGACCGGTGACACCACGATCACCGCGACGTTCAACGCCGCGGTGGTCATGCCGAACCTGGTGTTCGTCACGTCGACGACCCACACCGGCAACCTCGGCGGCCTCGCGGGCGCCGACGCGATCTGCCAGGCGCGGGCCTCGGCGGCCGGGCGGGCCGGGACCTATCGCGCCTGGCTGTCGACCTCGACGACCCACGCGATCTCGCGGCTCGGCTCGGCCAGCGGCTGGACGCTCGTCGACGGCCGGCCCTTCGCCAGCAGCCAGGCCGACCTCGCGGCCGGCCGCATCTTCTACCCGATCTCGCTCGACGAGACCGGGGCCGCGCAGCCGTTCGCGTCGGCGTGGTCGGCGACGCTGGGCACCGGGATGTGGAACTCGCTCGACAACGCGTGCACCAACTGGACGAGCACGATGCCGAGCGGCGTGACCGCAGGATCGACGCTGGGCACCTCGGACAGCTGGACCGCGCACAGCGGCAACCCCTGCACGTCGGCGCTGCGCCTGTACTGCTTCGGCGTCGATCGCGCCGCGACCGTGACCGTCACGCCGGTCACCGGGCGCCGCATCTTCATGACCGCCGCCAACTGGACGCCGGGCGGAGGCATCGCCTCGGCCGACGCGGTGTGCGCGAGCGAGGCGTCGGCCGCCGGCTTGACCGGGACGTTCCGCGCGCTCCTGGCCACCACCACCGCGTCGGCGGCGTCGCGGTTCAGCACGACCGGGGCCACGTGGGTCCGCGCCGATGGCATCGCGGTCACCTCGACCGCGGCCGAGCTGTTCGCCACGATGACCGCCACCTACCGGGTGGCGCCGAACCTGACCGCAGCCGGCGCGTACGTCGACGCCAACCCGCGCCGCTACCTGTGGTCGGGCGCCACCAACCTCAACGCCGTCGGGACCGCCGCGACCACGTGCAGCGACTGGACGTCGAGCGCGTCGACCGTGATGCCGCAGCTCGCCGAGCTCGATCTGGCCACGCCGGTGAGCCTGTTCGGTGGCGTCGGGTACCTGACGTGCGCGGGCAGCCAGCGCCTGATGTGCCTGCAGCAGTGACCGGGGCCTGATGGATCGCGCGGCCCTGCCTGGGGTACGCTCTCGCCATGCGTCCCTGGGCTGGCTCGATCTTCCTGGCGATCCTCGCGGCGTGTAGCGGCGGCGACGGGCCCGCGTCGATCGACGCGCCGGGCGGGAGCGACGGTGGCGGCGGCGGTGACGCGGCCTCAGTGGACGCGCCGGCTGGCGATGGCGGCGCGGTGGTCGACGCGGCGCCGGTCGACACCCTCGGTCCCCCCGACGGCTTCTCCTTCCCCGATGGCCTGATCGGGGTCGACTGCGTGATCGGCGCCGAGGTGATCGGGCCCGGGCGCGTGGTGTCCACGCCGGCGGGCATCAACTGCGGTCCCGACTGCCGCGAGACGGTCGCCTGCGGGACCGTCGTGACCCTGACCGCGCTGCCCAACCCCGGCTCCACCTTCGCCGGCTGGATGGGGGCGTGCACCGGCGCCGGCGCCTGCACGCTCACCGCGAATGGCCCGTTGACCCTGGCCTTCGCCCGGTTCCAGTGAACCGCTGAGGGATCCGGACCGGGCGATAATTGCCCGGAATAGTAGAAAGAATCTGGGGGCGTCTGGTACTTTGACCGCTGGCTGGGGCCAGGCGTCCGCCTCCCGGCACGTTCGACTGTACTCGACCAAAGGCCGGTAGGAGCCCAGGCGCGATGTCCAACCAACTGGTGATGTACGAAGAGGAGCTAGCGCAGATCAGCAACATCTGCGACGTGCTCCAGCGCGACTCCAACGCGAAGGCGGTCCTCGTCATCGACAAGAACGGCCAGGCGATCGCGCAGTCGGGCGAGGTCGAGCAGCTCGACGTCACGTCGCTGTCGTCGCTGACCGCCGGCAACGTCGCGGCCACCGGCGGCATCGCGCAGCTCCTCGCCGAGAAGGAGTTCGCGGGGCAGTTTCACGAGGGCGAGAAGACCAACGTCCACATCTCGATCGTCGGCGCCCGCGTGATCTTGCTGGTGCTGTTCGACGAGCGCAGCTCGCTGGGGCTGGTGCGCCTGCGCGTCCGCAAGGCGGCGGTCGAGCTGACCCACGTCCTCGAGGTCCTGGTCAAGAAGAGCGAGTCTGGCAACCAGCCGTCGGTCTTCGCCGAGATCACCGACGACGACATCGACAACCTGTTCAACGACTAGGCGCGGGGACGTATGAGCTTCATCAACTACTCGTCGCGCGAGATCAACTGCAAGATCGTGTACTACGGGCCGGGTCTGTGCGGGAAGACGACCAACCTGCAGTACATCTACAACAAGACCAACCCCGAGGCGAAAGGGAAGATGATCTCCCTCGCCACGGAGACCGACCGCACGCTGTTCTTCGACTTCTTGCCGCTGTCGCTCGGCGAGATCCGCGGCTTCAAGACCCGCTTCCACCTGTACACGGTGCCGGGCCAGGTGTTCTACGACGCCAGCCGCAAGCTGATCTTGAAGGGCGTCGACGGCGTGGTGTTCGTCGGTGACTCGCAGGTCGAGCGCATGGAGGCGAACATCGAGTCGCTCGACAACCTGCGCACCAACCTGCAGGAGCAGGGCTACGACCTCGACAAGCTCCCGTACGTCGTGCAGTTCAACAAGCGCGACCTGCCGAACTCGGCGCCGATGGAGGAGCTGCTCGAGGTGCTGAACCCGACCAAGGTCCCGCACTACGAGGCGGTCGCGACCAAGGGCGTCGGCGTGTTCGACACGCTCAAGGCGGTGGCCAAGCTGGTGCTGACCGAGCTGCGCAAGGCCGGCTGATGGCCGGGATCGATTTCGGAGGAGCCATGACCGCGACCGCGCACCCGCGTTTCCGTACGGACCTGGTGGCCGAGCCCATCGACGACGGCGGCAAGCGCTTCATCGACGTCGTCGATCCGGACAGCGGCAACGGCTTCCGCTTCTTCGAGATCGAGTACTCGCTGGCGTGCGCCATGGACGGCGCGCGCGACATCGCGGGGATCCAGCGCTGGGCCCGCGAGGAGCTCGGCCTCGAGCCGTCGGCCGCCGAGGTGGCCACGGTGATCTCGACGCTGGGCGACCTCGGGTATCTCGAGGGCACCGCCGCGGCCGCGGTCGCCGCCGCCGACGAGCCCGAGCTGGCGGCTGGCGTGGTCGCCGCGCGGCCGAGCGCGCCGCCGACGTCGTTCGCCGACGTCGAGCTGGGCACCGCTGGCGCGGTGCCGGCCCCGGTGGTCGACGAGCTGCCCGCCGGTGACGACTTCGAGCTGGGCACCGCCGGTGGCGTCGCCCACCGGCCGAGCGCGGCGCCGGTCACCGATGGCCCCGAGCTGGGTCCGTCGGGTGACGCCCGCGTGATGGAGTTCGAGGCCCCGACCCCGCCGCCGGCGGCGATGCCGACCGCGACGATGCGGCCGAGCTCGCGGCCCGACGCCGAGGACGACGGGCCGACCAACCTGCCCAAGCCGCAGTCGATCGCCGACGAGGACGAGGTGTCGGTCGACCTGGCCGATCACCTCGCGGTGTCGGCCTCCGACGTCAAGGAGGCGGTCCGCGCCTCCAAGGTCATGCAGGCCGTCGACCTGCCGAAGGACGTGCTCGATCAGCTCGAGGCTGGCGAGCAGGCAGCCCGCGAGACCGCCGAGCGCGAGCAGGCGGCCCGCGAGGCTGCGGCGCGTGAGCAGGCGGCGCGTGAGCAGGCGGCGCGTGAGGCCGAGGCCCGCGAGGCCGCGGCGCGCGAGGCCGAGGCCCGCGAGGCGGCGATCCGCGAGGCGGCGATCCGCGAGGCCGCGGCGCGTGAGCAGGCCGCTCAGGCGGCGCGCGAGCAGGCCGGTCGCGCGGTGGCCGATCTGCCGCAGATCCCCGTCGGCGTCTCGAAGAAGAAGCCCGGCACCGACGCGCCCAAGGACGACAAGGTCGCGGCGACGCCGGTCGAGCCGCCCAAGGGCGGCACCAGCAAGGCGCTGGTGTTCCTGCTGGTGCTGGTGCTGTTGCTCGGCGGCGCCTTCGTCGTCTGGACCAAGGTCCTGAAGAAGCCGCTGCCGTGGGAGAAGTCCGACGACGGCCAGGCCACCACGGCCAAGCCGGCGCAGCCGGTGCAGCCGCCCACGCCGCCGCCGCCGCCGCCGCCGCCCCCGCCGGCGCCGACCGCCGCGCTCACCGAGAAGCCGGGCGACGTGTCCAACGTCGTCGCCGGCCAGGTCGGCGTGGTCGCGCTGGTCGCGGCCGACGGCGCGCAGGTCGCGGTCGGCGAGACGCTGCTGCGGTTCGCCGCCAGCTCGGCCGACGAGAAGAAGCTGGCCGGCCTCGACAACGATCTGGACGTCCGCTACCCGAAGCAGCTCAAGGACGCGACCGCCGCCCGCGACAAGGCCCAGGCCGCGAACAACGCCGGCGCGGTGAAGTCGGCCGAGGCCAAGATGGCCGAGGTGCAGAAGAAGATCGACGCCCGCTCCGCCGAGCGCGACGCGCTGCGCGCCAAGCTCGACGGCCTGGCCATCAAGGCGCCGATCGCTGGCGTGGTCAAGCTCGAGGCCAACATCGCCAAGGGCGCGCGCACCACCGCCGACCAGGCGGTCGCCACCGTCACCGGGCCGGCGTCGCTGATCGCGACGTTCACGATCCCGACCGGCGGCAAGACCTACAGCCAGGACGCGTCGGTGATGGTCTCGGCCAAGGATCAGAAGGCCAACTGCACGGCGACCTCGGTCGACGGCCCCACCGTGGTCGTCACCTGCCCGCACGACGCCGGCATCGCGGCCGGCACGATGCTCACGCTCGAGTAGCGAACGCTGCCGCGGCGCGCGTTTCGCGCTAGCCTCTGGGCATGGCCAAGCTGACCGGCACGATCCAGAAGAGCGACCTCGAGGGCGGTCACTGGTTGCTCGTCACCGCCAAGGGCGAGCAGTACCAGCTGGTCGGCGCCAAGGGCGTGAAGGCCGGGCAGGAGGTCGTCGTCGAGGGCACGGTCGATCGCGGCGCGATGGGCATCGGCATGACCGGCCCGACGTTCACCGTGAAGAAGATCGCGCCGAAGAAGTAGCGATCACGGCCGGGCCGCGCCGGGCGGGTGCGCCTGGCAGCGATCGGCCCACGGCACCTCGAGCAGCGCCGGCGCGCCGAGATCGACGCCGCACGCGTCGCAGCGGCCGAAGCGATCGTCATCGGCGTCGAGGAGGCGGCGCTGCGCCTCGACCTGCTCGAGGGCCGCGCGCACGATCTCCTCGGGGCGCGCCCCCGGCTTGGCGTCGAGGCCGAGCGCGCGCACCAGCCGATCGCCGTCGGCGCCGGCCATGAGCTCGGCCAGCTTGGTCGCCAGCGCCTGGCCGCGGCGCATCAGGCCGCGGCGGATGGCGGCGCGGGTCGCGGGATCGAAGCGAGCGGTCATCGGGTCGCGGGCAAGGTCGACAGCAGCGCGGCGGCGGCGCGGTTGACGTCGGCGGGGCTGCCACCCGACGCCGGGAAGCGCTGCGCGACGTGCCACAGCACGTGGCCATCGCGATTGTCGATCATCGTCATCTCGAGGTACAGGGCCGAGCGGCCCCGCCGTGGCACGTCGGGTCGCTGCCCCCACTCCACCGTCGGCGCCGGCCGCCAGTCGCCGACGCCGTACGGGTCGCGCGGGCCGAGCGTCAGGTCGATCTGCGGGTCGAGCATGCGCGGCACGATGCGGCCCGGGAACGTGCGCAGCAGGTGATCGGCGAGGTGCGCGCTGGTGCGGCCGACCGTGAACGCGACGTCGCCGGCGCGGGCCAGCCCGTGGGCCGCGACCCGCCCGGTCGCCACCGCCGCGTCGGCCACGGCGTCGGCTGCGCGCGCCAGCCCGCCGCCGCCCTTGGACTTGCTCTTGGACAGCGCCACCGCGACGACGATCGCCACGACGACCACCGCGGCGATCACCAGCACCTTCAGCGCGGTGTTGTCGCCGGCGGGATCGTCCCCGACGAAGGCCCAGCCGCCGATGTACAGCGTGGCCTCGGCGCCCGACGCCCCGAGCCGCGCCGGCAGCGGCGGCTGTGGGAGCCCGCCGAGGCGGACCGCGGCGTCGTGGTAGCCGGCCAGCACCGCCACCGTCGCGAGCAGCTCATCGGGAGCGAGCGCCGCGCGCGGCACGCCATCGTCGCCGGTGAACGTGCCGTCCCAGCGCACCTGCGCGCCGGGCACGTAGCCGCGTTCGTACAGCGCGGTCGTCGCGGCGTCGGCCAGCGCGTACTCCGCGACCAGTCGCAGCGCCTCGGGGTCGCCGTGGCGACCGTCGGTCCACACCGCCACATCGATCGGCAGCACGTCCACGCGCGCGACGCCGGCGGCGTGGCCGGCGAGGCGCTGATCGACCGTGGCCACCGGCCGCGGCCAGCTCGGCGAGCACGCGGCGACGAAGCACGCGGCCACCGCCAGCGCCACCGCGCGTCGGCGCCAGCTGGGCAGGGGGCCGATCATGCTTGCGAGCGTAGCAAGGCGCGTTCCCCGGCCGCTGTGGTCGATCCGCGCAGCGCGCGCGGGTGCGCGGCCGCCGGCGTGGCGCTGCCGCCACACCCTGCGTATCATCGCGGCCCATGGTGCGCCTCGCTCTGGTCTCTGCGCTGGCCGCGCTCGCGCTGGTCGCGTGCACGTCGCCCAAGAGCAAGGCCTGCCGCGCGATCTGCGCCCGCGAGGCGGAGTGCAACGGCGCCAAGCCGTCCGAGGCGTCGAGCTTCGACGAGGGCGAGTGCATCGCGGCGTGCGCGGCGCTCGAGGTCGACAAGAACCCGTTCATCGCCGGCCTGGTGACCAAGCGGGCCGAGTGCCTGCGCTCGACCACCAGCTGCGGCGACTACCAGGCCTGCGCCGGCAAGTAGCGCGGCGTCACCGGGTCTGCGGATCGATCGCGTCGCGCAGGCCGTCGCCCAGGAAGTTGAGCGCGAAGATCGTCAGGCCCATGGCCAGGCCCGGGCCGGCCAGCACCCACGGCGACACCGCCACCTGCGTCGAGCCCTCGGTGACCAGCGTGCCCCACGACGCCAGCGGCGCCTGGACGCCGAGGCCGATGAACGACAGGAACGTCTCGGTCAGCATCGCCTGCGGGATCAGCACCGTGGCGTAGACCACGACGGTGCCGAGCGTGTTGGGGATGACGTGGCGCAGCACGATGCGCGCCGGGCTGGCGCCGATCGCGCGCGCGGCCTCGATGAACTCGCGCTGCCGCAGCGACAGCACCTGGCCGCGGACGATGCGCGCCATCGTCAGCCACGACACCGCGCCGATCAGCGCGAACAGCGACACCAGGCTGTGGGTGTCGAACACCGCGCGGATCACGACGACGAACACGATCGTCGGGAAGCCGTAGAGCACGTCGACGATCCGCATCATCACCGCGTCGACCCGACCGCCGGCGTAGCCCGCGACCGCGCCCCACGCGACGCCGATCACCAGCGCCACCGCGGTGGCGGTGAGCCCGACGACGATCGCGATCTGGCCGCCGATCATCACGCGCACCAGCAGGTCGCGCCCGAGGTTGTCGGTGCCGAGCGGGTGCGCGGCCGACGGCGGCGCCGCCAGCAGGTCGAGGTCGAGCGTCGTCGCGTCGAGCCCGAACCAGCCGCACACCACCGGGCCGCCGAAGCACGCGACGGCGATCGCCGCGACGCCGAGCAGGCACGCGAACGCCATGCGGTTCTTGCGCAGCCGCCGCCACGCCTCGCGGCCGAGCGAGCGCGGCGCGGTCACGGCGCGCGCTCGCCGTGGCGGATGCGCGGATCGATCCAGCCGTAGGCCAGGTCGACCAGCAGGTTGAACAGCACCAGGAAGCCCACGTAGAAGACCAACAGGCCGGTCAAGACCGGGTAGTCGCGGCTGGTGACGCTGTCGACGAAGTAGAAGCCGAGGCCGGGGATCTGGAAGATCTTCTCGACGACGAACGACCCGCTGATCAGCGCCGCGGTGGCCGGCCCGAGGTAGCTCACCACCGGCAACAGGCCCAGCCGCAGCCCGTGGCGCCACACCACGCCGCGCTCGCTCACGCCCTTGGCGCGCGCGGTGCGGATGTAGTCGGCGCCGAGCGTCTCGATCATGCTGGCCCGCGCCAGCCGCGCGATCGTGCCGGCGTAGATCAGGCCCAGCACCGCCGCCGGCGCCAGGTAGCCGACGACGCCGTCGGCGCGCGCGGCCGGCACCCAGCCCAGCGCCAGCGCGAGGTAGCGGATCGCGAGCGGGCCGAGCACCAGCGACGGGATCGAGATGCCGATCAGCGCGACGCTCATCGCCGTGTAGTCGACCCAGGTGTTCTTGCGCGCCGCGGCCACCACGCCGAGCAGCGTCCCGAACACCGCCGCGAACCCGATCGCCATCAGCCCCAAGGTCAGGCTGTACGGGAAGTGGCGCTTGATGATCGCGCCGACGGTCTCGGGCCGCTTCATCGAGTGGCCGAGGTCGCCGTGGGCCAGCCCGCGCATGTAGCGCGCGTACTGCTGCCACAGCGGATCGTGCAGGTGGTAGCGGTCCTCGATGTTGCGCTGCACCGCCGGTTGCAGCCGGCGCTCGCGCGAGAACGGTCCGCCCGGCGCCGCGTGCAGCAGCAGGAACGCGATCGTCGCGACCGCCGCCAGCACGGCGACGCCGCCGGCCAGGCGACTCACGATCAGGCGCAGCACGCGCGGCGATCATCGATCCGCGCGCGGCGGATGTCCACCGACGGGGCGCGGCCGATCAGAACGTGCCGACGACCGCCACGCCGGCGCGGCCCGGCGCCACCTGCGGCGCGATCGACAGCGCCCGCGCCTCGCGGTTGAGGCGCTTGGCGCGCATCGGCGCGGTGGCGATGTCGTCGACGATGCCCGCGGTCGTCACCGCCGCGCCGGCGACCATGAGCCCGTAGGTGAGGGCCGACGTCTCGCAGTCGTCCTCGAAGAACCCGCAGTCCTCCATCGACGACAGCAGGCTGGCGCCGATCAGCGCCGCGCCCGCGGTGCGGATGCCGAGGCCGCGGGTGAAGAACTCGTCGGTGTAGACGTGGCCAGCCGACGGGCCGAGGTACGTGACCAGGACGCCGACGTCGACCAGCGTCGCGCGCGCGTTCACGTCGCCGTCGCTGAAGGCGCCGTAGGCCAGCATGCCGGCACCTGCGGCGGTCGCGCCCAGCGACAGCGCGAGGGCGGTGGTCGGGTTGTACGGCGCGGCGGCGGGGGCGGCCTCGGTGGCGGGGGCGGTCGCGGTGAGGGTCTGGGCCGCGGCGAGCTGCGGGGCGGCGAGCGAGACGGTGGCGAGCGTGGCGAGCGAGGCGACGACAACGAAGCGAGTCATGCCCGGACATTTTGCAGCGCCTGGGCCAGGCCTGGAGCCCCGTGATCTCAGGTGCTTGCCGCGCCGAGTGGCAGCTTGTCCCCACGCTTCGTCGAGCCTTCGACGCTGAGGTCCGCTCGCTTGTCAGGCGCCCGGGCGATAGGATCGGGCGATGCCACGACGGTCGCGCGGAGTCACGGCGGCGCTGGTCGTCGGGTGGCTCAGCGCAGGGTGTCCCGGGAACGATCTCGATGGGCACCGCTGCGCGATCAGCGAGCAGTGCGGGCCCGCTGGACGCTGCGAGTCGATCGGCGTGTGCAGCTTCCCCGCGGCGTCGTGCGCGAGCGGCTGGGGCTACGGGACGGAGGCGGCCGGTGACCTAGCCGGCACCTGCGTGCCGACGTGCGACCTGGCCGGCGGCGACCCCGCGTGCCCGAGCGGCGTGTGCATCGAGGGTGTCTGCGCAGCCGAGAGCGAGGTGCGCTACGTGGCGCCGTCGGGCGGCGATGGCGCCACGTGCTCCGCGGCCGATCCGTGTCGGACCGTGACGCGGGCGATCGCCGCGCGCAGCGGGCGCGCGATCGTCGCGCTGGCGCCCGGCAGCTACCCAGGCACCGTCGAGATCAACCCGACCGGGCAGGTCGAGGCGCCCTTCACCGTGTGGCTGATCGGCCAGGTCGGGGCCAACGGCGAGCGGCCGACGATCCTCGCGACGGCCACCGACGTGAACCGGGACGCGATCGAGCTGGCGCGCGGCGCGGTGGCGATCCGCCACCTCGAGCTGCACGGCGCCGCGCAGCAAGGCTCCGACGGCGTCCGCGCCAACGCGTCGACGTCGGCCACGATCGAGGACAGCGTCATCGTCGGTGGGCGCGGCATCGAGGCCGACGCCGTCGACTGCACCAGCTGCGATCTCGACATCCGCCGGAGCGAGCTGCGCGGCAGCCAGAGCCTGGGCATCTACGTCGAGACTGGTCGCCAGGTGGTGTTGATCGGCAACACGATCGCGCAGAACGACGACGGCGGCTTCGACATCACCGCGGCGACGTGCACCGTCGGCTCCAACGCCATCATCGACAACGGCGGCGCCGCCAGCCCCGTCGGCGGCGCCCGCCTGAGCTGCGCGACGCACCGCTTCGAGCACAACACGCTGGCGCGCAACCTCGCGATGGATCCGGCCGGCGCGCAGTATCGCTGCGAGTCGGGCGCCGCGATGAACACCAGCAACCTGTACGACGGCCCCGCCGCGGGCGTCGCTGGCTGCGACCACGCCTACTCGCTGGTCACCTCCGGCACGCTCGCCGGCGCGAGCAACCAGACCGCCCCGGCCGGCTTCGTCAGCGCCACCGACGTCCACCTGCGCCCCGACAGCGCGGCCCGCGGCGCGGCCAGCCCGACCACGACCATCGCGATCGATCTCGACGGCGAGCCGCGCACTCAGGGTGCGCCCGACGTCGGCGCCGACGAGATCCCCTAGCGGGCTCAGCGGCGCTGGCGCCAGTCGGGGTCGCGCCAGGCGCGCCACAGCGACGGCTGGGCGAACAGGTTGCCGGGCAGGCCGCGCACGTAGGGGCGCTGCAGGTTCTTCTGCGTGTAGACGAACATCGGGATGATCGGCGCCTCGTCGACCAGGATCGCCTCGGCGGCGCGGACCTTGGCCAGCCGCGCGGCGGGGTCGGTCATCTGGGCGGCCTCGTCGAGCAGCGCGTCGAACGCCGGGTTGCACCAGGCCGGGCGGTTGTTGGGGCTGCCGCAGCGCCAGATGCGGACGAACTCGACCTCGGGATCGGGCGCGGTGCCGATCCAGCCCAGGCGCGCGACCTGGTACTCGAGCTGGCGGGTGTCGTTCAGGAAAACCTGCCACTCCTGCTGCTCGAGCCGCACGCCGATGTGCAGCACGTCCTGCCACTGCGCCTGGATGTACTCGCTGATCAGCTTGTGGGCCTCGAAGCCGATGTTGAACTTGTAGACGATCTCCTTGGGGAAGCGATCGCCCATCTCGGCCTTCGCCTGGGCCAGCTCGGCGCGCGCGCGCGCGGGATCGAACTCGAGGCCGGGCGGCGGCACGTAGCACAGCTTGCCGCGCTCGATCACCAGCGCGACGCCGGGCGTGTCCCGGGTGACGCCGCAGGCGCGGAGATCCTCGTCGGACAGGCTGGCGATCGGCGCGCCCGGCGTGTAGCTGGCGACGCCGATCTCGCCGCCGCGCAGGAAGCCGGCGATGCGCGAGCGATCGAGCGCCAGCGTCAGCGCGCGCCGCAGGTGGACGTTGTCGAAGCGCTTGGTGTTGACCACCGCGAAGTAGCTGCCGAGGTACGGCGCGACGGTGAAGTCGCGGTAGGGCTTGCCGCGGTTGCCGGTCGACAGCGCCGCCAGGTACGACTGCGGGATGTTGTTGGCGGCGAGCGCGTCGCACACGCCGGTGAAGTAGAGGTTGGCGCTGGCGGCCTGCTCGTCGATCGACAGCACCGTCAAGCGGTCGAGCTTGACCTCGGCGGGATCGCGGTAGGTCGCCGAGCGCACCAGCGTCAGGTGATCGCGCGGCGCGTGCGCGGCCAGGCGCATCGGCCCCGACGACACGATCGTCGCCGGCGCGGTCCAGGTGCGCGGGTGGCGCGACACCGCCGGGCGCGGCGTCGGCCGCATGGCGCGCGACGCGCCGGTCGCGACGATCGACGGCGTCGGATCGCTGGCCTCGACCACCAGCGTCTGCGCGTCGAGGACGCGGACGCCGAGCACCTCGGGCAGCATCAGCAGGTCGGCGTTGGTGACCTCGACCGCGGCGCGCGGCGTGGCGGCGTCGGCCTGGAGCTCGGCCCACGCGCCGTCGCGCCCCGGGACGTGCTTGGCGGCGACCGGCACCACCGTCACGCGATGCCCGGCGGTCGGCGCGCCGTCGAGCTCGTCGGCCGGCACCCAGCCGTAGACGCCGAGGCCGTGATCCCAGTGGACGTAGGCCCAGGGCTGCCCGTCGGGGCTGGGCAAGGTCGCCGGCCGACCGCTCAGCTCGATGATGGTCACCGCGGTGCGCGCCGGCGCGGTCGCGTAGGCGGCGGCGGGCGCGGCGCCCAGATCGCGCAGCGCGAGCGGCCGGCTGGCGGTGCGCCGGTTGGGATCGGGCGGCGCGGCGTCGCCCCAGTCGGCCAGCGGCTTGCCGTCGACCGCGGTGACCTCGACGATCGTGCCGGCCGGCAGCCCGCCGGCGTCGCGCACCAGCACGCGCGCGCGGTTCTCGAGGAAGGCGAGGTTGTTCTTCAACCAGTCGAGCGAGTCGGCGTTGACCGACGCGGTCAGCGGGTGCAGCACGCGCACGAGCTGGTAGGCGGCGTCGTAGGCGGTGAGCGGGCTGCCGTCGCTCCAGCGCGCGTCGGGCCGCAGGTGGAACGTCACCCGGCGCTGATCCGGCGCGACCTCCCACGCGCTGGCCAGCCCGGCGATCGGCAGGCCGTCGTCGCCGAACACCAGCAGGCCGTCGAACAGCGCGTACATGATCGGCGTGACGGTCGTCGACTGGCCCTCGGCCGGGTCGAGGCTGTCGGGCTCGCCGCTGTTGCACCAGGTGAGCGTGCGCGGGTCGTCGACCGCGGGCACCTTGCCGAAGTACTCGCTGTCGGGCAGGCCGCAGCCGGTGGCCGCCACGGCGGCGAGCGCGGCGAGCGTGCTAAGGTGGCGGCGCGTCATGGACGAGTTTCGTTGTCCCCGCTGCGGGAGCTTCGCGGCCGAGCGTACGGAGTCGCGGTTCGCGGCCTTCACCATGGTCGAGATGAACTGCCGCGGATGCAAGCTCTACGAGGAGCGACGCAGCGACGCCGCCGACTTCGCCGCGTGGAAGGACCGCTGGCGCGGCCGGCCGCAGATCCCGATCTACGACTACTACGACGATCTGGTCGACGTCGACTGATGTCCGCGAGCGAGCGCGGCGGCCGCGCCCAGGCCGTGGCGACGCTGGTCGCGGTGGGCCTGTTGTGGTCGACCGCCGGCGCGCTGATCAAGTACGTCACCTGGCCGCCGGCGGCGATCTGGGGCCTGCGCTCCGCGATCGCCGCGGTCGCGCTGATCGCGATCTACCGGCCGTCGTGGCGCGGCCTGACGCGGACCGAGTGGCTGTCGGCGCTGGCGCTGGCGGCGACGACGGGGCTGTTCGTGCTGGCCAACAAGTGGACCACCGCGGCCAACGCGATCTTGATCCAGTACTCGGCGCCGGCGTGGGCGGCGCTCTTGTCGGCGGTGATCCTCCACGAGCGCGCGACCCGCGTCGACTGGGTGACGATCGGCCTGGCGCTGTGCGGCGTCGCGCTGTTCTTCGTCGATCAGCTGTCGCTGGCCCACGTGCGCGGCAACGTCGTGGCGCTGGCGGCCGGCGTGATGTTCGCGACCAACGTCGTGCTGTTGCGCAAGATCGCGCGCGACCCCGCGGGCCGTGGCAGCGCGCTCCGGGCCATGATCCTCGGCCACGTGCTGGCGGCGGCGGCGGGCCTGCCGTTCGCGCTGACCGCGCCGGGGCTGCCGGCCAGCGGCTGGGCGGCGATGGTGGCGCTGGGCCTCCTGCAGCAGACCGCGCCGACGATCTTGTACGCGTGGGCGATCCGCCGGGTCACCGCCGTCGAGGGCCTGCTGATCCCGATCGTCGAGCCGATCGTCTCGCCGCTGTGGGTGTGGATCCTGTTCGCCGAGCGGCCCGGGGCGTGGGCGCTGGTCGGCGGGGCGGTGGTGGTGGCGGCGGTGACGCTGCGTGGCCTCGCGCCGTCGCGGGGGTGAGCGCGATCGCGATACACTCGCGGCGTGCGCCGCCTCGGTAACGCCCTCCACATCGTGTGGGTCGGGTTCGTCGTGTTCTGGTTCCTCATCGCCTACGGGCTGGTGCGGCTGGGGCTGTTGATCGGGCTGTGCTGGAGCGGGGCGCGGCGGCGTCGGGTGGTGGCGCGGTGGAACGGCTGGGCGCTGCGCACGCTGCTCGAACTGCTCGGCGCGTCGTTCATCAAGATGGGGCAGGTGATGAGCACGCGGCCCGATCTGTTCGCGGCCGAGACCATCGCCCAGCTCAAGCACCTGCAGGATCGCCTGCCGGCGTTCGCGTTCGCCAAGGTGCGGCGGATCGTCGAGGAGGACACCGGCAAGCCGCTCGCCGACACCTACGCCGAGTTCGACGAGGCCCCGGTGGCGGCGGCGTCGGTGGCGCAGGTGCACCGGGCCCGGCTGCGCGACGGCCGCGAGGTGGCGGTCAAGGTGCTGCGGCCCAACGTGCGGCGGCAGGTCGAGCGCGACGCGTCGCTGTTGATGCTCGGCGCCAAGATCATCGCGCTGCACCCGCGGCTCAAGCGCAGCGATCCGGTGGGCCACACCCAGCACTTCGTCGACGCGATCCACGATCAGACCGACCTGCGCATCGAGGCGACCAACTACCGCCGGTTCCACGACAACTTCGCGAGCTGGACCACGGTGAAGTTCCCCGAGGTGCTGGCGCCGTCGACCGAGCGTGTCCTCACGATGGAGTTCATCCGCGGCACCAAGATCGACGCGCAGCCCGAGGAGCGCAAGCTGCCGCTCGCCGAGGTCGTGCGCCGCTGCATGTTCCAGATGTGCTTCGACGACGGGTTCCTCCACGCCGACATGCACCCGGGCAACATGCTGGTCGACGACCAGGGCCGGCTGGTGCTGTTCGACGTCGGCCTGGCCAAGCACCTCCACGAGGACGTGCTGATCCAGTTCATCGACATGGGCAAGTGCCTGACGATGGGCACGCCCGCCGATCTGGTCGCGCACCTGCGCCGGTTCCACACGTACATCGGCGACGTCGACTGGGACGCGCTGTCGAAGGACGTCGAGGTGTTCGCGACCAAGTTCCGCGGCCAGAACGCCGCCGAGCTCGACTACGGCACGCTGTTCAACGAGATGTTCGCGATCGGGCGCCGCTACCACGTGCGCCCGGTGACCGACATGACGCTGGTGCTGGTCGCGATGGTGACGTCGCAGGGCATCGGCCAGATGCTCGACCCGCACGTCGACGTGTTCGCCCACGTGGCGCGCCACCTGGTGCCGATCTTGATGAAGCGCAACGAGCGCGTGCCCGAGACCGCCGCCGCGCGCGCCGCCGGCGGCCAGTGATAGCGTAGGGCGATGCAGCCGCCTGGTCCGCCTGGTCCGCCGCCCGCAGGCTATCCACCGCCGGGCTATCCGCCGCCCGGGTATCCGCCGCCGCCCGGCTACGGCTACCCGCCGCCGCCGAAGTCATCGCTGACATGGCTGTGGATCGTGCTCGGCATCGTCGGTGCGGTGATGGTGCTCGGCATCCTGGCGGCGGTGGCCATCCCGTCGTTCCTGGACTACCAGCGCAAGTCCAAGCGGAGCGAAGCCGAACTCAACCTCAACGCGATCCAGAAGGCCGCGGCGCGGGCGTTCGCCGAGAACGCGGCGTTCCCGACCGGCACCGCCGGGCCGACCCCGTCGACACCGTGCTGCATGGACTCGACCCGGCGCTGCCAGCCGGAGCCGGCCGTGTGGTTCAACGGGCCGTGGACGGAGCTCGACTTCGAGATGACGCGGCCGCACTTCTACCAGTACACGTACCAAGGCGCGCCCGACGGCAGCAGCTTCACCGCGACCGCGATCGGCGACCTCGACTGCGACGGCCAGACGGTCACGCACACGCTCCACGGTCGCGTCGTCGGCGGGAGCCCGTCCTTCACCCTCGAGCCGCCGACCGGCCGCGACTGACGCGCGCGCCGCGGTGTACGCTCACGCGATGCAGCCGCCTGGTCCGCCGCCCGCAGGCTATCCGCCGCCCGGGTATCCACCGCCCGGGTATCCGCCGCCGGGCTACCCGCCGCCTGGCTATCCGCCGCCGCCCGGCTACGGGTACCCGCCGCCGAAGAAGTCGCTGTTGTGGCTGTGGATCTTGCTCGGTGTCCTCGGCGCGGGCGTCGTGGTGGTCGGGATCCTTGCGTTCCTGGCCGGCGACGCGGTGTCGGAGTACGCCAAGAAGTCCAAGCGCATCGAGGCCGAGCTCGAGCTGCGGCGCATCGGCAGGGCGGCCAAGGTCGCGTTCATCGAGACCGACGCGTTCCCCGAGGGCACCGCCGGCGCGACGCCCGCCACGTCGTGCTGCGCGGGGCCGAACCACAAGTGCGCGCCCGAGCCCGCGATCTGGAGCCAGGAGCCGTGGCTCTCGCTCGACTTCGAGATGTTCGAGCCGCATTACTTCCGCTACACGTACGCGGCAGCGCCCGACCGCCGCAGCTTCACCGCGACCGCGATCGGCGACCTCGACTGCGACGGCGAAGAGGTGGTGTTCACGATCACCGGCAGCGTGGTCGACGGCAACGTGACGGTGACCGACGTCGTGCGGCCGACCAACCGCGACTGAGCCGGGGCCCGCGCGGCGCGTGGTAGCGTGCGCGGGTGCAGCCCGCGCCACCACCGCAACCGCCGCCAGGGCACCTGCCGCCGGGCTACTACCCGGGCTATCCGCCGCCGCCGGGCTTCGCGCCGAAGAAGACGTCGCTGTTGTGGCTGTGGATCGCGCTCGGCGTGGTCGGGGCCGTGGCGGTGATGGGCGTGCTGGCCGCGATCGCGATCCCGTCGTTCGTCAACTACCAGCGCAAGGCCAAGGCGGTCGAGGCCGAGCTCGCGCTGCGGCGCATCGGCCAGGCCGCGATCATGTACTACGAGGAGCACGGCCGCTTCCCCGAGGCGGCGGCGGGGCCGACGCCGGCGGCGCCGTGCTGTCTCGGGCCCGGCCAGAAGTGCGCGCCGGCGATCGAGACCTGGGCGATCGAGCCGTGGCGGACGCTGGGCTTCACGATGCTCGAGCCCCACCGCTTCCAGTACACGTTCACGCCGAGCGCCGACGGCCGCAGCTTCACGGCGACCGCGATCGGCGACCTCGACTGCGACGGCGTCACCACGACGCTCACGGTCACCGGCGCCGGCTCGGGTGGCGCGGCGCGGCTCGAGCCGGTCGAGCGCCCCGTCCACCTCGACTGACGATCCGCCGGGTGCGACCCGCCGCGACGCCTTGACGTCGCCCGGTCGGGGCCGCTAAGCCCGACGGCATGTCGATCTTCCGCTTCGCGCCGCTGGCGCTCCTCCTCGCGGCGGCCCCGGCCATCGCGGGTCCCGGCAAGGGCCTCACCATCGACGACATGCTGGCGATGCAGCGCGTCGGCGAGCCGGCGGTGTCGCCCGACGGCAAGTGGGTGGCGTTCTCGGTGCGCGACACCGACATGGCCGCGAACAAGGGCCGCACCGACATCTGGCTGGCGGCCGTCGACGGCGCGACGGTGCGGCGGCTGACCACCGATCCGGCGAGCGACACCAGCCCGGCGTGGTCGCCCGACGGCGCGTACGTGTACTTCGCGTCGACGCGCGGCGGCTCGTCGCAGGTGTGGCGGATCGCGGTGGCCGGCGGCGAGGCCGAGGCCGTGACCAAGCTGCCGATCGACGTGAACGGCTTCCGGCTGTTCCCCGATGGCAAGCGCCTGCTGCTGGCGATGGACGTGTGGCCGGAGACGCGGACGCTCGCCACGTCGGTGGCGAAGGACGCGGTGAAGTCGCCGTCGAGCGCGCAGGCCTACGACTCGCTCCTGTTCCGCCACTGGGACACCTGGGAGGACGGCAAGTACTCGCACCTGTTCGTGTGGTCGCCGGACAAGCCCGACGACGCGCGCGACCTGTTGCCGGGCGCGACCACCGACACGCCGACGCATCCGTTCGGCGGCATGGAGGACACCGCGATCTCGCCCGATGGCAAGACCGTCGCGTACGTGGCGCGGGTCGGCGGCAAGGCGATCGCCTGGACCACCAACACCGACGTGTTCCTGGTGCCGGCCGACGGCGTCGGCAAGGCGGTCGCGTTGACCGGCGCCAACCTGGCGTACGACTACGCGCCGAGCTTCGCGCCCGACGGCAAGTCGCTCGCGGTGATGGCGATGGCGCGCGCGGGCTACGAGGCCGATCGTCAGCGCGTCGTGCTCTACGACCTCGCGACCAAGAAGCCGCGGACGCTGACCGAGGGCTGGGACCGCTCGCCGGGCGGCGTCGAGTGGAGCGCCGACGGCAAGACGCTGTACACGTCGGCCGACGACCTCGGCAACCACTCGCTGTTCGCGATCGACGCGACCAGCGGCAAGGTCACGACGCTCATCGACAAGGGCACCAACGCGTCGCCGCTGGTGGCGGGCGATCAGCTCGTGTTCCTGCGCGACACGCTGACGATGCCGGCCGAGCTGTTCCGCATCCCGGCGACCGGCGGCGTGCCGCGGCAGATCACCCACTTCAACGACGCGCGGGTCGCGAAGATCGCGTGGGGCGCGTACGAGCAGTACACGTTCACCGGCGCGAAGGGCGACACGGTCTACGCGTACCTGGTGAAGCCGGCCAACTTCGACATCAAGCGCACGCCGAAGGTGCCGGTGGCGGTGCTGATCCACGGCGGGCCCCAGGGCAGCTTCGGCGATCACTTCCACTATCGCTGGAACCCCGAGGTGTTCGCGGGCCACGGCTACGCGGCGGTGGTGATCGACTTCCACGGGTCGACCGGCTACGGCCAGGCGTTCACCGACGCGATCAACGGCGACTGGGGCGGCGCGCCGTACGACGACATCATGGCCGGCATCGACGCCGCGCTGAAGAAGTACCCGTTCCTCGACGGCTCGCGCATGGGCGCGGCCGGCGCGTCGTACGGCGGCTTCATGATCAACTGGATCAACGGCAAGACCGATCGCTTCAAGGCGCTGGTCTGCCACGACGGCAACCTCGACGAGCAGCTCGCCTACTTCGACACCGAGGAGCTGTGGTTCCCCGAGTGGGAGCACGGCGGCACCCCGTGGGCCAACCCCGCCGGCTACGCCAAGCACAACCCCATCGACCTCGTCGCCAACTGGAAGACCCCCACCCTCGTCGTCCACGGCGGCCAGGACTTCCGCGTCGTCGAGACCCAGGGCATGTCCACCTTCACCGCCCTCCAGCGCAAAGGCATCCCCTCCCGCTTCCTCTACTTCCCCGACGAGAACCACTGGGTCCTCAAGCCCCAGAACTCCAAGCGCTGGCACGACGAAGTCCTCGCC
>Ga0075163_10003238_pt1 | contig 21903 bp, 20 predicted proteins | sample JI1023141ADNA_FD_71478 | JGI IMG/M metagenome (GOLD analysis project Ga0075163, IMG submission 71478) | Wastewater effluent complex algal communities from Wisconsin, to seasonally profile nutrient transformation and Carbon sequestration -... | ecosystem: Engineered > WWTP > Effluent > Algae... | reverse complement strand
GACGGTCGACCTCGGCGACGACCCCGTCGAGCCCGGCGTGTGTCGGCCCGACCCCGACTACTTCCGCACCCGGGTCTGGCCCGAGTTCCTGGCGCCGCCCGACATGGCCAAGACCTGCGTCGGCCGCAGCGGCTGCCACGGCGAGGCCGACGGGCGCTCCGCGCTGCGCCTCGACAACACCGATCCGATCGACTTCACCCGCAACTACCAGGTCGTGACGCGCTTCCTCAACTGCGGCACGCCCGAGGCCAGCTCGCTCTACACCAAGCCGCTGACCGGCGAGGATCCCCACGGCGGCGGCGATCTGTTCGGCGGCGCGGATCCGGCGGCGGCGGTGTTCCTCGCGTGGTTCATGCAATGAAGGCGCTGGTCGGGCCCGCGCTGGTCGGCCTCGCGCTCGTCGGCGCGTCGGCGGCGCCGGCCGCGGCCGACGCGTACCTGCGGGTCATCGCCCAGGACGCGCCGGTGTACAGCGGCCCCGGCGCCAGCTACCGCGACATCTACGACGCCCACCGCGGCCAGGTGTTCGAGGTGATCGAGCGCGGCACCCGCGGGTACTGGTACCGGATCGTCCTCGACGACGGCACCACCGGGTGGATCCTCGGCGAGCTGGTGTTCCCGTTCGAGGTCGGCCCCGAGGGCGAGGCCGGCGCGTTCACCCGCCTGGGCCGGCGCATCCGCCGGGCCATCCTCGGCCCGTCGCCCCTGCCCTACGCCGACGTCGAGCTGTCGTTCTCGGCCGGCGTGCTCGATCGCGAGGGCTTGTTCCTGCTGCGGCCGGCGCTGGTGATCGACCGCTACTTCGCGCTCGAGGGCTTCGCGGGGCTGTCGCCGCGCGCGCAGACCGACGTCTTCCTCGGCGGCGCCGGCTGGACGTTGCGGCTGGCGCCCGGCGCGGCGGTCGGCCCGTTCGTCCACGCGTCGATCGGCGCGGCCCACATCCGGCCCAAGGCCGACAACTTCACCGATCAGGAAGAGACGCTGGCGTCGCTCGACGCCGGCGGCGGCTTCGAGATCACGTTCAAGAAGCAGATCACGCTGCGCGCCGACTACCGCCGGTGGGTGCTGTTCGACCAGAACCGCTCCGAGGCCGGCAACGAGTTCACCGGCGGGCTGGCGATCTTCTTCTAGCGATCACCCCAGGAGCTCCCCATGCGCCGCACCCTCGTCCTCGTCGTCACGCTCGCCGGCCTGGCCTCGGCGTGCGGGCGCTACGCGGTGCGCCCCAACGAGAAGGAGTTCCTCGCCGATCCGGTGATGACCTTCGACGGCGATCCCCAGGAGGCTGCCGCCGACGATCACGTGCTGACCAACCGCGAGGGCGCGGCCGGCGGCAACGGCGCGGGCGGCGGAGGCTGCGGATGCAATTGACCGAGCGCCAGCGAGGTCAACTCTGGGGGCCTCGCGTCACCCCGCGGTCCGTCGCCCTCGCGCTCAGCGCGGTCGGGCTGCTCGGCGCCGTCGGCGGCGCCGCGGCCGACGACGGCGTCGACGTCAACACCACCTGGTACCAGGAGCAGCGCCAGGGCGGCCAGGGCGGGCTCACCGTCATCCACCCGCAGTTCGACGCCGCGGTCGACGTCGGCGAGCACACCAACCTCAGCCTCGGCTACGCCGCCGACGCGGTCACCGGCGCCACCGCCGCGGTCTACGCCGTCGACGCGGTGTCGACCGCCACCACCTTCTCCGACGTGCGCCACGTCGGCTCGCTCGGGCTGGGCTTCGCCGGCCGCCGCGCCACGCTCGGCTTCTCCGGGTCGGTCGGCGTCGAGCGCGACTACCTGTCGCTGTCGGCCGGCGGCAACGCCGCGATCGATCTGCCGGGCAAGAACACCAACTTCGCGATCAGCTACAGCCACGCCCGGGACCAGGCCTGCGACAAGGCCAACGCCGAGCTGCAGCCGCTCGAGCGCCGCGCCCTCACCGGCGCCGATCCGTGCGCCAAGGACTACGGCGTCTTCGGCAAGGACACGCTCGACGCGACGATGCTGGTGATGACGACGTGGCGCGATCTGACGATCGACACCGCTCAGGCCACCGTCACCCAGAACCTGTCGCCGACGATGGTGCTGCAGGCCAGCCTGTTCGGCCAGGTGCTCGAGGGCTTCCAGTCCAACCCGTACCGCCGGGTGCGGGTCGGGCCCAACGAGCCGCAGGAGCACATCCCCGACACCCGGGCCCGGGTCGCGCTGTCGGTGCGGCTCAACCGCTGGCTCCCCAAGCTGCGCGCCGCGGTCCACGTCAGCGGCCGCGCGTACAGCGACAGCTGGGGCGTCAACTCCGGCACCGTCGAGCTGGCCTACTCGCAGTACGTCGGCTCCTCGCTGCTCCTGCGCCTGCGCGCCCGCGCCTACCAGCAGACCGCCGCGACGTTCTTCAAGGACGCGTTCTTCTACGAGACCGAGTCGACCGCCGGGTCGTACTTCACCGGCGACCGCGAGCTGTCGCCGGTGCGCAACGCCGTGGTCGGCGGCAAGCTGACGCTCCTGTCGGTGGCCGAGGACGACAAGAAGGTCTGGGGCCTGTTCGATCGCGTCGACTGGAACCTCAAGGCCGACGTGTTCTTGCTCGACGAGCTGCCCGCCGACGACGAGGCCGCCAACCTCGGCGGCCGGGCCACGCAGTTCCTGTCCAGCGACCAGCTGCTCGACGCCTTCGAGCTGCAGCTCGGCCTGCGCACCGCCTGGTAGCCGAGCGCAGCGAGGCTACTCGTCACCCTCGGCGTCGCCGATGCCGTACTTGCGCAAGAGCTTATGCAAGTACTTCCGATCCATGTCGGCGTCGCGGGCCGCTTTCGAGATGTTGCCGTCGGCCCGGCGCAACAGCCAGGTCAGGTAGCGGCGCTCGAACGCCTCGGTCCACCGCTCCTTGGTGTCGCGGAACGACATGCCGGGCTGGAACTCGACCAGCTCCGGCGCCCCGCTCGCGCGGGACAGCTCGCCGCCGAGCGGCGCCACCAGCGCGCCGGGATCGCTGCCGAGCGCCAGCGCCCGCTCGAGGACGTTGCGCAGCTCGCGGACGTTGCCCGGCCAGTCGTGGGCGTAGAGCGCGGCGCGGGTGGCGTCGGTCAGGACCGGCGGCGGCGCGCCCGGCGGTGACAGCTTGGCCAGGAAGTGATCGATCAGCGCCGGCACGTCGTCCTTGCGGTCGCGCAGCGCCGGCGCGGTGATCGGCACGACGTTGAGCCGGAAGTACAGGTCCTCGCGGAACTTGCCCTTCTCGACCTCGGAGCGGAGATCCTTGCGCGTCGCGGCGATCACCCGCAGGTCGACCTTCAGCGTCTTGGTGCCGCCGACCCGGCGCAGCTCGCGCTGCTCGAGCACGCGCAGGAGCTTGGGCTGGAGATCGAGCGACAGCTCGCCGAGCTCGTCGAGGAACACCGTGCCGCCCGACGCCAGCTCGAACGCACCCTGGCGCGCCGACGCCGCGCCGGTGAACGCGCCCTTCTCGTGGCCGAACAGCTCGCTCTCGATCAGCGTGCCCGCCACCGCGCCGCAGTCGACCACCACGAACGGCGCGTCCTTGCGCCGCGACAGGAGGTGCAGCGTCCGGGCGATCATGTCCTTGCCGGTGCCGGTCTCGCCCTCGATCAGCACGGTCGCGTCGGTCGGCGCGATCCGCTCGATCAGCCCGAAGATCTCGCGCATCGCGGTCGACTTGCCGACCATCTCGCCGAGCGACTCGCGCTCCGACGGCAGGATCTCGATGCGCTCCTCGAACGGCGTGAACTTCAGCTCGACCGCGCCGGCGCCGACCACCGAGCCGGCCCGCAGGTACGCCTCCTTGATCTCGGCGCCGTCGAGGAACGTGCCGTTGGTCGAGTGCAGGTCACGCACCAGGTAGCCCTTGGCGTCGCGGACGATCTCGAAGTGGGTCCGCGACACCGTCTCGTCAGACACCACCAGATCGTTGTCAGGTGCCTTACCGACGCGGAGCACGTCGCTGGCCACCACGAACTCGGTGCCGCGCTGGGCGCCCTTGGTGACCACCAGCTTGCACCGTCGGAGATTGACGGTGGCGGGCGTGGCCTCGCGGCGGATCCGGGTTCCGCCCAGGACTTCCATCTGCGTCAGTGTATCACCACCGGCCGCGCCGATCGCGGCGCCGCCGCGCGTTGACCCCGACGGGCGCGCCACGCTACCGTCTCGGCAGTGCAGCGATCAGTCCGGGGACTCGTCGCCGTGGTCAGCCTCGGGCTGACCATCGCGCCCGCCGCGTCGGCCCTGGCCGATGACGGCCCGGCGCCGTCGGCCGAGGCCGCGGCCGCCACCGCCGCGGCGACGCCGTCGGAGGCGCCGCTGCCGTCGTGCCTCGATCAGTCGATCAAAGACGAGCTGGGCCAGACGCTGCGCCCGCGCGGCGTCCAGAAGCGCAACTTCGCCAAGCGCGGCCACGTCGAGCTGATCGGCAAGGGCGGCCTGTACGCCGGCGATCTCACCTCGTCGTCGTGGATCGCCGGCGGCGCGCTCGGCTTCTGGTTCACCGAGGACCTCGGCATCGAGCTGGGCTTCGAGGTGACGCCGATCGCGCTCGATCTCGACAGCCCGCTGGCCGAGTTCTTCGGTGACGATCGCTTCGAGAAGGGGCTGGGCTACCTGCCGCTGGCCAACCTGGTGTGGTCGCCGATCCACACCAAGATGAAGATGGGCGGCGACATCGTCCACGGCGACTTCCTGGTGTTCGCCGGCGGCGGCCGGCTGATCCACGACAGCGTCCAGGGCGCCACCTTCGACGCCGGCGTCGCGCTCGAGCTGTTCACCACCAAGGTGCTGACCGTGCGCTTCGAGGCGAGGGACGTGATCGCGGTGCAAGAGGCCGCCGCCGAGACCCGCCTCACCAACAACCTGGTCGCCAGCTTCGCGCTCGGCCTCTGGGTGCCGACGGGGCTGTGATGCGCACCCTCCCCTCTCTCGTCGTCGCCGCGCTGGCGCTGGCCGCCGCGGCCCCGGCGCGCGCCGAGTCGAAGTCGCGGCCCGAGGACGAGCGCACCACCTCGATGTGCGTCGATCAGGAGATCGCCGACCGGCTGGCGCTCAAGCGCAAGCGCCGCGGCGCGGTCGACCGGCTGTTCGTGAAGCAGCACCGCCACGAGTTCACCGTCGCCGGCGGCTTCTACGCCTCGGACCTGTTCAGCGGCACCTGGGTGCTGGGCGGCGCGTACACCTACCACATGACCGATCAGACCTCGGTCGAGTTCGGCGGCGGCGTCACCCACGCCAACGCCGACGTGATCCGCGCCATCGAGGACTCGCGCGGCGTGTCGCTGGCCGACGACTACGCCCGGGTGATCTTCGGCGAGTCGCTCCTGGTGTGGAGCCCGGTCTACGGCAAGGCGCGGCTCGGCGGCGCGGTCGCGCGCTACGACCTCCACGTCGATCTCGGCGTCGGCGTCGTCGACTCGACCACCAGCCGCGGCGCGATGGGCGTGGCCGGCGTCGGGCTCAAGCTGTTCGCGGGCCACGCGGTCGCGTTCCGCATCGACGCCCGCGACCGGGTGTACCGTCAGGAGTTGCTCGACGAGCACTTCCTGGTCAACGACGCCTCGCTGACGTTCGGCTTCTCGATGTTCTTGCCGTTCTCGAACTAGCTCGGTCCCGAGCTGCGGAGTCTGTGATGTCCGGACCCACCTGGCAGGCCTTCTCGCGATGCACGCTCGCCGCCGCGCTGGCGCTGACCGTCGGCACCGCGCGCGCGCAGCCGGCCAAGAAGCCGCCACCGACGCCCGCCCCGACGCCCGCGGCGCCCACGCCGGCCCCGGCGCCCGCGCCGACGCCCGCGCCGCCGAGCGAGTCGACGACACCGGCCACCGCGCCGACCAGCGAGGGCAACGACGTCGACGCGCTCCGCCAGGAGTACCTGAAGCTGCGCGACGAGCTGTTCGCGTCGCGGGCCCGGGCCGCGACCATCGCCAGCGCGCTGTACTCGACCCGGGTGCAGATCAAGCTCAAGTTCGGCAGCGCGCGGTTCTGGGGCGTGTCGCGCGCGGTGATCCGCCTCGACAACGCCGGCGTCTACGACGACACCAGCGGCACGATCGGCGGCGACGACGCGGTGCGCTTCGACGGGTGGATCGCGCCGGGCCGCCACCTGGTGACCGTGCGCCTCGAGCTGACCGGCAAGGACGACGACCGCTTCACCACCGCCACCGAGTCGACGTTCGTCGTCCAGGCGGTCGCCGGCAAGGACCTCGAGGTCGCGGTGCGCGCCGCCGACGACGGCGACATCGCCTACGGCTGGAAGCGCGGCGAGCGCGGCGGCTACCGGTTCAACCTCGACGTCGACGTCAAGACCACCGCGCGGCCCGGCGCCGACGCGGGCAAGCCGGCCGGCAAGCCGGCCAAGACCAGCGCCGCGCCCGCCCCCGCCCGACGCACCGCACTCCTGGGGGCTGGTCGCCCAGCCCCCCTCGCCGGGGTCACGCCCCCGTCGAGCCTCCCCCCGGGACGCGAGGCCGCCCGTGCGCGGTAGCCGCCTGGCCGCCGCGCTGCTCGGCCTCGCGCTGGCCAGCGGGCCCGCGCGCGCCGACGAGCCGGTCGACGCGCCGCCGCCGCCGACCACGCCGACCGCGCGCTACTTCACCGAGCTCGAGGCGATGGGCCTCCTCGACGCCGCCAGCGGCAGCCAGGAGACGCTCAAGCGCGAGCTGGGCGCCGCCGAGCAGCTGCTGCGCGCCGGCGATCCGATCGACGCCGCGGTCGCGCTGGCGGCGATCGTCGACTCGCCGCGCTACGCCGACTTCACGGACTTCGTCGAGTACGGCAACGCCGAGTACTACCTCGGCGTCGCCCTGCAAGGCGCCGGCGCGTACGGCGCCGCCCTCGCCGCCTACGAGCGCGCGCTGCGCCGCGGCCCCGACGCGCCGTACTGGGGCCCGGCCCACCGCCGCGCCGTCGACGTCGCGATGGAGACCCGGGACTTCGCGGGCACGCTGGCGCGGATCCAGGCGCTCGACAGCGGCGCGACCATCCCCCCGAGCGCCGCCGGCGAGCGCGCGTACCTGCGCGGCCGCGCCGCCTACCAGGCCGGCGATCTGGTCGCCGCCGAGGGCCAGCTCGCGACGATCTCGAAGAAGAGCCGGCTGTACTCGTCGGCGCTGTACCTGCGCGGCGTCATCCGCACCCGCAAAGGCGAGTGGCGCGACGCCGCCGACGCGATGTGCGAGGTGGCCGGCACCGGCGACGCCGATCGGGTCACGTTCGTCGTCGACGAGCGCTACTTCACGATCAAGGACCTGGCGCGGCTGGGCCTGGGCCGGCTCGCCCACGAGCGCGGCGAGTACGACGACGCCTACTACCACTACTTCCAGATCCCGTCGGACTCGGTGCACCTGCCCGACGCGCTGTTCGAGGCCGCGTGGTCGATGTACCAGAAGCGCGAGCTGGCCACGGCGCGCGATCTGGTGGCCGAGCTGAAGGCGCAGTTCCCCGACGCGCCGACCTGGGCCGAGGCCAGCCTGCTGGGCGCCTACGTCGAGCTGGCCGACTGCAAGTTCGACGCGGCCCGCACCACCTACGACGCGGTCGCCGCCGAGCTGACGCCGGTGGTCGCCGAGCTCGATCGCATCCGCAAGGATCCCGAGGCGCGCCGCGCGCTGTTCGAGCGCGCGCTCGGCCGCTGGCGCGATCGCGCGGCCGGCGCCGATCTGCCGCCGCCGTCCAAGGATGTCACCGCGCGGGTGCTGGGGCTGGTCCGCCTCGACCCTGGCTTCGTCCGCCTGCACGACGCGGTCACCGGCCTGCGCCGCGCCGCCGGCGAGGCCCCCGGGCTGGTCCGGCAGTGGAACGCGCTCGCCGGCCAGGCCAAGGCCGAGCGGGTCGGCAAGGTGTCGGGCGATCCGACGTTGGCCGATGACGCCGCGGCCGACGCCAACCGCGTCGCCGACGATCTGCGCGCGCTCGACGAGCAGATCGCGCTGGCCCGGCGCCAGCTCGCCGCCGGCAAGGCCGCCGGCACCGTGCCCGACGACGTCGCCGCCGACGAGGGCGCGCGGCTGGCCGCGCTCGCCGCCAAGGTCGACGCCGCCGCGGCGAAGGCCCGGGCGCTGGCCGCCGCGGCCGACGCCGATCGCGCCAGCGCCGCGCCCGCCGGGCTGCGGCCGCTGCTCGACGACGACCTCCGCGCCGCGCGCCGGCTCGACCGCGACAGCCACGCGCTCTTGACCCAGCTCGAGGCCGCGTCGGCCGCGCAGTCCCAGGCGATGATCGACCGCCTGTACACCACCACCAAGCGCATCCTCGACAAGGCCCGCCTGGGCAAGGTCGACGCGGTGATCGGCCAGAAGCGCGCGCTCGACATCAAGGTCCAGGATCTGGCCAGCGGTCGCTTCCCCGAGGAGCTGTACGGCCGGCTGTGGGAGCAAGGCATGATCGGCGACGACGAAGAGCTGTGGCCGTTCGAGGGCGAGTACTGGGCCGACGAGTACGAGGGCTGGCGATGAGGGCGCTTGGCTGGTTGGTCCCGGCGCTGACGCTGGCGCTGGCCGCGCCCGCCGCGGCCCAGGTCGCCGAGGTCAACCTCGATCGCGGCCCCGCGTCCGAGCTGTACCTGCGCAAGCGGCCGCCGGTGCCCGAGGCGCCGGTGCTCGATCCCGAGCTGAAGAAGCTGCTCGAGTCGACCACCAAGCAGCGCGACGAGCGCCGCCTCGAGGCGATCGGCCTGTTGCGCGAGTTCCTCGCCGGCAACCCCGAGGGCGAGGCCCAGGCCGACGGCCTGTTCAAGCTCGCCGAGCTGCTGTGGGAGGAGGCCCGCCGCACCTACCTGGTCCGCATGGACGGCTACGAGCGCGACCTCGAGCGTTGCAAGCAGCAGCCCGACGCGTGCAAGACCGAGCCGACCGAGCCGCGCATCGATCTGGCCGAGAGCGCCGCGCTGTACACGCAGATCCTCGATCACCACCCGACGTTCCGCCGCACCGACTTGGTGTTGTACCTGGTCGGCTTCGCCGCCAAGGAGGACGGCCGCGAGGACGAGGCGATGGCGCGCTTCGAGCAAGTCATCGAGCGCTTCCCCGACTCGCCGCTGTACGGCGACGCCTGGATGATGGTCGGCGAGCACCACTTCGCCGCCGGCGCCTGGGACAAGGCCCGGACCTCATACCAGAACATCCTCACGAACAAGGACAACGCCACCTACGACCTCGCGCTGTTCAAGACCGCGTGGTGCGACTGGAAGCTCGGCGAGCCCGAGCTGGCGGCCAAGCGGTTCAAGGAGGTCCTCGACCTCGCGGTCGAGGCCGATCGCACCGGCTCGGCGTCGCAGCAGCGCCGGCGCGCCGGCCTGCGCGACGAGGCCCTCGAGTACCTGGTGATCGTGTTCACCGAGGACCGCGCCATCTCGGCCAAGGAGGTCTTCGACTTCCTCGCGTCGATCGGCGGCGAGCGCTACTCGAAGGACGTGCTGATCAAGGTCGCCGACGCCTACCTCGGCCAGGCCGAGTACGACCGCGCCGTCGACACCTACAAGTTCCTGATCGCGATGGAGCCCGACGGGCTCGGCGCCGCGACCTACCAGCGGCAGATCGTCGACACCTGGGCCTCCGCGCTCGATCAGCCCGAGTCGCTGGCCGCCGCCAAGATCCTCGTCGACACCTACGGCCCCGGCACCGCGTGGGCCAAGGCCCAGCGCAACCGCGACGGCCTCAACCGCTCGCTGGCCGCCAGCGAGGAGCTGTTGCGCACGCTGGCCAAGAACCTCCACGCCGACGCCCAGGCCCGCGAGAAGGGCTCCAAGCCGCCCAAGCGCCCCGCCGAGCCGACCGCCGCCGACGACGCGAAGTACCGCGCGTTCCTCGACAAGAACGGCCTGACCGCCGCGTACCGCCAGGCCACCGCTGGCTACGCGCTGTACCTCGGCGCGTTCGGCGCGGCGCCCGACGCCGCCGAGCTGCGGTTCTTCCGCGCGCAGATCCTGTTGCTCAAGCTCTACGACTACGAGGCGGCCGGCGACGAGTTCCTCGCCGTCGGCAAGACCGCGCCGGTCGGCAAGTACCACAAGGACGCGCTGCTCGCGGGCATGGCGGCGTTCGAGAAGGCGCGCCCGCCCGACACCGCCGGCAAGCGCGAGCTCACCGAGGTCGACAAGAAGTTCGCCGAGGCCGTCGACCTGTACGCGACCTTGTTCCCCGCCGATCCCGAGCTGGTCGGCGTGATCTTCAAGAACGGCCAGCGGTTCTACGACTACGGCAACTACGACGAGGCCATCAAGCGCTTCGGCGTCATCGTCACCAAGTACCCCGACCACCCCGACGCCGGGCCCGCCGGCGATCGCATCCTGGCCGCGCTCAACAAGGCCCAGGACTACGAGAACATCGAGGACTGGGCCCGCCGGCTCAAGACCGCCAAGGCCTTCGCCGCCCCCGATCAGCAGGAGCGCCTCGACCGGCTGATCGTCGACTCGATCGTCGGCTCCGGCGAGAAGTACAAGCAGGCGGGCGACTTCGCCAAGGCCGCCGGCTTCTACCTGCGCGTGCCCAAGGAGTTCCCCAAGCACGCCAAGGCGCCGCTCGCGATGATGAACGCCGGCGTGATGTACGAGGAGGCCAAGCAGCCCGAGCAGGCCGCCGACGTCTACCTCGAGCTGGCCGCGACCTACAAGACGACGCCCGAGGGCGAGAAGGCGGCGTTCTCCGCCGGCCAGGTCTACGAGCGCGTCGCGTACTTCGACCGCGCCGCCGAGGCCTACGAGGTCGTCGTCAAGGACTTCCCCAAGAGCGCCAAGGCCCCCGACGCGCTGTACAACGCCGGCGTGCTGCGGCAGGCGCTCGGCCAGCACGACAAGGCGATCGCGCACTACCAGGCCTACGCCAAGAAGTACGACGACCGCAAGGACGCCCCCGAGGTCGCGTTCCGCATCGGCGTGGTCTACGAGGAGGCCGGCGACGACGGCCACGCCGACGCCGCGTACCGCAGCTACGCCAAGAACTACCGCGACAACCCGCGGCGGGTCATCGAGGCCCACGTGCGCGCCGCCCGCACCTCGCTGGCGCTCGGGCAGTTCAAGCGCACCGCCGACGAGCTCGACGAGACCGCCAGGGCCTACAAGCGCGCCGACCCCAAGGACCGCGCCGCCACCCGCACCTGGGCCGCCGAGGGCCGCTACCTCGAGGGCGAGCTGGTGCTGCGCGAGTACGACAAGGTCGGGCTCGACGTGAAGCCCAAGCTCCTGCAGAAGACGCTCAAGAAGAAGTCCGAGCTGCTCGGCAAGGCCCAGGGCATCTACCTGTCGGTGGTCGACTACGAGGACCTGAAGTGGGCCACCGCCTCGCTCTACCGGGTCGGCCAGATCTACGACAGCTTCGCCGAGGCGCTGCGCACCGCGCCGACGCCGAACGGGCTGTCGGAGGCCGAGGCCGCCGCGTACCGCGAGGCGCTCGACAGCTACGTGCTCGACATCGAGGAGAAGGCCATCGAGCTGTACTCGACCGGCTACGCCAAGGCGATCCAGATGCAGGTGTACGACGGCTACACCAAGAAGATCCGCGACGCGCTGGGGCGGCTGTCGTCGCAGCAATACCCGCCCGAGCGCGAGAGCCGCGGCGAGGTCCGCGCCGGCGACCGACCGCTCGACACCGACCTGGTCGACGAGGTGGTGCGATGAGCCGCGCCCTGCGATCGCTCGGCGCCCTGGCGCTCGCGCTCGCCGCCGCGTGCGGCGGCCCCAGCGCCGCGCGGCGGATCCAGACCACCGGCCCGAAGGCGCCCAAGGTCGTGCTCGACCCGGTCAAGCCCGAGGCGCGCCGCGAGTTCGACGCGGCGATGCGCGCGCTCCGGCTGGGCGGCCCCGAGGCGCCCGAGACCGCCAAGGCGCGGCTGCAAGCGGCGGTCGACATCGACGGCAAGCTGTGGGAGGCGTGGCACGACCTCGGCGTGCTGCGCGCCGCCGACGGCGACGACGAGCAGGCCGCCGCCGCCTTCGACAAGGCGCTCGCGGTCAACCCGTCGCACGCGCCGACCCGGGTCGCGCGCGCCGAGGTGCTGCGCCGCCTGGGCCGCGCCAAGGACGCCCGCGCCGACTACGAGCAGATGCTGCGCGAGAGCGCCCCCGACGATCCGCTGCGCCGCGACGCCGCGGCCCGGTTGGCGTCGCTGCTCCGCGACGGCGGCAGCTACGACGACGCGATCGACGTGCTGCGCGACACGCTGCGGGTGTCCGGCGCCAACGCTCGCATCTACACCGAGCTCGGGCTCCTGTACCTGGCGCAGAGCCGCGAGGAGCTGGCCAGCCTGGTGGTCAAGCGCGCCATCGAGCTCGACCCCAAGGACCCGGCCGCCTACAACGCGCTGGCGCTCCTCTACCTCCGGCAGGGCAAGGCCCAGGAGGCGTTCGACCGGTTCGACTACGCGACCTCGCTCGATCCCGGCTACCTCGACGCGCGCTTCAACAAGGCCAGCGTGCTCCTCGACGCCGGCGACTACACCCGCGCCAAGGCCGAGCTCGACGTGATCGTCGGCAAGCGGCCCGACGACTGGGGCGCGCAGGTGGCGATCGGCCTGGCGCTGCGCGGCCAGAAAGACTTCGACCCGGCCAAGAAGGTGTGGCAGACCGTGGTCGACAAGGCGCCGCGGCGATCCCGGGCGCGCGGCGACGCGCTGTGGAACCTCGCCGTCCTCAAGTCGGACTTTCTCGAAGACGTCCCCGGCGCCAAGGCCGATCTGGAGCGATTCCTGCAAGACGCAGGCACGGGCCACCCCAAGCGGGTCGCCGCCGAGCAGAAGCGCAAGGAGTTAGGCTTGTGATCCCGACCTCGACCGCATCGACCTGCGGGGGCAACCGCCCCCGACCTGCGGCTGCGCGCCCCCTGTTGTCCCGGCTGGCGATGTGGGCCGTGGTGGGCGTGCTGGTCGGTGCGATGGCGGCCCCAGCGTCGGCGCAGCGCCGGCGCGGCCGCGGCAAGCCGCGCCCCGCCCCCGCGACCCCGGCGCCCGCCCCCACCCCGGCGCCCAAGCCGGCGGGCGGCGGCGAGGTCGAACCGGGTGGCACGCCGGCGCCCGCGACGGGCACCGCCGACGCCGGGAAGGGCAAGGCCAAGGTGTTCGACTTCACCGGCCTCGACATCAACGGACGGCTCCGCACCCCGCAGCTCCTGTACTTCCTCGACCGCGCCAGCGAGGAGCTCGAGCGCGCGTCGCTCGAGAAGCGCTCGTTCGTGCCCGAGATGATCAACTCGATCGACGAGAGCAAGCTGTGACCGCGGTCGCGATCCCGGTGGCGCTGCGCGCGGCGCTGATCTGGCGCGGCGAGGTGATGGGCGATCGCACCTGCGTCGCCCAGCCGATCACGCTCGGCGCCAGCTCGGCCTCGACGTTCGTCATCCCCGACCTGTCGCTGCCGGCCGAGTTCGCGATCATCCGCCCCGGCAACCGTGGCTACCTGCTGACGCTGTCCGCCGGCATGCGCGGCACGATCTGCATCGAGGGCGAGAAGCGCGAGGTCTACGAGTTCGTGCGCCGCGGCGGCGAGGGCGGCGACGGCGCCGCCGGCGAGTTCCGCGCGACGCCGATCGGGCCGCGCGACTGGGGCGTGATCGATCTCGACGAGAGCGGCCACTACCAGCTGTTCTTCCAGTTCGTGCCCGCCGAGCAGCCGATCGGGCTCGGGCCGATCGCGCTGGGCCTGCTGCTGCCGGCGCTGGCGTTCTCGCTGGTGTTGCACACGATCATCGTGCTGGCGACGTTCCAGTTCGACGACGAGACCGACGACGTGGTCTACCCCGGTCCCGACGATCTGACCGGCAGCTACCTGATCAGCCGGCTGACCGCGCCGCCCGAGCCCCCGCCCCCGCCGCCGTCGACCAGCAAGGGCGCCGAGGCCGCCGCGTCGGCGCAGGGCGACGTCAAGAAGATCAAGAGCGCCACCAAGGGCGAGTCCGGCGCCTCGGGCGGCAAGGGCGAGACCGAGCGCGCCCGCGACCCCGACGCCAAGGACGTGCCGCCCGACGCGCCGCCGCCGCCGCCCGAGGTCGCGTTCATGACCAAGGAGAACCGGCAGGTGCTCGACACGCTGCTGCAGACCGACGTCCGCACGCAGCTCGGCAAGTTCACCGGCCTGCCCGGCGCGAAGAAGGCCGGCGGGCTCGGCTACGGCAAGGGCACCGGCACCGGCGTCGGCGACGAGCTCGGCGGCACCGGCACCACCCGCGGCGGCAAGGGCAACGGGCCCGGCGGCGGCGGCTCGGCCGAGGGCGACTTCGTCAGCCAGGGCAAGATCGACACCGGCGAGACCCGCACGCCCAAGGGCAGCGGCGGCAACGGCAGCGGCGTCAAGGAGGTCGCGGTGGTCGGCACCGGCACCGCCAGCGGCGACTTCGGCGGCCTCACCAAGGAAGAGATCGACAAGGTCGTGAAGTCGCGCGCCGGCCTGATCAAGTCCTGCTACCAGCGCGAGCTCGACAAGACCAAGGGCATCGGCGGCAAGCTGGTCGTGAACTTCTCGATCGCGCCTGGCGGCGACGTGACCCGGCAGAAGGTCGACAGCGGCAAGAGCACGCTGCACAACGCGTCGGTCGAAGACTGCGTGCTGCGCCAGATCGCCAAGCTCAAGTTCCCCGCCAAGGGCGGCGGCGTCGTCAACTACCCGTTCATCTTCTCCCAGGGTTGATCGGTCGCCTCGCTGCTCCCCACCTCGGAGTCACTCATGCGCCTCGCCTTCGTCGCCACCTCGCTCGCCGTCGTCGCCGCGGCCGCGTGCACGAGCGATCCGCGCTACCTGCCGGCGCCGACCGCGATCGAGGTCGGGGTCGACACCGGCGATCCGACGATGCCGCCGGCCACCACCGCCACCGCGTCGATGACCCTGCCCATCGTGCCCGAGACGATGGCCGATCAGGACGCGCGCGAGGCGCGGCAGACCGCGCTCGGCGCCGAGCTGGCCTACGTCCGGCTCGGCGACCTCGACGTATCGATCGAGTGGACGGTCAAGAACCTGGCCGCCACCGCCGGCGAGTTCCGGGTGAAGCTCGACGGCGGCAACCAGTTCTTCTACTACCTGCCGGCCAACTTCATCGTCGACCCGCGCGATCCGCCGCCGCCGTCGCTGGCCGGCGGCATCCCGATGACGATCGCCGCCAACGGCACGGTCTCCGGGGTGCTGCGCGAGGACACGCTGCGCGAGGCGTCGCTGGATCTCGAGGCGATCACCCGCGGCGAGCTGAGCCCGTTCGCCGCGATCTTCAACGTCAACGAGGACGACGCGACGGTGCCGATCGCGCCGATGGCGGCGCTGGCCATCCCGCAGGACGCGGTGTCGCAGATGATCCGCTTCGACGTGACGCTCGAGGCCGACCAGCACATGATCCTCGAGTACGCGGTGCGCGTCCGCGACCAGCGCGGGATCCTGCACGACGAGCTGATGGCCGCCCCGGCCGCCGAGGTCGTCGCGTTCGCGCCCGCCGAGTACGTCCCACCCCCGCCGCCTGCTCCGTGATTCGCCCCGGCGGTGGCTTGACGGCGCGGGCGGCGCCGACGACAGTTTCGGGGATGCGTCGTCTCGCCGTGGTCGCCTTGCTGCTCGCACCGACGGCAGCGTCGGCGCGCCCCGCGTCGAAGGGCGTCTACGCCGAGGCTGGGCTCGGCGGCGCCGCGACCCTGGGCAAGGCGGCCGACTGGACCCAGCCGGGGCCGGCCCTGGCGCTGCGCCTCGGCTACGATCTGTTCTCGTGGTTCTCGGTCGGCGCCGCGGCCAGCGCGTCGACCCACGAGGCCACCGTGCCCGCGCCGCCGAGCGGCGAGTACGTCCAGCTCTACCGCGCGCGCGCCGACGCGCGCCTGACCGCGCGGGTCCAGCGCATCGCGCTCTATGCCGAGGGCGGCGCCGGCGCGGCGATGCTGTCGTCGAACGTGCTCGAGAAGGTCGGCGTGCAGGAGCCCGGGCAGCGCTTCGCCCTCGCCTTCGCCGGCGGCGGCGGCCTCGAGTATCAGCTGCAGAACCGCCACTACGCCTTCGGCCTCGGCGCCGAGTACTTCCTGGCCCCCGGCTTCGACGCGCTGGCCGGCGTCGAGGTCCGGCTGTTCCTCCGCTACACCTACGGCGGCGCGCGCTGAGCCGCGATCGCGCCTGGGTCCGCTAGCCGAGCGCCAGCGAGGCTACGCTCTGGGGCAACGCGGTACAGCCTCCTAGCGCAGGGCCTGCTTGCCGGTGCCGAGCGTCGTCATCAGCGCCCGGCGGAACGGCGCGCGCGGCTCGAGCATGCCGAGCACCGCGGCGACGCCCATGCGCTGGCGCCACAGCAGCACCGCCGACGGCGGCAGCGCCAGACCGCCGGCCGCCAGCACGTCGCGGGTCGCCGCGGTCAGCCGCCCGGCGTAGTGGCGATCCCAGGTGAACGGCTCGCTCGACGCGAACGGCGCCGCGACCTCGCGCTCCCAGTCGCGGTGCACCACCGTGGCCAAGGACGAGGTCTGCTTGAGCAGCCCGGCCGCCGCCAGCGCCATGCGGAACTTCTCGGCGCCGGCGAAGCCATCCTCGTCGAGGATGCCGTGCCAGATCGCGCGATCGGCCGCGACCACCGCGGGATCGAGGTCGACCGTGCAGCCGAAGTCGAGGAACCACACCCGGGTCGCGTCGCCGGTCTCGACCAGGTAGTTGCCGGGGTTGGGATCGGCGTTGAGGAAGCCGTGGTTGCACGGCGTGCCCCACGCGAAGCGCACGATCGCCATCGCCACCTCGGCGTGCAGCGCGCGATCGCCGGCGGGCAGCTCGGCGATCGGCACGCCCGGCGCGCGGGTCATCGTCAGCACCCGACGCGTCGTGTGCGCGCGCACCACCTCGGGGATCGCGATCACCGGATCGCCGGCCCAGGCCCGCCCGGCGCGCTCGAGCGCGTCGGCCTCGGCGCGGTAGTCGAGCTCGCCGATGATCGCCGCGCGGATCGCCGCCAGCGACGACGTCGCCAGGCTGCGCCCGAGCGGCAGGCCGGCCAGCCGGCGGACGAAGCCGTCGGAGGCGACGTCGGCGGCCAGCGCCTCGGCGATGCCCGGATACTGGACCTTCACCGCCAGCGCGCGCCCGTCGTGATCGATCGCCGCGTGGACCTGCCCCAGCGAGGCCGCGGCGATCGGCGTCGGGTCCCAGCGCGCGAACACCCGGGCCGGCGGCGCGCCCAGCTCGGCCTCGATCACGCCGGCGATCGCGGCGGCGCCCGCCGCCGGGGCGGCGTCCCACAGCCGGCGCAGCTCCTCGGGCGCGCCGCTGCCGGTGTAGGCGTGGAGCTGGGCCACCTTGGCCACGCCGCCCTTCAGCTCCCCGGCGTGGCGCGCCAGCTCGCGCTCGGCGGCGGCGTCGACGATGCGGTCCTCGTCGTCGGCGCCCGTCGGATCGGTGGTGACGATCTGCCGGGCGCGGGCCCACACCCGGGCCAGGCCGACGCGCGCGTCGGCGCTCAGCCGGCGGCGCAGACGCGAGCGCGGATCGCCGTCCACGTCAGACCATCTTCGCGCGCGCGGCCGCCGACAGCCGCGGCGCCAGCACGCGCTCGCGCTCCTCGACCAGCTCGCCGATGTAGGACAGCACCTGCGGGTGCGTCATGATCACTTCGCGGAAGTCGCTGGCCGGCAGACACAGCGCCAGGCACTTGGCCCGCGACCGCACCGTCACGCGATCCGGCTGCCCGGTGAGCAGCGAGGTCTCGCCGAACATCTCGCCGGGCCCCAGCACCGCGACCGGCGCGCCGTCGGCCAGCACGTCGACCTGCCCGGCGAGCAGCGCGTACAGCCCGGGCGCCTTGGTGCCGGCGGCGGTGATCGTCGTGCCGGGCTCGATCTCGAGGAACTTCCACCGCGCGATCAGATCGCGGCGGTCGGCGTCGGCGAACGGCGCGAACAGCGGGTGGGTCTGGACCAGGCGATCGACCAGCCGCTCGCGCAGGAAGCGCAAGATCACCGGCAGCACCTCGGCGTGGTCGGCGACCAGCGCGCCGATCACGTCGCGATCGATCGCCAAGAGCTGCGTGGTCGTGGTGGCCTCGATCGTCGCCGAGCGCGGCTGCTCGGTGACCAGCGCCACCTCGCCGAAGAACGCGCCGGGGCCCAGCCGCGACACCTCGATGCGCGGCGGCCCCTCGCTCACCACCGCGACCTCGCCGTCGACGACCACGTACAGCGTCGTGCCGGCGTCGCCCTGGCGGAACAGCGTGTCGCCGGCCACCAGATCGACCAGCGCCAGGTGATCGATCATCGACTCGAGCGCGGCCCCCGACAGGCTGGCGAACAGCGGCGTCGCGGTCAGCGCCTTGCGCGCCGCCGCCGAGTACGGCTTGGGCTCGGCGAGCAGCGGCACCTCCTCGAGGTCGTCGAGCGACAGCTCCTCGGGCGGCTCGTCGTGGCTGATCTCGATCGCCGCCTCGGCGCCGTCATCCTCGACGGTCACCGCGTGGATCTCGAGCGCCGGCGCGTCGCCCGACGGCTCCTCGTCGATCGGGATCACGATGATCCCCGACGACTCGCCGCGCTCGTCGACGCGCGGGCCGGCGCCCATCGCCGAGGCCAGGTCGACCGAGTCGAGCGGCGCGCCGCGATCGATCGTGATCGAGCCCGACGACCGCTCGCGGCGCTCGACCACCAGATCCTCGTCGCCGCCGTCGAGCGTGAACTCGCCGGCCAGCTCGGGCTCGGCCGGCGGCGGCGTCTCGATCGGCCGCGCGAACGACACCGACGGCGGCAGCGTCGTCGCGCGGGTGCGGGCCGGCGGCGGATCGCTGGTGCGGCCGCGGCTCGGCGGCGGATCGCTGGTGCGGCCGCGGCTCGGCGGTGGCTCGCTGGCCCGGCCCCGCATCGGCGGCGGCTCGGTGCCGCCGGCGCCGCGCAGCATCTCGACCACCGGCAAGCCGTGCAGCGAGGTGTGGCGATCGGCCAGCGCGCCGGCCTGCGAGCGCCGGGCGTCCTGCTGCTCGCTCATGCTGGCCAGCCGCGACTTGGCGCTGTCGTGGCCCGGCTCGAGCGACAGGATCACCTTGCACACCGCGATCGCCTGGACCAGGAAGCCGCCCTGGACGTAGCGCTCGATGGCGCGCTCGTAGGCGGCGACCGCCTCGCGCTGGCGATCGAGGCGGCGGTAGGTCTCCGCCGCGCGCTTGGGCCAGTTGGGCTCGCTCGGCTCGAGGGCCTCGAGCTCCAGGTAGCACTCGATCGCGCGCTTGGGCTTGCCCTCGGCAGCCGCCCGCGCGGCTTCGTCGCGGACCACGCGCACATCACGGCGAGCCATCGGTCGGCACTATAGCGCGGGCGCGGCCGGGCGGTCGGCCTGTGCGCCACCGACGATCCAATCGTCGTACGCGGTGGCGATCTGCGCGGTGCGCGGCCCGGCGGCGTACGCGACGTCGTCGATGCGCGCTACCGCGACGACGCCGCGCCGGCTGCTGGTCACGAACACCTCGTCGGCCTGCGCCAGGCTGGCGCGATCGACGACCGCCGCGGTGACCGGCACGCCGAACGCGGTCGCCAGCGCGCCGACCCGCGCCATCGTCACGCCGGGCAGGCACGCGCCCGCCGCGATCACCACGCCGCGCCGATCGACGATCGCCACCGACGCCGTCGCGGTCTCGAGCACCTGCCCGGCGTCGTCGATCAGCAGCGCGTCGTCGGCGCCGGCCGCGCGCGCGGCGTCGAGCGCCAGCACGCTGGCCAGGTAGCTGCCGGCCTTGGCCGTCGCCGGCACCAGCGCACCACCGCGCCCGCTGCGATCGATCACCCGGCTCACCAGCCGCACCGGCGCCACCACCGCCGGCGGCGCCCACGGCTCGACGATCGCGATCGCGCGCCCGCGCGCCGCGGGATCCCGCGCGAGGCCGGCGCCGTCGCCGGCGGTCCACATCACCCGCAGCGTCGCCTCCGGCTCGGCCGCGGCGGCGATCGCGGCGGTGATCCACCCGGCCAGCGCGGCCGGCGGCGGCGGCAACCGACACGCCGCCGCCGAGTCCGCGAGCCGGGCCAGGTGGCGCGCGCCGTCGACCACCCAGCCGCGCGACACCCGCGCCACCTCGAACACGTGATCGCCGAACAACAGGCCGCGATCGGTCAGCGGCACCGCCGCGGCGGCCAGGGGCGCGATCGCGCCGTCGATCGAGGCCACCGCGGGCATGGCCGCGTTCTACCAGAGCGCGGCGCTGATGCGGCTTCGTTTCATGAACGATCTTTACGTCTTGCGAGACTGACGCGACGCGTTATCGTGGCGCCCATGACGACCACCACCGACGCCATCCCCACGCCGACCGCCACCATCCCGCCGGTGGCCCTGCCCCAGGCGCTGACGCTGCGCTGGAACGCGACCACCGCCGCGGTCCGCACCCGCGCCGGCGCGCTCCTGGCCCGGCTGCGCGCCGCGCTCGATCTGCCGTCGGCCTCCGAGGTCGCCGCGCTGGCCGCGCGCCTCGACGCGATCGACGCGCGCCTGGCCGCGCTGGCCGAGGCCGAGGGCGACGACGACGACGAGCGCCGCCGCCGTCGCGGCCGCCGCAGCTGATCGGGTATGGTGCGCGCGATGGCCCCGGACGCCCCTCGCGCGTTGATCATCGTCCCGACCTACAACGAGCGCGGCAACGTCGAGGAGGTGGTGCGCCACTTCCTGCCGCCCCTGCCCGGCGGCGAGCTGCTGTTCGTCGACGACAACTCCCCCGACGGCACCGGCGAGCTGCTCGACGAGCTGGCCGCCAAGGAGCCGCGGGTCCACGTGCTGCACCGCCCGGGCAAGCTCGGGCTGGGCACCGCGTACCTCGACGGGTTCCGCTGGGGCCTCGCCCACGGCTTCGACTACCTGTTCGAGATGGACGCCGACTTCAGCCACGATCCGTCGTACCTGCCGGGGATGCTGGCGCGGGCCGTCGAGGGCGCCGACGTGGTGATCGGCTCGCGCTACGTCGCCGGCGGCGGCACCCGCAACTGGGGCGTCGGCCGCAAGCTGATCTCGCGGGGCGGCAGCCTGTACGCGCGCACGATCCTCGGGGTCAAGCTGCGCGACGTCACCGCCGGCTTCATCTGCTGGCGGCGGCGCGCCCTCGAGGCGATCGATCTCGGCGCGATCACCTCCAACGGCTACTCGTTCCAGATCGAGATGAAGTACCGCGCGCTCGAGGCCGGGCTGACCGTCGTCGAGACGCCGATCGTCTTCGTCGATCGCCGGATCGGCCAGTCGAAGATGTCGCGGAAGATCTTCGTCGAGGCGATGACCCAGGTGTGGCGGCTGCGGCTCGGCGGCCGGTGATCGGCGATCGGCCCCCGGCCGATGTCGCAGTACCAACCGAGCGGGAACTGCGGTAGCGTCGGCGAATGCGTCTGCTTCGCCTGCGCGTGCGCAGCTCCGACGAGTGGCGTGAACTGATGGCCACCGGGGTCGCGCCCGACACGCTGTTCGTCCCGACCACCGACAAGGTGGGCGACGGCGAAGAGGTGCTGGTCGAGGTGACCGCGCCGTCGCTGCCCAACAAGGTCGTGTTCCGCGGCGCGGTGCACTCGTGGCGGCCGGCGCTGCCCCGGCTGCGGGTCCGGGCCGGCGCCAGCGTGGCGTTCGCCACCGGCGAGGAGCACAAGCGCGACTTCATCGGCAACGCGCTCGACGGCCGCGCCCCCGACGTGCCGCGGCGCAAGCACGACCGCTTCCCGCTGACCGTGCCGGTGCGGTTCCGGGTCGGCGCCGAGCTGGAGTTCCACGACGGCACGCTGATCGAGGTCAGCGCCGGCGGCGGCCTGCTGGCCACGCCGACCCCGCCGCCGGTGGGCGCCGACGTCGTGGTCGAGCTGACGCCGCCGGGCGCCGCCGCGGCGATGACCGTCGCGGCCCGGGTCAGCTACCACACGCCGCAGGGCACGGCGGGGTTGCGCTTCGTCAGCCGCGACGGCGACGGCGCGCGCCGGCTGCGCGAGCTGGTCCGCCGCCTGGTCGTGGAGTGATCGCGGCGTGGCGCGCGACGCGTTCCCG
>Ga0075163_10003237_pt1 | contig 21906 bp, 24 predicted proteins | sample JI1023141ADNA_FD_71478 | JGI IMG/M metagenome (GOLD analysis project Ga0075163, IMG submission 71478) | Wastewater effluent complex algal communities from Wisconsin, to seasonally profile nutrient transformation and Carbon sequestration -... | ecosystem: Engineered > WWTP > Effluent > Algae... | reverse complement strand
GTGCCGCCCGACGAGCGCGGCCCGGCGATCGCGCGGGCGCTGGTCGAGGAGCGGCTGGCCGCGTGCGTGAACTTGATGCCCGGGGTGCGCTCGATCTACCGCTGGGACGGCGCGCTGTGCGACGAGCCCGAGGCGCTGGCGATCGTGAAGACCACCGCGGCGACGGCGCCGGCGCTGGTGGCGCGGCTCTGTGAGCTCCATCCGTACCAGGTGCCCGAGGGCATCCTGATCGCGACCGCGGGCGGCCACGCGCCCTACCTGGCGTGGGTCGCCGGCGCCGTCGGCGCGACCGGTTAGTCGCTGCGCCGCCTTGCGCTGGCCCGGCCCGACGGGCATCCTCTCGGTCCGCTCGCGCGGCCCCGCTCATGTACTGGTTCTGGATCGGCTTTTTCACCTTCGTCGCGATCGCCTTGGCGATCGACCTCGGCGTCGGGTCGCGCAACCCGACCGCCCTGACCTTCAAGCGGGCGTTCAAGAAGACCCTGATCTGGGTCGGCCTCGGCCTGTCGTTCTCCGGCGTGGTCTACCTGATCTACGAGAACCACTGGCTGGGCGCCAACCCGTCGATGTCGGGGGCCGACGCCGCGGTCACGTACCTGTCGGCCTACCTCCTCGAGGAGGCGCTGTCGGTCGACAACATCTTCGTCATCTCCCTGGTGTTCCGGTCGTTCAAGATCCCGGACAAGTACCAGCACCGGGTGCTGTTCTGGGGGATCATCGGCGCGGTCGTGTTCCGCGTCGCCATGCTCGGCGGCGGCGTCTGGCTGACCAAGAAGTTCACCTGGATCTTCTACGTCTTCGGCGCGTACCTAATCTACTCCGGGCTCGGGCTCCTGCGCCACGAGGAGGAGGACGAGGGCGGCGCCGAGCGCAGCTTCGTGGTCCGCACCCTGCGCAAGTTCGTCCGCGTCGTCGACGGTGACCACGGCGGCCACTTCGTGGTGAAGGATCAGAACGGTCGCAAGGCGCTCACGATCCTCGCGGTCGCGCTGGTCGTGGTCGAGCTGACCGACGTCGTCTTCGCCCTCGACTCGATCCCCGCGGTGCTGGCGGTCAGCCAGGAGTCCTTCGTGATCATCACGTCGAACATCATGGCGATCCTCGGCCTGCGGTCGCTGTACTTCATGCTGGCCGGCGCGATGGCGCAGTTCGACTACCTGAAGTACGCCCTGGCGGCGCTCCTGGTGTTCATCGGCGCCAAGATGATCGCCCACGAGCACTTCCACGTCCCGAACGCGGTCTCGCTGGCGATCATCGCCGGCTGCATCATCACCGGCGTGGTCGCCTCGATCATCGCGACCAAGCGGCGCGAGCGCGCGGCGGCCTCGACCCCGGCCGAGTGACCGCGCGTCTCGGGCTCCCGAGAGCTCAGCGCGGCGCGGCCAGCACCAGCCCGCGCTCGGCCAGGTCGCTGAAGGCGGCGCGGATGTCGCCGGCCCGGACCACCGGGGCGGTGCCGGGCGCGCCCTCGCGGCCGTCGGAGCCGCTGCGCCCCGCGGCGCCGGGCTGGCCGTCGCGGCCGCGGCGAGCGCCGGTGCCGCCGCTGCCGCCCTGCCCACCACCGCCGGGGTAGCCGCCGTCGCCGGCCGCGCCGCCCCGGGTGTCGGTCACCACCAGCGTGGCGAGCTCGGGGAACGCGGCGTCGTAGGTCAGCTCGAGGCCGCCGCCCGGTCCGCCGTCGCCGCCGTCGCCGCCGTCGCCGCCCTGGCCGCCATCGCCGCCATCGCCGCCGTCGGAGCCAGGATCGCCCTCCGACGAGCCGCTGCCCGAGCCCGAGCTGCCCGAGGTCGGAGCGCGCCCGGCGCCGCCGGTCCCGCCCGGCCCACCGTCGCCGCCGCGCCCGCCGCTGCCGCCCTGCCCGCCGAAGGCCACCACCGCCCACGGCTCGCCGGCCGGATCGAAGACCGCGGTCTGGACCTGGCCGTGGACCCGGGCGCGCAGGATCGCCAGGCGCTCGCCGCCGGTCTCGACGTAGCCCAGCCACGCGACCACCGCCGGTCCCGGGCCCCCGTCGCCGCCGTGGCTGCCGTGGTCGCCAGGGCCGCCTCGTTGCCCGGTCTCGGCGCCGTGGCTGCCGTCGTCGGCTCGCCCGCCGGCCCCCGGCGCGCCGCTCGACCCGCCGAAGCCCGAGGTCCCGGCGATCCCGGAGCCGCCGACCGAGCCGCCGCAGCCAAAGTCGGGGGTGAGCGTCACCTGGCCCCGCAGATCGGGCCGCTCGGCGACCCGGACCTCGATCGCGACGGTCCGGCCGATCGCCGCCAGCGGGTCGTCCGGAAGCCGGACGAAGCCATCGCCGTCGACGGCGCCCCAGCTGGTCGTCCACTCGAAGGTCGAAAACGGCAGGCGCCCGGCCCGGCCTTCGCCGGACGACCAGCTATCGAGGACCCGACCGTCGGTGGTCGCGACCGCCACGTCGAGCTGGACCGCGGCGCCGCCCGGACAGAATCGGGCGACCCCGCCAACCACGCCGACCTGGATCGAGGCCGCGGTCTTGGGATCGAGGGTGGCCGGGCGCAGCGAGGGCGCGGCCCCACAGGCGGCGAGCATGGCGGCGGCGGGGACGGCCGCGGCGGACAAGCGAGGCATGGTTCGATTGTGCCCGATCGGGCGACGCGAGCGACGCCGCACCGGCCGCGGTCGTGCTACCTCTTTGGACGTGGATCAGTCGGAGCGCTACCTCCAGCTCGCGCTGTTGGGCAAGCGCGCCTTCGTGGCGGCGGCGGCGCCGGCGGCCCTGGTCCGGCGCCGAGGCGAGGTGGCGGACGGCGACACCGACAGCGGCCGGGGTGGCGACGACGACGTCGAGACCCTGGTCGCGCCGGTGCTCGGCCAGCGCCGCGGCCCCCGGGCTCTCGAGGTCTACCCACTCATCAAGAAGCCCGGGGCGTCGTTCGCCGACATGATCACGATCGGCCGCACCCCCAACAACGACGTCGAGCTGCGCGACGTCACGGTGTCGCGCTTCCACGCCTACTTCCGCCAGCGCGGCGACAAGTGGCTGGTGGCCGACGCCGGCTCGCGCAACGGCAGCGCGCTCAGCGGCGCTCCCCTCGAGGCGCGTCGCGAGCGGGCGATCGACACCGGCGCGGCGCTCCGCCTGGGCGATCTCGAGTTCACCTTCTACGCCGCCGATCACCTGTTCGACGTGCTGGCCGAGGCCGGCTCGCGGCGGTCGTGACGCTCGGCGGGACCTGACGAGCTGTGACGATGCGCGATGACGAGTGGCAAACCCGGACCCTGTGCGACGACGGCGCGTGCACCGGGGTGATCGGCGCCGATGGCACCTGCCGAGCGTGCGGACGGGCCGCGGCCTTCTGGGGCGATGAGCGGCGACGCGGCCAGGAGGTCGAGCGCGATCACGCCGGCAACCCGGCGGACGAGCCCGACGACGAGACCGACGGCACCTTCGCCGAGCGCGAGCTGTGCGACGACGGCGCGTGCACCGGCGTCCTCGGCGACGATGGCGCGTGCCGGACCTGCGGCCGGCGGCCGGCGGGTCGGGCCGCGGCGGTCGTGGTGACGCCGCCGACCCTGGCGATGGCGAGCGACGACGAGGATGACGAGGACGACGACCGCCGGCTGTGCCCCGACGGCGGCTGCGTCGGGCTGCTCGACGCGCGCGGGGTGTGCAAGGTGTGCGGTCGCGCGGACGTCGGCAATTGATGGCGGGCGCCACGGTGGCGGTGGTCGGCGCGGGCGGCCTGGGGGGCCCGATCGCCTTGGCCCTGGCCGAGGCCGGCTGCCGCGTGGTGGTCTTCGACGACGATCGCGTCGAGCTGTCGAACCTGCACCGCCAGGTCCACTTCACGCTCGCCGACCTGGGGCGGTCCAAGGCCGAGGTCGTGGCGGCCCGGGCCCACGGCCGCGCGCTCACCGCCCGCTTCACGCCCGAGGTCGAGCTGACCTGCGATGCGATCGTCGACGGCAGCGACGATCCGCCGACCAAGTTCGCGGTCGCCGCCTGGGCCCGCGCCCGGCGCCGGCCCTACGTGATCGCGGCCGCCCTGCGCTACGGCGGCAACGTGTTCGCCGCCGGGCCCGACGACGCCTGCTACGCCTGCTTGTTCGAGGATCCGCCGACCGACGCCGCGACCTGCGGCGAGGCCGGCGTGCTCGGGCCGGTGGTGGGCTGGGTCGGCGGGGTCGCGGCCCAGGCGACCCTCGCGCTCCTCGGCGGCGCGCGCGGCGCGTCGATCTGGGTCCTCGATGATCTGCGGCGCGGGGCGGCGCGCACCGTGGCCCTGGCGCGACGCGCCGACTGCGCCGCGTGCGAGGCCCGGTGATGTGGACCCGCGAGCGCCAGCGCCGCTACGCCCATCACGTGCTCCTGCCCGACGTCGGCGGCCGCGGGCAAGATCGGCTGACCGCGGCGGCGGTCGCGGTCGTCGTCGACGGTCGAGCCGGCCAGCTCGCGGCGCTGTACCTGGCGGCGGCCGGCGTCGGCACGGTGGTCTTGCGCGGCGGCCTCGCGCCGTGCCCCGGCGACGGCTGGCTGGCCCCGGCCCCGACGGTGGCGAGCGCGGTCGCGGCGGCCATCGCCGCGCGCAACCCCGAGGTCGTGGTCGCCGTCGACGACCGAGCCGCACCGGAGGTGGCCCTGCCCGGCGATCGGCCCGACCTCGACGCCGCCGCGGCCCTGGCCCTGGCCGGCGCGGCGGCGGCCCACTGGGCGTGGACGACCGCGACCGCGGAGGCGCGATGATCGCCGTGGCGCTGGCCTGGCCGGCGGTGGTGACCGCGGTCGAGGCGGTCGCCGGCGAGTGCGCCGGGTGGATCGCGACCTCGCCGCCGATCGTGCGCCTGGCCGCGGTGACCGACGACGGCGCGTGGACCGACGACGCGCTCGTGGCCCTGGCCGCGCCCGGGGCGGCGCCGGCGGCGTTGTTTCACAGCCACCCCGACGGTCGCGCGGCGCTGTCGGCGCGCGATCGCGCGGCCTGGGCGCCGACCGGCGTGCCGCTGTGGCCGTGGCCGCAGCTCGTGATCGCGACCCGGGGCGGCCGGGCGGTGGCGGCGGCGCTCTACGCCTGGCCGGCCGCGGCGCGCGCGCCTCACGCGGTCGCCAACCTCGCGCGCGACGACGACGGCGCGTGGCAGGCATGCCGATGACGCGCCTGGGGCTGGTGCTGGCGACCGCCGACGATCTCGGCTACGTGCTCGGCCTGGCGCGCGCCGCCGCCGATCGCGGCATCGAGGTCCGGCTGTTCGCGATGCACGACGGCGCGGCGGCGCTGACCGCGCCGGCGGTGGCGACCCTCGTCGACCTCGGCTGCGAGGTCGTGGCGTGCGCGACGACGTTACTCCGGCGAGGGCTCCAGGTCCCGGCCGCGGTGGTGCGCGGCAGCCAGGACGATCACGCCGCGCTGTGCGCGTGGGCCGATCGCGTGGTGGCCTTCGCGTGACCGACCGCCGCGCGCTCGCGATCGCGATCGACCACGGCGACCCGGCCGCGGTCGCCGAGGCCTGGCGGGCCGCGGTCGGGCTGACCCTGCGCGGCGCCGCGGTCACCGTCGCGGTCCGCCCCGGCAGCGCCGACGGCGGGGCGGCGGCGGCTCGGGCCAAGGCCACCCTGGCGCTGTTCGGCCACGTCGTCGACGCCGACCCCGATCGCCTGGTCGGCGACGTCATCGAGGCCTGGACCGACGGCGTCGATCGCGGCGCCGGCCCACCCGATCCGGCGGTCCTGCACCTGGTGCGCCCGGGGCGCGGCCGGCCGGCTTGGGTCGGGGCGCCCGGGGTGCTACAGCTCCCCGCGCCCGCCGATGTCGACTACGACGCCCTCCTCGACGCCGTCGCCGCCGCCCCGGTCCGGGTCTGGTGACGACCTCGACCTGCGCGGCGAGGTCTGCCCCTACACCTTCGTCGCCGCCCGCCTGGCCCTCGAGGAGCTGCCGCTCGGCGCGGCGCTCACGCTGCGCTTCGATCACCCGCCGGCCGCGGTCAACCTGCCGCGCAGCCTGACCGCCTGGGGCCAGGAGGTCGGCGCGGTCGAGGTCGACGGCGACGGCTGGCGCCTGACCGTGGTCAAGCGGACGGCGTGAGCGCCGAGGTTTTGGCGGGTCGCCGGGCCCGTGTTACACCGATCAGGTGACCGATCTCGCCGCGCGCCACCGCGCCCTTGAGGCCCACCTGGCCGCCCTGCCCGGCGTCGTGGTCGCGTTCTCCGGCGGCGTCGACTCGGCGTTCCTGCTGAAGGTCGCGGTCGACGCCCTCGGCCCGCGGGCCCACGCGGTGACCGCGGTGTCGCCGACCATGGCCCGCGCCGAGGTCGCCGATGCCCGCGCGCTGGGCGCCGAGCTCGGGCTGGGCGATCGCCATCACCTGGTCCACGCCGACGAGCTGGCGGTGCCCGGCTACGCCGAGAACCCGGTCGATCGCTGCGCGCTCTGCAAGACCGAGCTCATGAGCGTCGCCGGGCCGATCGCGGCGCGCCTGGGCGCCCCGGTGGCGCTCGGCACCAACACCGACGACCTGGGCGATCACCGGCCCGGCATCGCCGCCGCCCGCGATCACGGCGCGATCATGCCGATGGTCGAGGTCGGCCTCGACAAGGCCGCGGTGCGCGCGCTGTCGCGTCAGCTCGGGCTGCGCACCTGGGACAAGCCGCAGCTCGCGTGCCTGTCGTCGCGCTTCCCCTACGGCACCAAGATCACCCACGAGCGCCTGCGCCAGGTCGACGACTTCGAGGACGGGCTGCGCGCCCTGGGCCTGGTCCAGGTGCGGGTCCGCTACCACGAGGCGGTGGCGCGGATCGAGGTCGAGGCCAGCGAGCTGCCGCGGCTGGTCGAGCCGACGGTGCGGACCGCGGTCGTCGCGCTGGGGAAGCGCCTGGGCTTCACCTTCGTCGCGCTCGATCTCGCCGGGTTCACCTCGGGCTCGCTCAACCAGCTCCTGCCGGCGGCCGGCGGCCTGGTGCCGCTCGGGCGGCGCTCGCCGGTGGGCCCATGACCGGGGCCCGCCTGGTCGCGGTCGGCCTGGCGCTGGCGATCGGCCCAGCGACCGCTCAGCCGACCGCTCCGGCCGGTGGCGCCGCGCCCCCCGCGGTCGCCGCCGCGCTCGCGGCCCCGAGCAAGAAGGCCCGCTACCTCGACGACAAGCTCGACAGCCGCGCGCCGGCGCCGCGGCCAGGGGCGCCGCCGCCCAAGCTGCTCAACCTGCACAACACCTGGACCGACGAGTGGCTGGCGATCGACGCCGATCCGCGGGTCGCGGTGCCCCGCGCGGAGATGGACCTCTTCCTCCGCGATCACTACACCGACGATCCGACCGCGATGGACCCGCGGCTGGTCGGCGTGCTGCGAGAAGCGGCGCGCCACTTCGGCGCCACCCGGATCGACATCGTCTCGGGCTACCGCGCCCCCAAGTACAACCTGATGCTGCGCAAGAAGGGCCACGAGGTGGCGCGCGACAGCCAGCACACCCACGGCACCGCGGTCGACTTCCGCATCCCCGGGGTGTCGGTCGACGAACTCTACGCCTGGGCGGTGGCCCGCAAGCTCGGCGGGGTCGGCCGCTACCGCGGCAGCAAGTTCGTCCACATGGACACCGGCCGGATCCGCTACTGGGAAGGCGAGTAGCGCGCGCCGAGCCGCGCCAGGCCGGCCCGGGCCCGCGCCGCGACCACCGGATCGGCGTGATCGGCGAGCACGCGCAGGAAGTCCTCGGCGTCGGGGCCGCCCAGGCTGGCGACCGCGTCGAGCCGGACCGGCAGCGCCGCCCGCTCGGCCAGCTCGATGCGGGCGATCAGCGCCGGCACCACCGCGCGATCGCCCAGCGCGACCAGGGTCGCCAGCGCGGTGTCGCCGATCGGCGACGGCCGATCGATGAGCGCCACCACCTGGGCCGGGACGTCCGGGTTCCGGACACTCGGGGCCAGGGTCAGGGCCCAGCTCACGAGCGTGGGGTCGTCACTGGCCAGGCCCGGGCCGAGGTCGCCGGACAGGAGCGCGAGCTGGGCCGCCAGGCCGCGACACACCGGCTCGAGGAGCGGCGCGGCGATCGCGTAGGCCGCGGTCGCGACCGGATCGCCGTCGAGGGCGGCGGCCCCGGCGACCACGACCCGCGGCAGCGGCAGCTCGGTGGCCTCGGACCACGCCAGGGTCGCGGTCGCGGTCACGGTCAGCTCGTCGCCGGCGCGGACGCCGTCGAGCTCGAGGGTCAACGCGCCGGACAGGAGCCTGCGGTCGGGGCCGGCCTGCGACGGCAAGGCCACCACCTCGGCGCCGGCCTCGATGAGGCAGCGGGCCAGCCGTCGGCCGTACTCGCGCTCGACCACCGCGCCGACCGCGTCCCCGCTCGGCACCACCGCGACCCGCTCGAGCACCACGGTCGGCGGTCGCCACGCCACCGCGGCGTCGGTGGCCGCGTCGACCCGCCGGGCTGGCGACGACCGGCGTCGGCAACCGGTCGCGGCGACCAGCGCGAGCGCGGCGGCCAGCGCCGCGAGCCTCACGACCGCGGCCGTCGGGCGCGGGCGTAGGCCAGCTCGGCGATCCGGCTGATGAGCTGCGGATAGGTCCAGCCGTGGACGGTGGCGGCGCGGTGCACGCCAGCGTCCGGCGAGATGTCGCAGTTGGGGTTGACGTCGATCACCCACGGGGTCCCGGCGGCGTCGACCCGCAGGTCGACCCGGCCGTAGTCGCGCAGGCCGATCGCGTCCCAGGCCGCGCGCGCGGTCGCGATCACCCGATCGGCCAGCGCGGCGTCGCCGCCCCGCAGCGGCACCGGCTTGGTGCCGGCGTAGTCGACGTGGCGCTCGTCCCACTTGGCGGCGTAGCTGACGATGTGCGGCCGCCCGGCCGGCATCGCCGCGAAGTCGATCTCGTGGAGCGGCAGGACCTCGACCGCGTCGCCCCAGCCGATGAGCGTGACGTTGACCTCGCGGCCGTCGACGTAGCGCTCGAGGAGGAGCGGCTCGCCGAACTCGGTCAAGAGCTCGCGGCCGCGGGCCACCAACCCGGCAGGATCGCGGACCACGTTGGCCTCGGTGATGCCGACCGAGGCGTCCTCGTTGGCCAGCTTCATGAACCACGGGTAGTCGAGGGGCTCGGCGGCGATGCGCTCGAGATCGGCGGCGCTGGCCGCGACCCGGTACGGCGGGGTCGCGACCCCGCGCCCGGTGAGCACGTCCTTGGTCCGCGGCTTGTGCAGCGCCAGCCCGAGCGCCATCGCGTCGCCGCCGGTGTACGGCAGGCCGAGGAGATCGAGGAGCGCGGGCACCGCGACCTCGTTGCGCGCCACACCGCCGAGGGACTCGCACAGGTTGAACACCAGATCGGGGCGATCCTTGGTCAGCCCGGCGATGACCTCGCCGACGTCGCCGCCCCACATGCCGACCAGCTCGGCGCGGTGACCGGCGGCTCGCAAGGCGTCGCGGATGGCCTCGGCGGAGGCGCGCACGGCGACCGCGTCGGGCGACGCGGCGCCCGCGGCGTGCTCGAAGTCGGTGTTGTAGAGGACGGCGATCCCCAGCTCCATCGCCGTCATCCTACACGACCGCGGCGCTCAGGCGGGCTGCCACCGCCGGGCCCAGCCGCTCGGCCAGCTCGGCGACGGGCGGCGGCGGGAGGGCGCCGCGGGCTGCGGCCGCCTCGGCCAACGACACGACCGGCGTCCGCAGGCCACACGGCACGATCATGTCCCAGGCCGACGGTGGCGTCGCGACGTTCCAGGCCCAGCCGTGGATCGCGACGCCGCGCGCCAGGTGCAGCCCACACGCGGCCAGCTTGGCGTCGCCGAGCCAAACTCCGGCGGGGTCGCGCTCGAAGCGCGCGCCGGGCACGGCGCAGGCCGCGGCGGCGGCGACGATCTCCTCGGCGACCGCGGCCAGGTACCCGACCACCGATCGCACCCGGACCACCGGGTAGATCATGAGCTGGCCGGGCCCGTGGTAGGTGACGTCGCCGCCCCTCGAGGTCGCGACGATCGCGACGCCGGCGGCGGCGGCGGCGGCCGGATCGACCAGGACGTTCGCGCGATCGGCGCGATGTCCGAGGGTGATCGTCGGCGGATGGCTGGCCAGAAACACGACCTGGGCGTCGCCGTCACCGGCCAGGATCGCGGCCCGCGCCGCCTCCTGCTGCGCGACCGCCGCGCCATGCTCGACCTCGCCCAACCAGCGCCAGGGGATCACAGCCAGCGTCCGGGGATCAGCCGGCCAGGAGCTCGCCGAAGAGCTGATCGTCGACGTAGCGCAGCGGCGCCGCGGCGGTCACCACGCCGACCCCGGCCGACAGGAGCGCCGACACGAAGCCGTCGCCGGCGTAGACCGCGATCGACCGGCCCGGACGCTCGAGCTCGCGCTCGGCCTCGGGCGACATCTCGCGGGCCGCGAACAGGTGGCCGGCCAGGAGGCCCTTGGCCTCGACGCCGACCCGCAGCTCGCCGACGCCGCGGCGATCGACCGGCGCGTCACCGGACCGCGCGCTCACCAGGATCGGGCTCTGCGAGCCGGGCGCGATCGCGGTGGCGTAGCTGATGGACTCGGTGCGCTTGATCCACTCGACCTCCTGATAGCCGACGGCGATCAGGTAGGCGTGGACCAGCCGCTCGAACCCGGCCTGGCTGGCCTGGCCGATGCGGACCTTCAAGGTCGCGTGGGTCGCGACCGCCATCGCCGACAGGGCTCGGGCCAGGTCGGCCTCGGCCTCGGCGGTGGCGCTCTGGGCCACCGGGCCGGGCGCGAACAGATCGCGGCCGCGGTAGACGATGCGCGGGCGCAGACCGAGGGCGCGGTAGCTGCGCTCGTCGCCGAGCAGCGCGGCCTTGAGCTGCGGCCAGCCCTGCTCCGGATCGTGCTCGAACAGGCCGCGCTTGCGCATCATGCCGGCGAGCTGCTTGACCGGCATGGGCTGGGCGCCGCGGATCGAGCTGAAGACCTGCCAGGCGCCGTCGCCGAGGGCGTTGCCGACCCGGATCACGCCGGTGGCGTCGGACGGCACGGCCACCGGGGCGGCGAGCAGCGCCGGCGCCGCGAGCTGCGGACGGTCGTCGCGGGGACGATCGTCACGCGGACGGTCCTCACGCGGACGGTCCTCACGCGGACGGTCCTCGCGCGGACGGTCCTCGCGGGGCCGATCGCCGGCCGGGCGCTCCTCGCGGGGCCGATCGCCCGCTGGCCGACCGCCGTCGCGGCCGCCCTGGCGCTCCTGGCGCCGGCTGCGCTCGAAGTCGCGGCGAGCCCGGCGCTGCTCGCGCCGCTCCTCCCACCGCTTCTGGCGCTCCTGGCGGCCGTTGATCTCGGGCAGCATCGGCCGATCCTCGTCGGCGGTGCGGGCGTCGGCGAACTCGGCGTGGGCCGCCGCAGGGGCCGCGGGCGCCAGGTCGTCGCCGTAGAGCGCGGCCAGCTCCTGCTCCTCGGGAGTCAGGGGCGGCTCGGGGGCGGTGCCGTCCTCGGCGGCGTCCTCGAGGAGCTGATCGCTCAGCTCGCTGTCCGGGGCGGCCGAGGCGTCCTCGACGGCGACCGGCTGCGGCGCGGTCGGCTCGACGACCTCGGTCGCGGTCGCGGTCGCCTTGGGCTTGCTGGTCGGCTTCTTGGCCCGGGGCTTGGCCTCGGGCTTGGCCTCGACCTTGGCCGGCTTCTTGGCCTTGCCCTTTGCGTCGGGCTTGGCCTCGACCTTGGCCGGCTTGGCCGGCTTCTTGGCCGTCGCCTTGCTCTTCTCGGCCTTGGTCCGCTCCGACTTGTCCGCGCTTCGATCCGACTTGTTCGCCATGGATTCCCGGGCGACTGGATACCCCCCTTCCCCCGACGACGTCAAGCCACCGGCTCGACGACAAAAACTTGCCCGGCCCGGATCGCGCCCGTAGCGTGGCCGTGCGTCCGCGCCCCCGTGTCGTTCCGCCCGCGCCCATCGGCCAACCTGGCGTCGACGCGGCCTCCGCGCGGTGGCACCTGACTTGCTCAATCGCCTGCGCATCCGATGGCTCACGCTGCCTCCCCGCAGCGTCCGCGAGGAGTCCCGACCATGAAGCAACGTACGATCGGCGTCCTGTTGGGTGGCATGTCGAGCGAGCGCGAGGTGTCCCTGCGCAGCGGCGAGGCGGTGGTCGCGGCCCTGGCGGCCCGGGGCTGGAAGGTCGAGCCGATCTACGTCGACCGCGATCTCGATCTGGTCCTGCGGCAGCGGCGCATCGACGTCGCCTTCATCGCCCTGCACGGCCGCTACGGCGAGGACGGCTGTGTCCAGGGCCTGCTCGAGGTCATGGGCATCCCGTACACCGGCTCGGACGTCCTGGCCTCGGCGCTGGCGATGCACAAGGTCAAGGCCAAGGAGCTATTCCGGCTCCACAACCTGCCGACCCCGCCGTACTACGTGTCGAGCGGCGACCCCGAGCGAGCGCTGGCCGACCACGGCGACTTCGGCTATCCGTGCGTGGTCAAGCCGGTCCGCGAGGGCAGCTCGGTCGGCGTCACGATCGTCGACGGAGAGCGCGCGCTGCCGGCGGCGATCGAGGCCGCCGGATGCTTCGACGGCGAGGTCCTGGTCGAGCGCTTCATCGCCGGTCAGGAGGTGTCGGTGGCGGTCCTCGGCGACCGGCCGCTCGGCGCCGTGGAGATCGCGCCCAAGGGCGAGTTCTACGACTTCGGCGCCAAGTACACGCGCGGCGCCACCAACTACTTCATGCCGCCGCGGCTGTCGCCCGAGCGCTACCGCGGGGTCTTGACCCAGGCGGCGCGCGCGGCCGCGGCCCTGGGCTGCCGCGGCGCGACCCGGGTCGACCTGATCGTCAGCGCGACCGGCAACGAGTACCTGCTCGAGGTCAACACCGTCCCCGGCATGACTCCGACCTCGCTCTTGCCCAAGATCGCGGCCGCCGCCGGGATCGAGTTCGGCGAGCTGTGCGAGGCCCAGCTCTACGCCGCCGCCCTGCCCTCGCACCGCCCGCGCGGCGAGCGCCGGATCGCCCAGCGCGGCTTCGACGGCGACGAGCGGCGCGCCGCCACCGCCGTTCCTCACTGATGCGGGCCGAGGTCGCCCCCGCCGAGAGCGCCGGCGCGATCGCGCTGTGGCGCCGGCTGCGCGCCGAGTGGCTCGCGGTGGTGACCGCGGCCGCCGCGGTCGGCGTGCCGGTGGCGGCGGCGCGGTACCTCGAGCATCGCGTCCACCACGAGCTCGAGCCCGCGCTGTCGCGCGCGACCGGGGTCCCGACCCGGGTCGGCGGCATCTCGGCCGGCCTCCTGGGCGACGTCACCGTGACCGACCTCGCGGTCGGCGAGCTGTTCACCGCCGAGCGGGTCGAGGCCGCGGTCGCCCTCGACTCGCTGGCCGCCGGCGAGCTGTCGCCCGACGAGATCCGAGTGACGCGCCCGCGCCTGCGCGCGGTCGCCGGCGCCGATGGCGACGCGGCCTGGCGCGGCGTCCTCGATCGCCTGAGCCGACGGCGCGGTGGCGGTGGACCGGCTCGCCCTGGGCGCCGCCTGCGCCGGATCGTGGTCTCGGGCGGCGACCTGGTGATCGACGTCCCCGGGCTGCAGATCCGGGCCGGCGATGTCGAGCTGCATCCGGTGCGCGGCGGCGTCCGGGTCGTGACCGGGGCCGCCAGCTTCGCCGCCAGCGCCGGGCCGGTGGCGGTGCGCGGCGAGGTCGCGCGGATCGGCGCCGATCTGCGCCTGCCGGCGCTGGCGATCGAGCGCGCCGCGCTGATCGGGGGCGCGCTGACGGTCTCGGCCGGCGGCGCGCCCGCCCGGCTGACCGACGTGAGCGCGGTGCGCGACGGGCGCGACCGCGCGTGGCGGATCACCGGCGCCGTCGACGACGCTGGCGTGCCGCGGCCGCTGGCGCTGGCGATCGCCCCGCGGGCGACGGCGGTGATCGCGGCCGGCGATCGCATCCCCCTGGCCGTCCTCGACGGTCGGCTCGGGGCGCTCGGGCTGGCTGACGCCCGGGCCAGCGGTCAGGTCACCGTGACCCGCGGTCGGGCCGCGCTGATCGACGCCGAGCTGGCGGTCACCGGCGCCACCCTCGACCACCCGGCGATCGCGAGCGGCGACGTCCCGCTCGACGGCGCGGTGGGGTTGACGGCGCGGCTCGAGCCGGGGCGCATCGAGGTCGAGCGCGCGACCCTGACCCGCGCCGGCGTCGAGCTGTCGGGCCAGGGCTGGTTGCGCACCGAGGCCGGCGCGATCCGATCGGGCGAGCTGACGGTCGCGCTGGCCCCGGCCGACTGCCGCCGCGTCCTCGACGCCCTGCCCGCGCCGCTGGTCGGCCCGCTCGGCGCCCTGGCGATCCGCGGCAGCTTCGCCGGGACCGCCCGCGCCACGATCGATCTCGACGCCGCCCCCGGCGACGGCGTCCACCTCGCGGTCGACCTCGACAACCGCTGTCAGGTGGTCGCCGATCCGCCGGCCGCCGACGTCCACGCCCTGGCCGCGGTCGCCGAGCACCGCTTCCCCGACGGCACCGCGGCGCCCGTCGGTCCCGGGGTCGGCGACTGGGTCGACCTGGCGGCGCTGCCCCGCCACGTCAGCGGGGCCTTCGTCGCCGCCGAGGACGCGCGGTTCTGGGATCACGCCGGGTTCGATCTGACGCAGATCGGCCGCAGCCTCGAGATCGATCTGCGCGAGGAGCGGTTCGCCCGCGGCGGCTCGACGATCTCGCAGCAGCTCGTGAAGAACGCCTTCCTCGGCCACGACCGCACGGTCGCGCGCAAGCTGGCGGAGGCGGTCTTGACCTGGCGGCTCGAGGCGGTGCTGGCCAAGGAGGTCATCCTGGCTCGGTACCTGAACGTCGTCGAGCTCGGGCCGGGCATCCACGGCGTCGCGGCGGCGGCGCGCCACTGGTTCGGGCGCAGCCCGGGTGAGCTGACGATCCGCCAGGCCGCGTTCCTGGCCGCGCTCACCCCGGCGCCGCGGACCTTGGCCGCCCGCCTGGTGGCCGGTCACCGCCTCGATCCCGACACCGCGCGCCGGGTCGACGTCGTCGTGCGGGCGATGCGTCGCGCCGGCGTGATCTCGCCGGAGGCCGCCCGCGCCGCCGAGCACGCCGACCTCGGGCTGCGCCCGGCCGCGCTCGGCCGCTGATCGCCGCGTTTGCCTGCTCGCCGCGTTCGCTCCCGTCCGCCTGAACCCGGCGCCTGAACGCGGCGCCTGGACCCGGCGCCTGGACCCGGCGCTCACACGCCGAGGAACAGCCGGTTGCCGAAGTTCCGCTCGAGGTCGCTGGCGAAGATCTTCTGCGCTGCGGCCTCGATGTCGTAGGCCACCCGCTTGAACTCGAAGATCTTCTCGTCGGTGTCGTAGATCGTGTAGCTGGCGCGATTGTCGTAGTCGCGCGGCTGACCGACCGAACCGACGCTGATGATGTAGCGATGGTCCGGGCGGATCGTGAACTTCTGCGCCACGACCTCGAACACGTCGTCCTTCGACAGCGCGAACGACTTGCACAGGTGCGAGTGGCCGATGAAGGTCACGGTCGCCAGGTCGTCCCAGATCTCGAGGCAGCGGGCCGCCTGCTCGGTCGAGAAGATGTACTCGAACTCCTCGAGGTTGACCGGCGAGCCATGGCAGAAGGTGACCTCGCCCTCGCGGACCTCGTAGGGCAGGCTCTTCAACCACGCCATGTTGTCGGCGGTCAGCACCCGGGCGTGGGCGTCGAGGGCCTGGCGGGCGGCGTCGTAGTAGTACGAGTAGTCCATCCGCCCGGCCACCGCGGCGTCGTGGTTGCCGAGGATCGTGAACTTGGCCAGGTTGCGGATCGCGTCGCAGCACTCGTTGGGCGAGGCGCCGTAGCCGACGGTGTCGCCGATGCACACGTACTGGTCGATGCGCTCAGCACGAAACGCCTCGAGGACCGCGGTCAGGGCCTCGATGTTGGCGTGCACGTCGCTGAAGATGCCGATCCGCATGCGGGCGAGGGCTTGAGCATACTCGGTTTTGGCCGAGGTGGAGTTCAGTCGTCGACCAGATCGCTCTCGTCGAGTTCGGCGTCGAGGTCGGACCCGGCCTCGCTCTCGGGCTCGGCCGCCCGCTCGTCCTCGGGATCGACCAGGAGATCGTCGTCGTCGAGCAGCTCCATCGGCTGGGAGATGTCGAGGGCGGCCAGCTCGCCCTTGCCGAGCTCGGGCAGGCCGCGCTCGAGGGCCTCGAAGAACCGGCGCGAGAAGGCGCGGTTGACCGTGACCTCGCGGGCCGGGGCCCGGGCCGAGATGTCGTCGGACGCCGCCGGCTCGATCCGCTCGAGGGCCATGCGCGCCACCGGCGCGACCGCGCTCTGCCCGGCCGCCAGGGTCGCGACCGCGGCCTTGCCGCCGCGCACGCCGACGTGGGCCATGGCCCAGGCGATGCGCTCGCGATCGCTGGCGGTGGCGCGATCGCCCAGGCGACCCAGGCGCGCCGCGAGCGGCATGAGCGCCGGCGGGCCGACGTGGCCGACCGCGCGGGCGATCTCGCGCCAGATCTCGGTCGGCTCGCCGAGGAGCGCGTCGACCACGGCCTCGGTGCCGGCCTCGGTGCGCAGGAGCGCCAGCGCCAGGGCGCAGCCGTGGCGGAGGAACGCCTTCGAGCTGGCCAGGCCGGCGGTCAAGGTCGGCGCGGCCGCCGGGCCGAGCCGGACCATCGCGCCCAGCACCCGGACCGCGTCGCCGCGGCTCATGCGCCGGACCGCGTTCATGATCGCGCGCACCGCCGCGCCCTCGCCGCGCTCGCACAGCTCGAGGGCCGCGGCCAGCCGACGCTCGCGATCGTCGAGGAGACGCAGCAGCTCGGCGACCCCGAGCTGGCGCAGCGACGCGGCCGACGGCGGCTTGGCGCTGATCATGCCGGACACCTGCGGCTCGGCCTCGGCCGACTGCGGGGCGATGCCCAGAGCCGAGGCCTCGACCGCGAGGGCCTGGCGGTTGTCATCGATCGCGTCGGTGTCGAGGTCGTTGGCGTCGGCGCGGCCCAGGAGCGCGGCGAAGCCGGCCTCGAGCTTGACGACCAGGTCCTTGCGCGATCGCGCCAGGCCCTCGGACACCGCGGCCTGGGCCAGCTCGGGGCCCATCCACAGCCCGAGTTCGACCGCCCGGGCCAGGACCGCGTGGCGCAGCTCGCGCCAGCGCGGCAACGGGAAGCCACGCACGCACACCAGGTAGTCCTCGCGGGCCGGCTTCGAGAACCGGCGGGCGATCGCCAGGGCGCGGCGGACCTGGTTGGCGGTGGCCAGCGGCTCGAGCTTGTCGACGCGGAACTCGGCGTGCTCGGGATGGCTGCCGCCGAGCAGATCGGTGCCGGCGCTGCCCAGCGCGACCAGGCCGCGCGCGAAGCTGGCGCTGGCGCCGAGCGGCCGGACGTGGTCCGAGGCCGCCCGCACCGCGTAGCCGACGTTCTCGGATAGCGGCGCCTTGAGCCGGGCTCGGCGCGCCGGACGGCCGTCGACCACGACGTCGACCTCGAGCACGAACTCGCGCTCGAGCTGGGCCAGGAACCGGCGGTCGAGGTCGGCGGCGACGTCGAGGGGCACCATCGCCCGATGGGCCGGCCCGACGCCGCGCAGGGCGGCCGGGGTGCCGAGGAGCAAGACGAGGACGCCGTACTCGGGCAGCCGATGGACCAGGAGGCGCACGTCGAGAGGGCTGGTCGCCAGGGCGGCGCCGCTCGCGCCGCTCGCGCGCAGCGCGACCCGGGCGCGGTCGCCGTCGAGGGTGAAGGCGGCCGGGGCCGAGCCGCGGACGAAGCCGGCCAGCCAGCCGTCGGCCCCCGGGCGCGGGGCGTCGGCGGTGACGGTGGTGACCGGATCGGCGCTGGTCGGCAGGGCCGGCGCGTCGGCCTCGGACAGCAGCTCGAAAGGGCTGGTCGCCTCCTCGGGGCGCGGCTCGGCCAGCGCCGCGACCGGGGTGGTCACCGGCTCGGGCGCCGGGGTCGGCGCCGGCGCGCGTCGCTCGTCGCGGATGCGGGCGGCCTCGCGCTCGGCGTCGAGCCGGATCCGGGCGGCGTCGCGCTCGGCCTCGGCGCGGAGCCGGGTGGCGTCGCGATCGGCCTCGACGAGGCGCCGCGCGGCCTCGGCGCCGGCGGCCTCGAGATCGGCCTGGCGGGCCTCGAGCTCGCGGGCGCGTCGATCGAGGCTGGCCTCGCGCTCGGCCAGGGCCGCGCGACGCTCGGTCAGCGCCGCGGCGTCGCGCTCGAGCTGGGCCGCGGCCTCGCGCCGGCGGGCCGGGCCGGCGATCCGCTCGTCGAGGAGCGCGGCCAGCTCGGCCGGGCCGAACACCACCGCCAGATCGCGGACGTAGCGCGGCACCGCGACCGCCGGATCCCGCGCCAGCTCGGCGAAGGCCGCGGCCCGCAGCTCGAGCTCGCGGTGGCGGTCACCTTCCGCCGCGACCACCGCGTAGATCCCGGCCTCGGGATCGTGGAAGACCACCGGGGTCGCGATCGCGACCTCGCCGTCGGCGGTGTGGACGCGGTTGAGCTCGCCGCGGCGCAGGCGCTCCGCCAGCTCGGGGTTGGCGCGGGCATCGACCGCCTCGTACACGGTGGCGCTCGCAAGCTCGCCACCGGGCAGGGTCACGTGGATCGCGCGGGTCCGGGTCTGCCCGGCGGCGCCGCGGTAGGTCGCGGATGGAGAGACGAGGTCGCGCCCTCGAGACGACATGGCGACCAGATAACACGAAGCCACGGCGGGTTCGATCGCGGCTCGGCGCGATCGCCCGCGCGCGCTGCCGCCGCGCGACCCGGATCAGTTGACCAGCGGCGGCTCGGCGGAGACCGGCGGGTCGGGCTCGGGGTCGCCGTCGCCGTCGCCCTCGCCGTCGCCCTCGCCGTCGTCGGCCGCCGGCACCTGCTCGCCGGCGAGCTGGGCCGCGACCGTGAGCAGCACCTCGTGGACGTGCTCGAGGGTGTCGAGCCGTCCGCACAGCGAGTAGTACTCGTCCTCGCTGACCGGGCTCATGCGCGCCAGCGCCGCCTCGACGTAGCCGCGCAAGCGGTTGGGCGCCTCGAGGCCGGCCTCGAACTCGCCGGGCTCGCGCTGGGCGATCGCCGCCGCGACGTAGCCCGCCGGGGCGAAGCGGAGCCCGGTCGGGAGCACGAACCGCCACGCCGCCGGCGCCTGATCGAGATCCTCCCAGCGCCCGCCCAGGTGGTGGCGCACCACCTCGCCGAAGTACGCCGCCGCGGTGGTGATCACCAGCTCGACGGTGGCCGCCTGCTCGAGCGGCACCGAGCGCAGGTAGTGGTCGACGAGCGGCAGGGTGTCGCTGTCGTAGGCCGGCGCGACCCCGAGGGCGCGCTCGACGTAGGCCACCGCCTGGTCGGCGAACTCGCGGATGGTGCTGGCGGGCTCGGTCACCGCGGCAGCATGGCGGCGACCTCGCGAGCGGTCAAGCGGCGGACCGAGGCGTGGACCGCCCCGTCGAGGATCGAGCGCGCTACTGCAGCAAGCCGAAAGACACGTCGCCGAACCGCGACGACACCCGGACCGCCGCGGCCTGGCGCTGGGCGCCGAACCCGAGCTCGGACCAGCCGTCCTCGCCTGGGCTCGCGCCGGGCGCGCGCAGCGTGCCTCCGGCCCGGACCCGGACCCGCGCCTGGGGCTCGCCCGCGAGCGTCACGGCGACGTCGCCGCGCACGCTGGCCACGGACAGGCGGCCGCCGGCCTGGGTGGTCGCCTCGAGGGCGACGTCGCCGTCGACGGTCGTGATCACCACCTCGCGGCTCGCGACCCGCCGACCGTCGACCCGGCCGGCGTAGGCCTGGGCGCGCAGGCGGGCCCCGCGCACCGTGTCGAAGGCCAGATCGCCGTCGATCGCGTGGCTGTCGAGGGAGCCGAAGACCTCCTCGAACCGCTGGCTGCCGGCCAGCGAGCGCGCGCTCACCGCGCCGGCGACGTTGCGCACCGAGATCGGGCCGGCGCTGGCGTCGAGCTCGGCGCCGGCGTCGAGGTTCGAGACCGCGAGGCGGCCGGCCACGACGCGGCCGCTGACCGCGACCGCGTGCGGGACCCGGACCGTGACGTCGATGCGCACGCTCGCCAGGGCCACCGGCGGCCGATCGCCGCGGGCCAGGACCGCGGTCGACAACCGGACCGCGCCGTCGGGGGCCGGCACGACCGTGACCCGCAGCCGCTCGAGCGTGCGGGCGTCGGGCGCGTGCTTGACCGTCTCGACCGAGACCGAGTCGCCGTCGTAGCCGACGATCGTGACGTCGCCGAGCGGGTTGTCGACCGACACCGCCCCGATCGGCCGAGCCCCCGGCGCGATCACGAGCTGGGCGTGCTCGACCACCGCGCCGTCGCCGTCGTCGTCGGTGCCGTCGTCGGCCCGGGCGGGCCCACCCAGCGCGCCCAGCGCGAGGCCCACCACGGCCAGCCAGCGCGCCGCCGTCATCGCGCCCGCCGCGGTCATCGCGACGCCACCTGCTCGCCCAGGGCGGCGCGCTCGAGGAAGCTGGTCAACTCGTGCCACGCCCGCTCGCGGTCGCGGCCGGGGGCCGCGGCGAGGACCGCCTGCTCGCGCCGCTCGACGTCGCGGGCGAAGCGCTTGGCCCGGCTGGCCGGCCAGGCCGCCGCCTCGGCGCGCGCCAGGGCCAGGAGGTCGGCGGTGACCGCGCGGAACCGCGCGTCGGCGGCGCCGTCGCGATCGGCGGCCTCGTCGAGGGCGTCGCGCCCGACCGCCACCACGACCGGCGGCGGCTCGACCGGGACCGAGGTCGGCGCCGGGGTCGCGCGCGCCGCGACGTCGGTCAGGGCCGCGGTGCCCGTCCCCGACGAGCCCCGCAGGTGGACGACCCCCAGGGCGACCGCCCCCGCCGACAGCGCCAGGGCGGCCGGGGTCGCGATCGGACGGAGCCCGCTGGCCCAGCGCGCCAGCGCGCGGCGCCAGGCCGGGCGCTCGCTGGCGGCGATCTCCTCGGCGCCCAGCCGAGCGTTGATCTGGGCCCACAGGGCCGGCGGCGGCTCGACCGCGGGCAGCTCGACCAGGGCGTCGCGCAGACGCGCGTGCTGATCGGCCAGCGACCGACACGCCGCGCACACCCGCAGGTGACCGCGGCACTCGGTGGCGCGCTCGGGCGGCAGCTCGCCGTCGAGGTACGCCACCACGAGCTCGGTCAGCTCGCGGCAGGTCACGCCACCTCCGGATCGCGGCCGTGGCGCTCGGCCGCCAGGGCCGGGCCGAGCAGATCGCGCATCTTGGCGCGGGCCTTGTGGAGCTGCGACTTCGACGTGCCGACCCGACAGTCGAGGATCGCCGCGCACTCCTCGTGGGACAGGCCCTCGATGTCGTGGAGGACGAGGATCGCGCGGTAGCCGGCCGGCAGCTCGGCCATCGCCGCCTCGACCCGCCGCGACAGCCTCGGATCGCGCAAGACCGGGGTCGGGCCCGGCACAGCCTCGAGGGCGTCGTCGCTGACCTCGCTGCGGCGCTTGTGCTTGGCGGCGTGGGTCAGCGCGCAGTTGACCGCCAGGCGGTAGACCCAGGTGCTGAGCTGGGCGTCGCCGCGGAAGCCGGCCAGGCCGCGGAAGACCCGGACGAAGACCTCCTGGGCCACCTCCTCGGCGTCGGCGGCGCCGACGATGCGATGGCACAGCCCGAAGACCCGGCGCTTGTGCTGGTGGTAGAGCGTCTCCATCGCCCGGGCCTCGCCCCGGCGGCAGGCCGCGATCAACGCGGCGTCGTCGGTGGCGGCGCCGACGGTGGCGTCGCGGGGACGGGGGATGTCGGTGACGGCGGACTGGGCCACAGGGTCCTCGCGGCGCGGATCGTCGGTTGGACCGGCGCTGGCCGCGGGGGGTTGCCTGGGGGTGTCGCCCACCGCGCCAAGCTACAACGCGGGGATCGACCGGTCGAGCCGCACCGCCCCACGGCGGGTCCTGGTACCGTTAGGTGTGATCTCGCGCACCGGAGCCGGCCCGTGACCCGCCCGATCGTGGTCGGGGTCGGGCGCCTGGGCGTCTCGATCGCCGCCCTCGCCCACCGCGTCCCGGACGCGACCTC
>Ga0075163_10003236_pt1 | contig 21906 bp, 18 predicted proteins | sample JI1023141ADNA_FD_71478 | JGI IMG/M metagenome (GOLD analysis project Ga0075163, IMG submission 71478) | Wastewater effluent complex algal communities from Wisconsin, to seasonally profile nutrient transformation and Carbon sequestration -... | ecosystem: Engineered > WWTP > Effluent > Algae... | reverse complement strand
GCGCCCGTGCTCGGTGAACAGAGGTTACAAGACTTCTGCATCATGCAGAGCGGACACTGTGTGCGCTGCCACATTATAGCCAAAACTGGCGGACGGAATCAAGCGGCGCACGCTCGTTTCGTCGTCCCGCAACCGCTGCGCAACCGCTCCGCAATCGCTCCGCGCGGGGGCCAGGCGGCATACTCACCAACGTGAGCCTTGCGGGGGCCATTTAACCAAGAACTGTCCGGCAGAATTTCTCGTCGAGAAAATCGCCTAGTTGGGCTTTGCGGAAGGGTCGCGGAACAGTGCCGCGTCCGCGCGATCGCAGTTGGCGCTGTGGATCGACTCTGGCTTGGCGTAGTGCTTGGCCGTCATGTCAAAGCTACCATGACCGAGCGCTGCCGCGACAGCTTCGCTTGCGCTGCCTGACTCCACGGCGAGGCTCGCCCAGAGCCCGCGCAGCGAGTGAGGGCAGACGCGTGGCACTCCAGCCTCGTCGCAGAGCAGGTGCACCAGCTTGTGCAGATCTTGACGGCAGTAGCGCTGGGGCCCGTTGAGGCCACGGCCCCAGAGCGGCTCGCTGCTGTCGCGGCCCTGGACGATGATCGCGAGCATCGGCCGCAGACGCCGCGGCACCTTCAAGTGCCGACGCGCGTTGGCGGTCTTTCCCGAGTCGATCCAGATGATGGCACCCTCGTCATCGACATCGCGAACGACCCGATTGCAGATCTCCGAGGCCCGCATGCCCATCAATAGGCCCAGCAGTGGAGCCAGAGCGAACCTATAGCCGCTCTCGAACCGTGCCATCGCAGCTTGCGTGAACCGCCGTGCCTCGTCGATGCGCAGCTGAGGCTTGCCGACATTTACCCTGCCCCGCACTTTGAGTCCGTCGAACGGGTTGGCGGGAGCATATCCTTGTTCGACGAGCCAATGCCAAAAGGCATGGGCCTGTGCAAGCCGAAGCTTCTGTGTCGCCACCGCCCAGCTCTCGCGCCAGCTCTCGACCAAGTCCGCAGCACGACGGCCGGTCACATCTTGGACGCGCCGCTCAGCGAACATGCTGCACAAGGCGCTGCTCATGCTTTTCGTCGTACTGGTCGTCCCCAAGCGTCCGGATTCGATCCGTGCCGCCAGAAACAGCTCGACCAAGTCGACGAGCATCTCGCTGCCCTTGAGCTGCCGAGTCGATGATCCCTTGGCCCGCTCGGCATCGCGCCGGCTCGTAAAGTATCTGGCGATGCGTGTGCCGTTGCAGTCGACTTCGATAAGACGCCATCGATCTTCCCTCTCTTTGTACGGCCCGAGAATCCGAGCCGATGCTTTCTTCGCCATGTGTCACCTTGAGCGTGGCGAAGTCCCCGAACTTGTAAGGCGCATGAGGCAAACGACGCTTCACTTCGCCCCTGGATCAGACGAGTACAACGTGCGATGGTGCGCCGGTTTATTGGAGAATGGACCCTGTGCGCTGTCCAATTTGGACAATATAATAGCCAATTTAGCTAACGCAAGGAAATTGATGCTGACCCGAGATCAAGTGAAGATGGCCAGAGGGGTGCTCGACTGGACCCTCCAGGACTTGGCGCGTGAAGCGGGCGTCAACCCTAACACCATCAAGCGCTTCGAGAGCGGCGGCAATGTCACCGTTGCGACCGTCGAGAAGGTCAGAATGGCGATAGAGCGAGCCGGGATCACCCTGGTGCCGGCCAACGGCGGGCCGGCAACGATCCGCCCCCCTCGCCGCGGCACCGAAGAATAGATTCGGTTAGTAACCTGCCTCGGCTAATGAGGCATCTGTCTGACGCAGAACTCGATCCAGCTCCTCGCGTGCGCGCTGGAGGCGCATGCGCACTGCTCCAAGCGAACAACCAAGCCGAGTCGCGATTTCCTCGCATGTGTTCCCTGCGCGAAGCAGGTCGACAGCTTGGCGCTGTGACTCCGGTAGGAGCTCGATGGCGGCGAGGACCAGCCTCTCGTGCTCTGCCCGCTCAAGCTGCTGGTCGGACGTCTCCTCAGGCAGCGGCAGGAGATCTTCGAAAGCCCAATTGCCCGGGTCGCGCTTGAGACGAGCTGCGGACCTGTCGGCGCTGACAGCTGTGTTCTTGACGATGCGCGCGTAAGGAGCTTCTTGACCGCGGGGGAGTCTGCCCCGCGAATTCTGCAGAAGTGGCCTCGCCAATAGGACCCTGAGCTCCGCGACTGCGAGTCGATGAGCTTGCTGCCCCCACAGGTCACTCAGGTGTGATAAATGGAGCTCATGGATGAGGGCTGGAGGTCTGATTACGGCGGACCGAGTTCAAGCCGTTGGGCACCTTGGTTGTATCGCAGGCTGCCTGGCGTAGCGCGGGTTCTCTGCCTTGCCGGGCTGGCGTTGACGCTGGTCGCCTCGCCGGTGAGCGCCCAGACGGCACCCGCACCCCAGCTACCGCGTCCGCTGAACCCGGTGCTGAGCGCCACCAGTGGCAGCTGCGGGACCCTGTTTGCCCCCTGCGCGGCCGTCTCGCGGCTGGCGATGTTCTTCTGGTTCAGCGGGCAATATCTGGGGATGGGTGGTGATCCACACGCATCGACCCTGGGCGGCTCGGTTGATGTGGCCATGGAAGTCGCCAACCGAGTTGCGGTGAGTGCAAGCATCCCTGGCGCGCTGAGAAAGGTGACCGGGCGGCTCACTGAAGAGCTCTGGGGTGTCGGAGGTCCGTTGGAGGTTCGCGCACGAGTGCGGCTTGGTCCAGCTTCCCATGCCTTCTATTCCGTCGAGCATCGACCCTTGTGGTCATCGGTGATCGAACTGCGCACGCAGTTCCTCCTACCTCAATTTGAGGGGGATCCGAAGTACGTCGGCCGCGTGCAGCGGGGTTCAGTCCAGCCCGCGATCTACGGCGCGGGTGAACTAAATTTCTGGCGGCTGCAGCTCGCTCCAGGAGCCGGGATACTTGTTGGCGATCGCCAGGCGCATCTGGATTTGAGCCTGCGCGCCAGCGTCCAGCTAATGGATCGTGTCTTCGGCGATGTGGAGGTCCTGCGGCGGCAGGCTCTTGCGATCCCTGACGAGCCGGGGCGCTGCCAATCCGCGTGGATGGGAGCAGTAGGTCTTCGCTGGCAATGGCGTCGTGGCGTGTTCATGACGGCTCGCTACGTTGGAGGCCGTGGCGACTGCGTGCCCGAACATGCAGTTCTCCTGAACTTGGGCCTGGCCTTCGGCGAGGGTTTCATGCGCATCCCGACGGCTGAGGAGTTGGGGTTTATCAAGACTTGGCACGCCCGGCTGCTCGGCATGATCGATCCTATCCTGGACTGCCAGGGGATCATGCGTGCCGATGATGGGACGCCGATGTTCCGCTTTGGCTCCCCAGACGTGAGCAACCCAAATATCATCTGGCGCAACAATGTCCCCTATCCTGTCGGGGAGCACTTTTGGGAAAAGGGGGGCAAGCTCTATCGCGATACGGATTTCACCAAGCCGGTGCTGGACCTCTATGGCGAAACGCCGCTCACCTGGGCCGAGCGTGCGGCGATACACGAGTGCCCGACGCTGCCAGGGCTCGGCTCGCCGTGCCAGGTGGCGCTGAACCTGCAGTCGCTGAAAAGGAAGGTCGAGCAAGGCGGCGCGCTGCAGGCAGTCCTCACAGAGGACGCGCAGATCGTCGCGTGCTTGAATCACCTGTCACCGCTCAAGGCGGCTGCCGTATTTGCCGGGCTCCAGGCGGCGCTGGGTCCGAATCTGAGCCAGATGCCTCAGGTTGCAGGCTGGCACAGCCCAGCGCTGAAATCAGCTACGCCCCCGGGAGGACTGGACTCACCAACAGCCGCAACACGCAAACCCGCGGTACCGCAACAAGCCACGCCTCCGATCCATTCGACGGTAGCAAGCCACATTCAGCGTCCTTTTGTTCCGCTACCGCCAGCGCGCAAGTCCAAGCCGGCACTGGCGCGCCGTTCACCGGCGGTGCCCTTCCGTATACCGATGCCGGACTGGCCCGAGGGCAAGCCTGAACCAGCTCCTGCCGAGACCAGTGAACCATCCTCGGCAACCTCGGCATCGGGAGTGAAGCCAGCAGTTCCTCCCGTGGCGTCTACGGCGCAAGAGCTGCGGCAGGTCCCTGTGACCCCGTCCATCGTCGCCAGCCAGCCTGAACGGGCACCCGTTCAACTTCAAACCCCAAGACCGCAGCCATCGTCGCCCGCGGAGCTGACCGCTCAAGCGCCTCCTTCGCCTCCCAATCAGCCGCGGGAGCGTAACAACCCGAATAACGCGCTGGCAGAATCCTCACGGCATTCACCCCCAACGGTCAAGCCAGCGTCCGAGCCCGAGCCGTCAAGGCCCCTCTGTGGAACCACGTGCCAGCTGACCCTGGGCGCCGTCACCACGGTTGCCGTGGGCGTGGCCGTGGTGGGCGGCGAAGTGGCCAAAGATGTGACGCTGGGCGTCGCTGCCTCGCAGGGCAAGAGCGCCCTGTTGGGCATCGCCGGCGGGGCCATCGCTGGTACGGTCGCCGTGCACACTACCGGGGAACAGCCAGCCCCATCAACCCCCACGACGGCAGGAAGCCAAGCCGAGGCCACGAAACCAGAGCCGCCCCCTGCAGATAGCGCCGCCCCGGAGAGAACGGACGTGAAGGCCCAGGGCCGCAACGTCAGCGGGCGCTTTCCAGAAAAGGCAAGTCCCAGCGAGGTCCTCTACCGCTCCGACTCAAACGGCCGGGTCACCCACTACCAGACCTACGACGAGCAGGGCCTGCCAATCAAGCGCGTTGACCTGGTCGGCGCAACTCACGGTACCGTAGAGACGCCACATGTGGTTGAATTTGAGCGTCACATGAATCCAAGGACTGGCCAGACCTTCATCACCAAGGGCAGCTCGGTACGTCCGGCGCAGCCCTGGGAGATTCCTCCGGAGAGCGCGCAATGACTCGCCAGCGACTGGACTTGCTGAAGCTGCCAGCGCTGCAAAAGTGGCACGAGCAGACCTCACCGTCGCTTGGGGTGTGGGACTACCTCGGCTCGCAGCCCGACGGAATCACGCGCGCCCTCGCCTTTGCGCACCTGTTCTGGCCCGAGTTCATCGAGGTTCAAGGCTGCGTCCTTTTGGCCCACGCCTACAATGAGGAAGCGTTTGCTCGCTGGTGGCGGGAACTCGCCGGTGACCGACGCCGCATTGAGCTGGTCATTAATCATGTCCACCTGTACGACCTGTTCCCTGGCGATGAGGAGCTTGCTCCTGAAGTCGTAGAAGCGGCGCTCGCAGAGCTGGGTGAGATTGTCGTCTCGTGCTGGTCCTGCGCACTTGCGACGCAGTTTCGTGACCGCAAGTTTCATGTCGAGCTGCGCAGCGGAGAACAGGAATACGGGCCGACGATCTATTTCTCGACGGCAGAAGTGCACTCAGGTTGACTCGTCCAGGGTCCCACGGGCAAGGTTTGGTCGGGGCGACAAAAGCGGTCTCGGATCGCTGCTCAACCGCTGTAGACAGCCCTCTGGCAGAGGGGGTTACAGCGGTGGAAGGTCGCCGACCAGGATAGCGCGAGCGCGCATGAGCGCAAAGCCAAGCAGATTGAGTCAGATTATCTCTGCTTCTCGTTGATGTATCGAAACGTTATCCACTGGCTGAATCATCCCTATGAGCGCGAGGAAGTCATCCAGGCCCTTGCCGTTCATCTTGGCTACAGCACCGTGAGCGATTCCATGCGCGCGAAGATAAGTCCGTCTTCAACTCCCCAAACCATGATCGCTTTCGCGAAGGCGAGGGTATCCAATCGTGTGACTCGACGCGCAAGGTGCCCTGCTCGGAGCTTGTAGGTTCCAAACCCAGACTCAAATAAACGATTAACCAGGACTTTCCCCAGTGGACTCAGATGGGGATTGCTTCCTTTTAGTGGCTGCGTGATATTGGACACGAACCTGGTCAGTGAGGCCTTACCATGGAGGGGCTGGCGAAGAGCGCCTTATTCGCGGGCCGCTTTCAGATTGAGCACGCTACCGGAGCCGGCGGCATGGGCACTGTCTACAGAGCCCACGATCTCGACTCGCAGCGGCCGGTCGCGCTCAAGCTACTGCACTCCGTAAGCGCCGCAGCGCATGACTCCGACCGCTTCCTCCGCGAGGCGCAGCTTCTGGCCGAGCTACACCACCCCGGGATCGTCTCTCATGTCGCGCACGGGCAGACCGCGGATGGGCAGCGCTACCTAGCGATGGAATGGCTGGATGGGGAAGACCTTAGTAAGCGGCTGCAGCGCGGTCTGCTCACTCTGCACGAAGCGGTATCCGTGCTGCGCCAAGTTACCGACGCCCTGGCCGCCGCCCATGAGCGGGGCGTTATCCATCGCGACATTAAGCCCAGTAACCTGTTTCTCAAAGCTGGAGACCTCGGCTGCATCAAGCTCCTCGACTTCGGGATCGCGCGGCGGATCGCGGCCTCGCAGGTCATGACCCGAACTGGCTTGGTAATCGGAACCCCGGAGTACATGGCGCCCGAGCAAGCCCGCGGGGAGCGGGACATTACTCCGTCGGCGGACTTCTTTTCCCTCGGGTGTGTGATCTATGAGTGCCTGGCCGGGCAGCCGCCGTTCGCTGGTGAGCATATTGCAGCGGTACTGACGCGGATTCTGTTCGAGTCACCACCGGACCTTCGTTTGCGCCGGCCGGACGTTCCCGATGCCCTGCGCTCGCTGCTCGACCGCATGCTGGCCAAGCAGCCCGTGCTCCGACATTTCAATGCGGCTGCGCTTGCAGGCGAGATCGCGCAGCTTGGGGACTCCACGGCTGACAACTCTCCGCTGATGCTGATGTCGTCTACCGCGGTGACCTTGGGGGAGGCGTTTGCATACGCAGAGCAGGAGCTCTTGTGCGTGGTGATTGCCGGAGTGCCGTGCCAGTTCTTGACCGAGCAGCCAGCCACAGACCTGCAAACCACGCACGCCGAGCAGCCATTTCGGGATGCTTTAGTGCAGTCTCTGCGGGAACTTGGGGCGCGGGCCGAGTGGTTGCTTGATGGGTCGCTCATTGCGACCCTGAGTGGGCAGGGGAGCGCGACCGATCAGGCGGCGCGGGCGGCGCGAGCAGCGCTTCTCATCAAAGCGCGCTGGCCCGCAGCGCTGACCGCCCTTTCGACCGGGCGGGCCACGGTGCAGGGCAACCTGCCGGTGGGTGAGGCGGTGGATCGTGGAGCCCGCCTGCTGCGTCTCCTGGCCGAAAGGACTGCGGTGGCGGAAGGCGAGTCGCAAAGTGGCATCTGGCTTGACGAGCTGAGTGCGGGACTGCTCGCCCGCTGCTTCAACCTGACCAGCCGGCATGGGATCTGGCTGCTGTCCGGAGAGGAATGGGTGGCGGATGATGGCCAACTGCTCCTCGGCAAGCCAACGCCATGCATCGGACGCGAGCAGGAGCTGGGCATGCTCGAGCTGTCGCTGACCAGCTGCATTGAAGAGTCTACGGCCGAGGTCGTACTCATCACCGCACCGACCGGCGTCGGCAAGTCACGGCTGGGCCGGGAATTCCTGCGCCGTACCGCCCTGCGCGCCACCCCGATCACGGTGATGCTCGGACGCAGCGACATGATTTCCTGCGGGTCGCCATACGCCATCTTGCGCGACGCGCTGCGCCGGCTCTGTGAGCTCGGCCGCGGTCCTGGCGCAGAGACCCAAGAGGCGCAGCGCGAGAAAGTGCGCGCCCGCCTCGGGGCGCACCTTCCACCAACTGTGAAGGCGCGGTTGGTGGCGTTCCTTGGCGAGCTGTGCGGAGTTCCCTTCGCGGATGATGAGCTGCCCATCCTGCGCGCGGCGCGCAACGACCCCAAGATCATGAGCGACCAGCTGGCAGAGACACTGCTGGACTTCTTCCGCGCCGAGTGCGGCCAAGCACCAGTGCTGCTGTTTCTGGAAGACTTCCAATGGGCGGATGTGCTGACCGTTAAGCTGACGACGCTCGCCTTGCGCGAACTCTCTGAGCTGCCGCTGCTCATCGTGGCGCTGGCGCGGCCCGAGGTACACGAGGTCTTTCCCAAACTGTGGTCCGGGCTGCGCGTCCGCGAGATCATGCTTAACGGACTGTCCAAGAAGGCCAGCGAGCGCCTTATCCAGCAGGCCCTGGGCCGCAGCGTCCCGACAGAGATCTTGGCGCGAATCATCGACCGGGCTGCCGGCAACACCCTGTTCCTCGAAGAGCTCATCCGCGTCGTCGCAACCGGGGATGAGAGACTCCTCCCTGCAACCGTCCTGGCGATGCTTCAGGCGCGCATCGGGCAGCTCGACAACAGCGCCCGACGGGTCTTGCGCGCGGGCAGTGTCTTTGGCCAGACGTTCTGGTTTGGCGGGCTGCGGGCGGTCCTCCATCACGATGGCGTGACCCAGGATCTCGACAGCGCGCTGCGCCGGCTGGTCGATGCGGAGCTCATCGAGTCCCGGCCGGATAGCCGGCTCCCCGGCGAGGCCGAATATGGGTTCCGACATGCGCTGGTCCGCGACGCGGCCTACAGCCTACTTACCGAAGAAGATCTGGGCATAGGACACCGCAGGGCCGGAGAGTTCCTGGAGCGTGCCGGAGAGGTCGATGCCCTGGTCTTGGCCGAGCACTTTGCCAACGCCAAGGAGTTCGTCCGCGCCGCCGAGCATTACCTGCGCGCAGGCCTCCAATCGTTTGAGTGCAACGATCTGGATGGGGCGCTCTGCCGCGCCGAGCGTGGGATTGCCTGCGCGCCGAGCGGCCAGACTCTGGGCGAGCTTCGCACGCTGCGCGCCATGGCGCACTGCTGGCGATCGGAGCTCGTACCCGCTTTCGCCCAAAGTACGGCGGCGCTACCTTTGATGCGCCGGGGGAGTCGCGCCGAGTGCAGCGTGCTGTTCCACGGTCTGTGGGCGGCGTTGGTTACTGGACACGAGGCGGAATTTCTCGACTTCGTGACGCGAATGGTCGCCTTCCAACCCGATGCGGAAGCCCGCCGCGAGCTGGTCCTATGGGCCTCACTCGGCGCTTCGCTGCTTACTTCCTACGGTCGCCGACAGTTCGCCCAGGCTTTGCTCAACCGGGCCCAGGACGCGGCCGCGTCACTTACCCAGGTAGACCTTGATTTGCACGGCGCCATCCTGGTCGGTCGCAGCGACTATATACGCGCGTTCGAGGCCGATCCGTGGAGCCCTCTCTTGCTGAGTCGCGCAGCTACCGAAGCGTTCGAGCAGATTGGCGACCGGCGCGATCAGATTACCGCGATGAACCGACTCGGGCAAGCGCAGAGCGAGCTTGGCGACTTCGCCAGCGGGGAGCGCACCCTGCGCTCAGCGGCAGCGCTCGCAAGGCGCATCCGCGTGCCATTTGCGGTCCTACAGACCGAGCTGCACCTGGCGGCACTTTTGTGCAATGTCACTGCTTCCGCGCTTCAAGCCGAGGCCGCGCGCATCGCCGAAGCGACGCTCAGCGCCCCCGGTGTCAGCACGGGCTATAAGGGATGGTGCCTGGGCATCCTGGCATGCATCGCGCTGCGGCAACATCAGCCCGAGGTGGCCATCACGCAGGCCCGGGCGTCGCTTGAGCTCTGCGCGCGAGTACCCCTCCGGCGGCTGTGGGTGTTGACGCTGCTGACCCGCGGCCTGACCCAACTCGGCCGCGGCGCTGAGGCGCGCGCCTGCGCTACGGACTTGCTCACCGCGCTCGCCGAGCTTGGGGGTGCAGGGTATGCCGAAGTCGGTGCGCGTCTGGCGGCGTCCGATGGATTTCTCTGCGACGGAGCCACCGATCGCGCCGCGGCCGCGCGAGAGGAAGCGAGGAACCAGCTCGCGCTGCGCATCGCGCAGATTCCCGAGCCAACATGGCGCGAGCACTACATCTCTGACATCGAAGAAAACGCTCGCCTGATGACCGGGCTCCCGGCACAGTAAGCGGCATCCTGCGAGTTGAACCAGATATGTGCTTACTCGCGTACGCAACGCTGGTGAAGCTCCTTTTGCAACGGGGCAACATCGCCGAGGTCCGCGCCGAAGCCGAAAGCGGGTTTCGGCTGCTCCAATCTCTCGACGGAGACACCTCTACAGAGCTGGAGCTGCGTCTGGCGCTCAGGCGGCTGAGGCTATCATAAATGAAGCCGCGCGAGCGGTCTAGCGTTTCCGCCGCCGCCTTGACCGTGTCGGCGCGACGCAGCGCCTCGGCCACGGCGGCGGCGGTCACCTCATCCACCTTGACGGCGGGCAGGCCCACGAAGAGGGCTTCCATCAGGGCCTCATCGGTGCAGGCTACGTCTGCCAGCGCGGCGCACACCGCGACGTGCGCCAGCTGGAGCCAGCGATTCCGGTCTGGGTTCATCCTCGCTTCCCTTCCCAGGCGTGCGTCCCGACCGAGCCTGCCCGCGGACCCTCCGGGCGCTTGCGGTACAGACGCAACGAGTGCTCGCCGCCATACAGCTCGGCGCTGAGTTCCTCCCAGCCGATCTCGCTCAGGCACTTGGTAAGCTGGGCTGGGTCGTAGCGGCCCAGGCGAAACAGGGAGAACTGCCGGTCGGCTCGCTGGCTGGACTTCACCGTCGCGACCGCGTGCAGCGCATAGCTGCCGGGCACCGGACATTGCGTTTCCAGGTCCCAATGGCACTCGATTTGCTCGACCTGCGGGCAGTGACGCCAGAGAGGCCCTGCCAGCCACTCGGTATAGGGGGCCGGTACGCCCTCGGCGAAGAGTCGATCGCGGCGCTTGATCTCGGTCGGGTCGGTGCAGGGCGCCCGGGCCAGAGGGACATCCAGCAGGAGCATGTCGTCGACGTCACAGTCCAGCAGGCATTGCTGAAGAAACCGCGGCTCGTGGTCCAGGTGAGCCAGGGTCCCGCCCAGCAGAGTGAACAGCCGGCGCGGTCGCCGGGCGGCGGGCCGATGAAGCACGGTATACAGAGGCAGATGATGGAAGTTTCCCTGGAGGGCCCAGACCTGAACCCGAGGCTGCAGGGCCAGACGATCCACGGCGTAGTGGTAGGCGGAGGTCAGCAGTGGCTGGTTGACGTCCAGCAGGCACAGCTCCACGCGAGAGGCCCCGGCGTCGAGCAAGTGCACGACCAGTTGGGTCTCCGAATGACCGTCGCCAGCACCCAGGGCGAGCACCTGGAGCGGGCCGCGTCCGCTGGCGGCGACGATCTGCTGGGCGACCTCGCCGAGCGGCAGACGGCTTCGCAGGGCCGTCCAAGGAAGCGAATTTTGGCAAAGAGCCAAGTAGTCCGAGGCGCTTCCGGGGTCCAGGTAAGCGCTGGTCTGCTCGAGATAGCCACCGGCCCCCTGGAGGAACTGCGCTAGGTCGGCAAGCAGGCTGATCGGATCGTAGCTCGGGGCCAGCAGGCAGTTGAGCGAAGCGAGCGAACCGGCATCGTCTGACTGCGGCGGCTCGCTGCGCTCGGCGGCGGGCAGCGCGGGGTGCCCCGGCACATCGGCCCAGCGGAGCTTAAGCTCGGCGACGCCGATGAGGCGAATGAGCGTAGCGCGGCTGGGTGGGTGTCGCGCGGTCTCGCCAAACTTGACGGTACAGTCCGACAGCTTCGCTCGGCGGGCCAGTTGGACGCGACTGAGGCCTGCGGCGGTGCGCTTGTCGCGCAGCAGCCGGCCAAACTCCGCCCATTGCGACTTGGAGACGGCACGCTCGGCCGGCAGGGCCAAAGGAGTGCTGGCGCCGCCCACCAGAAACTGCGCCAGCTGTTCGAGGCGGTCGAGGTGCTCCGCCCAGGTCGACTGCAGTTCACCCGGGGCCTGCGCCGCCAGCGGGTGAAGCTGGGTGAGCAAGGCGCGCGCCTTCTGATGCAGCGCTTGTTGTAGAGTCTCCGAGGGGCCCGTCATGTTCGCTGTCTCCGACGGCTGGTCTGAGGCTCGGGGGCCAGCGGCAGGGCCCAATAGCGCGCGAGCTCCTCCAGCCGTTTGGGTTCGGCACTCAGCAGCGCGAGCAGAGATACCAACGAAGCGCTGGGCACCGCGTCGCCCGCGCGGAGTCGGGACAAGTACCCCTGAGACAGATCGGCCAACCCCTCGAGCTTACGCTGCGAGCAGACCCGGCCCAGCCGCGTGATCGCGGCCGCCGCCCGGCGAACCAGCTCGGCGCGATAGGCCGCTTCCAGCGCAGCGGCCAGCTCCGGCGCCGAGTCGAACGAGAGAATCCGATGCTTACAGCGCCGGCAGGTCGGCACGCACAGCTCGGAGGGCAGCGTCAGTGCAGTGTTGCGGTAGCGACACACACGGCCCGGCTGAGCAGTAGGCCTCACGGCATGGCGACCGCAGCACGGGCACTTGCCCGCCTTGGCTCGAGCTTGGGGTGCCCTCGCGGCGCAGTCCCCACCCCGGGGCTTGTCTTCAGAAGGTAGGTCGCCCACGGGCTTCATGAGTTTTGGTTGGGCGGGTCCAGAGACACCTGCAAAGCGCCCAGACGCTGCTCCTGACGGAACATGAAGCCTGCAGGGGCTCGAACAACGCCGGCCGCCGAGTCCTGGGTTTGGGATGAGATCACCCCGTCCTGCCCAGAGAGCACGGCGCAACCCCCGCCCTGCTTCTTGGCTTCCCGGCACGCCGCCTCGGCCCGCTCGCGCAGCTCGGCGCGCGCTGGGACGAACTCAATCGCCGTCGTATAGGCCAAGCCCAGCGAAGCGCTCACGCCGCGCTCAGATAGGCGCTGAAGCAGAGAGTGGGCGCAACGGTTCAGATCGCCCAAAGGGCCGTGCAGCAGGACCAGAAACTCGTCTCCGGCTTGGTGACAGCGAAACACTTCGTCCACCCCGCGGCGCACCGCCTGCCTCAGCGCCTCGGCCGCGGTGCAGATGTACTGATCTCCGACCGCATGCCCCAGCGCATCATTGGTGAATTTGAGGTGGTCGAGATCCAAGTACGCGACGCTCAAGGGGCGACCCGAGCGCATCGCGGCGGGCCAGCGCTCGGTGTGCAGCCAGTCGCCGGACCCAAGGCCGGTCAGCGGATCGAGCTTGCTGGTACGCTCGATGCGGCGCAGGCGGCGAGCCAGCGAAAGGCACCACCACAACGAGTAGAAGCAGGCGAGGGCTACAGCGGCGACAGCCAAGTCGGATCCAGACATGGGAATCTCCAGGCAAGCCCAGGCGGGCTTGCGTTGATGGCGAGCTCCGAGAAAGGCGTTCCCCGTCCCAGCGGGAGCTCGGTGCCAAAGAACAGCGGCTCGGCGTGGCGGAGCCTGCCGAACGACGAGAGGGAGACAGTCGGGTTAGGCGGTCACCGCGGACTCAGCAGACAGGCCCGCCGCCCGGCTCTTGGCGTAGGCGATCTCGCGGGCGGTCCATCTTTTGGCCACCTGCGACTCAAACTGAGCGCGGCACTGCGAGATCGTCGCCTGATACTCGGCAATCTCCTGCTGGTAGGCAGCGACCTTGGCGCTCAGGGCCCGGTTCCCCGCAGCCTCACTCCTGGCTGCAAGCGCCGCCCGAAGCTGGGCGAGTTCGGCCTGCAGCACACCAATGCGGCACTCAAACCGAGCGATGGTGCGATCGATCGTTTGGGCCATGTCAACAAGGAAGGGGTGCACCTCGGGGAGGTAGCTGGCCCAGGCGGCGACGGACATGGCTACTGCCTCCGCCGTGAAGCCGCATGAAGGGCGACGCCCACCCTTTTGGTGCCTCGGAGCTCGGGCACAGTTGCGAGCGAAGCCAACAAGGTCACGCGCGCGGCCCCGGCCCTACAGTTTACCGAACTCATCTTTTCTCCATCGGAGAGGCCGACAGTGTGAACAGCAACGTCGATCCAGTCGAGGAGAAAGGGCAATCGTTCCCCCAGTCGAGCGGATACATGGGGAAAGGAGTCGAGCTGAAGGCGAATCGCCGTCTGAGACTTAGATCGCGCCTCTTCCCGCTGTCGTCGATTGCCTGATGATCTGTGCAGCCGAAGTTACGACGAGATGCCCCGCTCGGGTTCGCCTTGGGGCGGACGACGCAGTCCGCAGGCAGCGGCCGGACAGATACTCCGCGGCGCCTAACGTGCTCAGGCCGCGAGCGTTCGCCGACCGCAGCGACTCCCGGCTCGCCTGCTTGAGTCCCGTCTACTCTGTTCGTTTGAACAGGCAGAGCATGGCAGGGTCGAACTCGCCGCCGTATTTCCAGTTCTGAACCAAGCGCCAGCCTTCCGCGGCCAGGGAAGCGATGAGCTGCGTTGGCTCGTAGCGCTTCACATAGGCGATTGAGTAGCTCTTGCTGCGGTCACCCGGCACTTCGATGGTGGCCTTCACGTCAATGGCGTAGCTTCCAGGGACCGTGCAGGCGCGAGTATCGAGCGTAGGCGTGATTGTAATCGGCACGCCCTCCCCGAGATGCCGGCGCAGCGGCGTGACCATGAACTCCTCCATCTGGCGCTGGTAGTCGGCAGGACGTCTCTTGGTCAGCGCGGGGTCTTTTTTGAGAATCTCGGCGGGCTGATCGACCGGAGCACGGGCGATCGTGACATCGAGGAGCAGCATGTCGTTCGCCGCAAGGTCGGCGAGGCTATTGCGAAGGAATCGGATCTCGTTCTCGAGGTTGCCGAATGTGTAGCCAAACATGCAGAGGAGCCGCTGCGTCTTTTGGGTCGATTGGAACGCGACCGAATAGGCAGACAACTTATGGAAGTCACCCTGCATCGCCGTGAGGCTGACCCCCGGCTGACCAGCCAGCGTCGCCCGCAGGTTCTGATACGCCACGCTCAGCAGGGGCTGGCTGATATCGAGCACGAAGAGCCGGATGTCATGAAGCCCGTCTCGCAGGAGGTGGCTGACCAGACAAATCTCATGCTGCGCCGTCCCTGCACCGAGTCCGATCACATCAAGAGGGGCACATGACTGGCTGGCGATGCGCTTGGCGATCTCCTGCAAGGGCAAGCTGCTATTGATGGCGGCCCGATCGATCTGCTTGGTGATCGAACACCAAGCCGCGGCACCGGCAGGATCCAGATACTTGAAAGACTGCTCGATATGTCCCTTGCCGCTGCGAATTACCGTCGCGAGGTCCGAGGTCATCTTGATCGGATCAAAGTCGGGAGCGATCCAGCAACTCAGGTCCTGCTTCATCGAGATGCCCTCTCCATACGCCAGCCAGCACTTGGAAACCCCCAACGCAATGGCCAACCGCTCGACCGTATCAACCCCGGGGGCGCGCGTGCCTCGCTCGATGAGCTGAATGGCCGTATAGGACATGCCGGCGAGGGCGCAGAGGCGCCGCTGACTCAGACCAAGCCTCTGGCGCGCCCGCTTCAGACGGAGGTGAAGGCTCTCCCATCCGAGGACAAGATCCGAGGTGACCATGCCCAGCGACGTATCACATGGGATGCATGGGCTGCAATTCTGATGGTCACCAAGCGCCTGAGCTCGCCAAAATAACTACCATCGATGTCAGATGAATGTCGACGGCATCAGTCTGAAAAAACAAAAAACGACATTTTTTGTTGTCAATCAACGAGGAGTAATGCAAAGTATTTTCAGCACTTAGCTGTGGGTGCGGGGAACCTGAACTGGTACACGCCGCCCCTCATCTCGCGACGGGAACGCCTTCAAAGAAGTCGCCCCGCTGCGAACAGAGGTGATCTATGCACAGGCCGAACCGTAACGAAAGTAGCGTCGCTAGAAGCGTGCGACCTCCCGTCGGAGCCATAACTCTTCGACTAACTACGATGGGCTCCCCACCGACGCCAGCGCCACGACCGCTGCAGTCCAGCAAGTGCATGGGGAGCGCTGACGTTGCTGTTCATAAGGCCGCGCCAAGCCATCTCCGTCGGCAAAGCGAGCATACAGGAGGTCGTGGGGAATGAAATGGGCAACGTCGAGCCTGCGCCGCTCCGTGCTCAGCTGAGGCTCGGCTCAAATGTAACTGGAGCGTCCCTTCGAGACGCTTGTTACAGGCAAGAATAGACCTTGGGACAGATGGCAATCCGGAACGCCACCCGATGAGCTTGGGATTCCGGCGGAGTCATTCACATCCGTCAACCTCACCGTCGAACAGGCTGATCAATACATAGCACTTGCAGGGCGCTCTGGTTCGCGCTCCTATGTCCTGCGTTCAGGAGAATTAATCAACCTGACTAGGAGTATCCCATGAATACCTCTAACTCGACATCCTTTGTCGTGTACCGATGGACGAACCCTCAAACTACCTCCGATTACCCTTTTTTGGCCGTCGCGCAGGATCGATCGGCGCTCTTATCGCTGGGAGATTACGGAGCGACCTTGGATTGGGGCATTCCCGACGAGGCCACTGACTGGTTGGATCGCGATTTCACGCCGACGGGAGAATTTTTGGAATGTGACCTGTCAAAATTGCAGAGCGCGCTGGCTGCTCTGTTCAAAGGAGAAGCCGAGTTCGCATCCGTGCGCTTCGGGGCTGGGCTCATGCCGAACCAGCTGCAGCTGGTGCTGGCCTCTCAGCGAGCGGCCGATGAGGGGCCCGAGTATGTGATCCAGGGATTGGGCAGCTACGTGCGGGTAGCGCGCGGCCCCGATGCGCAGGGCCCGGTCGCTCTGGCGGAGCGAGCCATGCTCGATGTGTACGCCTCGACCTTTGCCGAGCTGGCGGCGCACCACAGGGCGAAGATCACCGAGCCGCCACCGCCGCGATATCGGGGCGCGTCGCTTCTCGGGTCGGGTGGCTTATCGTAAGAGCTCGGCATGACGGGTGGAGGCGGGCTCTTTCATCGGGGAAGCAGTCCGCTCATGCAGCTGGATACCTGATATGCTGCGGCTGTGTCCACCGCCGATGACGAGCCATATCTTACGGCGTTTGCGTATTGCGGCGCCGGGCCGCAGGGGGCCGATCGCTGCCAGGTGCTGCACAGCCCCACTGCCGCCATCGCGATCATTGCCGACGGCGCCGGTAACAGCTCCGCTGGCGCCGACGCTGCGGAGTCGGTCCTGTGGCACATCGCCCACTACCTGAACGGCGTCCCCATCGCGCTGGACGATACTGCGCGCTTTTGCGAGCTGCTCGCCTATATCGATCGCGCGCTGTGCCGAGACGACACCGGCGAGTCAACGGGCCTTTTCGCGGCCGTCTCGCCGCTCGGTGTCTACGGTGCCGGAGTCGGCGACTGTATTGCCTGGCTCATCGACGATGCAGGCTACCGCGATCTCACCGCCGCTGTCGCGCGCAAGCCCCTGCTCGGAAGCGGTTATGCCTGCCCCTCGGCCTTTGCGCTCCCACCGACTTCCGGCACGCTCCTACTCGCCACCGATGGTCTGTGGAAATACGCGCCCGCCGATTCCATCTGCGCCGTCGCACGCAAGTCCGCCCTCGAAGCCGCCGCCGCTGAGCTTCTTACGCTGCCAAGGCTTGCCTCGGGCAGCGTTCCTGACGACATCGGCGCGATTCTCGTGCGGCAGCGGGAGCGTGATCCTCGGATCGGAGACTTTGAGGATCGGGATGGGGACTTGGTCAACCTCGCGCGAGGGTCTGCATCATGACTCCAGCGTACCAGCAGCGCCGGTGAGCTCGGACAATAGACCTTGTTCCTCGGCACCCCGCTTCAGACCGCGCAGGCGGCCCTGGATGTCGCGACGGCCCGCGCGTCATCTTCATCGCCACCACCGAAGGCGACGAGAGCGTCGTGTACACGGTCTCCATGGTCAGTCCGGTCCACGCTCGCACCCAGGTCCGAACACCCACCGCAGCTTCAGTCGCCCCGTCGAGAAATCGCATCTCCCGCAGGAATGGATCCCAGCGCAGGCGCAGCGCATAGTCCTGCAAGAGTCGATACAGAGGCTCCTGCGGCGCGCGGACGAGGATGGAGTCTTGCACGATGGGCATGCGGACCTGCGGTTCAGGATAGCGGGTCGCGTAGCTCGCGCGCAAAGTGAAAGCGCACGCTGGGGACGCGGAAGCATAGGGGAGCGGAATCGCCGGCAATTCTGTTTACGGCCCGCCCATCCACCTCGCCGGTCAGCGGCTCGCAGGCACTGAGCTGGATCCCCAGGTCAATCTCGTGCCGCGTGACCGTTTGCCGATGGGGCTGGGTCGACAGTGAGTGGTTCTGCGGCACGCAGTAGGCAAGAAACTCGGCGAAGCTGGCAAAGCAGGCTGCGAACAGCGGCGGCAGTTCGGGTGCAGGGGCTGGTTGCAAGGTGGCGAGTGCATCGGGGGCTGAGCCGGTGCCGGGGTCCAGCCAGAGTCGCACCTGACCATCTCCAGAGCGCGTCAGCTCGGCAGTGTGCAGTACGTGCAGGGGCAGCCCTTGGGTCAACAGTCGCGCCGCCAGGGCGTGCAGCGTGCTGGTGGTGGCATTGGTCACAAAATAGATGCCAGACACGCCGGTGCGCGGATCGCGAACATGGATCCGCCAGTTTGACTGGATCGGCGACGGCAGCAGGCGGCGCAGCGGACCCAGGAAGCGGAAGCCGAAGTGGCCATGGCGGAAGGTGAGGAAAGTAAACAGTCCATATGCGCCGTCCGTGCCTAGCCGCTGCAGCTGCAGTCCCTCGGGCACGAGCGGCAGGAGTCGATCGACGGGGACGATGTAGTTCACATAGATCACATCCGTGATGTCGCTGACCATGGCCAGCACGGGCAGCGGCTCGGTCAGCGCGCGGAGCAGGCGGCTGTTGGCAACCACGTCTGCAGCCCACCCCAGGACTCCGCCGCGGGGGTGGTGAAACCCGGCAGCGCAGCCATGCGCAGCAAAAGGCTGCGAGCGCCGCAGGACCAGCTCGGTCAGCAGCGCAAGCCACGCCAAGAGCAACACGAAGCCGAGTGCGTTGCCAGCTGCCACGATGAGCGGAGACGGTCGAAGGGTCTCTGGCAGCAGCGGCGAGACCGCGACCCCGACCATGACCGGCCAGAGGATCCAGCTCAGAACGCTGAGCGCACGAGTCCACGTACCCGCCTGGACGAAGCACCACGTCCAGCCAAGGCCGCCCAAGGTGTACAAGACCGCGCCCCAGCCCGCCGTCAGCGCAAAGACGTGCTGCTCGAACCGCAGGTACTCGCCGAGGTCGCCCGTCGATGCAGCCGCCTGCGCCAGCTCGACCCCGCGCGTGATCCATAGTCCCTGTCCTGACTGATCTGGAAGGACTGCGGCGACGGTCAACGCGAGCACCAGCGCCGCGCCCAGCCGCGGAATCCAGCGCGCCCGCCACATCCCCAGAGCCTGCGCCAGATCCGCCAGGGCGCATAACTGCCACGGCAGCCAGCCCAGCCGAAACAGCCACGGGTGAGCTGCGATGTACCCGACGCGCACGGTATCACTCGCCCCACCGCCTCCAGGCAGCGCCGGAAGCAAGAACGCGGCCATCGAGAGCATCGCCAGGCCGTGGAGGACCATCGATGCCAACAGGGCTCCGGTCAAGAGTCGGTCTCCACTACTCGCCGCCGCATCCCTCATCGACTGACTCCCATCCATCATCCGCCCCTATTAATATCACGGTCGCTCCCAGGACGTCCGAGTGCCCCGATGCAGCGACGGCGACCACGGGCGATGAGCCGCACCGTCCCCGGCTCGTAGGTCCACCCTGTCCCGCGCGGCGAGTTTCGGTCATGATGGAAGACATGCTGCCCCCCGATCACAGCCTGCGGATGCAGCGGGCCCTCCTCGCGCTGGAGGGTCTGTCGCTGGGCGATGCCTTCGGTGAGTGCTTCTTTGATAGCTCGGTGGTGCTCACGGTGCTGAGCGCAGCTCGCGCGCTGCCCGCCGCTCCGTGGAACTATACCGACGATACCGAAATGGCGCTCGCGATCGTCGAAGTCTTGGCCGATCACGGTAGCATCGAGCAAGAGCAGCTGGCGCAAGTCTTCGCCCGCCGCTACCGGCGCGAGCCACGGCGCGGCTACGGCGGCACGGCGCACCAGATCCTGCGCGCCATCGGGGACGGCGCGCACTTTGCGACGGCGGCCGGACAGGCGTTTTCCGGCATGGGCTCGATGGGCAACGGAGCGGCGATGCGCGTGGCGCCGCTTGGCGCGTACTTCGCCGAGGACTTGGAGCAGGTGGTGGCGCAGGCACGTGCCAGCGCGGAGGTGACGCATGCGCACCCAGACGGCCAGGCCGGAGCGATCGCCGTGGCGGTCGCGGCGGCGGGGGCCTGCACGCTGCCCCGAGAGCCGGAGCTCGGCTGGCGGCTGCTTGAGCTGGCAATCGCGCACACCCCCGAGGGGCCCACCCGACAGGGGCTGCTCAAAGCCCGCTCCCTGCCCAAGGGCTGCTCGGTCGAGCTGGCGGTGAGCGCGCTGGGCAGCGGCAGCCGGGTCCTGTCCTGGGACACCGTGCCGTTCGTGCTGTGGTGCGTGGCGCAGCAGCCGGACGACTATCAGGAGGCGATGTGGCGGACGGTCTCTGGCCTGGGCGACCGCGACACCACCTGCGCCATGGCGGGCGGCATCGTCGCGCTAGTTACGGGCCGGGACGGGCTACCCCCAAGCTGGCTGGCCGCCCGTGAGCCGCTGGCGATGCGATAGGGCGAATGTCGACGGCACGCAGCTGCCGCAGGCTGCTGGCACTGCGGGGTCCATGTCGCTTTACAGCCAAGGTCAAACGGCGCGGTCTGCAGTCGCTGGACTGTCCGCCTCGTGACCTCGCCCGAGAGTCGAAGCGAGCTTGAGTCAGCTCGAACGGCGGGCTTCGATCAGGGATCATGAGGTGCGCAGGCGTGGCTCCATCCCGCGATCACCGTCGATGAAGCGAACTCCCGACTCCACGCGCTCGACCCAGATGGTGAACCGCGGCGGGTCTAGGATGCGGCCCTTGTCGTCGACGTAGAGCACAGCGTACTTGCCCCGCTGCGGTCCCCAGGGCTGCTCGAAGGGTGCCAGCAAGAACCACGGCGGACGTCCCAGCCGGGCCACCGGAAACCAGCGGATGTGGGGTGAGTGCGGACCGCCCGTGCCGATGCGGTAGCCGGTGGCGCTCGGCGGCGCGTTTTCCTGCAGGGTGCGCTCCAGGAACGCCGCGTTCTGCTCGTCGGGTGGCAGCAGCAGCAGATCGGGTGAGGTCGTGAAGCGGCCTTCCGGTAGCGCGAGCCAGCGCTGGCCGTCCTCGACGCGGCGCAGCCAGCTGGCGCGCGAGCGGCAGGTGCCGCTGCAGTAGCTCGCTCGCCGATCGGTCAGCACCGCGCGACACAGCTTGCACAATTGCATCTCCATATCGAACCCTCCAATGAGCAAATTGGCGCCCAGCCGCTCAACGGACCTATTGGTAGGTCTGCATGCAGCAAAAAGCACCCGATCAGGATGCGCGCCAAAACCGATCGTCAGACAGTCCAAGCATAGCACGATCGACACCGATCGCAGCGGGCGTTTGATAACGGACGGATGGTCCGTTGGCCGCGGTAGAATTCCTAAATACTAATCGTCAGTTAGGATCCGATCGTCAACCGGCCGGGCGTCCGATAGCAGGCGCGTCAGACGGTAGACCTCGTGCGTTTGGCGCATTCGATGCTATGATCGGCATCAGTTCCGTCAACTCAATGTAGGGCAATATCATGCACTCTGTTATTGAGCATCTTCGTTCCCGTGCTCCGGCAAACGTCGCCTTTTTTCGTCTTGTTGGACGCACGCCGCGAGGGGAATACGTACTATTTCCTCGCGACAGTCACTCCGTATATGGCCTGGGCGAGGCGCCACGCGGGCTTCTGCCAGGTACGTATCAGGTCTTCTACTTCGACACTGCGGGCCAGCAGATTCAGCACGCCCGCGTCGAACTGAACTTGAGCGAGGCGATGGCAGCGGAGCTCGGGCCGATTGATGCAGCAGGAATCCAGGGCAGCGTCGGCGCTATAGAGGATGCAGCGCACCGGCTTCAGCCTGCCAAGGGTCAGCTCTCGCTGCCGATGCCGGCTGCAGCAATGACTTCGACATCCACCGCAGCGAGCGCGCAGCTCGCGCTGACGCGGGAACAGGCCGCGCACAAGATGACGCTGGAGAGCGACCAGCAGAAGTACGCCTTCATCCAGAACTCCGTCCATGCGCGTGAGATCGGAGAGGCCGTGATGATCAATCGCATGCTGCGGCAAGAGATG
>Ga0075163_10003235_pt1 | contig 21907 bp, 26 predicted proteins | sample JI1023141ADNA_FD_71478 | JGI IMG/M metagenome (GOLD analysis project Ga0075163, IMG submission 71478) | Wastewater effluent complex algal communities from Wisconsin, to seasonally profile nutrient transformation and Carbon sequestration -... | ecosystem: Engineered > WWTP > Effluent > Algae... | reverse complement strand
CTCTCTCCCTGGTATGCATTGCCGTTGGGAAACAAGATGGTAACACCGGAGTATACTTTCGCAACGGATGAGTTGAAGCGATGGTAATCATTTTGAAATTATGCCAATTGCCATTACATTTGCAATCCGGAAATTAAAACAGTTCGGGCGGTAGCGCAGCCCGGTAGCGCACACGTCTGGGGGGCGTGGGGTCGCAAGTTCGAATCTTGTTCGCCCGACAATACAAAGAATCTCTGCATTTATGCGGGGATTTTTTTTGGGTGGTGGATGGTTGAGAACTCGGGAGATGTCAACTCAGGAGATGTCAACTCAAGAGATGTCAACTCAGGAGATGTCAACTCAAGAGATGTCAACTCGGGAGATGTCAACTCCTATAATTTAGTCCTCTCGATGAGATCGAAAAGTTTGAATTGATTTTTCAACAAGGCCATGCACAATATCAGCCGCCTTCTCGGTAAGCTTATCGGTTAAAAATAAACTCCCGGCTTGCAAGGCATCCAGTATCCAGTGACGATTCTGTTTTGTAGCAGGCTCACTGGTTTTTTTAAAGACATTCCCCGGCTGAAAACTTTTAGATAAAGCCTGCCAATCTGAACTGATCCTTTTTTCCAGTTCCATTTGCCGCAGCTTCAATTGTAACCGCTGGTTGGTTAACGCTTCCTTATTTGGTATGCGGTTCATGATCGTTATCTTTTTTATCTTCCTCTTTATTAAATAAGCTGCCGATGAGGGCATTGAGGATCGGGATACGCAATAGCCGGTCGCGTTTTGTCCACACAAAAATTCCAAGCAATAAATATAACAGTGATACAATGGCGAAACCCAGTGCAGTATCGTTCATCCAACGGCCCAGGGCGAATGCCAAAGCCATGCTGGCCAACAGGATGAAAAATGAAGCGATGAAAAATACGATGGCCACCGCCAGGATGTCGGCGATCAGGCGGGATACTTTATCCGCGATACTGAGTTTAGCCTGTTCTATCCTTGTTTGAACATAGGCTTTCAGGTTATCTGCCAGGTCAGCAATTTTTTTTGACTGTTCTTCAAACATGACGATATGTTTTCGTTTATGCCTTACCGTTTACCATAAGATCTTATAGCCACTTATCTCTCTTCGTCGAACCGGGTATCTTCCAGTCTTTCCTCCAGGCTCTTACCATCGTTTCGTTTACAGGAAGCTTCGCCGGCCCTGTTCTGTTGATCGAGTGACCAGGTATCGGTCGCAGAAGTTTCGAGCCAAAGTCCGTTTGAGTTTCGGTATACCTGTATGGCCAGGCCAAACTGGATCCAAAAATCCTTTTCCAGCGCTGAAACGGTACGATCAGCGTTGATACTAATGTCTGCCGGATCAAAAAACACTGCCGCATCACGAATTGTTTTACCATTATCAAGTTTTGCCGTTTCGGGTGAAAGTTTACGATCGGCATGTCGCTTCGAAAAGAATTCAATCTTTAAATACGGGTAATGTTGATTGAAAGCTGCCTGTATTTCTTTCAGGAAAGATTCTGTTTTAATATGCAAATTCATATAAGATTATTTTAAGGTTGATGGCGCAGATAACATTCCATTATCCTGCATATTCTTTACGATGAGTTTTCCATATTCATGGCCCAACTTGGCTGGTGAGGCGGGATCGAAACTTTCTGTCTGAACAGAATAAATCAATTCCTTTGTGGTCATATCATACAGGTTGCTTTCCCAGAAATACCGGGAATTCTCTACATAATATTCAGGGCTGTATATCCGCTCATTTAACGTATTATAATATCCATAAAATCGGCGCTGGTTCACCGCAAATGGCGTTCGGTAAACATGGCTCGGAATATACCTGCTTTCTTTTTCTTTACTCAGTAAAACTGCAGTGATAACTGCATCAACTCCTTTGTCTTTTAATTTAGCTATTACAGCATCCTCTGTCATATTATCAAATGCCCGTGGGCCAAAAACCTGATAAGATGACATGGCTTTAAAACCCATATTCTTCAGATCGCCAACAAGATGTTCTTCCATTTTTTCACGGTAGATCCTGGTTGAATCATTAAAAAGCGCAACCACCATGATCGTTTGATAAGCACCTGGCCGGGTATTTTCTGCCTTCCAGGTAGAAATAATGTGTGATGATGTACAACCAGCAAACAAAAAAATGATCAAGAGCAAACCGGCTATTTTTTTCATATCGCTTAATTTATAGATCAAGATGCAAATGCACAGCCGCAATCCCTGATAACAACTGTTCAAACATTGATTTGCATATTACCTGTTCAAATATAAACTGCCGGCTAAATGAAATTGGAAACCTACATCAGGTTGTTGAATGAGATTGGTCATATAGTAAAGTATCCCAAACAAAAACACCTTACCGTGCTGGTAAGGTGTGATGTTCTAGAGCTTAAATTTAATGATCTGACATCAATAAACCACTACGTGTGTATGGGCATGTTTTTGCACAGCATTGCTGTTGGGGAAATAAATGCTCAGGATACCATTGAGGTAATCTGCCCTTACAAATTCCGTTTCAATATTATCTGGTAATGGAATATTCCTGCTGAAACATTCATAATTGAATTCATGTAACTGAAATTGCTTATTCACATCATCCGTGGTCTTCTTATGAAGCACAGATATAGATAAAACATGATCATCAACACTAATGAAGAAATCTTCTCTTTTAAGCCCTGGAATTGCGGCTTCCACCTTAAAGTAATTTTCGTGGTAACTAACGTTGATGAATGGCTGCAATCGATCCCCTTCGTGTGGCTTCTTCAGTTCCGTCATGATTTCTTCCGGGTTAAGAATCGGGAAATAATCACCTGGGTATAATGTGCAATTATGGCTGTGGTAGTTGGTATTTGTTTCCATATGCATTTATTTTAAAGAGCGATGAATCAATAATTCAATGTACGATTTTTTGGATTGAATTCCGCTGATATGCAAAATATGTTTATATGAAATATATCAGCATAAAATGTCTTCTACATAAATCCTGCCAGTTTGATATTATCATGTCATTCAATTGTCAGGAATTGTATTTCAAGTTGTTTTCTGTCGAAACAAAAATTTATATCCTTCAAACCAGATTACACTGATAAAGCTGATGCCAACTGCCAACAGGAAATGAACAAAGCTGATCGGCTGTAATTTAAAAAGTTGTCGTACAGGCTCAAGTAATAAAATAGCCAACAGGAAGCCAGCAGAAATAAGCAACAGGTATGGTACCAATGGATTCTTATAACGAATCGTTTTTAAAAGGCTTTCTTCAAAGGAACGGTTCTCAAAACTCAGCCATAAATTGGCGAGGATCAGGCTGGTAAAAACCATGGTTCGCACATATTCAATTTGAAATCCCAGGGTCATAAAATAATAATAAATGCCAAGTAAAGCCATGGTAATAAATAATCCCTGCACGATGCTGATAAGCAGTTCTTTGCCAGAGAACATGTTCAATGTACGCTTCCGCGGTGGATTGTGCATGATACCAGGTTCTACCGGTTCGCGTTCGTAAAAAACCGAACAGGTTGGCCCCATGATCAACTCCAAGAAAATGACGTGTATAGGCGTAAATATATTGGGGAATTTCCATCCCAATAATAAAGGCAATGAAGCAGTTAAAATGATGGGAATGTGAATTGAAATGATGTAGCGAACTGCCTTTTTAAAATTGCTATAGATCCTTCTACCCTGCTGTATGGCCGCTGAGATCTTTTCGAGGTTATCATCCGTGATCACCAGGTCGGCAGCTTCTTTGGCAAGCTCGGTTCCCCTGTCGCCCATCGCAATGCCGATATGGGCCGATTTTAAAGCCGGACCATCATTAACTCCGTCGCCCGTCATGGCCACGATCTCATCGTTCGCTTTCAATGCTTCAATCACCTTAAGTTTTGCATCCGGAAACATCCTTGCAAAAACACTTGCCTGTTTTACCCTTTCCTGTAAGGCTTCTTGCGGTAATTGCATTACTTCTTCCCCGGTTAATGGTTTATTCAAATGCTTGATGCCTACCTGGGTTGCAATATTGTTAGCTGTTTCAGAAAAATCGCCGGTGATCATTTTAATATCGATGCCCGCACGATACCATGTAGAAAATTGTGTATGAACATTTTGTTTCGGAGGGTCATATAATGCCAACAATCCTTCAAACTGCCAGTTAAAATCATCCTGTGCTTCCGGAAAAGCTTCTCCTGTTTTCAGTGTTGCGCTGCTAACGGCTATCACCCGGTAACCTGAAGATGCCATCTTTACAATTAACTCCCGCAATGGCTGAAGTATCTCTTCTTTCAGTGAACAAACTTTTAATATCCTTTCCGGCGCTCCTTTCGCAGCAACTATTTTTTTGCCGGCATCCAGGTACACATGGGTCATCATTGGCGGTTGGCCTTGCAAAGGATATTCATGGATCATTGGTCCGAGTGGATCTTTGGCAATCGCATCCGTATTTTGCCATTCCCTGGTGATGGCTTGTTCCATGGCGTCGAAAGGATCGGTTTCACTCGCAAGTCTTGCATAATACAAAAGCATCCGGTTCTCCTTCAATTGCAGGTCTTCACTCATTTCATAGCTTCCTTCGTGGAAAGCATAAATGGCTTTAACGGTCATTTTATTTTCGGTGATGGTTCCTGTTTTGTCGAGACAGATCACACTAACCGCACCAAGATTTTCAATCGTCTGGGGCTGACGGGTAATGATGCCGAGTTTCGACATATGATAAGCGCCCAGTGCCATGAATGAAGTGAACGCAACAGGAATCTCTTCGGGCAGAACCGACATGGCGAGGGTAAGCCCGAACAATAAACTTTTTATTAATTCTTTATCATGCAGATAATTAAAATACCACACCAGTAAAAAAGCAATGATGCCAATGAAGGCCATTTTTTTTACGAATCGACCAATCTGGTCCTGCAACAGCGTTTTTGAGCCCGACATGCTGCTGACGGTTTTACCCAACTTGGCCAGCGCTGTATCATTCCCGGTGAATTCCACTTTAGCATAGCACTGACCGGAATTGACCACTGTTCCCTGGTAAATAATTTCGTCAACCTGTTTTTGTTCCGGCACCGACTCACCGGTAAGGATAGACGCATCTATTGAAAGGTCGTTCTGCTGAATGATCTTTGCATCCGCAGGAACCCGTTTGCCTTCCTCCAGCAATATCACATCGCCCGGCAGGAGTTCTTCTGAAAGGATCACTTTCAATGCATCATCCCGGATGACACTTACTTTTGTTTCGGTATATTTCCTGAGTGCTTCAAGCGCTTTGTTGCTTTTTACTTCCTGGTAAACAGAAATCGCTGATACAAATACCATGGCCAGTAACATCAGAATACCTTCATTGGTTTCGCCAAGTATAAAATAAAAAGTACAGGCCAGTATGAGCATGATGAACATTGGTTCACGAACAATGCCCGCAATGATGTGGAACAGGTGATGTTTACTAACTGCAGTAACGCTATTGAAACCATATTGTTTACGAAGCCCGCGAATATCAGCTTCATTGAGGCCGGTGAACGAAACCTTGTTGTCATCCATAATCTATATTTTACTACCGGTTAAGTCTACATGCTTATTTGATTGGCTTTCTTTTATCAATGCAAATAATTTTTCGGTATCCTGTAAGGAGCACAACGCGGTGCCTGCATTCATGGTTGCGGCAGTACCTGCAGCTACTCCATATTGCAAGGCTTCCCTGAGTGGCCGGTTTTCTGATAGCTTCAATACAAACCCGGCTAGCATGCTGTCGCCTGCACCTACTGTACTTTTTCGTTCGGCTGGTGGTGGCAGCACATGATACTGTTGATCGGCTGTAATCAAGTGGGCGCCCTGGTTTCCCATCGATACCAGCATCACCTCACATTGGCCACGATGAATAAATCGCCGGGCAATCTCGGGTACTTTTGCTATATCGATGTGTTCATGATTGATGAGTGAACTCAATTCACCCAGGTTTGGTTTTACGAGGAAGACGCCCTCCGCAACAGCATGTTTCAGGGCTTCGCCCGAGGTATCCACGATGAACCGTGCATGCTTATTTTTTGCAATGGCTGCGATCCTTGCATAGATATCGGCAGGAACACCTGGCGGAAGGCTTCCACTGGCGACGATATACGATACATCGTGCATTCCCTCTATCACAGAGAGTATCCGCTTCCATTCCTCGGCCATCAGCAACGTGCCTGGCATACCGAAACGATATTGCTGGTTGGCAAGTTCATCGAGGATCATAAAATTTTCGCGTGTATGGTTCTCGGTATCTATGACAACGGCAGGAATATTTTCTTTTTGCAGCAAGTGATTAAAAAAAGCACCTGTGTAACCACCGGCCGGGTATACCGCTGTAGCTTCTCCGCCAAGTTTATGAATAGCCCTGGCAACATTGATGCCACCACCACCCGGTTCAAGCACCGGATCATAACACGACATCTTTTTTTCAGGAACCATCGTGTGTACCCGGGCACTTTTGTCGATGCAGGGACTAAATGTGATAGTGATTATGGAAGGCATGATTTTAAATATTAGGCTTGGTTAATGCATGTTCTGGCCGGTCCCCATTTGCAAAAAAACTGATGTTTTCAAAAGTAGTATCCGCAATATTTTTTAATGCTTCCTGTGTGGCAAAGGCCTGGTGTGGCGTAACCATTACATTTGGCATGTCGAGCAATTGTTGCAACATGGGGTCATCGGGAAAATCATCTCTCCGGTCGAAAAAGAAAATACCTTTTTCATGTTCATATACATCGGCACCAAAACTGCCGATCTTCTTTTGCAGCAATCCTTCTATCACATCTGCGGTATTAACGATGGCACCACGGGCTGTATTAATGAGCATCACACCGGGTTTCATGGTATCGATCACAGACCTGCAGATCATTCCCCGGCTGGCAGCGTTCAAAGGAGTATGTATGGTAATGATATCACTGGAACTGCAAATTTCATGAAGGGACGTATACGCAACACCTAATGTATTTTCAAGCTCCGGATCTTTTACCAGATCAAATGCAATGATGTTGCAACCGAATCCATGAAGGATCTTTGCAACACATCGTCCGGTTTTCCCTGTGCCAATGATCCCTACTGTTTTACCTTCCAGGTTGAACCCGATGAGTGCATCTACCCTAAAATCATGTTGCTTCACCTGTTGGCTTGCCTTTACCAGATGCCTGCTCATTCCAAGCATCATGGCAACAGCATGTTCAGCGATGGCATTCGGCGAATAGGCCGGAACGTTAGCAACTGTTATGCCCAGCGATTCTGCTTTGGAAATATCTACATTGTCATGTCCCGCTGAGCGGATAGCGATCATTTTCACCTGCATTTGATGAAGTGCCTCAAGCACGGGTGCAGATGCATCGTCACCTGCAAAGATACTGATGCAGCTGGCCCCCCTGGCTTCATCTACAGTATCAATACTAAGTGACCGATCGGTCATGGTTATTTCGAAACGTTCGGCATTGGCTTCCAAAAGATGATCGACTTCAAATTTCTTAGCACTATAAACAAGAATTTTCATCATATAAGATAGCTACTTTCCAACGCTTTTTAAAAGTTCATTTTACTAACCTTTTGGTTACAGTGTTTTAATATCCTTATCGAAATCGATTGCATCTGCTTCCTTTTCAAACCTTCCGGTCATTTCTTTGATGCGAATCCTGAAAACGATGCCAGATACCTGTTCAATATCCTTTGGAGGAAAAGGCCATTCCGGCGCCAGGCTGCGGGCAATTGCACTAGACCGAAGTGGTACGATCCCTTCAATAAGCAGTTCCAATGCATGTTTCCTGTCAGCCGAACCAGGTATTAATTCTTCAAACTCACCCTGGATCATCACCGATTTCCAATTGGCCATATCCATCACCTGTTCAACTTCAAAACATATTTTAGGCCTGGCACGCATATTCGCTACCTTTTTTCCATCCCAGGTATGAGCATAAATGCAACCCGGTTCGTAAACGTAACTCATTGGCACTACATAGATCTCTTCACCATTGCTGCAGCCGATACGGCCGATTACCTGGCTCTTCAAAACAATTTCTATTTCATTGGGAGTAAGTGTTCCTAACATGATATAATTTTTATACATCAAAATTACCCTACCATCCATTTTTGTTAAATGATGAGCATCATACATTCAACTAATAAAACTCATGGAAACCGGCGTTGATTAAAGGTAGTCTTGCATCAAATACTACCTGATGTCATCTACACAGCCATATAGAACAGATAAGATCGTGCAATATCTCCTGGCATCTGTATGCATTGTTTTCCTGTTATATACGGGGAGAAGTCTTTTTATACCGCTTTTCTTCGGACTACTGATTGCCATTGTGCTATACCCGGTTTGTAAATGGCTTGAAATAAAAAAACTCCCGAGGAGCCTGGCCATTGCTCTATCGTTGAGCATAGTGATGATATTAATGGCTGCACTTGTTTTTCTTTTTGCCTGGCAGTGGCAAACTTTTAGTAAAGACATTCCTATGCTACGGGATAAACTGGCAGCTTCCCTGCCTGGCATACAGCAATGGATAGACGCAACTTTCAATATCAGCATTACATCGCAGGAAAACTATTGGCAACAACTTATGTCGGCTGGCAATATGCAGTCATTTGTACAATCGATCATCCGTGGAATCATAAACGGAGCTTTTACCATGCTATTGGTTCCTGTATTTGCTGCTTTGTTCCTTTATAACCGGAGTACCTTTGTAGCAGGCATCATGGCCATGGCGGGCCAATCAATGAAAGCGAAGTTACCTCCGTTATTGAAACAGGTTACACACAGTTATCATAAATTTATCAGGGGAATGGTGATGGTATACATCATTGTGGGCATTTTGAACAGCGTGGGGCTGCTGCTGTTAGGCATTGAACATGCAATTCTATTTGGTATGCTCACCGCGATAATGACGATCATTCCTTATGTTGGTATCATCCTCAGCGCCCTGCTTCCTATTTCAGTTGCCTGGATTACCAAAGACTCCGCATTGTACCCGTTAGGGGTAATCGCCATTTTCACGATCGTACAATACCTGGAGGCCAACATCATATTTCCTTCAGTCGTTGGCTCTCAATTAAACGTCAGCACCTGGGCTACGCTGGTGGCCATCCTGGCCGGCGGAATATTGTGGGGCGTTTCGGGTATGATCCTTTTCATTCCCTTCCTCGGCATTCTGAAACTTTTCAGTGATGAAATTGATTCGTTGAAACCAATAAATCTTTTATTGAGCAGGTAGAAGATGCCTGGTACAATTATTAATTAGGAATTAGTAATTAAGAATTAATAATTACATCAATTGCGTTTTCCGCCCCAGTTCATTCTGATCATGTAAGCTCAGTTTATCGGTTCGAATGGTTTGTAGCCATTCATCTCCCTGCCTACGAAGTACCTGTACAAATAATCCAAAATGTTTTTTTAATTGTTCTTCCAGGTCACCGGTCTTAGTCCAGCTATGAATCTCCAGGTCGCCATGCTCATGTATTTTTCTTACTTCCCCAAGTTTACTATCAGCCGGGATGCTATTGCGTTCTTCAGATCCTTCATACCAATGATGCGGCTCATGATAGAATTCGAGCTGAAGGTATGGGAAGAATTCATTGAACTTATCCTGTACATCCCCGATGATTTTGGTATCGTCGATTTCAATGATCATGTGAAGCGTTTTAATTTCTTAAATCCAAACTGAAATGAGCTCATATAAAGGTCTGATCTATCAAGATCAGATGCTGGTATTTTATATTAAAACTGGTCTTCCTGGCTATTGTGCAACAGGTGGTGCAGTTTTATTTCACCATGATAGATGATCCTGGCATTAATGGAGTTTCCTACCAAACAGCTTTTCCTCGTTTTTTCCATGGCGGTAGCCGCCAGTTCCCTGGAAGTTTCATCTGTTATAAAAATTATCGGGTACAGGTTAATGGTAGTAAAGGCGTATTGACCATCAACAATTTCTATCTGCCCGATAGCGCTGCATTCAAACTGGAATAACGCAATGCCGAGTTTTCTGCAAAAGGCGAGGAACGTTGTCATGTAAGAGCCTGTTAGTGCGCTTAAGAACAGGTGTTCGGGGCTCCACTCTTTTCCTTCTCCACCGAATTCGGGAGGTAATGCAACGGTCAGCGGATGAGAAATATCATCTGCCGATAAAAGACCTTTATTATCGTCCAGCCAGTTTACCTGCACTTCGAAGAAAACCTGCTTATCTGATTTTTTACCCGTATGAAAGATATCTGTCATGGCAAATGTCTGTTTCTCTACAAACTAACGATGATTCGGGAATTGGTTTACTGAGGAAGGTCAATACAGTTGTTGATTCAAATCATTTTAAAGCCATCGAACCATAAATTTGCAAATACGGGGAATTAGTCTATTTTAACAGGAGTGAATCAACGCGAAATGAGCAGCCCATCCGGCACAAAAAAAACTGGCAACGAATTCCGGTATCCAAATAATGTGGAACTGATTCGTGGAGGCAAGGATTATTTTAACAGGCTTGTTAAACTCATCGATGCTGCCAGGCAATGCATCCACCTGCAGGTTTATATCCTTGACAATGATGAAACAGGCAATGAAGTTGCCGATGCACTCGTTCGGGCGGCGGCCAGGAAAGTAGAAATATATGTGATGGCCGACGGATATGCTTCACAGGGTCTCGAAGATGAATACATTCAAAGACTGACCGATGCTTCAATCAATTTCCGCTTTTTTAAACCGGTATTCAAGAGCAGTTATTTTTACTTCGGCCGCAGGATGCATCATAAAGTTGTGGTAGCCGACAGTAGCCTGGCCCTCGTGGGTGGCATGAACATTTCCAATAAATATAATGACATGCCGGGTAAAAAAGCCTGGCTCGATTTCGCCGTATATGTAGAGGGTGTTGTTGCAGAAGATCTATGTATTCTTTGCTGGAAAACCTGGAATGGATATGCATCGGGCATGCCAACCTTCACCTGTGAAAACAAAGTTCCCATAAATGGGTTGGAAGGAAATGCAAATATCGGTATCCGAAGCAGGCGCAACGATTGGGTAAGGGGTAAGAACCAGATCTCCAAAACCTATATGACCATGTTCCACAATGCTCAGTCGCACATTACCATTCTCAGCAGCTACTTCATACCGGGAAGGGTTATCCGCAGAAATATCCGGGATGCCATCAAACGTGGGGTAATCATAAAGGTTATTGTGGCTGGATTGTCAGACCTTGCGCTCAGTAAGGCCGCCGAGCGGTTTATGTACGACTGGTTGCTTCGAAACGGGGTACAAATCTTCGAATACCAGGACAATATCCTGCATGGAAAACTGGCGGTTTGCGATGACCAGTGGATGACTATCGGATCGTATAACGTGAATGACCTGAGTGCCTATGCCAGCATTGAACTCAACCTGGATATACAGGATGCAGCCTTTGCCGCCTATACCGATCAGCAGCTGGAAAAGATCATTGCCGAAAATTGTATCCCCATCACCAGGGAAACGCATTTGCGGTCGAAGAATATTTTTAAACAGTTTTCGAGATGGTTTTCCTATAAATTTACCCGGTTGATTTTTAAACTCTTCACCTTTTATTTCAAACAGGAGAAATGACCATGATTCCAGTAAAAAGAATATTTTAGCACATGCAGATAGAACAACTATTCCCGGAGTTTGAACCAGGGCTGATCGCAGAGATTCGTGAACATGCCGAAATCGTGACTTTTAAGGAGGGCCAGGTAATGTTGCGCAAAGGGCAATATTTTAAATCAACCATGCTGGTTATTGAGGGACTTGTGAAAATTTACCGGGAAGATGATGAAGGCAATGAATTTTTTATGTACTACCTGCAACCTGGCGAAGCCTGTGCCTTGTCGATGATCTGTGCCATGCGGCACGAAACCAGTGGCATCATGGCCATTGCCGTTAAAGATTCGATCCTGGTTTCTATCCCGCTTACCCTGATGGATACCTGGATGGGAACTTATAAAAGCTGGGCCAATTTTGTTTTGGGGACTTACCGGGCCAGGTTCGAGGAATTGCTCACCACCATTGATGATGTGGCTTTCCGTAACATGGATGAAAGACTTGAATTTTACCTGCAACGACAGGCAGAGAATCTGGGTAACCTGTTGCCCCTCACCCACCAGCAAATTGCTGATGATTTAAATTCTTCCAGGGAAGTGATATCGAGACTGCTTAAAAAAATGGAACAGCTTGGAAAATGTAAGCTCCATCGCAATTCAATTGAATTCTTAGGCGTTTCCTGACACAGGTAACTAATATCACTAAACAGTTCATTTTAAATAACCAGCTTTGCCTTTTGAATTTGAAACAATATGGAAGTACTCGGTTATATCGCATCCGTTTTGATAGGCATTTCGCTAGGATTAATAGGCAGTGGTGGTTCCATTTTAACGGTGCCGGTAATGGTATATCTATTCGCTGTGTCGCCGCAACTGGCCACTTCATATTCTTTGTTCGTGGTGGGATGTACCAGCCTGGCAGGTGTTTTTACACGGGCAGGTAAAAATGGAATTGACTTCAAAACAGCTGCTCTTTTCGGGAGCACTTCGATCATAACGGTTTTTGTTACCCGCAAATTTATCATGCCCCGGGTTCCGCAGGTCTTATTCAGTATCGGTGATTCCATCATCACCCTGAACCTGGCTACCATGCTGTTGTTTGCCATATTGATGTTACTGGCTTCTTATTCGATGATCCGCAACAGGGAAACAAGGGTTGAAGAAAACGGAAAAGCAAAAATCAATTATTTCAGGCTGGCATTGTATGGAACCGGCATCGGGCTGGTAACGGGCTTCCTGGGTGCCGGCGGAGGCTTTCTCATTATACCGGTACTCGTTCTCATCTGCAGACTTACTATGAAACAAGCCATCGGTACTTCTTTACTGATCATATCTGTAAATTCTTTGATCGGGTTTACAGGCGACATCGGCCATGCAAATATTGATTATCGACTCTTGATAACAGTCACTTTACTCGCCATCGTTGGCATCATAATTGGCACCCTATTATCTTTAAAGATCAATAATGCTCATCTCAAAAAAGCATTCGGCTGGTTCGTATTAGCCATGGGTAGTTACATTATTGTTAAAGAACTCTTCTTTTAATGAAATCTATAAAGCCGGGTAAAATTTAGCTAATTAAAAAAAGCGGGTTAGGTGACAAAAGTCATAGATAGAGATTTGCCATCTACCGACATTTGCTGTATTAACTTAAATAAATAACCATGATCATAGAACAGATTTATACAGGATGCCTGGCCCAGGGGGCTTATTATATCGAAAGTGATGGCGATGCCGTTGTCATTGATCCACTCCGGGAAATTGAACCTTACCTGCAAAGAGCATCCCGTAACAATGCCCGAATCAAATATGTATTTGAAACTCATTTTCACGCCGACTTTGTATCAGGCCATGTTGACCTGGCGAATGCCACGGGTGCAACCATCGTATATGGACCAACAGCAAAACCTGGATTCAAGGCGCATGTGGCTTATGATGGTGAATCATTCCGGGTGGGTAAACTCAGTTTTACCTTGTTACACACGCCCGGCCATACGATGGAATCGGCTTGCTATTTATTGAAAGATGAAAATGGAAAAGACATTGCCTTGTTCAGCGGCGACACCCTGTTCATTGGAGATGTAGGACGACCAGACCTTGCGCAGAAAGCAGCAGATATGACGCAGGAAGAACTTGCCGGTTTGCTATATGAATCTATTCAAACTCAAATTCTACCGCTGAACAACGATATCATCGTTTACCCGGCCCATGGTGCCGGTAGCGCCTGTGGTAAAAACATGAGTAAGGAAACCACCGATACCCTTGGTCATCAGAAAGAAAGCAATTATGCATTGCAGGCCAAAACAAAAGAACAATTCGTAAAAGAAGTGACAACAGGACTTATGCCACCTCCATCCTATTTTCCGTTGAATGTGATGCTGAATAAACAGGGATACGAGAATATAACGGAGATCATTAAACGCGGTACACAGGCTTTAACGGCAGAAATATTTGAAACCGTTGCCAGCGAAACTGGTGCCCTTGTACTCGATACCCGCAATGCAGAAGTTTTTGCCAAAGGTTTCATACCCAACTCGATCAACATCGGTATAGATGGTAATTTTGCACCTTGGGTTGGCGCCCTGATACCCGATATCAAACAACAGATTCTCATTGTAACAGACGCTGGCATGGAAGCCGAAGTTGTAACAAGGCTGGCCCGTGTTGGATATGACCATTCGATCGGCTACCTGAAAGGTGGTTATGAAGCATGGAAGCTTGCTGGCAAAGAATCAGACAGCATTCAATCACTAAGTAGTGATGAATTTGTAAAGGTTGCATCTCAAGACCCAGGAATTGCGATCCTGGATGTACGTAAAAAAAGTGAGTACGAAGCTGAACATATCATTGGCGCTGAAAACGCACCACTCGATTATATAAACAACAGCATGCAGGTTGTAGATAAAAATAAAACCTATTATGTGCATTGTGCAGGTGGTTATCGTTCCATGATCTTTATTTCTATTTTAAAAGCAAGGGGATTTGATAACCTGGTGAATGTATCGGGTGGATTTAATGATATTAAAAAGACAGGCAAATTACACATCAGTGAATATGTTTGTCCGAGCACCTTGCTTTAATTTGATTCTCTTATTACTTCATTAAAAAAAAATCATGTTATCCTTTATAAAGAAAATATTCACGAAAGGGCCGGTCACAGATTATAAAAAACTGTACCAGGATGGCGCCAGGATCATAGACGTACGTAGTGCAGCCGAATTTAAAGAGGGCCATATTCCCGGGGCAGTTAATATTCCCCTTGAAAGAGTTGGCAACCAGCTCGCCGCATTAAAAGCCACCAGGAAACCGATCATCACCTGTTGCCGTAGCGGTAGTCGTAGCGCAATGGCCAAGCGGATCCTTGGTGCGCAGGGACTTGAAGTATACAACGGTGGTGGTTGGAGCAGCCTGTATGGTAAGATTAAAGGATGATCTTAGTAAAAGTTTCTGCGTATAGTCGTTACCATTAGCGGGTATGCCTTAATTTTATGGTATGCTGTTACATATATTTTCCGCACCCTGGCCCTGGTATGTATCAGGGCCAGTGATTGGCCTGATGGTTCCCTTATTACTTTTAATTGGTAATAAGAGCTTTGGCATTTCTTCTTCATTAAGACATGTTTGTGCTGCTTGTATCCCCGCCAAAATTCCTTTCTTTAATTACAATTGGAAAAAAGAAACCTGGAACCTTTTCTTCGTTGCGGGTATTTTTTTAGGTGGCATTGTGGCTGCAACAGTAATGTTGAATCCCCAACCGGTGCAGGTTGATCCCAGGCTGGTAGCTTCTTTGCAAACCAATGGCATCTACAATTTTCAAAACCTCGTTCCTACAGATCTCTTCAACTGGTCATCCTTGCTTACATTAAGAGGTTTCATGCTCATGGTGGTGGGCGGTTTCCTGGTGGGCTTCGGAACAAGGTACGCAGGCGGATGCACAAGTGGTCATGCTATCATGGGATTATCTAACCTGCAATTTCCATCGTTGGTAGCCACTATGAGTTTTATGGCAGGTGGTTTCATCATGGCAAATTTTATATTACCCTATATTTTAAAACTAACTATATGAAGCCTGGCAAACCTGGAAAACAGAAGTCTTCAACCGAGCATGAACATCATGCATTTTTAGCAGGCAACAACGATTTTGAAGTAAGATCACTTGACGCTGTGTGTGTAAATGAATCGGAATTGAAACATCCCTGGTGGTATAACTTTAAATATCTCATAACCGGGATGCTTTTCGGAATTGTGTTGGTAAAATCGGAGGTGATCTCCTGGTTTCGTATACAGGAGATGTTCAGGTTGCAAAGCTTTCACATGTATGGCGTTATAGGATCGGCCATTGCGGTTGGAGCCTTAAGTATATACATCATTAAAAAATATAAGATCCGTACGATCTATGGTGAGCCGATAGAATTCCCAAAAAAATCATTCAGCATTGGCCAGGTATGGGGAGGATTGTTATTTGGATTGGGCTGGGCCCTTACGGGCGCTTGCCCGGGACCGTTATATGCGCAGATCGGAACGGGGGTAACGGTTACGATCGTTACACTATTCAGTGCCATTGCGGGTACATGGGTATACGGACTTACCAGGGAAAAGCTTCCGCACTAACTAAGGTTAGTTTCCGGCGGCTCTTTTCATGAGGGATTTGGCCACCTGCCAGTCCCACCTGGCAAATCGCCCTCTTTGTACGACCAGCTTATTATCGTTTGGATAATCGAGGAAATAATGAAACGCAAATTTTTCCGTTGGGTCCTTCCAGCCGATGATTTGTCCAAAGCGCAGGTCGTTGAACACCAGGGAATCTCCATATTTCTCTACTGTGTAGAACTGTTTGGAAAAACGAATGAGTTTGAGCAGGTCTTCGTTGCCCAGTATTGGCTTGAGCAATGAATCATTCCTGGGGAAATATTGAAAGTCGATTTTCTTTTGACTATCAAACAACGACCGGAAACCGACATAATAACCCTCATCGTTACCCGCAACTACAAACCAAAGCCAGTTTTGCAAAGGTGCCGGGGTGGTAAAATAACGGGAATGCACAATCGCCTGTTTGTGTAGTATACGGTTTACATCCGAATCTATTTTCCATTTATTAACCGAACAGTAACCAAGGTAGAGAGCACTCATGATCAACCCGAAGCGCCACCAGGTTTTCCTGCTATGGCTCCTGCGACCCAGTACCAACAGGGCTATACAGGCGATGGCCGACCAGATAGAAAAGAAAGGATCGGCGACATATATCGAATTGAACGAAATGCGCATGTGACTGAACGGTTCAAACCAACCAACTCCGTAATTATTGAATGCATCAATAAAAATATGCCCGGAGATCACTGCTGCAAAAAAGAACAACCATCTTCTAAAGGAAATATTATGAGGTCTGTGCCATTTTTCTGCGATCAATGCCAGGAATACTGCCATGATCAACATGAACAAAATCGAATGAGTAAAGCCGCGGTGAGCGAGTAGATTGCCTGGGGTATTCATCCAGAAGGCAGTAACAAAATCAATATCAGGTATACTTTGTGCCAGGATTCCCCATAGCATGGCCTTCTTCCCTACTTTTTTACCAGCAAAAGCTTCTCCCATGCAGGCACCCAATGCGATATGTGTGAGTGAATCCAAATTTGTAAAAGGTTATCTATTTTAATCTGCTCATGTAAAAGTAGGCAATGTGATTCACTCATTCGCATATTCAACAAACTGTCAAAATTGCTCCACGCTATTATAATCAATATCAATAACCTGAAGCTCCAGCCAGGTAAAATCCCCTGCAGCTAATTTCCATGTAACGGTACATTGATCAGGTATGCGGATCCCATGAAATACGGCCGTATGGTTCATATTGATCTGCCATTTTTCCATGGAAGATTTTCCGTCAAATTCCCCATAACGCATGGCTTCAAAAGAGCGTATCATACCGCTGTCATCAAAGTAAAACTCACCAGTAGCCTTGGTTCCACCTACTTCAATCCTTGCTTTCGCAGATGATGGGCCCGATGGTTCCCACTTGATATTGTCGAGCAATACGGCTGATGGGTACCAACACATCTCACTGAGGTATCTCACCAGTGTTCCCTGGTTCAAAGTCTCAGTGCCGGTTGCATGGGCGAATGATTTTATACCCAGCATTTTTATTTGCATGTCACCCTGACCGTTATGAAACTGGTCTACGCCCTGCAGGAACAACAAGGGCATCATATCTACTTTTGCATGCCAGATAAAACTTGCTTGTTCTGTATTCACATATTGATCGGCGGAAAAATCCATCCACTTGCCCCCGGGTTTGGTACACATGCGACCTAACTGCTTCAATCGTATGGTATGAGCCGTGTTGGTGCCCACTACCCCGGAAACCTTTAACCATTGTTGAACGGGCAAAGGCAACTCTGCAATCATTTGTTGATCGATGAGCTTCGGTTTAGGAAGTGTTACTGGCAACATTATTTTTACTTGCTGCCGCACTTTCTGATCCAGCCGGATATTTGCCCATCCAATGATGGCAACGAAGCAAATTATAAGATTGGCAATGGTACCAAACTTTGCATCTTTCCAAACCATAAATATAAGCACCTGGGAAATCACGACAGCTATCAACGCTATAACCGGCCAGTAGTCTTTCCTTGTAATAAAAGCGATGGCCGCAATGATAAACAACACAAGAACCAATAACCAGGCTATTCCCGAAAACTTAGAAACTGTCTTGGTAAAAGCAGCGTTGTGTAAATATCCGGATGCTATGGCAAAGCCCATTGCATGTATGAATCCATGCAGGAAAAGCAATATTGCAAATAATATACGGATCATATCAGCTACGTTTAGATGTAAATTTTTGCTTCCATACCAGCAGGATATTCTGATGGGCCTTTTCTTTTTGCAAAAGAATAAAAACCGCCGCTGCCATGATAACGGAACTTGGAAATCCTGAACCGATTCCAAGTGGTGCAATGGCCAAGAGGAAGGTGATCGCCCCGATCATGGCCAGTTTCATAAGCGCTCCTGTGTACAATATAAAAATAGCAACGAAGCATTGTGCAAATGCGATCGGCAATACAAAAAGCCGGATATGCTGACTGAAATATCCGACTATGAATTCCCGGTAAACATCAACCGGGGTTAAGCTGGCATACTCCAGGTATACTTTGGGATGATCAATTGCTGTATAAGCATTGGTAAAAGCTGCCCAGCAAAAAAGGATGCTGAATAAAATCCTTGCCAGCATTGGCCGGGCAAAAGACAATGCCAGTAAGACTATAGATACCGCCGTAGAAGCAAGCCGGGCAACCTGCATATTTTCTTCGGTCATTATGGTAATTTAAGTATGTGCAACAAAAATCGGGATGCTCAATTCTTTGATCAATTCATCCGCCATACTTGGCCTGAACCAACGTGATACCATTCCCCGTTGATAAGCTCCCAACACAATCAATGGATGATCAGTACGTGATCGCAGGTGATCAACAATTTCTACTTCAGCAATCATTCCTTTAAGCATGGTATAATCAACCTGTTTGTAATGTCGTTTCAATAACTCTCTCAACAAATGATTATCCGGCAAATGATTCGATGCATCATCATCTTTTACCGTGATCACTTCTACCGGTAATGCATGGACGGCGCCCAGGAGGTAATTGTATTGCTTCAATGCATATACAGATGAAGGCTGGCCGTTGAATAAAAAACAGGTGCGATCAACAGGATGAAACACAGGTGGTACCAATAACAACGGGCATTGTGTATGTACCATCAGGTCGCGTATAAATGCGGAAGGATGGCTCCCGGGGTCATACCTGGTAAATGTTTCCTGGAAACAAATGATAACGAGGTCGGCATAAATGGTCTCGTGTATGAGTTCCTGGTAGGCAATGCTTTTATCAATATGAATGGTATATGAAATGCCATGCTCATGGCAGGCTTTTTCAAATCTTTCCCTTGAAGCTTTCCGGGTATCGGAGTCTTTCTTTTCAAGTTCGGCCTGCTTCTCGGCAGGCTGAGGATCTTTCATGAGGTCGGGATATACCCGGTAACTATGATAAGTAAAATCATCAAGGAAAACCGCCACCAGGTGGGTTGATTGCTTGTTACAGAGATGAATGGCATAGTCAAGGGTTGCAGCTGAAAATTTTAACCCGTCGAATACCGCTACGATCTTTATCATATGATTGATTTATGGATGTGTGATGAATGCCGGAATATCGATGGTTTCCAATATGCTGTTGGCGCTGCTTTTGCGGAAAAATCGTGAAAGACTGCTTCGGCCGAATGCGCCAAACGTGACAATTATATTTTTCTTCAGGGCCAATTCACTAAAAAGTTCAGCTTCGGCAGTACCTTGTAAAACCTTTACGGTAACATGCTTATACTGTGCATACAGAAATTCCCGGATATCGTTGATATGTTTTGATTCCTTTTTATTTTCTTCTTCACTCACATACAATACTGTTACAGGCAGGTATTTAAAGGAGGGGAACAAGTAACTGAAATGCTTAATCGCAAATACAGATGAATGTCCGCCATTGTAAGTAAAATATATTTCATTAATCGTTTGGCTGTCCTCGGGCATGATAAGTACCGGGCATTCCGTTTTGGTCAATACCTGTTTCACAAAACTGCTGGGGTAACGGTCATCTTCATACGAAACCGACATAGAGGCTTTTACCAATATCATATCGGCGAACCGGCTTTCTTCAACCACCTGCTCCATCAGGGTTCCATTTTCATTATGAACCGTTAGCGCTATGTTTCTTTTTTTAACTATATCGAAAAACAGGGCTTTGTTTTCTTCAGCCAGATTTTGATTCTTATCATTGATTTCCTTGGTATCCATACCATATTCAACCGTAGGAAAAACCGGGTCGTTGGAAATAAAGGGTATATATTCAAGACTGTCGTTCTCCAGGAACAGCACTTTCAGTAACCCGTTCATCTGTTCGCAGATATAAGTTGGAAATTCAAATTCCTTTTCAGTAAAAGTTAACGGGTTAATAAGCCAAACAATATTTTTCATGACAGGTAATTAAGAGTGACGAAAACAATTATTTATGAGCAATGAATACAGGAACGAAATGTTCTTTAACGATCTCTTTCGCAAAACTTTTCCTGAATAACTGCGAAATGCCCGATCGGCCATAAGCGCCTGTGATCAACAATGCTGATGGTTGCTGACGCATCCATTCTACTAAGTGTGCGGGATTATCATCATCCAGTAATTCGATCGACAGGTCGGAAAAATGACGCAGTAATAATTCTTCTGCATTCACCTGGTCGGGTATCTCATCCTTGCCTGCTTTGGCATACATCAATGTAGTAGGTAATCGACACATGGAAGGAAAAAGATAATAAAACTGTTTTACCGCATAAATGGAAGATTCGCTGCCATCATACGCAAATACAATTCGTTCGGGAAATAATCCCTTCTCGGGAATGAGCAATACCGGGCATTCCACGATCTGTAGAATATTTTGCAGGTAATCGTTGGGTTGCCTGCCAATTTGTTCATAGAAAAGCTGGTTGTTCACCAGGAGCAGGTCGGCGAAACGACTTTCCTTTTTCAACGAAGAAAAAACCATTCCATTGATATCATTGTGAATTCGATAAGGAATTTGATGCAGCTGGCATGTTTCTTCAAATCGTTTCATATTATTCGACACCACATTCTCTGACTTATTATCGCCGGTGGCAGAAAGTATATCAGAACCTCCCGGCAATATCGGGAACGACCAGATGGCGGTATAATCAACAGGACTCAGGAAAACAGCCGTTAGTGCAACCCGTTCCATTTGGTTAAGAGACAGCACGAATTCCATTGTTGATGTTGAATAGTGTTGTCCATCAAACGCAATGATAATTTTTTTCATAACGCCTTATTTTACTCAAATATACCTTGAATAATAAAAGGTTTACATGATTATATGCATAAGCTGTATTGATTGATATCAGGGCATTACAGCGCTGTCAGGCAAATATGTTATAACAATGTTGAACCATTGACATTCAACATCAATTCATTCGGTCAATTCATCAATTCATATCGTTCTGCTTTTCGTTAACATAACAGGCCGGGTATGTTTGTGATCAAAATATAAAGATCATGAAACAAAAACCGATCCTTCTTTTCTTAATGGCATTCATTTCATTAACCAGTATGGCACAGCTAGGCGGCCTTGTGAATAAAGTAAAAAGCAAAATCACTCATCGAGCCGATGTTAAAACTGATAAAGCCATCGACAAAGCACTTGATAAGGCAGAAGGTAAACCAACAGCTAAAACAAACGTTGAAACGAACAGCAATGAAAGCACTTCTACCCCCTCCGCAGATCAACCAGTGGTAAAGAGTTTTTCTAAATATGATTTCATTCCCGGC
>Ga0075163_10003234_pt1 | contig 21907 bp, 12 predicted proteins | sample JI1023141ADNA_FD_71478 | JGI IMG/M metagenome (GOLD analysis project Ga0075163, IMG submission 71478) | Wastewater effluent complex algal communities from Wisconsin, to seasonally profile nutrient transformation and Carbon sequestration -... | ecosystem: Engineered > WWTP > Effluent > Algae... | reverse complement strand
CCTTTTTTTTCGAACGAAGCCGGGCAGTTGCGACCCAGGATCCTGTCCCCTCAGGGGCAGGGGAAGAGGACGTCGAGGGCGTGGTGCATGGCGTCGCGCTCGGCCTGATCGGGCACGGCGGGCTCGGCGATCTCGGTGGTCCAGGTGGTGGCCTGGGCGCCGCCGGCGGCGGTGGCGGCGCGGTTGAGCACCGGGCCGAGGGTCCGCAGCAGCTCCCAGGTGACCTCGGCGTCGACGCCGGTCTGGGTGTCGAGGCGCTGCAGGCGGCTCTTGATGATCAGGACCACGCCGCGCAGGGTGGCGGTGTCGAGCTGGGCGAGGGCGCGGGTGCGGAGCTCGGCGAACATCGCGTCGTCGCCGGCGTTGGCGACGTCGTCGAGGCCGCGCCAGCAGCGGACGGCGAGGATGGCGTCGAAGATCCGCTGGTGGGTCTCGAGATCGAGGGCGCGGACGTAGCGGGCGAAGCCCTTGCCGGCGTCGCGGTGCTCGCCGCCGCCGTAGTACGCCCAGTGCGAGTCGCAGTCGGCCGGCGCGGTCCGGCAGGTGGTGGCCTCCTTGTGCATCGACACGTAGAGGAACCACAGCAGGCCGCCCTCGACCCGGGCCGCGGCCAGCCGGCGCTCGCGCGGGTCGGCCGACGAGCCGCCGGTCATCAGCGCCGACTGGATCAGCGGCACCAGCTTGGCCGGGCCGACGCAGCGGTCGGGGAACAACGTCGGATCGAACCCGACCGCGTTGCACGCCATCGGCGCCGCCGGGTAGTGCTCGTCCTCGCGCCGCGACACCCGCGAGCCGAGGCCCTCGGCCAGCTCGTACTGGGTGCGGGCGTCGATGAACGCCTGGTTGGACGGCGCGCCGGCGATGAACAGCCGCTGGGCCATCTCCTCGAACGCGGCGATGCGGGCGATCGAGCTGACGCTGGCGCCGATCTGCGAGTAGCGATCGGGCATCGCGTCGGAGATGCACATCGGGTACGGGTCGTTGGCCGAGTTCATGTCGCGCGGCGTGTAGTCGGTCGCCCCGGCCATGCACATGACCGCGCTGTCGATCGGCGGGCCGTCGATCGGCGGCGGCGCGTCGGTGGCGGCGTCGACCTCGGGCGGCGCGTCGGGCGACGCCGGCGGATCTTGATCGCCACAGCCGGCGAGGGGCGCGACGCCGGCGGTGACCAGCGACGCCAGGACGAGGGTGAGCGTGGCAGAGGAGAGGCGAGCGATCACGGTGTCAGCTCCAGGGTGAGGACGAGGCTGCGCCCCGCGCCATTGATGCTCGAACCGTGGTGGCGATAGGCCGCGTCACCGAGGTTCTCGAGCACGAGGTTGGTCCGGACCCGGTCGCTGAACCGCCAGCCGGCGCGCAGGTCGACCACCGCATAGCCCGGCGTGCCGCCGGTCGGGATGCGAGGATCGCCGCGATCCGATGGCGCCAGCCGGGTCTGCGCGCGCGCCCAGCGGAAGCCCGCGCCGACGTAGCCCCGGTCCCAGCCCCGCCGCAGCTCGACGTTCCCGCCCAGGGGCGGGACGCGCGACAGCGGCACGCGCTCGACGTACGGGATGGCTGGATCGGTGGGCCGCTCCTCCGGGTTGGGGCCGGCGCCGTACGCGTAGGCGAGCGTGGCGCGGCCGGTGACGTGCTGGTACTCGCCGCCGACGGCGAGCTCGACGCCGGTCACGGTCGCCGGGCCGTCGAGGTTGACGAGCTGGTAGCGGAACCAGGCGCCCTGGCAGTCGCGGGCGGCGGGCGGACAGTCGCTGATCTCGCGCAGCGAGCGCGCGATCGCGTCGTTCACGCGGGTGACGTAGCCGAACGCCTCGCCCCACACCCGCCCGGTCGCCGCCCGGCCGCCGAGCTCGAACGTGGTCGCGATCTCGGGCCCGAGCGCGGCGTTCTCGAACTGGAACCCCGGCCCCGCCGCCTGCCGCCCGGTGAGGTCGTCGAGGTTGGGGGCGCGGAACGAGCGATCGACGGTGGCGAGCAGCGTCACCGCCGGGCCGAGCTGCCACTGCGCGCCGGCGTAGGCGGCGGTGGTCCGCCAGCGGCGATCGACCGGCGTGGTCGCCGACTCCTCGTCGCCGGGGGCGGCGGCGGCGGCGAAGCCGACCCGACCGCCGCCGCGCAGGGTCAGGGCGCCGAGGGTGAGCTCGGGGCTGACGAAGGCGCCGCCGGTCCAGTAGCTCGAGCCGGCCATGAACTGGCCGCGGCTGTCGTAGCGGACGTAGTCGAGATCGGTGAACTCGAGCCAGGCGACCGAGTCGACGCTGTCGCGGTGGACGTCGGCGCCGTAGTCGACCTGGACGGTGAACGGCCCGGGCGCGAAGGCGGCGGTGCTGGCGGTGGCGGCCAGGCCGGTGCTCCAGACGTCGTCGCGGCCGCCGAGCTCGACGAACGACCGGGGCCGCTCGCGGATCCGGCGCTCGTGCTGGTTCTGGACCGACGCGACCACCCGGGCGCGCTCGGCCCAGCGGCCGAGCCGGGCCTCGAGCGCGGCGTAGGTCAAGAGGTGCCACTGCTCGCCGAACCGCAGGCACTCGTCGGGCGGCGCGCCCGGCGGCGGGCACTGATCGGTGCGCGGCGCGTCGAGCTGGCGGTAGTCGTAGTAGGCGACGGTGAGATCGACGTCGTCGCCGAGCCGCTGGCGCAGCCGGGCGTCCCAGGCCAGCTCGCGGAAGCCGGTGCCGCGCTGGGTCCGGCCGTCGGCCTCGAAGGTCGGCACCAGCGCCGGCTTGTCGTCGGCGACGCCGCGGACCACGCCGCCGCTCTCGAGCTGGCCGACGTCGCGGTAGCCGACGCCGAGCAGGAGGCCGGTGCCGGCCCGCGGCCGGACCGCGACCTCGGCGCGGCCGCCCAGCTCGCCGTCGGCGGTGCCGCCGCGGAGGACCAGGCGGGGCGCGATCCAGCGCTCGCCGGGGTCGGGCTCGCGCGGGAACGCCTCGATGACGCCGCCGATCGCGTCGGAGCCGAACTCGGTCGACGCGCTGCCGCGGGTGACGTCGATCGCCGCCACCGTCCGGACGTCGACGGTGACGAAGTACTGGTTGGGGCCCTGGCGCCAGGTACCGTTGTTGAGCCGGACGCCGTCGAAGAACAGCAAGGTCTGCTGGCCGGTGCGGCCCCGCAGGTAGGCCGACGCCTGGGCGGCGGCGGTCTGCTGGACCTGGACGCCCGGCTCCCAGCGCAGCGCGTCGGGGCCCGACCGGGCCTGGCGCTCCTCGAGATCGCGGCGGGTCACCGTGGTCGAGGCCCGGCCGGGGCGCGGGGCGATCGGCCGGGTATCGACGACGTCGATGACCTCGTCGGCGGCGCCGGCGGCGTGGTCACCCGCGTCGTCGCCGCCGCCGGCGGTACCCGCGCCCGCGGCCCCGCCGCCCTCGGCCGACGGCGTGGCCGGGCCCGGGGTCTGCCGGCGCTCGCCGGCGGGCTCGCGTGGGCCGTCGACCGGCTCGACCGTCGGCACGTCGGCGTGGCTGGGCGCGGCGATGAGGATCGCCATCGCCCCGACCATCAGGTATCGCAGCCGCTCACGCACGCCGGCACCACCCTACCCAGCGCCGCGCTCGCCTCGCCATGGGCTTGCGCACGGGCGCGGGCGATCGGCGCCACTTGTGACCTCGGTGTAACCGCCTGTGGTCGCGCACGCACCGCTTGCGTGGCCCGCGGGCCGTCCCGCCCCCGGGTCGCGGTCGCGGCGAGCGATCTCGCGCCGTCAGATTTCCGCGTGGCCCGGTGGCCGCGGCGCCGGGCGGGCGCGGCAAACCGGCAGACTCGCTGGCCGCCCGCCGCGTCGGGTTTTCGAGGGTCGCGCCGCCGGTCGTGTCCCCGACGACACGGGCTGCCGACCGGCGCACGCCCGACGTCGATTCCGGCATTTTGTCGAGCCGGTCCGAGCCGATCGAGGCTCAAGCTAGGTGCTGCCCGCCTCCGTTTCCGCCGCCGCCACCCCGCTGGAGCCCGCCATGCGCCCCCACCGCACCTCCACGCTGCCCGCGTTCGCCGTCGCCCTCGCCGCCGTCGCCCTCGCCGCCCCGCTCGCCGCCTGCATCGACGACGGCGCGCCGATCGATCCGGTCGCGATCGACGAACCGATCGCGCCCGACGATCCCGCCCGCCCCGAGCAGCCCGGCGAGCCGACCACGCCGCCCGACGAACCGACCGCGCCGCCGGCCAACCTGTCGACCGGCTGCCCGGTCGAGGGCACCGCCGCCAACATGTCGCTCGCCATCACCGACGCGACGGTGCTGGCCCGGTTCTCGTTCGCCCGCACCGTCGCGCAGATCCGCGCCACCGCGTCGGTGCCGCCGACCCAGACCACCCGCACGCTGTGGCGCGACTGGATGCGCTCGTTCACCGCCACCGGCGCGGCCGGCGACTGCGACGACGTCGATGGCCAGCGCTACGGGCTGCGCTGCCCGCGGCTGCCCGAGACCAAGCTGATGAACGTCGACCCGTTCGCGGCCGGCGCCGCGGTCCGGTTCGTCCCGGTCGCGCTGTTCAACCGCTTCGACCTCGCCCCCGGCACCGGCAGCAACTGCGGCGAGTACCGCATCGTCTACGCGATGCAGTCGACCAACCCGCAGATCGGCGGCCGCGCCTTCTTCATCTTCGAGGGCGCGCTGGCCAACCCCAACCCGGCCGCCGGCCTCGCCGCCTGCCTGCCGGTCGCGCGCTTCTGGCAGGGGCTGTCGGCCGACGGCGACCCGGCCAGCCGGGCGGCCAAGCTCGAGCGCTTCTACTACCTCGGCACCGCGGTGCCGGGCTTCGCCGCGGTGGTGCGGGCGTCGAGCTACGGCCTGGCCAATGGCGCCACCGCGGTCCACGGCGCCGGCCAGATCCGCGGCAACTTCTTCGTCGACAACACCGAGTGGCACCTGCGCGAGTACAAGCTGCGGCGGTCGTGCGCGGTCGCCACCGACGTCGCGACCTGCCGGCTCGCCGCCGAGCTGGTCCCGGTCAAGGCCAACCCGGCCGACGAGCTGTTCCGCGGCACCCACGCGCTGGCGGCGAGCTTCCAGCCGGCGTTCGTGGCCCAGGTGCCGCGCCTGATCGGCGCCAACGTCAACTCGCTCGGCCTCGCCACCGCCGACTCCTTCAACGAGCTCGAGAGCGTCTCGCAGATCACGCCGGCGCCGGCGCCGGTCCGCTACGACATCAACGCCAGCGCGGCGATGCGGACCGCGATCACCACCCGGCTCGGCCAGCTCGGCTCGTCGCTGACCGCGAGCCAGGTGCTGGCCCGCGCCACCACCCAGACCTGCGCCGGCTGCCACCAGGTCGCCAACAACCTCGCCCTCGGCGGCGGCCTGCGCTGGCCGGCCAGCCTGCAGTTCGTCCACGTCGACGAGAACCGCCGGCTGTCGCCGGCCCTGACCGGCACCTTCCTGCCCCGCCGCCTCCAGGTCCTCGAGGGCTTCATCAACGCCCGCTGCACCCCGACCTCGCCGGTGCCGCGCGCCGAGGTGCCCGCCATCGCCGACGGCCTCACCGTCGGCGGCTCGCCGATCGGCGCCGCCAACTGAACCGGGCATGCTGATCCGGCCGGCCGATCCGGCCGGCGTCGGCCGCGATTGCCTCGTGGGCTGCGTCAGCCGGCCGATCCCGCGCTGGCACGCATGCTGCTGGTGGACGCCAGGGCACGCCAGGCCCTCGCGCACGTGCGCGCGAGGTCCGGCGCGGCCATCGCCCGCGAGGAGAGAAGCCATGCCCGCCATCAGGTCCGCGTCCACGACCGCACCGACGTCGCGCCGCCGCTGTGACCGTCGTCGCGCCGCGAGGCACACCGGTGCACGACCGCGCGCCGCGACCGCGGGCGCTGATAGGCTGCCGGCCATGAGGTCGGCGACGTTGTTTGCGGTCCTGTTCGCGCTGCCGGCCTGCGGTGACCCGGCCCCGCCGCCGTCGATCCTGGCGTACACCGAGGCGGACACCGGCCGCATCGTGGTGCACGAGCTGGGCGTCGGCGAGCGCGCGTCGGTGACCCCGGCCGGGCCTGCGGGCAGCCTGTCGGTGTCGCCTGGCGGCCTCGAGGTCGCCTACGGCGTCGTCCGGTCGGCCACCGATCACGCCGTGTTCGTCGCCGACACCGCCACCGGGGCGGCGCGCGAGATCACGCCGGGCGCGGGCGCGACGCTACCGGATCTCCGCTGGAAGGGTCCGGACTGGTTCATCTACCGCGCCGCGGACGCCACCACCTCGGCCGCCATGGTGGTGGCCCCTGGCGCCAGCGCCGCGCGGCCGCTGTCGCCCCGCATGGTCGACTACGGTCGCGAGACCGGGTCGCCGACCGAGCTGGCGTTCGTCTACTCCGAGTGCAGCTCCGGCGACGGCCTGTCGTGCCCCCGCCAGCTCGTCGTCGAGCAGGTCGACGGCAGCGGGCGGCGAGTGATCACCACCGCCGACCGGTTCGCGCCGGTCGGCTACACCGCGGACGGCGCCCGCATCATCGTCCACGAGCTGCGCGGCAACCAGGTCCGCCTGGTCGCGCGCGATCTGGTCGGCGACGGCATGGTGGACCTCGGCCCGAGCGATCCCTCGCTCGAGGACCGCTATCCGGTGCCCGGCCTGTCGCGGCTGTCACCCGACGGCACCGAGGTGCTCACCCTCCGGGCCGGCGCGCTGCTCGCGGTCAAGGTCGACGGCAGCGGCGAGCGCACCATCGCGCAGGCCGAGCCCATCCGCGCCGGGTTCACCGACGCTGGCGACGTCGTCTACGAGTCCGCCCGCGGCGACTTCCCCGACTTCACCATGGACGCGTACGTCGCCCACGGCGACACCACCGTCACGCTCGGCGCCGATGTCGACGGCTGCTTCCCGGTCGCGGTCGCGCCGGGCGGCAAGCGCCTGGCCTGGTCGTGCGCCACCGGCACGACCGTGTACGGGCTGCCCGGCGGCGAGGTGGTGTGGACCGATCCGCAGCTGGTCACCGTCGAGCCGCTCGGCTTCGGCGCCGCCGATCGCGGCCTGGTGACGGCGCAGCAGACGGCGGCCACCGGCGGCCAGCCGCTGCGCTTCACCCTCCACCTCACCACCGACGACGGCGTCCATCAGGAGCTCGGTCACGCGTGGGCTGGGCAGACGCCGATGGGCGTGGTCAGCCTGCCGTCCTACGGCTTCGCCCCCTGAACGCTGGCCCTCGGCCTCGCGCGCGCCGACGTGACCGCGGCGGCCGCGCCGCCGCTGGAGTACCCTCGGCCGATGCGGACGGGACTGGCGCTGCTCGCGCTCGCGGCCGGCTGCGGCGACAACCTGGCGTCGGCGCCCGACGCGGCGGTGGTCCCGCGGCTGGCGATCGTCGGCCACAGCGACCTCGGCGCCCGCGGCATGAACGCGGCGCTCGCGGTCGTCGGCGACACGGTCTACGTCGGCTCGCGGGTCGACGCCCGGCCGGTCCTGATCGTCGACGTCGCCGACCCGCGCCACCCGGCCGTGGTCGGCGAGCTCGGCCTGCCCGACGAGGGCCACCCCGGGCTGTCGTCGCGCGAATTGCGCGCCATCCCCGACCTCGATCTGCTGGTCGTGCTCGACCTGTACTGCTCGCCCGATCTCCACGGCTGCGGCGGGGTCGCGCCCGAGCCCGAGGGCCTGCGGATCTACGACATCGCCGACCGCCGCGCGCCCCGGCTGCTCGCCCGCCACGTCATCACCGGCGACTTCCGCCACGTCCGCTCGCCGCACGAGCTGTTCCTGTGGCGCGACCCGGTCGATCGCGCGCGGGTGCTCGCCTTCGTCACCACCCCGCCCGGCGCCGACAGCCTCGAGATCGTCGACCTCACCGAGCCGGCGGCGCCGCGCCGGGTGCTGACCTGGGACCCGATCGCCGACGGTGGCCTGCCGCCCGGCGGCGGCGACGACATCCTCCACTCGATCACCGTCACCGCCGACGGCCGCACTGGCTACGCCTCGCACCAGCAGGGCGGGCTGGTCGCGCTCGATCTCGCCGACGTCATCGATCGCGCGCCGGCGCCGACCCTCCGCATGCTGACCCCGCCGGCGATGGCGCTCGACTGGTCGCCGCCCGGCGCGATGGGCCCGCACTCGGCGGTGCTGGTGCCGGGGCGGCCGCTCGCGGTCGTCACCGAGGAGGTCTACCCGCCGCCGTTCGGCCGCGGATGCCCGTGGGGCTGGGCCCGGATCGTCGACGTGACCCGGCCCGAGGCGATGACCGTGGTCGGCCAGTTCAAGGTCGCCGAGAACGCCGCCGCCTACTGCGCCAGCGGCGCGCCGCTGGCGCGGGTCGCGTTCACCGCCCACAACGTCACCGCCACCGCCCACCTCGCGTTCATCAGCTGGTACGCGGCCGGGCTGCAGGTCGTCGACCTCACCGACCCGGCGCGCCCGACCGCGGTCACCGAGCTGCGACCGATGCCGCTGGCCCGCGTCACCACCGAGGATCCCGGCCTGGGCGGCGCGCCGGTGGCGATGTGGAGCTACCCGGTGATCCAGGACGGCCTGATCTACGTGGTCGACATCCGCAACGGCCTCTACGTCCTGCGCTACCAGGGCCCGTACCAGGACGAGGTCGCCGCCACCGCCTTCGCCGAGGGCAACAGCAACCGCTGACCGCCGCGATCGGCGGCGGCGGCGTGGTCGAGGCGCTCGGTGGACGCGCGTCAGGGGAACGACACCACCGACGTCGGGACCAGCGACGGCGTCGAGGTGCCATTGCCGAGCTGGCCGAGCCAGTTGTCGCCCCAGCACGCAGCGGTCCCGTCGGCGCGGATGCCGCAGCTCTGCCTCCCGCCCGCCGCGATGTCGACCATCGTCCCACCACCCGCGACCGCGAGCGCGGTCAGGCGGTTGGTCGTGGTGCCGTCGCCGAGCTGCCCGTGGTTGTTGCGCCCGGTGCAGCGGACGTGGCCAGGCGCGACGATCACGCAGGTGTGATACCGGCCGGCCGCCAGCTCGGTCGCCGGATAGGACAGCTGCATGCGCACCGGCGTGGTGCGCACGGTCGTGGTGGCGTCGCCGAGCGCGCCGTAGCCGTTGTAGCCCCAGCACCGCACCTCGCCGCTCGAGAGCAGCGCGCAGCTGTGGTAGCCGCCCGAGCTGACCTCGATCGCGTCGGTGATGCCGGTGACGATCGGCATCACGCCGAACGGCTCCGCCGGCACGTCGAAGCCGCGCTGGCCCCAGGTGTCGCTGCCCCAGCAGTTCACGTGGCCGTAGGTGCGTACCGCGCACGTGTGCAGCTCGCCGGCGCTGAGCGAGACGACATCGCTGATCGTGGTGACCGCGACCGGGGTCGGTCGATCCACCGTCGTACCGTCGCCGAGCTGACCGGCGCCGTTCTCGCCCCAGCAGCGCACCAGCCCGTCGACCGTCAACATGCACGCGTGGCTGGTCCCGGCGGTGATCGCGATCGCCCGGTCCGGACCGGGCACGAGCAGGGCGCGGGCCGAGTCACCGCTGGTGCCGGTGCCGAGCTGGCCGACGGTGTTGTCGCCCCAGCAGTAGACCCGGCCGGTGCTGCGCAACGCGCAGCTGAACAGCGCGCCGGTGACCACGTCGGTCACGAAGCCGAGCGGCTCGCCGCTCGCGGTGGTGACGACGACCGGCGACAGGCGGTCGACGAAGCTCCCGTCGCCGAGCTGGCCGTCGAGCCCGCCGCCCCAGCACGCCACCCGCCCGCCGGCGATCAGGCCACACGAGTGCTCGTCGGTGCCATCACCGCCGGTGGCGATCGCCGGCGTGGCGGTATCGATCGGCACGGTCGCGGTCGGGCTCAGGCGCTGCGTCGTGGTGCCATCGCCGAGCTCGCCGAAGCTGTTGCGGCCCCAGCACCAGATGGCGCCGTCGCCGGTGCGTGCACAGCTATGGCTGCCGTTCGCCGCCACGTGGGTCACCGCCCCGAGGCTCGCGAAGACCGGCGTGAGCGACGCGGTGGTGTCGCCGGTGCCGAGCTGGCCGAAGAGGTTGTCGCCCCAGCAGGACAGGCTCGCGCTGGCGTGCCGCGCGCACGTGTGGCGGCCGCTGGCTTCCAGCGACGTGATGCCGGTCAGCGACGAGACCGGCGTGGCGGCGTGCCGCGTGGTGAGCGTCCCGTCGCCGAGCTGGCCGAAGAGGTTGTCGCCCCAGCACTGGACGGTGCCGATCGCCGTCACCGCGCAGGCGTGCGCCGAGCCGGTCGCGATGGCCCGCGGCCGGATGGTGGCGGTGCTGGCCAGCGTCGGCAGCTGGCGGTTCGTGGTGGTGCCGTCACCGAGCTGGCCGTGGAGGTTGCGGCCCCAGCAGTAGACCCACCATTCGTCCTCGATCGCGCAGGTGAAGTCGGATCCCGCGGCGACGGCGCTGACGCGGTCGAGCCCGACGGCGACGACCGGCGAGGAGCGATCGGTGGTCGTCCCGTCGCCGAGCTGGCCGTGCTCGTTCTCGCCCCAGCACTTCGCCAGGCCGTTGCCGGCACGGACGCACACGTGCTGGAGGCCGGCCGAGATCGCGATCGCTCCGGTCGCGAAGGTCAGGCCGATGACCGCGGTCGGCGTGGTGCGCGCGGTGGTCGTCCCGTCGCCGAGCTGCCCCGACGCGTTGCTGCCCCAGCAACGGACGGTACCGTCGCCGCGCAGCGCGCAGGTGAAGTCTTGGCCGGCGGTGACCGCGACGACCTGGCTGAGCCCCGGCACGGTGGTCGGCAGGTGGCGATCGGTCGTGGTGCCGTCGCCGAGTTGCCCGAACGTGTTGTCACCCCAGCAAGCGACGCGGCCATCGCGCAGGACGGCGCAGGTATGGCGCACCCCGGTCGCGATCACGGCATCCTGACGCTCGTCCCCGAGCGCCTGTCCGATGCTCGCGACCGCGGGCTCCTCTTCCTCGACGACACACGACGCCGCCAGCGACACGGCCACGACCGACCCGATCAAAGCACGGAGGGTCGACGCGCCCCCCAGCGGCGCCGCCCGGCGCAGCGCATGACTCACGGCCGGTACTGCCGAGCTGCCGTGGCCGTTCGTCTCGTAGCTCTTGGTGTGCATCATTCACCCTCCTGAAGAGGCACGACGTCGCGGGCGCCGAAACTTCCCGTGACCTCCGGCAGGACGCCCCGCATGAAGGCCGACGCGACGCGCGGAGGACAGGGCGAACGAAGGCCGCAGCGACGGGCGCGGCGCGACGCTACTCGAACACGACCACGCCGGCGGCCCAGGCCTGGCCGCGCGCGATCGCGTCGGCGCGGACCGCGGCGACCGCGGCGGCCGGGGTGGCGCCGGCGGTGATGCGGGCGCGGATCGCGGCGAAGAACGGACCGGCCTCGGCGTCGGGGATCTCGACGGTGGGGGCGATGACCGCGCGGGCGCCGGCGGCGAGGAAGGCGTCGGGCAGGCTCCAGCGCGCGTGGAGGAAGGGCGCGACCGTGGCGGCCCGGCACGCGGCCAGCACCACCACCGGCGCGGCGGTGAGGCGGCGGGCGCGCACGTCGGTGGCGGTCAGCGCCCAGCGCTGGTCGGCGCCGGGCGTCAGCGCGAGGAACGCGCCGTCGGCCACGGTCGGATCGAGCTGACCGTGGACGTGCAGCTCGGCGTAGGTCGCGCCGGCCAGCGCGTCGAGCACCTGGCCCGGGGTCGCGCTGGCCGCGCGCAGCACGGTGGCGTCGGCCGGCGCGGTCGGCGGGGCCAAGGTCGGCAGCGCCAGCGCGGCCGGTGGCCGGGCGTCGCCCACCACCAGCGTGCGCGGCGGCGCGGCGGTCGGCGCCGCGCTCGGGTGGGCGGCACCGACGAACGACCAGGCCATCGTCGGTGGCAGCAGGTCGGCGCGCCCGTGCAGCGGCGGGCGGGCGAGCACGGTGACCTGTGGGCACGCGGCCAGCGGGGCGAGCTGCGCCGGCGCGGCGAGCGCGGTGGTGGCCCACGCCTCGATCGACGGCACCGCCAGCGTCGCGCCGGTCGCGCGCCCGTCGGCGTCGAGGACGACGAGCGCGCCGACCCGTTGATCGACCGAGGCGACCAGCGCGCAGCGGGTCGGCGTGGCCACCGCGAGCTCGTCGGCGACGAGGGCGGCGGCGTCGGCCCAGCGGCCGGCGCCCGCGCGCTGCTGGATCAGCCGGCCGTAGCCCCAGGCCCGGACCGCGGCGAGCTCCTCCTCGGCGGCGGCCAGCCCGCGCAGCGCGGCGACGACCTCGGGCGTGTCGCGGTCGGCGGCCACCGCCGCGATGGCGTCGACCGCCGGGCGTCCGGCCGGCTCACCGTCACGGCGGGCGCGCTCGAGCCAGGCCTGGGCGGTCGCCGCGTCGTCGGCGTCGCGCGAGGCCCGGGCCCGGTCGACGACGGCGATCAGCTCGACCGGCGTCGGGGTCGGCCCGCAGTCCTCGATCGGCGGGCCGGCGGGCAGCGCGCCGGCGCTGGCGAGCAGGACCAGGCCCAGCTCGGCGTAGCGGCGGGTGTCGCAGTCGCGGGCCGGGGCGCGGCCCAGGACCTCGGCGAAGGCGGCGCTGGCCACCGCCAGCCGGCCGCGGGCCCGCTCGACCTCGGCGAGGAACGACAGCGCGTAGTCCTCGAGCGCGACCGCGCCGGTCGCGGCGTAGCCCCGCATCGCCCGCTCGACGAACCCGGCCGCCTCCGAGAAGCGCGACTGCCGGCCGAGCAGGTCGCCGAGGTCGAGCGCGAGCTGGGCGCAGCGGTGGCCCCAGCGGGCGCCGTCGCAGGTGGCGAGCACGGTGCGCAGCTCGACCTCGGCCCGGTCGAAGGACCCGCGCGCGATCAGGTCGGCGGCGCGCTCGTGGGCGACCAGGAGCGCCAGCCACGGATCGGCGGTGCGCGTCGCGCGCGCGTCGACCCAGGCCAGCTCGTCGCGCAGCCGGCCGGACAGGAGCAGGCCGCCGAGCCGGTGATCGTCGCCGGCCGGGCCGGCCCGCCGGGCGCGCGCGATCAGGTCCGCGGCCTGGCTGATCGGCGCCTGGCGCAGCGCGAGCGCGCGGTACGCCGTCGCCAGGGGCGTCCACACCCGGGGCTCGACGGCGAGGGCCCGGGTCAGCGCGGCGTGAGCGTGGGCGGTGCCGGCCTGGGCGTCGAGCGCGCCGGCCAGCGCCTCGAGGCGCGACAGCTCGGCCGGCGTGGTGCTGGCCCGGACCGCGTCGAGGAAGTAGGCGCGGGTCATGCCCGGGCGGCCGGCGACGTCGGCGGCGCCGAGCGGCGCGCCGCCGCCGACCATGGCCTCGGCCGCCGCGGTGAAGCGCGCCATCGCCGCCAGCCGCTCGGCCATCGGCGCGCGCAGCGCCGCGGCCCGGGCCCGCGCCTCGTCGGCCCAGCCCGGCTCGCCAGCGGACGCGACCCGGTCGAGCTCGGCGGCGGCCACCGCGACGAAGCCGAGGTCGCGCAGCGCGAGGGCGCGGTTCCAGCGCGCCGCGCCGAGCCCGGGCATGGCGGTGAGCGCGCGATCGGCGGCGGCCAGCGCGCGATCGGGCGCGCCCGCGACCAGGGCCAGGGCGGCCTCGTCGACGTCGCGGGCCGGTCCGGCGGGCCGCGACGTCATCAGGGCGGTCGCTCGCCGCAGATCGCCGCTGACGGCGTGGGCCGCGATCAGCGCGTCGACCGCGCCGGCCCGGTCGAGCGCGGCGAGCTGGTCGAGGGCGATGGTCTCGGCCGCGCTCGCGGCGCGGGTGGTGGCGAACGGCCGGTGGCGATCGAAGTCGCGCGCGGCGAACCGGGCCTCGACGCCGCGCTCGGGGCCCAGGGCCAGGACCACCGCGGGCGCGGCCGGGTGCGGCCGCGGTCGGGTCGCCAGGTAGAGGGCGGCCGCGGCCGCGGCCGCGAACAGCCCACCGGCGACCAGGGCCGGCCAGCGTCGAGCGCGGCGGGTGATCGGGATCGGCGCGCCGGCGGTCGGCGCGTCGTGGTCCGGCGGCGGGCTGACCGGCGGCGGGCCGACCGGCGGCGGCTCGGCCACGACCGCGGCCCCGGTCCGGGTCAGCGCGACGTCGACGCCGATCAGATCGCCGAGCTCGCGCTGGCAGCGGCGACAGCTCGCCAGGTGATCGAGGGCGCGGTCCTCGTCGGCGCCAGCCTCGCCGTCGAAGTAGCGGGCGGTCAGCTCGCAAGGATCGGGCGCGGGCTCGCTCATGCCGGGTCTCCTCCGAACATCGCGCGCAGGTGGCGACGGGCCCGCAGCACCCGGGTGCCGACGGTCGCCACCGGCACCCCGAGCGCGGCTGCGATCTGTCGGTACGACTGGCGCTCGAACGCGAAGCGGACGAAGGCCTCGCGCAGCTCCTCGGGCAGCCGGGGCACCGCCGTCCGGATTTCGTCGCCGGTGACCGACTCCCACCACTGCGCCTGATCGGGCTCGGGCGCCCGCAGCACCACGTCGTCGGCGTCGATCTCGGCCGGCGCGCTGTTGCGCGACCGCAGGCGATCGATGAACAGGTTCTGCATCACCCTCGCCATCCAGGCCGCGAGGTTGACGTCGGGCGGCAGGCGGTCGAAGTTGGCGACGGTGCGGACCAGGACGTCCTGGACCAGATCGTCGGCGTCGAAGCGACCACGGCAGAGCTTGCGCGCGAGCGTCGCCAGGAACGGCTGGTGCGCGCGCGTGAGCTCGGCCAGTCGGCGACGGCTGGTGAGGTCATCGATCGGGTCGACGGATGACACGGCGCTTGTTCCTTGCGATTCTCGTGCCCGTCAGCCGGGGGCCGGCGGCGGCTGGCCCGGGTCCTGCAAATTCGACGGAGCGTCCGCCTCCGGGGAATAAGCCGGGAGGGGTCCGTCAGGCTCAGTCACGGTGGCAGCGGCCACCGCGGGAGGAAGTTCGCATGAAGCTCAGCGCCATGGTGTTGTTGGTATCGATTTCCGCGGCATGCGTCGACGAGCAGCAAGAGGTCGGCGCGTCCAGCCAGGCCGTGTGCGTGGGGCCGTTGACGGCCCAGGGGACGCCGCCTCAGCAGATCACCTTCGGGCCCAACACGGTGCTGCCGGTCTCCACCGCGTCGCAGGTCTGGCTGATGGCCCCGGCGGTCGGCAAGGCCGGCACCGATGGGCGGTACGCGAGCTACTACCTGTTCCGGATCGAGCCCTCGACCCGCGTCGTCATCAACCGCTACCTGGTGTCCAAGGCCCTGCGGACCACCGCCCTCGCCGCCGCTCACAACCGGTTCGGCGCGGTGATCGAGGCCCGCCCGCCGACCAACCCGCCGTGGCCGCCGATCGACGAGCCGACGCTGCTCGACATGGCGGCGACCATGGGCGTCGCCACCGACAGCGTCCCGCTGTCGACGTTGTAGCGCGGCCCGGGGAAGATCGCGGCCGGCCTCCGTCGCGATCGACATGCCCTGGGATCTGGCCCGCGCGCTCGACCTCGATCACGACCCGTCGCGCGACGACGGATCCCGGCCAGACCCGGGCAAGGTGACCCTGACCCAGTGGCTGGCGCCGCGCCGGCGGCCGCACCCGGCCGCCTCGGTCGTCCCCGCGCCGGCCGCGCCGGTCCAGGCCGACGGCGGCGCCGTGGTCGTCGACGATCCGTTCGCCCTCCACCTCGCGGCCCGCCGCGGCGTCGGCGGCAGCGGTCAGCCGCTGCCTCACCTCGACCGGCTGCAGAGCGCCTTCGGTCACCACGATCTGGCGGGCGTGCGCGCCCACGTCGGCGGGCCCGCGGCCGACGCCGCCGCCGCGATCGGCGCCTCGGCCTACGCCACCGGCGACGACGTCGCCTTCGCGGCGGCGCCCGACGTGCGCCAGGCCGCGCACGAGGCCGCCCACGTGGTCCAGCAGCGGGGCGGGGTCCGCCTCGATGGCGGCGTCGGCCAGGCCGGCGACGTCTACGAGCGCCACGCCGACGCGGTCGCCGACCGGGTCGTGGGCGGCGAGTCGGCCGAGGCCCTGCTCGACACCATGGCCCACCGCGGCGCCGCCGGCGGACCGGCGGTGCAGCGCCTGCTGTCCGAGGCCCAGGCCAGCCGCTTCACGATCGTCTACACCCGGTGTGGCAGCGCCGCCGTGGCCGCGGCCATCGTCGCGTTCGAGAACCGCCGCAGCCCGGGCGCGTTCGACGACAGCGCGGCCCGCGAGGGCGCGCGCGCCCACGCGCCGGCCACGGTGCCCGACGACCCGTCGTACACGCGCCTCCACGGCCTGCGGATGGACGATCCGTCGTACGCCTCGCACGGCGTCGGCTCGGTGAACCCGGTCGACCCCGCCGACCCGTCGGCCGCGCTGACCGACGAGACCGCGGGCAACGAGACCCTGCGGGCGGTGTTCATCCAGCACCGCGACGCCGAGGTGAACCGCATGTTCCAGGCCAGCACCGCCGACGTGATGGCGGCGCGCGCGCTGGCCCAGCAGGCCGCCGCCACCGTGCCGGGCGCCGCCGAGGTCGCCGAGGCGATCCGGGCCCGGCTGTTCACCGCCAACGAGTACGCGGTGGTCCACACCCTCGATCCGGCCCGGTCGCGTCGCTACGAGCCCGGCCCGGGCTTCACCGCGTGCAACCTGTACGTGTTCGACTTCCTCCGGGCGATGGGGGTGTCCGAGGACGCGCTGCCGACCGGCTCGGGCGCTCGGGACGCCGAGGGCGCGGACGGCGCGATCGCGAACGCGACCGCGGGCGCGGCCAACGCCACCGCCGGCAGGTTCGCCACCGATCCACGCCTGCAACGCTACTGGGACGACCTCGGCCAGGACGCCGAGGTCGCCCAGCGCGAGGCCAACCAGGGCCACGTCGTGATCTGCGCCGGGGTCGGCACCGCGGGCGCCGGTCACTACAGCATCGTGCTGGCCGAGAACGACACCCGCGCGCGCGCCCACGCCCACCGCGGCGCCGACGGCCGGGTCGACTCGACGCTCGAGTCGCAGGCCGGCGGCGGCCACGCCGCTGACGCCGACGGGGTCGCGCTGTCGCTGCGCGGGGTCGAGCCCGAGGACGGCGAGCTCACCGACTTCACCAGCAACTGGAACTACGACAACCGCGTCGAGCGGACCGAGCGCTCGCGGCCGCTCCGCGAGGAGACCGAGGAGGCCCGTGACCTCGCCCGCCGCGAGCATCGCCGCGGCGACGCCGCCCGGCTCGACGGCGCGCTGGCCAGCGCCGGCGGCGACGGACGCTCGCCGCAGTGGTGGCGCCACGGCCACGACGGCCACTTCTATCGCTACCGCGGCGGCGGCGTGGGCGGCGGCACGCGGGCGACCACGTACCACCTCGAGTCGGAGTCGAGCATGGGCATGGACTACGACGCGCGCGCCGGCGCCGGAGCTGGCGCCACCGTCGACGGCGACGGCGGCACCGTCGGTGACGAGGCCGCGGTCCACGCCGCGGCGGCGGCGGGCGTGGCCGGCGCCGGCCAGGCGCTGCCCCACGTCGAGGTCATCCAGCGCAGCTTCGGCCACCACGACGTCCGCGCGGTACAGGCCCACGTCGGCGGCCCGGCGGCCGACGCGGCCGACGCGATCGGCGCCCGCGCCTACGCCACCGGCGATCGGGTCGCGTTCGCCGCCACGCCCGATCTGCGCCAGGCCGCGCACGAGGCCGCTCACGTGGTCCAGCAGCGCGGCGGCGTCCGCCTCGACGGTGGCGTCGGGCGGGCCGGGGATCCCTACGAGCGTCACGCCGACGAGGTCGCGGCCCGGGTAGTGCGCGGCGAGTCGGCCGAGGGCCTGCTCGACACCATGGCCCACCGTGGCGCGGCCGGCGGCCCGGCGGTGCAGCGCGAGGCCGAGGACCGCCCGCACCTCCTCGCCGCGGTGACCGCGGTCCACGAGGCCGAGGAGCTCGACACCGCGATCGAGGCGCTGGCCGCGCTGCACCCGACCCGCGCCGACCGCGCCCGCGAGTACCCGGTGCACCTCGGGGCCGCCGCTCATGTCGTCGCCGGTCGCGACGTCGGCTACGTGCTCGGCCAGGCGCGCCGCCGGCGACGCAGCCTGGGCAGCGGCGAGTGGAACGGCCGCGGCACGCCGCGCGAGGGCAACACCCTGTGCGGCCAGCGCATCGACGGCGATCGCCGGGTCACCGTCGAGGGCGTCAGCCTGCGCCTGGTCCAGAGCCACGGCCGCTGGGGCGTGATGTACGGCAGCAACTACGACGCGTTCCGCGCCGCCGGCGAGCGAGCCGCCACCGCCTACGAGGCCGCGCACCAGCCGTACCGCGCGGCGGCGGCGCGCGGCGCCACCGTCATGCACGAGGGCGGCGTGGCGGCGATCAACACCTACGACGGCATGGTCTTCACCCTCGGCCCCGGCTACGCCGGCGGTCGCCTGGCCCACGCGCTGGCGCCGCTGCTCGACACCCCGGCCGGCGCCGCGCTGGCGGCGGTGACCGGTCACCACGACGTCGCCTACATGAGCGGCCTGACCTTCAACGGCGACGCCCGGGTGCGGCTCGACGTGGTCGCGCTCGCGCGCATGGTCAACGTGATCGAGCGCCATCCGGTCGACTTCGCCGAGGCGTGGATCCGCGACGTCGTCGAGCGCGACGGGCTGGCCGGCGGCAACGAGCGCGCCGGCGACGCGGCCGCGTCGCAGACCATCCCCGAGGTCATCGGCGTCGCCGAGTACCTCCACCACGGCTACGGCGACTACGCCGGCACCCCGACGTCGCGGGTGGCGGCCGCCGTCGCCGCCCACCCCGCCAACCCGAGCGCCCAGGTCGCCCACGTCCTGCGCGCCTACGCCGAGCGCGCGGCCCGCGATCGCACCGAGCGCCCCGACACCTACCGCGCCCGCATCGAGAGCATCGCGACCCTGCGGCTGCCGCACAAGGTCACCGACTTCATCGAGGCGGCGCAGGCCCGCGACCCGTCGTTCCACTTCGACCTGGCCGCGGCCCGGGCGGTCATCCCGTGCCTCACCACCCACGTGCCGTTCACCTCGACGACGACCCCGCCGAGCGGCCTCTACCTCGACTGCGAGGTCGACGGCGTCCACCGCTACTGGGACTACGGCTGATGCACGCCCGCGGGCCCGAGGGGAGCGCCGATCACGACGACCTCGACGAGGCGATCGAGCGGGCGGCGCTGGCGCGGCTGGGCGCCGGCGCGAGCTGGCCGGACGCGCTCGCCCAGGCGGTGCGCGCGACGCTGGCGGCGCGACCGCGGCGGTCGCGCAGGGCGCGGTTGCCGGGGCGGCGCTCACGCACCGCCGCGCTGTCGCCCGCCGGGCACGGCGCGCGCGCGGCCACGAGCGATGCCGCGACCGCGGGCGGCGACCGCATCGAGGGGCGCGACCCGCTGGCCGAACCCGCGGTCGCGCCGGCGCCGGTGATGCGCAAGGCCGAGGGCGCCGACCCGATCGTCGACGACCCGCTGCGCGAGGTGCCGGGCGTCGGCGAGCCGTTGCCGTCGCCGCTGTTGCGCGAGCTCGAGGCGGCGCTCGGGTTCGACCTCGACGCGGTCAGGATCCATCGCGGCGCCGAGGTCGATCGGGCCGCGCGGGCGCTCGACGCCACCGCGTTCGCGATCGACCAACGGATCGGCGTGCGCTCGGACGTCTACGATCCGGCGCGGCCCGACGGGGTCCGGCTGCTGGCCCACGAGGTCGCGCACACGGTGCAGGCGCGCGGCGGTGGCGGCGCAGGTGGCGGCGCGGCCGGGGTCAGCCAGCCCGGCGACGCCGCCGAGGTCGAGGCCGATCGGTTCGCCGACGCGTTCGTCGCCCGCGCCGCCGCGGCCGATGGTGGCGACGGAGCCGCGGCCGGACGCGACGAGCCGGGGCCGCGCGACGACGGCGGCGATGGCCACCGGCCCGCGCCGGCGCGCCCCCCGCGGCTCGAGCTGGGCACCCGGCCGTCGGCGGCGGTCCAGCGCCAGACCACCGGCGTGCCGGCGGCCCCCACCGAGCCGGTGACCCTCACCGAGCTGGCCACCAGCGGCACCTCGTGGACCGGTCAGCCGCTCGGCTTCCAGATCGCGGTCGCCTACTACATGAACGGCGTCGAGCTGCGGTTCGCGCTGCACGGGGCCGAGGCGCAGTTCACCCGCATCCGGCCACGCCAGTACGGTGGGCCGGAGGCCAAGTGGGTGCTGCACGGCGACCCCGACGACGTCTCGGCCTTTCGCTCGCTGCACGAGGGCGCCGGCCCGGGCTGGGACGATCCGCTCGCCGAGAGCGTGGCCCGCCGCCCCGACGCCGTCGCCTACCGCGACACGCCTGGGCCCGAGGTCGGCCTCCTGACCCTCGATCCGTCGGGGCCGCCGGCCCGGGTGTACTGCGTGCAGAACTTCACCGGCTGGATCGAGGGCGTCCCGACCAGCGGCGGCAGCGCGCTGCGGATCTCGCCGGCGGTGAGCTGGTACTCGATCGTCAGCCTGGTCAACGTCAACCGGGAGGCGCCCGAGCGACCGCCTCGCTATGTCCCCATCTTCCAGAACGAGGCCGGGCTGGGCTGGCGACCGACCACCGCCCCCACCCGGTGAGGTCGGTGAACGACGCGTACGGCGATCCGGGGGCGCGGCGCGGTCGCGGCCACCCCGCGGCGGCGCGCGGGCCACGCGCGTGGGATGCTGGCGCCGATGCGCCCCACGATCCGCCGGCTGACGACCACGTTCCTCGCCGCGGCCGCGCTGCTCGGCTGCGGCCGCGAGCGGTCGCGGACCCGCCACGACGATCCGGTCGCGTCGCCGACGACGCGGACGCCGACGACGACGTCCGCGGTACCACCGTCGGCGTCACCGGGCGCCCTCGGCGCCGGGGTCGGGACGCCCGCACCGTCGGCGCTGCCGCCCGGCGGCCTCGCCGCGGCCGTCGGTCAGCTCGCCGATCCGCGCCAGGACGTCCGCGACGCGGCGGCGGCGCAGGTCCGCGCCGCCCTCGCCGCCGGCGCCAGCCTGCCGGGCGATCGCGGCCTCGCCCACTGGCAGGCGCTGCTCGCCAGCGTCGCGCCCGGCACCACCACCGACGCCTTCCGCCGCCGCACCGGCGCCACCGGCGAGGGCGGCGCGTCGAGCGGCCAGTCGGCGACCCTGACCTGGCGCCTCGACGACGTCTGGACCGTCACCACCTACGTCGACCTGCCCGACCGGATCCGCGAGATCACCGCGCCGACCCGTCACGTCCGCGCGTCCTGGGTCGCGCCGCCCGCCGACCACAGCGGCCGCTGGGTGACCTACTTCGTCACCGGCACCATCGCCCACGACATCGACTACGACCACGGAAGCTACCGCCGCTTCGCCGCCTACCACGACAGCGGCCACCTCGCGTCGGAGCAGCGCTACAAGGACGACGGCATCGACGGCCCCGAGGTCGGCTTCCACCCCGACGGCGCGAAGGCGTACGAGATCGGCTACGCCGACGGCAAGCCGGCCGGCCACTGGCAGCACTGGTACCCCGACGGGACGCGCCAGAGCGAGGTCACCTATGTCGATGGCGTGCGCCACGGCCGCAGCACCGAGTGGCGCCCCGACGGCACCCGCGCGGTGCTGTTCGAGCACGACCACGGCCGCGAGCTCGGCCAGACCGCCTGGGACGAGCACGGCGCCCTGCTCTACGCCCGCGGCTCGCTCGCGCCCCTGCCGCCCCGGACCCGAACGAAGTGAGGGTCCGAAGCAACAAGGCGCGCTACCCCAGCCTCGTAAGGGCCCGCCGCCCCGGCCGCGATTCATTCACAGTCTCCGAGGACCCCGAGCAACGCGAGGAGCAGAAGAAACCGTGGAGCCGCAAGCCCGCCCGCCGCCGGCCCTCGTCGGTCACGTCGAGGCGCTGTGGACCGCGACCATCGGCGCGGCGCCCGAGGTCCGCCGGGTGCCGCCCGACGGCTGCCTCGATCTCGTCGCCGTCATCGACGCCACCACCGTCAGCGCCCACGTCTACGGCCCGACCGCGCGCTACGACGACGTCACCCTGACGCCCGGCCAGCGCCTGGTCGGCTTGCGGTTCGTCGCCGGCGTCGGCGCGCTCGCGCTCGCGGCCCGCGCCGATCAGCTCCTCGGCGACGGCCATCGCCTCGACGACGTCGCGCCGGCCGCCGCCGCCACCCTGCGCGGCGCCGCCCGCGCCGAGGACGT
>Ga0075163_10003233_pt1 | contig 21909 bp, 4 predicted proteins | sample JI1023141ADNA_FD_71478 | JGI IMG/M metagenome (GOLD analysis project Ga0075163, IMG submission 71478) | Wastewater effluent complex algal communities from Wisconsin, to seasonally profile nutrient transformation and Carbon sequestration -... | ecosystem: Engineered > WWTP > Effluent > Algae... | reverse complement strand
TGTTGATGTATTGTTCAATGCCGGTGCCCATGTTCCGGTGATACCGTTTGTTGATGTGGTTGGCAATGCAGCTAAAGCTCCACCAGAGCAAATAGCTGCAACCGGATTAAACGTTGGAGTAACATTTGCATTAACGGTTATGGTTAATGTGGTTGTGGTGGCGCACTGTCCGGCTGTTGGGGTAAACGTATAAGTAGTAGTTGCTGTATTATTCAATGCCGGAGCCCAGCTTCCGGCTATACCATTGATTGATGTGGTTGGCAAGGCTGACAAAGTTCCGCCAGAACAAATAGCAGCAACAGGATTAAATGTTGGGGTAACATTCGCATTAACGGTGATGGTTAACGTTGATGTGGTGGCGCACTGACCGGCTGTTGGTGTAAAAGTATAAGTCGTTGTTGCCGTGTTATTCAAAGACGGTGCCCAGCTTCCGGTAATACCATTGGTTGATGTGGTTGGCAATGCTGCCAATGTTCCTCCTGAACAAATAGCTGCAACCGGAATAAATGTCGGGATCACTTGTAAAGGCGCAACAAGAACAACCTGTGCAGTTTGAATTGTATACGGAATCACACATCCATAATTAAGATATGTTGCCGTTCCGTTAAAGGAATAATTTACATAAGCACCGTTTGATGCTGTATGTATTCCTGACGGGTCTGTTAATAAACTAACATCATATTGTGCAGTATCAGTACACCCTGATCCAAAATTCAATATTAGTGTCCTGATTCCTGGAGTACCACTGTAATTACCAAAGTGTCCCGCTAAATTACCCGGGCATTGGAACATGGCATACAATGTATCTGTAAGATTGGCAAAACTATTTGCACTGCTGGCAGGTGCACTGCTTGTTATTAGTACAACATTAGCATTTGCAGGTAAAATACCGGTAAGGGGTAATGGCAGAACAATTCCACCACCTGTAATCGTGGAATTTACATTTGCTATAAAAGCAGGATTACTGCACAGGCCGTTCCATGAATCTGCTGCTGTTGGCCAGGTAACGTTTAAAGATGCTGTGTTCAGTGGATTTTGCCCAACCTGGAAAAATACCATTTCCTGTTCCCATTCAGTTGCAGAACACGCATCCACCAGTATACTTTGAATCTGAAAACATCCGGGAACAACAGGATTAAGCGGATTTGCAGTACAGCCATTGGCATCGGAAACAGTAACTGTATATGTACCGGCACAAAGATTTGTAATAGTTTGTGTACTTCCTCCGTTGCTCCAGGTGTAAGTATAGGGCCCTGAACCTCCTACCACATCAACAGTTGCAGTTCCGTTACATGTTCCGGTACAGGTAGGATTGGTACCATGTGCGTATATAACCGGTAAGGAATTAACAGTAATTACAAGTGAAGTTGTAGTGGCACATTGGCCTGCAGCTGGTGTAAATGTATATGTAGTTGTTGCTGTATTATTTAAACCCGGAGACCAGCTTCCGTTTATACCATTAAGTGATGTTGTTGGCAATGCTGTCAATGTAGCGCCACTGCAAATTGCAGGCACCGGATTAAATGCAGGTGTAATGCTAGCATTAACGGTAATGGTTAACGTTGTTGTAGAAGCACATTGCCCGGTGGCAGGTGTAAATGTATAAATTGTAGTTGCCGTATTATTCAATGCCGGTGCCCAGGTACCGTTTATACCATTAAGGGATGTTGTTGGAAGTGATGACAATGCTCCACCTGAACAAATTGGTGCAATAGTATTGAAAGTTGGTGTTACAGTTGACCCGATGGTAGAAACTGTTATATTAAAAGTTCCTAAGCATCCCCTGATGTCTTTTACAGTAATAGTATAAGCCCCTGCTGCGAGGCCCGTAAATATATTGCTACCCTGGAATGTTATTCCATCTTTGCTGTATGTAAGTATTCCGGTTCCGCCGGTTGCATTTGCCGTAATAGTACCATCACTCGCATTACATGAAGCAGGCGATGACGTTGCTGTAAGCGTAGGACCACTTAAATTCAGAATAACTACCGGGAGTGTTTTTATACAGTTATTTACATCTTTCACATACAAAGTATAGGCTGATGCAGCCAAAGCATTGAATACAGTACTGACCTGGTATGTAATGCCATCAATTGAATATTGAAGCGGTGCAGTTCCTCCGGATGCTGATGCTGTAATACTTCCGTTACCCGATCCGCAGGCTGCATGTAAAATAGTTGCAGTCAAAACCTGCGGACCATTAATATTTGAAACCAATACTGTTTTTGTAGCTATACATCCGTTAAAATCTTTTACTGTAATCGTATACGTTCCCGGCAGTAATCCGGGGAAAATATTACTTGCCTGGAAAGCAATCCCATCAATACTATACTGATAAGGGGTTGTGCCCCCTGTTGCGGTAATAGTTATTGAACCATTATTGTTTCCACATTTTGCAGCAACTGGTAAAGCAGTAGTAATAGACGGGCCGCCGGTATTGGTTAAAGAAACACCACTGGTATTCATACATCCATTGGCATCTTTAATAGTAATCGTGTAAAAACCTGCTGCCAGATTACTGAATACATTACTGCTTTGAAAAACAGATCCGTCAATACTATATTGATATGGTGACGACCCGGCTGAACCTGTTGCCACTATCATCCCGTTATTATTATTACAGGTTGCAGCTATAGTATAAGCTATAACAGCAGGTCTTGGGGTATTGCTCACCGTTACATTTAATGTGGTATAACAGCCCGCTGTGTCTTTTAAATATATAATATAATTTCCCGGAGCAAGACCCGTAAAGCTATTACTGCTTTGAAAAGCGGTTCCATTGATGCTATACTGGTAAGGTATAGTACCTCCGGATGCAGTAAGTGTTATGGTGCCATTATTAACCCCGCAGGTTGCTGCAGTTATTACTCCTGTTAAAGTTGGTGGCAAACCATTATTAAGTGTATCTGTTTTAATGGCAACACATCCATTGGCATCCATAACAGAAACAAAATAAATTCCTGATGAAAGACCGGTAAATATATTTCCGGGCTGGTAATTTACTCCATCAATGGAATATTCAAGGGGGGGAACGCCACCGGTTCCATTTACTTCAATCGTTCCATTACTTCCATCACAGGTACCAGGAGTTTTTATAGTTGAAATAGATGGGCCACCTGTTGACGGAACGATAACCGTAATAGTATCCAAGCAGCCTCCCGGGTCAATTGGCGGGCCAATATCAAAACTTTCATCATCTGCCGATATAATTGTATAAACACCCGGAGCAAGACCTGTAAATGTATAAGTTGGATCAAACGTGATCCAGGGACCTGCAATACCGCTGATGCTTACATGATAAGGAGAATTGGGGCCGATACCTGTTAAAGTAATTGTTCCCGTACTGCTATTACAGTTGGTACCGGTAACGGTGGCACTTGCTGTTGCCAACGTAGCTAATCCAATGGTAACAGAAATTGTTTTTGTACAACCGTTTACATCCATTGCTGTAACTGTATAAACACCGGGAGCCAGGTTTGTAAACAATTGTGTAGCGTTGGGAATAAACGGACCGAAATTCAAACTAAAAGTGCAGGTATTGCAATTAGCGCCGTTTACCCGTGGGTTGGTAATTTTTCCCCCACTACCATTGCAGGGGTAAGCAGCTTTTGCTGTTACTGTAAAAGTTGAAATACCCGGCCCGGTACCGGTATTATTAATGGTAACAACTTCAGTAGCCTGGCATCCAACTGCATCTTTAACAATAACCGTATAGGTTCCAGCTGCAACATTCAGAAAAGTTCCGGAAGCCTGGTATGTTACTCCGTTGATACTATAACTTAATGGCGCTGTCCCACCACTGCCGGTTGCCATAATAACCCCGTTTGCAGCAGCACAAGTAGCATCAATTGTTGTTACACTGATAGATGGGCCAGTTTCTGCAATAATTGTAGTCTGCCTGGTGACTATACAATTATTTGCATCCTTTACATAAACGGTATAAATACCAGATGACAAACCTGTAAACAAGCTACCAGCCTGGTAGGTTACTCCGTTAATACTGTATTGTAATGGCAATACCCCACCCGTTGCAATGGCAGCAATAGTGCCACTGTTAATACTGCAGGATGTATTAATTGTACTTACAGCCAGTGATAATCCGGATGTATTAGCCACTGTTACAGTCGTAGTATTTATACAACCGGGGGCATCCATTACCGTAATGGTATAAATATCAGGGGCGAGACCAGTAAAAATATTTGACAATTGAAAATTGATACCATCGATGCTATATTGTAGCGGAGCTGTTCCTCCAGTACCCGTTGCCGTTATAATGCCATTATTTGCAGCACAGGAAGAAGCGGTAGATACTGCTGTTACAGAAGGTCCTGCTATTGCCGACACTGTTACAGAAACCGCACTAATACAGCCAAATACATCTTTTGCCAGTACAATATAATTACCCGGAGCCAATGCTGTAAAAATATTAGCCGCCTGGTATGTTAATCCTCCGTTTATACTATACTGGAACGGTGCAGAACCGGTTGCAGTTAATGTAATACTGCCATTATCAACTATACAACTGGCAGCTGCAGAAGTTGCAGACACAACAGGTCCGTTAGTACTGGCTACGTTTACATTAACGATACTGCTGCAACCGGTTATATCTTTTACTGTAATTGTGTAGGAGCCTGCAGCCAGGCCTGTAAAAACATTGCCTGATTGAAAAGTAACTCCATTGATACTGTAAACTAACGGTGCTACGCCCCCTGAACCTGTTGCAGTTATTGTTCCATTTATATTGCTGCAGGCAGAAGCTGTGGATGTAGCAACAAGAACAGGGCCGGCGGAATTGCCTACTGTAACCACAACCGTATTTATACAGCCATTGGCATCTTTTACATAAACAGTATAAGTGCCGGGTGTTACACCACTAAACACATTGCCTGGCTGGTATACATTTCCATTTATACTATATTGCAGTGGCGCAGTACCACTGGTACCAAAGGCAGTTATTGTTCCATTATTACTTCCACAGGTTGCAGTTGCTGGAATTGCAGTTATCAAAGGCCCGGGTGAACTGGTAATTGTTACAACCGCTGCATTTATACAACCTAAGGCATCCCTTACCGTTAGTATATAGGTTCCTCCGGTTAATCCGGTAAAATAATTTCCGCTTTGATAAGTTACTCCATTAATGCTGTATTGATATGGTATTGAGCCCCCGGTAGCATTTGCTGTTATTGTTCCGTTGTTGCTTCCGCAATCGGCATTAATACTTGTATAAGTTAATGACGGACCATTTGAATTTAATATGGTTACAACTGCAGAATTTTCACATCCGTTAACATCTCTAACGGTAATGGTATAAACGCCGGCTGGTAAACCTGAAAAAGTACCCCCCGCCTGGAAAACAATTCCATCAATACTATATGTATAGGGTGCGGTGGTTCCGGAGCCGGTTGCCGTAATGGTTCCGGTACTTGCCCCGCAGGTTGTATTAGTTTGAGATATTGCAATGGTTGGGCCAGGTATAATAAAAGTAGAGGTAGCCTGTGTTCCGCTGCAGGCAAGATTAATGGTGGCTACGATATTATAAGTAGTAGCTGGATTTAAACCATTAAAAATTCCTGTGTTATTGGTAGCCAATTGTGTAGTTCCCTGGTAAAGTACATATGTTACAGTAGCTCCGGGCGGCGGAGCAGGACTAACCGTTACCGTTACAGATGATGTAAGGCAATTTGGTACTACATTTAACTGGTATTGTGTAGCAGGACAATATGCAGAGATATCAAAAGAAGATACAAATCCGTCACCGCTGGCATATAATAATTTTTTCGATTCATCATAAGCAAGGTCATAAACTGCTTTTCCGGCATATCCAGGTATTGAAATATCGGGTGCAATAGCATCATCAAAAACCGACCCGTTGAATTTATATACTTTTATGACACCATTGCCTTCGCCCACAAATACATTGTTGCAAGCATCAGCAATTATACCTCCCTGCATTAGTTTTGTACCGGGTGTTGTAAGTGGCGTACCTACCCCGTTACCGGTAGCTTTGTCAAAAGCTTTTAAATTTTTACCATCCCAGTAATATAAGTAAGAAGCATTTATCGCAAATATATTTGCAGAATTATCAATCTGACCGCCTGTAAGATATGGCCTGTTTTGAATTTCCTGAACTGAAATAAAACCAGAAGGAACATTCCACGCAACAGATGCACCACTATATGGAGCAGTATTTTTATATATCCTGTTTGTGAGTGAAGGGTTACCGATCAATGAACCATAGATGGTGTACATATCATTATTTGCCGGATCAATAATGAAATCAACTATATCCTGTGCCCAGCCTGCAGAGCCAGTATACGGTATACCGGTAACATTCAAAGATCCGATGGCTGTGGCTGGTGGAATAAAAACACCAAAATTAATATTGGAATTGGTACCACCACCAGCTACCAGTATTTGCGGTGATCCGTTATTACAACTCCAGAACATTTTCCAGGCTTCCCTGAAATTCGGATTGGCAGTTGTTATGTAATTATCATATAAACCGGTTGTACTTACCCTGATTACCCTAAAACCAGTTGTAGGATTAAATCCCTGGCCCAGGTAAATATTACCCGTTGGTTTTTCAACCATCCATCCACCCCAATAGGTTCCAAAATTCCATGAAGGAATAGTGAGTGTTCCGTTAAAGGTCCATTGTAAAACACCGGCAGCATTGTACTTGGCGAGCCGATGAGATAAACCTCCATCACCTCCACCTGTAATATAAATATTACCGGCATAATCAAAATCTACATCCTTTGCCTTGCCCGCATTTATTCCGGTTAAATTTAATGTTGATGTTACAAACGGATCAATAATGAATCGCTTTGAATGATCATAACCCTCCGGGAAAATGAAACGTACATCCTTGCCTGTTATGGAAAATGCAGTTTTTACACTGCCTGAATCTTTGTTCAGTGAATAATTACCGTAAAAACTTACAGGACATGTTTCTAAAATACCATTGATATCTGTACTAATAATAAGATTGCCACTGTTATCTGCTTTAATTCCTTTGATATCTCCGTTATACCTCATTTTCAACATACCAGCATCAGCTCCCGGACTTATTACTATACTGTATTCAAAACCAGGTTTCTCATTATTAATAAAACTATAAACGATATCAATTCCCGGGTAAATATTTTTATAAGTAATTTTCCGGTATCCAAATGCCTTGTTGTTCAATAACCCATAAGTATGATAGCCTTCCGCTAATTCTTCTTTTAAAATTTCAACATTTGCACTGGCTCCTAACCATTCCATACTAACTTTCCGGTCTGTTATGATACGTTTCATTTCTATTTCTTCTTCCGGCAAACCTAGTTTTTCCATTCGCTCTTCTTCCTCATGAGAAATTTTTTCAGATTTCCGTTGAAGCTGTATCAAACCTTTTGCTGTAAACAATACAGGCATTCCTAGTCCCTCGTAACCAAATAAAACCGGGCCCATCTGTTCAAACCCTTCAACAGTATTACCATACTGCCCAACATTTTCAATAAAAACATCAGATGAAATAAAAGATCTCTTTAAATCATTTACAGCCTTCCGGGAATGAACCGGGCGTAACTGGGCGTTACCTGTAAAAGTTAAACAAAGCAACATGCATACATAAACAAAAACTTGTACAGGTGTTCCTATTTTTCTGGCCATATTTGTGCCAGCACTTTGAGAAGTAAACATTATGTAAGCTGTTGATTAAAGATTGCCATTAGAAAATGGTTATGCATAGGTTAAACAGAAATTTCTGATAAAATGACCAGTGATATAAAAATATTACGGGCCTGTTATTTTTTTTCAAACTGGTAAAGGAATTACTTATATTCTGAAAAAAGCGCCATATAAAATTGTCATCTACAATCTTCTCAAAGGATTTTTATTCAAAACCCCACTCAAAATTAATTTCCGGTATAAATTTTTCTCCTGATTAAAATCACTAAAAAGGTTGATTTATATTACATATATAGACATTTAGTACTTTTTGTTTAACTAACGGTTTTCATAAACTTAACTACTCATTCCATATCCTGTCAATAATCTTAAACCATCTGTTATATTACAAGTAACGGGTTGTAAAATGGATAAAAAGCTATTGTATAAATATATTATGTATAAAATTTTGTCCTTTACGCGGAACAATACTCAATTGATATGTTCCTGCAAGTATTTCCTTATCCAGCAAAATTGTTTTTACTGTTTCTCCTTTATTCAATTTTATCCGGGTATTGAAAACGGGCTGGCCAAGCTGGTTAAAAAGAAAAACATAATATTCACCGGCAGCCTGGTCAGTAAACCTCAATTGTATGTTTCTCCCGGTAATTGGGTTAGGATAAACCGTTATCCCCTTTTCCGCTTTCACCGGCATTAATTTTACAACATCACTGTATTGATCATTTCCATCAGGTAACACTGCACGTATTCTGTAAAAATTTTCTGACTTATGCGGAACCTGGTCAATAGCAGAATATGATGCAGTATTTTTCCCGCGCTTCAATTCCTGTTGTATTGTTTTGATTACTTCAAAATGCCTGCCATCATGGCTACGTTCAACAATGTATGACTGAATACCAGATTCATTCTCCGAATTCCAGCTTACTGTAATGGAATTGTCTTCGTTCCTGCTACCTTTTACAGAAACAATTAATTTTCTGTCATCTTCGTCCTCTTCTTCTTTATTACTGAATACGATCCTGAAACGATCAGGCGCATATGAACCTTCTGTATTTTCTACATTAAAAGTGTGCTTTGTTATTCTATTCAGATGAACCGGTGTTTTTATATGCAGGTAAGTATCTTCCAAAAATGCTGCCAATCCCTCCTGTCTCAGATCACTGGCTATAAATTCAAACTGGTATTGCTGTATTTTTAACTGGCCCAGCTGATAAAAAATGGTGTCTGTTTTCACAATTGGTTTTCTGCGTTCAACCGACAACGTTTTGCCGTTGCTCCTGATACCAAGGTTTTCACCTGTATTATTGAATTTTACAGCATCCTGCATATCCAATGAATTGGAATAAGACCTGTTATAAAACAGCCTGTTACCATCAATCAAAACTGGTTCGCCGTTCTTAATAACGTAAAGGTTTGTACGCAATTGCTTTGCAGTAACGGTATTTTCTCCCCTGTTAACCATGTTGCTGCCGGAAACTTTACTGGCCTCTGTAAATTTAACCGTACCACTGTTAAACGGTGCATTCACAAAAAATGCCTGGCCTGATTGTATAAATTTATTGGTAGCTCCATAACTGCCTCCTCCGGGTGTGACATCATATGTACTTCCGTTTCTTGTTAATACCTGGAAGCCGCCTAATCCGTAAGCGCTGTTTGCGCCGTTGGTTAGTTTAGGGTCCCACACATAAAATATATCCTGTACGCCGCCGCCTGTTTCATTCAGGGTAAGTTGGGTAAGGTCAATAGCAGAGGCATAAGGATTTCCGATAGATTCAAAAGAAAGTGGCGGAACTGCTGTTTGCACTGTTATAACAGCAGGAGGATTGGCAGGGGAATGCAATATGCCCTTTGTTCGCAAAACAGTAGCTGTTGGTGGCGCTGAAAATGTGGTAACCGAACGGTCGCCCCTGACAAATAACATATATCCTTTGGGGTTAGCAATTGGATCATTTGTGCTGGCTAAGGCATCATACAAACCTGTTGATGCATTGTATACCTTAATAGATGGTGATGTTGAAAACAAGTCATACCCTGGATTGGGATGTGTAGCCGCATCAGGCACGTTACTGGTTAACATAGTACCATAACCGGGTTTGGGATTGCTGTTTGGCGAAGCAGATCCTTCCTGCCAGGCCTGCTTAATGGTTTGCCCGGTTGTTGGTACTGCAAGCAACTGCCATGCTTTAAAATGATCTGGAATATAACGTTCAACTGTAGCCGAACCTTCAATAGATTTACCCGTCATGTTTCCCAGCCAGGCTGTTTCTGTAGCAGTAGATTTCAATGTAAGAAAATCACCTGTAGTTAATTTCAATCCGGCAGGTGAAAAAGTTACAGCACGGTAGATATCCAATGTACCTCCCAGCGTAACGCCTGCTGCTGTGTTATTGCCAACCACCAGGTTATTCAGCCCGTTACCCTGGAATAAACCAGCCGGAATTAACTGTGCCATGGTTCCGTTCATTTCCACTGTGCCTAGAATGCCGTCAATGTTTCCGCCGGTATGGTTTATAACACCATTTATCTGTATAGTTCCATTACTCAGCGTAAGTATGGGTTTATTAGCCAGGTCGGGCGACGACATGTTCAGGTCACGCACTGCCTGGGTGGTTACAATTGTAGGCATGTGTACAAAACCGCCTTTGATGGTTACATCCGTATTACCGTCGGGTACCACATTGGTTTCCCAGTTCTCCGGCACCAGCCAGTCAATAGAAACCCTGCCAACCCAGGAACCATAATTTGGCCGTAACCATTCATCGGCTCCCATATCCGGACTGAAACCGCTGCGGGATGTATTGTCAATATCTGTAACGATACCGGCAACAGTGCCCCTGTCGCCCAGGTTAACCCCGTTGCTCACATTGGCCGGATCTATGTGGAAGTCTGCAGCAGAAATATAAACTGGTGTAACATTAATAGAATTCAGATTCTCACTAAAACCAGTTTGTATATCTGCCAGTGTTGCCCTGTCGCTGCTGTTGTATCCCAGGCTGCCGGATGCGGTATAATAATCATTGTAATCTATAGATGCAATTACAGTATTGGCTGCTGTGGATTGTATCGTATAATGATTACCGGGCTGTGTTTGTATATTCCCAAAAATATTGTCTTTAATATTAATTGCTGCAGGTGAAGTAACCAGGGCAGTTATATTCATGGCTGCAGGGTTTCCTGCAACCTGCTGATTGCTGTTGAGCACAACAGTATTGTGATAAATATCATAACCGCCACCGTTATCTACCACAATCCCATATCCATTATCTGTCGCAGCTCTTCCGCCAGTATTACCATAAGAAGCCACATCTGAAATAAAATTGTTATTTACAGAAACAGCGGCAGCGGTACTGGCAGATGCCAGGTAAATACCGTTTGAACCTGATCCCAGTGTGTTCGTATTCTTTATATCTGAAATCCTGTTTCCGCTGATCGTTAAACCAGCTATTTCGCCAGTAACTGAGATGCCTGATACCATCACATTGTCTCCGGTTATTATGCCTGATATGCTGTTATTTAAAACCTGGCAATTGGACTGCTGCTGTAATCCGATCCCGGTACGGGTTAGTTTATCCGTTACCGCTACCGATCCGATGCTGTTTTCAGTTATTATATTGCCTGTTTCATTACCGGCAGGCCCGTTCAGCAAAATGGCATTTTGTGCCTTTATAACAAGATTATTCTGAATAAGGATGTTCTCATTTGCCGCTTCTGCCATAGACCCAGCAATTGATCCGCCGGATATTATGGCTGCATAAGTATTTACTGGTGAATCGCCGCTTATCAAACAGTTCTTAATCGTAATATTGGTTGCCCCGTTTGATGCGTTCACACTGTTTATAAATATCACCGTGCTTGTTGAAGCGTTTGTGCTTGCATTAATAAATGAAAGGTCGCGGGATGATCCGCCTGCTGTATTTGACCCATCAATGATGATATGATCTGCCCCGTTAAATTTAAGTATTGCAACATCATTGTTATCAGATATTACCGGCATTATATTCAAATCCGGCTTAATGGTTAGCGTTTTTACAGCACTTGCATAAATATTACTGTTGATTGTTACGGGAAACGTTTCATTTAAACTGTAATCGGCATCAATGAGTAAAAATGTAATAGCACCGGCTATACATTGTGTATTATAAGCATTAACCGCTGCCGTTAGCGTAGAGAAATCTCCTCCGGCTCCTACTGTATAAACTCCATTTAAAGGAGGCGAGTCAGACAATACAACAGACAAAGTTCCCACACAACTATTTGCATCCTTTATCCGCACCAGGTAGGTATTAGCTGCCAGGCCGTTAAAAATATTGCCGGCCTGGTATGTGATACCATCCAGCGAATACTGGTATGGAGCAGCGCCTCCGGATCCATTTACTGTAATGGACCCATTTGCATTACCGCAGGTTGCGTCGGTGGTATTAGCCAGTGCTGTTGGAACCAGGAAAGGATTTATGGTAACTACAGTGGTGCTGGTACACAATCGTGTATCCCTAACTGTTATGATATATGTTCCTGCCGGAAGGCCGGTGAATATGTTACTCGCCTGGAAAGTAATACCGTTTCTGCTATAGGTGACTGTACCTGTTCCGCCTGATGAAGTTGCAGTAATTGTACCATCATTTAAGCTACAGGAAGCCGGGGTGGAAGTAGCTGTAACAGAAGGGCCGGGTAAATTTAAAACGTTTACCGGTAATGTTTTTATACATCCGTTTACATCTTTTACATACAAAGTATATGCTGCGGCCCCGATTGCGTTGAAAACAGTTCCGGCCTGGTATGTAATGCCATTGATTGAATATTGCAAAGGTGCTGTTCCGCCAACTGCTGCAGCAGTGATGCTGCCGTTATTCAGGCCACAGGCAGCATTTATAACGGTAGCGGTTAATGTATGTGGCCCTGCGCTGTTACCAACCAGCACTGTTTTGGTACTTAAACAACCATTGGCTCCTTTTACTGTTATTGTATAATTGCCGGGTAATAAGGCTGTTAAAATATTACCAGCCTGGAAATTAACTCCATCAATACTATATCCATAAGGCAAGGCACCGCCACTTGCTGTTACCGTGATACTTCCATTTGCATTACCACATTTTGCTGCAGTTATAGCTGTTGTAAAAGCAGGTGCACCTATATTCAGCAAATTGATTCCGGTAGTATTGATACAATCCCTTGCATCTTTAATATAAACCGAATAAAATCCGGCTGCCAAGCCATTGAAAATATTGCTGCTCTGGTAAACTATTCCATCAATACTATATTTATATGGTGCATTTCCCGAACTGCCGGCAGCAAAAATACTTCCGTCGTTATTATCACAGGTTGCCGGCACAGTAAACGCAGTAACTACAGGGCGCGGGGTTGTAGTAATTACAACAGACCTGGTATTAAAACAACCCTGAACATCTTTAATATACAGTATATAACTGCCTGCTGATAAATTTAAAAATGTATTGCTGCTTTGAAAAACGGTCCCGTTGATACTGTATTGATATGGCGGTGTTCCACCAGTACCATTTGCAATAATACTTCCATTAGCAAGGTTGCACGAAATGGAAAGCACAGATGCGGTAACCGCTGGCCCTGCAGCCACTGGCAAGGTTACCTGTGTACTGTTAGAACAGCCTGCATCATCCTGTACGGTTACTGTATAATCTCCGGGTAACAGGTTGTTGAAAATATTTCCCGGTTGAAAATTGAACCCATCAATACTATATTGTAATGTTCCTGTTCCGCCGGTTCCGTTTGCTGTAATAGATCCATTTTGATTAAGACAGGTTCCGTTTATTTGATTTGTTGAAATGGATGGTCCCCCAATAGATGGAACAATCACTATGATTGTATCAAGGCAACCACCCGGATCAACAGGAGGGCCACTGTCGAAGCTTTCGTCATCAGCCAGAATTATTTCATATGTGCCGGGCGCTAATCCTGTAAACGTAAAGTTGGGATCAAAATCAATCCATGGGCCGGCAATGCCTGAAATACTTGCATGGTAAGGCGTTTTCGGACCAATTCCTGTTAATGTTATTGAACCATTACTGGTATTACATGCTGTTCCGGTTACTACCGCCGATGCAGTAGACAATGCTGCATTTTCAATAGTCACAATGATTGTTTTGGTACAGCCGTTTACATCTTTGGCTGTAACTGTATAGGTACCCAGACTAAGGTTTGTAAATAATTGAGTTGCATGAGGTACAAAAGGACCAAAATTTAAACTATATGTACAAGAGCCGCAAGTTGCGCCGTTTACCCGGGGGTTGGTTATTTTTCCCAAACTTCCGTTACATGGATATGCCCCGCTAACCTTTACAGTAAAAGCAGAGATACCGGGACCAGTTCCCGATGTAGTAATGGTAACAGGTTGAGTTGCTATACAACCAAGCGAGTCTTTTACATAAACAGTATAAGATCCGGCAGCAACATTTATGAATGTACCCGATAACTGGTAAGTAACCCCGTCTATGCTATATCGCAGCGGGGCCAGCCCGCCACTGCCTGAAGCAGCAATTGCACCGTTTGCAACAGCACAGGTTGCATTCATTGTTGTTACACTTAAAGTAGTACTTGAAACAGAGCTTACTGTTGCAGGTTTTGTAACAATGCAATTATTGGCATCCTTTACATAAACTGTATATATTGCTGCAGATAAACCGTTAAAAACATTACTGGCCTGGTAAACGATCCCATTGATACTATACTGCAAAGGAGCCTGCCCGCCGGAAGCAGTAGCGGTTATTACACCATTTATAATATTACAGGATGTTGAAATGGTACTAACGGTTAGCGTTAATCCCGATGCATTTACAACTGATACTGTTGTTGTTTTTGTGCAACCATTGGCATCTTTAACAGTAACTGTATAGGTATTGGGAGCAAGCCCGGTAAAAAGATTGCTGCCCTGGAATGTGATTCCGTCAATACTAAACTCCAGCGGAGCCGTTCCACCTGTTCCTGTGGCAGTTATAGTTCCATCATTTATATTACAGGCAGATGCTGTGGAAACTGCCGTTACAAGCGGGCCGGAAATACTGCTTACCGTAACAGAAACTGCACTGATACATCCATTACCATCTTTTGCAAGTATAATATAATTGCCAGGTGCCAGTCCGGTAAAAGTACCACTGAACTGGTATGAAACTCCGTTAATACTGTATTGATAGGTACCAATGGTGCCTGATGCAATGGCGGTTATGGTTCCGTCATTTACACTGCAGTTTGATGCTGTACTGGATGCTGATACTATTGGTCCGCCTGTAGTTCCCACATTTATAGCAAATGTCCTGGTACAACCACTGGCATCTTTTACTGTAACAATATAAGCACCCGGAGCAAGACCTGTAAATATGTTACTTGCCTGGAATGTTGTTCCATCTAAACTGTATTGCAAAGGTGCAACTCCACCATTACCCGTTGCCGTTATAGTTCCGTTCACATTTCCACAAGCCGCTGTTGTAGCCGTAGCAGACAATGTTGGAGCAGCCGCATTAGCAACGGTAACAGAAACCGCTTTAATACAACCGGTTGCATCCCTTACTGAAACGGTATAAATTCCCGGTGTAAGATTGATAAAAATATTGCTACCCTGAAAAATATTGCCATTAATACTGTATTCCAGTGGAGATACTCCACCAGATCCAAATGCAGTAATAGATCCGTTGTTATTACCACAGGTAGCCGAAGCCGGTATGGCTGTAAGCAATGGTGATGTACTGCTTGTAATATTTACCAGGGTTGAATTTAAACATGCATTGGCATCTTTTATAACAAGTGTATATTGACCTGCAATGAGGCCGGTAAATATATTGCCACTTTGATATGTAAGCCCGTTATTAATGGAATATTGATAAGGAGCTGTGCCTCCGGTTGCATTAACTGTTACAGTGCCTGTATTGTTTCCACAGGTAGCATTGGTATTGGTAAAATTAATAACCGGGCCGTCTGTATTAATGATGGTAGCAACAGTTGTATTCTTGCATCCGTTTAGATCCTTCACTGAGATGGTATAAATTCCTGCAGGCAGGCCGGAAAACGTTGCGCCCGGAAAATAATTAGTTCCGTCAATACTATATGTATATGGAGAAGTGCCTCCTGATGCAGTTATGTCAATTTGCCCGGTACTGTTTCCACAGGTAGAATTTTGAGGTGTAACTGCAATGACAGGTCCGGGTAATGTAAAATCTGATGTAGTTCTTACACCGCTGCATGAAAAATTTACGGTGGCAACTACTGTGTAATTGGTAATTGGCAACAGCCCTGTAAATACACCTGTGGTGTTGGATGTTATTTGATTATTTCCAATATAAAGTACATAAGTAACAGTAGATCCTGCTGGCGGTGCCGGGCTTACTGTTGCTGTAGCATTTGCTGCAGCACAATTTGGAACTATGTTTAGCATATATATATTACTGTTACAGTATGCAGAAACATCAAAAGATGCAACAAATCCGTCACCACTGGCATATAAGTATTTTTGAAACTCATCAAATGCAAGGTCATAAACAGCGCTGCCTGCATATCCGGAAACCACAATATCTGGTACCGCGGCATCGTCAAACACATTGCCATTAAAGTGATAAACTTTTATAACACCACCGGTACTGCCAATGTAAATATTATTACATGCATCGGCAATGATTCCTCCCTGCATTAATGCTGTATTTGCAGTGCTAAGTGCTGTGCCGGCAATTGCACCGGTTGCTTTATTAAATGCTTTCAGATTTTTCCCATCCCAATAAAAAAGAAAGGAAGCGTTTACTGCAAAAATATTAGCTGAATTATCTACCAAAGAAAGGCCAAGGTAAGGCCTGTTGGCGGCTTCACTCAATGATGTATATCCTGAAGGAACATTCCAGGCAACAGAAGCTGCACTATATGGGGCAGTGTTCTTATATATTTTATTATTGATTCCCGGAGACAGAAATAATGATGCATATGCAGTATACATTTCATTATTGGCAGGATCAATAACAAGGTCAACAATATCCTGGCCTGCTCCTGTTAACCCGGTAACATTTAATGAATTGATGATAGTAGACGGTGGTGTAAATGTTCCGAAATTCACACTTGAATTAATGCCGCCTCCTGCAATAAGTATCTGAGGTGTTCCTCCGTTACAGGCCCAATACATTTTCCAGTTCTCTGTAAAATTGGCATTAGGTGTAGTTATATAATTGTCATATAAACCTGTAGTACTTATCCTGATCACCCTGAAACCTGCGGGATAAATAAATCCCTGACCTAAATATATATTCCCGGTGGTTTTATCAACCACTGAACCTCCATAATATGGCCCGTAGCTCCAGGCTGGAATAGTAAGTGTACCATTAAACGTCCATTGTAATACACCTGCAGCATTAAACTTTGCAAGGCTATAACTGGATGTACCATCACCTCCTCCAGTAACATAAACATTTCCGGCATAATCAAAATCAACATCCTTTGCTTTTCCTGCATTCAGACCGGTAAGATTTGAAGTTGCCGAAACAAACGGGTCAACAACAATATTCCTGGAATGATCATAGTCTTCCGGCAAAGAAAAATAGACTTCGTTTCCGCTCAATTGAAATTTTGTTTCAATCAGTTCATTTGTTTTAACCTTAGGGTTAGTTCCATAATAACTTACCGGAATCGTTTCTGTAATACCGTTGATATCAGAAAGTACCTGCAGGTTTCCTTTCTTGTCGATTTTTATTTTTTTCAAATCACCTCCAAAGCGCATCCTGATTAATCCAAGATTGGCACCCGGACTGGCAACAATACTATATTCATAACCATGTTTTTTGTTTTTGTTGAAAAAATAAACTACATCAATACCTGGGTATAAATTTTTATATGTCAGACTTTCATAACCGAATGCTTTTTCAGGCAACAACCCATAAGTGTGATAATTGTAGCTTTTATCTTTAGCAATGATTTCCGTCTGCGGGTTGGCTCCTAGCCATTCCATCGTTATTGTTCTGTCTGTAACAATTTTCTTTCTTTCAATTTCATTTTCCGGTAAGCCTTGTTTTTCAAAATTCTCTTCTTCTTTTTTGGATAGTTGTTCCAATTTTCTCTGTAGATGAATGATGCCTTTCGCAGTAAATAAAACAGGCATATCCAATCCTTCATAACCATATTTTACAGTACCCAGATATTCATAACCAGGAACTTTATTACCATATTGCCCGATATTCTCAATAAAAACGCCGGATGTAACATTTATTTCTTTAAAAGTATTGATTGACTTTTGTATTGGTTTTACCTGAAATTGTGCTGAAGAAAAGAATGGAATTGCAATTAATAAACATATGTTTAAACATGTAAATGATGCAGTTCGACAGTTGTTTTGTGTTGGTTTCACTTATATTAATTTATAATACTTCGAAAAGTATGCTTCTGGTCATCTTTTGCCAATTCCTTTTATCTGAACGGGTAAAATGATCACCTGAAACAGGAAAAATACAAACCGAATATTTTGCTTATGTTAAAAATCAAGTACGATTTACATAGGTTATCTTAATATCGTTACATGTATCAAATAGAAAAAAACATCGTTATCAATATTGGTTTTCTATAATATATTAATACTGTGGCCAAATTAATTAACAAGTATTGAAGAAATTGTGACAAAAGTCACTTTCAAAAAAAAGAAAAAAATATAATAATAAATTTATATTTATAATATATTTACTATAAAAATTGGGCTCTAAACTAAATACAACTTTTTCATAAATAGTTTATTTTGCTAAACTTGATTGTATAAACATATAAACCAGCTACGCTTCCTTTGTTAACAGGAAGACTTATCTTTGACCTCCCAAAAAAAATTCACGAATGAAGTGGTTGAATACAATTATTAAATACCGATTGTGGATTGGTATCCTTATGCTTGCCCTGGCTGTTTTTGTAAATTATCAAACCAGTTTCTGGCCATCATTTATACTTTATTTTTTAGCTGCAGTACTCATAGTAGGCCATTTCCTGTTCGGCCCGATGCGACTCATACAGGCTTATATGGAAGCTGGTGACATGGAAGGAGCTAAAAAAGTGGTAGAAGGAATCCAGTTTCCCGGGTTGCTTATTAAACCGGTGCGCTCAGTCTATTATACCATCAAAGGTAACCTGGCCATGGTAAGTGAAGATTATGAAGGCGCTGAAAAAATGATGAAAAAGGGGCTTGATTTGGGCGGCGGCTCTATGACCAAACAGGCTGAAGGCCCAAACAGGCTTCAACTGGGTATGCTAAGTATGCAAAAAGGAGATATCAAACAGGCCGAAGCATATATCCGGCAGGCCATACGTGCAGGACTTCCTGATAATGAGAATAATGCTGCGGCATACCTGCAGCTTTGTTCAATCATGATGAATAAAAGAGAATTCAGGGCAGCGAAAGAATATTTCAGAAAAGCAAAATCTTTTAAACCTACAACGCCACAGATTGTTGATCAGATAAAACAGATTGAGAAGTATATTACAAGGATGCCGGGGTAGTTGATTTGAAGATTTGGAAATTTGAAGATTTTTACCGCCTCGGTACTTGGTACAAGAAACGAAAGCGTAAAAAGGATATAAACATTTTAATATACTGCATTCGCTTTCTAACCATTAATTGAAAAAGTAACCCTATGATGACATATTAATCATCATAAATGAATAACATCTTGAACACGAACACACGCAGTTTTGCCGGAGAAGAATGGAAAAAAATTCACCTGGGTGAAGAATTCACCAACAGCGACAGCAGGCTTGAAATTTCCAGCTGGGGCCGGATTCGAACCTTTAACAAAGTCAATTCAGGTAAATTGATCAATGGTTCTATGATCAATGGCTATCGAATTCTAAGACACCGGATGTTTAAAGCCCGCGATGCAGATACCGAAAAAAAATTAGAGTTCCTGAAAGCTCCCGTTTTAGCAACAGAAAAAAATATTGTTGCTGTAAAAAAATCCTTAAGAAATAAAAATATCAGTAAGGAAGAACAGGTTCTGCTGACAAAACAACTGGATGCGGAAATTTTAATTTTAGCTGAAAATAAAAAAATCTACAATGCCTTTTATAAAAAGGATTACATAAAAAGGACCGTTTATATAAACCATTTGATTCACAGGCTAGTAGCAGAATATTTTCTCCCCAAACCATCCGCTGAACAAAAAGTTGTTGCACACCTTGATCACGACAAGCTAAATAACAACGTTAGTAACCTTCGATGGATGACCGCAATAGAAAACAGCAAACACCAGCAAACCAGCCCATCAGTTATCTCTGAACGAAAAGTTAGAAAAGAGCATATACACTACTACGCAGCCAATTTTAAACTTACTGTTACCAAAGTAATGTTCCTGAAAAAACTATTGAACGAAGGCAAAACAATTAAAAGCCTTGCCAAACAATTTAAAGTTTCTGAAACTCAGATTTTAAATATTAAAAAAGAAAAGAATTGGGGTTCGGTGGAAGCGGCGAAATGAGAATTGATTTGAAAATTTGAAGATTTGGTAATTTGAAAATTTAGTCCCCTTTAGTATAGATATTTTTTTAATTTCCTGAAAATATATTATCTTGAAGATTGTATTTTATCAATACATTTTCACATTTTCACATTTTCACATTTTCACATTTTCACATTTTCACATTTTCACATTTTCACATTTTCACATTTTCACATTTTCACATTTTCACATTTTCACATTTTCACATCTTCACATTTTCACATCTTCAAATCTTCAAATCTTCAAATCTTCAAATCACCCAAACATCTCCTCCACCCGCTTAAACCTATAATCAAATATATCCTGCAACTGCTGCTTCACAAACAAACCATTTGCAATATCTCCCAAAAACCAAAATGGTAACTTGTAATGTACAATATCAGTCATTTCAACAAAACCATCCACTTCTTTAAAATGATGCTGGTGGTGCCACATAACATAGGGGCCAAAACGCTGTTCATCAACAAAATATTTCCTGTCTTCCACATGCGTAATTTCTGTCATCCAGTATAAAGGAATGTTCATCACCGGGCTTACTTTATACTCAATGATCTGCCCGGGGTACATTTTATCTCCATGATATTTTGATATTACTTTAAACCCCATACCCGAAGGTGTAATGGCTTGCAGGTTAGCCGGGTTACTGAAAAAATCCCATGCTTTTTCCAGGCTGATGGGTATTTTCTGAACGGTTTGAAAGCTATAAACTTTACTCATTTAATTGATTTGAAGATTTGGAAATTTGAAGATTTGAAAATTTTGGCTCTTCAATGGTTGTATAACAAATTAATATAGGAAAAGTTGGGAAATGGGAAATACAAATGTGGGGAATGTGCAAATTGCAATGAATGTGCAAAATGTGGGTAATGTGTAAAATGTGAGAAATGGGGAGCATGTTATTTACACATTCATCACATTTTACACATTCAACACATTTTCAAATCACCAAATTTTCAAATCCCTCCCCCATTTATCAATAGTAAACTATCTTTGACCCCATGCCAGTTTACCAGGAAAGTTTACAAACAAAATTCAGCAAAGAATACGAAAAACTGAATGAACAACAACGCAGGGCCGTAGATACCATTGATGGCCCTGTGATGGTTATAGCGGGCCCCGGAACAGGTAAAACACAAATACTCGCCAGCCGAATAGGAAAAATATTATTGGAAACTGATACCGCTCCTCAAAATATACTTTGCCTTACTTATACAGATGCTGGCGTAGTTGCCATGCGTAAAAGATTATTACAATTCATAGGACCGGATGCTTATAAAGTAAATATTTATACTTTCCATGCATTCTGCAATGATATTATACAGGAAAATTTATCCCTGTTTGAAAAGACCGCTCTAGACCCAATTTCTGACCTGGAAAAGATTGAACTTTTCAAAGAACTGATAGATTCTTTTCCTAAAAATCACCCGCTGAAAAGATACCGTGGTGATGTTTACTTTGAAGTAAAAAACCTGCAATCTCTTTTTAGTGCCATGAAAAAAGAAGGCTGGAAACCCGTATTTATCAAACAAAAAATTGATGAATATATTGCCAGCCTCCCAACACGCGATGAATACATTTACAAAAAGAAATACAAAGATTTCAATGCCGGCGACCTTAAAGCCGAAAAGATAGCAGAAGAACTGGAAAAGATGGAAAAACTCCGTGCGGCTGTTGATGAATTTGACCGCTTCCAGCAACTGATGCGTAAAAAGAACCGCTACGATTTTGATGACATGATCAATTGGGTGATCAATGCATTTGAAGAAAA